>Ga0335073_10005083_pt1 | contig 18469 bp, 14 predicted proteins | sample Lox_Sample_22_FD_207093 | JGI IMG/M metagenome (GOLD analysis project Ga0335073, IMG submission 207093) | Soil microbial communities from Loxahatchee National Wildlife Refuge, Florida, United States - Lox_Sample_2.2 | ecosystem: Environmental > Terrestrial > Soil > Wetlands | place: USA... | reverse complement strand
TCCGCATCGTGATCAACGGTTTCCCGAACCTGACCACGATCGGCGGCATGGGCTCGGTCGGCACCGACGGGCGCACCATGGACCCGGGCGGCTACTGGACCCAGGCCCAGTACCGGGCGGTCGTCGCGGACGCGCAGGCGCACTTCATGACGCTGATCCCGGAGGTCGACTCGCCGGGCCACAACAACGCGATCATCATGTCGGAGTACAACGACACGACCAACCCGCTGCTGAACGGCCATCCGCAGGACATCAACTGCGGCGCGAACAACCCGCCGGTGTGGGACTACACCGAGGACGTCGGCTACAGCGCGCTGTGCCCCGACAGCCAGAACACCTGGACGATCATGACCGCGATCATCCATCAGCTGGATGCCATGACGCCCGGCCCGTACCACGACCTGGGCGGCGACGAAGTGCCGACGACGCTGCTCAGCCAGTCGCAGTACGCCGACTTCATCAATGAGGAAGCCGGGATCATCAAGGCCGAGGGCAAGGACGTCATGGGCTGGGCCGACATCGCCGGTCCGGGAACCGACATCAAGGGCCCCTCGATCGCCGAGTACTGGAACCCGGCGTCCGGCTCGCAGTCCGGCACCATTACCGGCACCGAAGCCGTGGCCAAGGGCATGCAGGTCGTGATGGCACCCGCCAACCACGCTTACCTCGACCAGAAGTACGTGGCGGGCAGCGCCGGGAACGTGCCGCCCACGCTGGGGCTGAGCTGGGCCTGCGCCAGCGGCTGCGACGTCGACCAGTTCTACAACTGGGACCCGGGCAGCTACGTCACCGGAGTCACGGACCGCAACGTGATCGGCGTCGAAGGCGCGATGTGGGGGGAGACCGTGGTCAACCTCAGCAACGTCGACTACATGGTCTTCCCGCGGCTGCCCGCGCTGGCCGAGGTGGGATGGTCCCCGAAGGCGAGCCGCGTCTCCACCAGCAGCCCCGCCTACCTGGACTTCATCAGCAGGCTGGCCGCGCAGGGCGGCCGGTGGCTCGCCAGCGGCCAGAATTTCTACCCGTCAACCGAGGTACCGTGGCGGCTTGACCTGACCGCCGCCAACGTCGTGGCGGCCGACGGCGGCGTCAGCGGCACCGTGGCGACGCTGGCGGCGCCCGGCCGGGCGGCCAGCGCCATCACGGCGACCATCAACTGGGGTGACGGGAGCAGCGCGGCCGGCACGGTCAGCGGCACCGCGGCCACCTCGACGACGGTCAACGGCCTGTACACGGTCGGCGGCAGCCACAGCTACGCGCACCCCGGCGTGTACGACGGCACGGTGACCGTCAGCGCGTCCGGAACCGCCACCGTCACGGCCCACTTCATCGTGCGCTCGACCGGGTGAGGGAACGTGGGTCCGGGATCATGAGCCAGTCGAGGGATCCCGGACCCGCTCCGCCCGGATTAGATAGATACATGTCACTGACTTCCTACGTGACGCTCGGCCGCAGCGGCCTGCGCGTCAGCCCGTTCACGCTCGGCACGATGACCTTCGGCGACGACCTGGGCTGGGGCGCCAGCCCGGAGGAGTCGGCGAAGATCCTGGCCGCCTACCTGGACCGGGGCGGCAACGCGGTGGACACGGCGAACATCTACACCAATGGCCACTCCGAAGTCATCATCGGCGACTACCTGGCCAGCCGGCCGGACGTACGCGACCAGATCGTGCTCGGCACGAAGTTCTTCTGGAACCTCCGGGCCGGCGACCCGAACGGCGGCGGCCCCGGCCGCAAATCCGTCATCCAGCAGCTGGAGAACTCGCTGCGCCGCCTGCGGACCGACTACGTCGACATCTACTGGCTGCACAACTTCGACCCGGTCACCCCGGTGGAGGAGACTCTCCGGGCGCTCGATGACCTGGTCACGGCGGGCAAGGTCCGCTACGTCGGGTTCTCCGACGTGCCCGCGTGGGCGACCGCCGAGGCCGCGACGATCGCGAGGTTCCGCGGCTGGGCGCCGGTCGTCGCCCTGCAGCTGGAGTACTCCCTGCTCGAGCGCACCGCGGAGGGCGAGCTGATCCCGATGGCCGAGTCGATGGGCATGGGGGTCATGCCCTGGAGCCCGCTCAGGAGCGGGTTCCTCTCCGGCAAGTACTCCAGCAAGGCAACCGGGCCCGTGGATACCACCAGGGCGGGCCTCGTCGGCGGCCCCGGCCCCGCTGACTACCCGGTGATCGACCTAGTCAACGAGGTCGCGGCCGAGATCGGGGCCAGTCCCGCGGCCGTCGCGCTCTCCTGGGTGCAGACGCGGCCAGGGATCACGTCGACGGTGATCGGCGCCCGGCGGATGGACCAGTTCGAGGCGAACCTGACGGCCCTCGACCTCACGCTCGACCCCGCGATCGCAGAGCGGCTGACGACCGCGTCCGCGCCGCACCTGAACTTCCCGGCGGCGAACAACGCCAGCCTGTCCCGCATCGCCCGCAACGGCGGCACCACCGTCGACGGCGTGCCGACCAGCCCAGGGCGGATCGTCGCGGGAACGCGCGTGTACTGACCTCGCGGTGTTTTACGCGAGCGCCGACGGCTGATCGGCGCACGCCACCTGCACGAGGGTGTTCCCGGCGCGCCGCCGGACCAGCATGCCGCGCCCGGGCGGCAGCGGCGCCGGCCGGACCCCGCCGAACAGCACGCCCTCGTCCGGGTTGCCGGACATGATCACCCCCGGGGTGCCCATTTCCCGCAGCCGCTGGATGACGGGGTCGAACATGGCGCGGCCCGCGCCGCCCGCCGAACGGGCGAGGATGAGGTGGAACCCGATGTCCGCGGCTTGCGGCAGCAGCTCGAGCAGCGCCCCCAGCGGGCCCCCGCCCGGTCCCGAGGCGACCAGGTCGTAGTCGTCGACGACGACGTACAGGTCCGCGCCCGACCACCAGGACCGGGACCGCAGCTGCGCGAGCGGCAGGTCCGCCGGCGGCAGCCGGCCGGCGAGCGCCTCCCGGACGTCGCCGAGCAGCTGGGCGGCGGCGACCGAGGAGGTGGCGTAGCCGATGGCGTGCTCGGTGCCGGTCAGCTGCAGCAGCGACCGCCGGTAATCGACGAACACCAGCCGCGCCTGTTCCGGAGTGGACCCGGACATCAGTCCCGTGCACAGCACGGACAGCAGGTTGGACTTGCCGCACTCGGTGTCGCCGAAGACCATGAAGTGCGGGTCCGCCGTGAACTCCGCCCGCACTGGCGCCAGCGCGTCCTCGTCGATCCCGAACGGCACCGAACCCGGCACGGCAGCCGGGAGAGCCTCGATGGGCAGCGAGTCCGGCAGCAGGCGCACCGCGGGCGCCGCCGGGCCGGACCATGACGCGGCGACTTCCTTCACCAGCTCGGCGGCGGCGGCGGTTAGCCCGTCCGCCGAGCACACGCCGTCGGTCCGGGGTACCGCGGCGAGAAAGTGCAGCCCGTCCGGGGTCAGGCCCCGGCCCGGCCTTCCGGCCGGCACCCGTCCGGCCGCGGCCCGGCCGGCCTCCGATTCGTAGGGATCGCCGAGCCGCAGCTCCAGCCGGGTGCCGAACAGGTCCCTGATCGCCGGCCGGAACTGCGACCATTTGCCCGCGGACGCGATCACGTGGACCCCGTACCCGAGGCCGCGGGCGGCCAGCGCGGTGACGGCGGGCTCCAGGTCCTCGAACTCCTGCTGAAGCGTCAGCCACCCGTCCACCACCAGGAACACGTCCGCCCGGCCGGTGGCCTTGGTGCGCTCTCGGTCCGCGAGCATCGCGCGTACTTCGGCGACCGTCCGCCACACCCGGTTGGCGTCCAGCCGGGTCGCGATCCCGCCCACGTGCGGCAGCCCGTCCAGGCCGGCCAGCGTTCCGCCGCCGAAGTCCAGGATGTAGAACCGCGCCTGATCGGGGGTGTGCCCGAGGGCCAGCGAGCTGATCAGCGTCCGCAGCAGCACCGACTTCCCGGACCGGGGCGCCCCGACGACCGCCGCGTGCCCGCCCGCACCGGACAGGTCCGCCCACAGCGGATCCCGGCGCTGCTCGAAGGGCTTGTCGACCACGCCGATCGCGGCACCCAGCCCGTGGGTCGTTGGCAGCTGGTCCAGGGACGGCGGGTCCGCGAGCGGCGGCAGCCAGATCTGCCGGGCCGCCGGCCCGCTCTCGGCCAGCCGTGCGACCGCGGTCCGCAGGAAGCTGTCCGTCTCCTGGGCCTCAGGTTGTTTTTCATCCGGAACGTACGGTGGTGCCGCGTACGCGGCCCCGAACTCCACCATGACCGGGCGGGCGGCGGGAACCGCGGGCGGCGGGGCGGCGACCGGCCCTGAGACGTACGCCGCCCGGAAGCGGGTCAGCGTCCCGTCGGCTTTGAGGTAGCCGTGGCCTGGCTCGGCGGGCAGTTCGTAGGCGTCGGGCACGCCCAGCACGGTGCGGGATTCCAGCGCGCTGAAGGTCCGCAGCCCGATCCGGTAGGACAGCTGGGTGTCCAGGCCGCGCAGCTTGCCTTCTTCGAGCCGCTGCGAGGCGAGGAGCAGGTGGACGCCGAGGGACCGGCCGACCCGGCCGATCGCGGCGAATAGCTCGGCGAATTCGGGCTTGGCCGCCAGCAGTTCGGAGAACTCGTCCAGCACGAGGAACAGCGCGGGCAGCCGCCGGCCGGCGGCGTGGTGCTCGCGCAGTGAGGCGTGCCCGGCGGCGCGCAGCACCTCCTGGCGGCGGACCAGCTCACCGGACAGCGCGTCGTGCATCCGGTCCACGAGCGGCAGCTCGTCGGCCAGGTTGGTGATGACCGCTGACACGTGCGGGAGCGTCTCCATGCCGAGGAAGGTGGCGCCGCCCTTGAAGTCGACGAGCACGAAGTTGAGGTCGCCGGGGTCGTGGGTGAGCGCCAGGCCGAGGACCAGGGTGCGCAGCAGTTCGGACTTGCCGGAGCCGGTGGCGCCGACGATCAGGCCGTGCGGCCCCATGCCGCCCTGCGCGGATTCCTTGATGTCCAGCTCCACGGGGCTGCCGTCAGGGCGCGTGCCGATCGGGATGCGGAGCAGGTCGCGCGCGGCCCGGCGCTTGCGCAGCGCCGCCGGGTCGGGGTCGCGCGGGTCGGCGATGGCGAGCAGTCCCGCCAGCGTCGCGGTGGCGCGGGCCGTCCCCCCGGCCCGGCCCGCGCCCGCGGGGCGCAGCGGTGCGAGCTGCCGGGCGAGGGCCTCGGCCGCCGCGCGGCTCATGGCGTCGGGCACGCCCAGGTCGGCAGCCCCTTCTGCGCCCTCGGCGGTCAGGTTGTCAGCGGTCACGCGCAGCACCAGGGTGCGCTGGCCCGGGGGAACGGGGGCGCCGGTCACGTCGAGCACCACCGCTCCGGGTATCCGCAGCCGCTCACCGCCCGGGCTGTCGGTGACGATCACGTGGCAGGTCGAGTCCCCGCCGAGCTGACCGAGGAGCCCTTGCACCCACCGCGCGTCCGGGACCATCAGGCGGACCGGGCCGGCGGCGTCGGTCCGCGTCGGATGCATGGTGTGCGGGAGCCACTTCGCCCACTCCCACTCCGGCATCCGGGCTTCGTCCGCGTACACGGTGATCAGCACCCCGGCGGGTGAGTGGGTGACCGCGAGCTGGGCGACGACGGCGCGCGCGAGGTCGCGGACGGCCGACGGGTCGCCGGTCAGCGCGATCCGGTCCCACTCCCGCATCCGGATCATGGCCGGAAGCTCGGGAATCACCGAGCTGGCGCGCACGAGCCGGTGCATCGCCCCGGTGGTCAGCGGGTCCAGGTCGTCCGCCGGTCCTGGCGCCTCCGGCGGGGCGAGGCGGAGCGACGGCTCGCCCGGCCCGGTGCCGAACCTGACGTCGAGGAACCCGGGACTTCCGGGGACCCGGTCCCAGATCTGGCGCGCGGCGACGAGGGCCGGCAGGCCCGCGGGCGGCGGGCACGACCGGGTGGTTTCCTCACGCTGCTGGCGGCCGGCCGCGCGGACCCGGGCGCGGACCTGGGACAGGTACCGCAGGTAGTCGCGGCGCAGCCGGCTGAGCTTGAGCTTGCGGTCGGAGTGGCGGCGCGCGAGCTGGCTGGCCATCATCCCGGCCATCCCGATGCCGATCGCGCCGGCGCCCACGTAGCCGGTGGCGCCGACGTGGCTGTCGGCCAGCATCGCCGCGGTCCCGACGGCCATCGCGGCCATCGGCAGGTAGACCAGCGCCTGCGTCATCCCGTCCCCGCCGGCGTCGGGGAGCTCGGGCGGTGGCTCCAGCTGGATCTGGCCGCGCGGTACCTCCGCCGGGCGGGCCGGCGCGGGCTCGATCGTGATCGTGCTCACACGAACCGTACGGCTGAACCAATCCGTTCGATTGCGCTGGCCGTTCGATTGTGCGGAAAGACTTTTTGGAGGCCGCTATGGACGTCTGCCGGATCACTGTGACGGGACCGCGACGGCGCATGGACGTGGCCGTGCCAGCGGGAGTTACGTTCGGCGAATTCATCCCGGTGGCGGTGCGGGCGTGCGGCCTGTCGGACGAGCAGCTGATGGGGCCGCCGGGGGGCTGGGTGCTGCAGCGCCTGGCGGAAGCGCCGTTCGAGGCGGGCCAGACGCTCGCCGCGGCCGGGGTACGCGACGGCGACATCGTGCACCTGCGGCCGCGGCCGCTGGCGCTGCCGCCGGCCGTCTGCGACGACATCGCCGACGAGCTCGCCGCGGTGCACCGCGGCCCGAGCCGGTGGACCGTGGCGGACGCCCGCCGGCTGGCGCTGGGCGGGTGCGCCGCGGCGCTGCTGACCGGCGTGCTGGTGCTGATGCGGTCCCGGCCGCTGCTCGCCGTCGGGACGGTGGCGCACCGGCACCCGGCCGGGGCTGGGGTGATGCTCGCGGTCGCGGCCGCGTTCGCGGTGGTGCTGCTGGCAGGCGCGGCCGCCGTCGCCCGGGGCGCCGGGGACGTCACCGCCGGCTCGCTGCTGGCCTGGACGGCGCTGCCGTACGCGTTCGCCGCTGGCGCCTGGGCGGCGGCCGGGGCGCACCATGGCGCATCCGGTCCGCTGGTGGCAGCGGCCGGGCTGGGGGTGGTCTGCGTGGCGGCGGTGACCGTCGCCATGGTTATCCCCGACCCGATGCTAGGCGGCCCGGCGCTCGCGGCGCTGGCGGGAGCGGCCGGGGCCTGGCTGGTCGAGCTGTACCCGCGGGCCGGCGCGGCCGGCGGCGCCGCGCTGGTGGCCGCCGGGGTGCTCGCGCTGAGCCCGCTGGTCTCCTGGGCCGCGATCCGGCTGGCGCGCTTCCCGCTCCCGTCGGTGCCGGTATCCGCTGCTGACCTGCCGGGCACCGACCCCGTGTCGTCCTGGGTGCGGTCACGCGCCGTGCTGGCGAACCGGCTGCAGGCCGGGCTGGCCGCCGGGATCGGGCTCACCGCCGGCGGCGCGGCGGTCATCGTGGCGTTCGCGCACGGCTGGCCGGCCCGGGCGATGGTCGCGGCGATCGCGGTCACCCTGCTGCTGCGCTCCCGGGTCTTCGCCTCCCGGGCCGCCAGGCTCTGGTTCGCGGTCCCCGGGTACCTGGCCGGCGCGCTGGCGGCCGTCAGCCTCAGCGGGCCCGTGGCGCTCGCCGGCGTGGCGGTGGCGGCGGCGGTGCTGGTGACTGTCGGGGTCCGGCTGCCTGGCTGGCGGCCGTCTCCGTGGTGGGGCCGGCTCGCTGACATCGGTGACGCCGTGGCGATCGCGTCGCTGGTGCCGCTCGCGCTGGAGGTCGCCGGCGTGCTCGCGGTCGTGCGCGGGCTGGCGAGGTGAGCCATGCACGATCGTCGCGACCTGCTGCAGGCGCACCGGCTGATGACGCACCGGATGTCGCAGGCCCTGCTGTGCGGCGAGCCGGACTCCAGGAACCGGCCGCTGCGCCGGATGTACGCCGCGTCGGCCTGCTCGGTGCTGCTCGGCGTGATCGCGGCGAGCGTCTTCGCCGCGGTCGGGTTGTTCCTGCCGAGCCAGGGCCACCTGGCGGGGCTCAACCAGCCCGGCACGCTGGTAGTGGACACCGACACGGCGACCGCCTTCGTTCCGTGCGCGGGAGGCGAGCTGTGCCCCGCCATGAACATGGCGTCCGCGCTGCTGGCGCTGGATTCGCCCGGTACGACACGCCGGGTCACGGTGACCACCGCCGCGCTAGCCGGATACTCGATCGGGCCGCCGGTGGGGATCGCCGGGCTCCCGCCGGTCCTGCCTGCCGCGTCGGACCTGGTGCGCGGCCCGTGGTCGGTGTGCGCGGCGGATGGCGCGACGGTCCTGGTCGGCGGGGTGTCCACGCGTGGCCGGGTGCTCGGCCCGTCGGACGCAGCGCTCGTGTCGGCGGGAGGCGGGGAGTGGCTGCTGTGGGATTCGACGCGACTGGCGATCCAGTCCGCCGTCGCGCAGACGCTGTTTGCCGCCGCCCCGGTCAATGTCCCGCTGGCGTGGCTGGACTCGCTGCCGCGGGGTCCGGACTTCGCCGCCCCCGTACTGCCGGGCGGCGGTCAGCTCGTGGCCGGCCCGTCCGGGGCTGACGCGGTGGCCGGGCAGGTGTACGTCCAGCAGTCCCCGCCCCAGTTCTACGTGCTCACCGCCGACGGGCGCCTGGCGCCGGTGACGCCGGTGGCGGCCGCGCTGCTTGAACGGGTCTCCGGTGCCCAGCCGGCCCAGCCGATCTCCCCGTCGATGGCGGCCGCCGACCTCGGCGGCGCCCCGGTGCAGACGGGCGGGCTGCCTGCGACGGTGCCGCACATCGCCGGGGCGTCCACCGCGATGTGCGCCGTCTACGGCGCCGGGTCCGGGTCGGCGCTGACCGTGAGCGGGACGGTGCCGTCCGGGGGCGAGACGTCCGGCGCCGTGCGGGCGTGGTTCCCGCCGGGCGGCGGCGCGCTCGTCAGTTCGGCGCAGGAGTGGTTCCTGCTGACCGGCGCGCACCGGTACCTAGTCCCGTCGGCGGCGGCCGCTCAGGCGCTCGGGTACGACGCGAGCCGGGACGCCGTCGCGCTGCCCGCGACCGTAACCGACCTGCTCACGCCCGGTCCCGCGCTCAATCTCGCGGCGGCGAAATTGCCAGCGGGCTGAGCCATCCCTCAGCACGCCGCGCACGTACACCGGATACAAGGCGAGCACATCGCCAGGGAATTTACGAGGGAAAGCGAGGTGGCCCGCATGGCAGCAGGAGAGTCCGCCGTCAACAGGGCTTCCATGGCCCAGGCGGCCCAACAGGTCGAGTCAGCGTACGGGATGATCACCGGGCTGCAGTCCAACATGAACGGCTACTCGTCCCAGCTTGGGGGCGGCTGGCAGGGGAACGCCGCGGTGGCGTTCACGCGGACCTACGAGATGTTCAGCGCGGACTTCGCGAAGGTGCTGACCGCGCTGCAGACGATCCACGACAAGCTGGTCTCGACGCGCAACACCTACCAGGCGACGGAAGACGCCAACACCGCCCGGGTCAACCAGGTCAGCAGCATGATCAACGGTGGCACCACCCTGAGTGGCCTCGGCGCCGGGAAGGGCGGTGCCGTGAAGGGCGGCGTCACCTCAACGGGTGGCGGCGACGTGAAGAGCGACATCGCCGCCAACCAGCCGCCCGCTTCGAGCGGTCTCTCCGACGGGGCGGCCGGCGGGCTCGTTGCGTCACTTGGCGGAGCAGGGGACCTGTTCGGAGGTGTAAAGGCATGAGCGAGTACACGCTGGCTGTTTTCGGCACCCTGCAGCAGGGACAGGCCGATTTCCAGCAGACCTACAACAGCCTGGTCTCCGAGGTCCAGATGCTCGAGGCGCAGCTGCGCTCGAGCCTGACGCAGTGGGTTGGCTCCGCGCAGCAGGCCTACTACGAGCAGCAGGCGCAGTGGAACGCCGCGATGGCGCACATGGAGCAGGTCCTGGCGCAGCTCGCGGTCGTGGTCGGCACGGCCAACGAGAACTACCAGCAGGCCGAGCAGAAGAACACCTCCCTTTGGGCAAGCTGATCAATACGGGTGTGAGGCCGATCGGCCTCACACCCGTACCCCTCCCGGCGGAGGAGAGTGAGGAGCGATGCCGGACATCATCGGCTCGATGATGGTCCGCCGCGACACCCTGATGTCAGCGGCCGCCGCGATGCGGGCGGACGCCGCGGACCTGGACGCGGCGATCGAGCGGCTCGGCCTGGCCGCCGGGGCCACCGGCTCGCTGGCACGATGGCCAGCGGGCCACGCCTTCCACGAACGCGCCGAAGCCGCGCTCGCCGCGCTCCAGCGGGCAGGACGGTACGCGGCCGACGACCAGACCGAGGCGGCCAGGAAGATGACCGACACCGCCCTCAACTACGAGCAGGCCGAATCCACCATCCGGCACACCCTTGCGAGGGCCTCATGAACACCGACGAAATTATGGAGGCCCTGCGGGGTCTCGACCCAACCTCCGTGGCCACCGCGGGCGATTCTTACAACGCGGCGGCCAGCGCGCTCGAGGCACTCGGCGCACGCATCGCGCGGCACATCTGGACGCTGTCGGAGCACTGGACCGGCGCCGCGGCGGACGCCGCCCTGACCGCCCTGTGGCACTCTCATGAGCGGGCCCTGTCCGCCGCGGCCCAGGCGAAGAAGACCGGCACGGCCCTGACCTGGCTGGGCAGCGAGGTCCTGCCCGCGTTCCGCTCGCTGCCTGACCCGGCGGGCCAGCCGGACGCGGACGCCGTGGCGTCCCGTTACCTGGCCGCGCTCAACGGCCACCTGGCGGTAGCGGCCCGGTCGCTGCCGTTATGCCCCGCGGCTCACGCCGCGGCGATGAGGGCCGTGAGGACGGCCCCGATGGACGCGAACACGGCGAGCATCTCCAGCGGCCGTCCCAGCTGGGCGAAGCTCCCGGCGAGAGCAGCGTGGTACGCGGACAGCGCCCAGTACCCGGGGGATGCCGGCGCGATGGCGCGCAGCCAGCCCGGCAGCAGGGCGACGGGCACGAGGGCACCACCGATGACGGTCGTGAGCAGGGCGAAGATGTCGCCGGCCGCGCTGAGCTGCGCCGGAGAGCGGGCCAGCGTCGACGCGCCGAAGCCGAGTAGCAGGACGCACGCCGACCACGCGACGGCGCAGGCTGCCAGCGGGAGCCACCCGGCGCGCGGGTGCAGGCCGAAGGCGGCCGCGCCGACCCCGAACAGGACCGCCTGCTGGGCGACGATCGCCGCGAGGATCGGCAGGGCCTTACCGGCCAGGACCTCCACAGGACCCGCTGGGCTGGCGCGCAGCCGATCGCGCGTGCGCCAGGTCCGCTCGTTGAGCAGGTGCGCGGCCCCGACTTTAAGGGAGAACAGCGAGAACATGACGGCCATCCCCGCGGCCGCCTGGTCGATGCCAGATCCTGCTCCGGGGACTATCGGGGCCACGATGGCGTACAGCGGCCGGGTCGCCGTCATCAGCAGCAGCCCCATCACCGTGTAGCCGATCATCGGGCCGGGATCGCGGGCTAGCAGGACGGCCTGGTGCCGGGCCAAGACCGCGATCCGGGCCGCCGCAGCGCGTCCCCCGGCTGCGGGGAATCGGCGGCCTGGCAGCAGTCCCGCGCCCGGGTCCATCATCACACCGCTCATGAATCCTCCGTCCGTCGTGAGGCAAGCAGGTGCCGGTAGAGGTCGTCGAGGGTCGGCGGGTGCAGCTCCAGCGACCGTAGGTGGGTCACCGCGTCGGCGTGCGCGGCCAGCAGCGGGGCCAGGGCAGCCGCCGGGTCGGGGGCGGTGATGACGAGCCGGGTGCCGTCCTGGCTGATCTCGACGGCCCCGCCGTAGGCGAGGCCGCCCGGCGGTGCCGCCTGTCCCGCCAGAGCCGCTGCCCTCAGTGCTGCGGGCAGCCGGTCGAAGTCCGCCACGGCGCGGCCGGGGACGCTGGCGAGCAGCTCCGCACGGCTGCCGCGGGCGATGACCCGGCCGCCGCTGGCGACGGCCAGCGTGGCGCCAAGCGTGTCGAGCTCGGGCAGGTAGTGGGTCGTGTACACGACCGCCGCGCCGTCGTCGGCGGCGGCGCGCACCACGGCGAGCAGGGCGTCGCGGGTGACCGGGTCGGCCCCGACGGTCGGCTCGTCGAGCAGGAGCACCCTCGGCCGGTGGACCATCGCCGTGGCCGCCTGCAGGCGGCGCTGCTGTCCGCCGGAAAGGTCCCGCGCCCGCCGGTCCAGCACATCGCCGAGCACGAGGTCCTCGGCCAGCGCCGAGATCCGCTGCCGCGCGTCCCGGCCGCGCACGCCATACAGCCCGGCGAAGACCTCCAGATTCTCCAGGGCGGTCGCCGTTGGGTACAGGGCCAGCTCCTGGGGGGCCAGGCCGAGCAGCGGCAGGCCCTGGGCCGGGGCGCGCCCAGCGACCCGCACCATCCCGGCGTCCGGCGCGAGCAGGCCCGCGGTCACACGGGCAAAGGTGGTCTTGCCCGCCCCGTTATGCCCCACCAGGCCAGCGATCTCGCCGGCCGCGACGCTCAGGTCGAAGCCGTCCAGCGCCACCGTGCTGCCGTAGCGCCGCACCAGGCCGGATGCCTCCAGCATCGCGGTCATCGCACGCCTCCCGCCGCCCGTCTCCGACGCAGACCGGTCAGCAACTCGATACAAAGTAGAACTCAGTACATTAACGTATCGAATGGATGGTATGCCGTAGGGTGGTGTTTATGTCAAGGGTGAGAGGGCGCGTCCGGCCGACGCGGGAGCAGACCCGCCGGAGGCTATTCGAGGCGGCTGCCGACGTGTTCGCCACGCAAGGCATCGGAGCGGCCACGGTCGAGGCGATCGCCCAGGAGGCGGGGCTGACGCGCGGAGCGTTCTACTCCAACTTCGCCGACAAGGACGAACTTATCGACGCGATGCTCGCCGACCACGCCGAGCAGACCGCCGCGCGGCACCTGGAGCTGCTGGCCCGGCACCGGACGCCGGAGGACTTCCTGGCCGCTATGCACGCGGTCGACCGCAGCGGGCAAGATCCGCTGGGCCGGTCCCCGCTGCTGCACGTGGAACTGCTCATGCACGCGGCACGCGCCGTCGGCCATCGCCCCGAGCCCGCGCAGGTGCTGGCGGCCCGGCGGCAGATCATCGCCGACATCGCCGAGGGCATCGGCCTAGCCACCGCCTCCGGCGGCCCGTTCGACGGCCGGCAGCTAGGCTGCATGCTGCTGGCGATGGAGGACGGGTTCCGTCTGCACCGGCTCATCGACCCGGACGCCACCCCGGCCGACAGCTTCCTGCGATCCTTGGACGCCCTGCAGGCGGCGCTCCGGCCCGCCGCCCTGGACTAACGAATGGCTTTAGGCGGCGGTACGCGGGCGGCTGGCGCGGACCGGGACGTGCTCGAAGCCGCGCAGCACGAGGAGCGGCCTGCGCACCGGCGTCCCGGCCAGTTCGAGCGTCGGGAACCGCCGGGTGAGCTCCTCGATCGCGACGCGGCCCTCGAGGCGGGCGAGCGCGGCGCCAAGGCAGTGGTGGATGCCGAGCGAGAACGACAGGTGGCGGGAGGCGTTCGGCCGGTCGATCATGAGCCGGCCGGGCTCGTCGAAAACCTCCGGATCGTGATTGGCACCGCCGATCGCCACGATGACCGGCGTGCCTTTCCTGATCGGCACGCCGTCGACGTCCAGGTCCTCGGTCGCGATGCGCGAGGTCATCTGGACGGGGCTGTCGTAGCGGAGCAGTTCTTCGATGGCGCCGGGGATCAGGTCTGGCTCGTCGCACAGCCGCCGCCACTGGTCCTGCTCGCGGAGGAGCGCGACCGTGCCGTTGCCGATCAGGTTCACGGTCGTCTCGAAACCGGCGACGAGGAGCAGCATCGCCGTGCTGACGAGCTCGGCGGACGTCAGGCGGTCGCCTTCCTCCTCGGCCGCGATCAGCGCGGACAGGAGGCTGTCGTCGGGCTCGGCCCGGCGCTTGGCCACCAGGTCCTGCAGGTAGGCGGTCAGGGCCAGCTCGGATGAGCGCGAGTCGCTCTCGGCGACCCGGCGGGTCTGGGGATCGAGCGTGGCGGCGGCGTCGTGGCCCCAGGTCCGGAAGCGGGCCTGGTCCTCGGCCGGGACTCCGAGCAGGCGGCAGATCACCGCGATGGGAAGCGGGAAGGCCAGCGCCTCGATGAGATCGAAGCCAGCCGCCGCGTCCACGGCGTCCAAGAGCCGGCCGGTGGTGGCGCGGATCTCCGGTTCGAGGTCGGCTATCGCCTTCGGGGTGAATGCGCTGGACACCAGCCGGCGCAGGCGGGTGTGGTCGGGCGGGTCGATGAACAGCAGGCTGTCGGGCAGCTCGGCGCGGGGATCGCCCTCCGCGTAAGGCGGCGGCCGGTAGGCCCGCGCGTGTACGGGGGAGGAGCTGAACCGCCGGTCCCGCAGAATGCGCTCCACCATCGTGTAACTGACGGTCGCGCCGGCGCCGAGCTTGCTCCGGACCAGGCCGTGCGGGCGGATCTCCTCGTACAGCGCGTAGGGGTTGGCCTTGTTCTTCGGGTGCATCCACAGCGCGACGGGATCGCCGCGCCACTGGTAGAAGCGCACCACCGCGGGCTCGACCACGCGGCGCATCAGGGACTCTTTGAGGCTCACCGGTGTCTTCTCCTCAGCTGTCCTTGCGTGCCACTCCGCACCACATCTGCGAGTCGGGCGCGTCCGTCTCCCGATCGGGCCGCCAGCGCGACGCCTGCACGACTCCCGGCTCGACCAGGTCGAGCCCGCCGAGCAGCGCGGCCACCTCGTCGTGGCTGCGCAGGGTCACCGAATCGGCCATGGCCGCGTTCAGCCGGTTGAACGTCTCGGACAACTCTTCGGAGTGCAGGTCGCTGGCCAGGTGGGTGAGCGCGAGGCAGCTGCCGGGCACCAGCGGCGCCATCAGCTGCCCGATCAGGCCGCGCGGGTCGTCGGCGTCAGCGAAGAAGTGCAGGATGCCGAACATCGTGACCCCGGTCGGCCGGGAAAGGTCCAGCGTCTGGGCCGCCTCGCGCAAGATCGGCTGGGGGTCGCGCAGGTCCCCGTAGACGTAGCTGACGGCGCCTCCCGCCGTGTCCCCGAGCAGTTGGCGCGCGTGGGTCAGCACGACCGGATCCCGGTCGACGTACACGACGCGAGCGTCCGGTATCTCCCGCCGCGCCACCTCGTGCACGCTGTTTTCCCTGGGAATGCCGGAGCCGACGTCGAGGAACTGGGTGATGCCCGCGTCGCGCGCGTAGTAGCGGACGACGCGGCCCAGGGCTGCCCGGTGCTCCCGCACATCGGTCCGCACCGCGTCGATCCCGCCCGGCCAGGCCGCGTACGCGCGCTCGGCGGCCGCCCGGTCGACCTCGAAGTTGGCGGTGCCGCCGAGCAGGTAGTCGTAGACGCGCGCCCCGTGGGCCTTGGTGGTGTCGATCTCCTGGGCCACGCCTGTACAGTACGAGACTCCCCGGCGGCGTGCCAGCCGTAAATACCTGCCGCGGTTACCCGGCCGCCCTGGCTGCCTGCTCCACCTGGTTCCGAGCATGGGCTGCCACGCCGACGTAGATGCTGACAGGGTGGTGATGGGACTGTAGCCAGAAATCTGTGAAGACGCTTCCGTCGTCCTCTAGCTCTCCTGCTTTACGCAGTGCTGTAATTACTATTGCGCGTTGGTCTTGCGGGATTCGATGTGCGCGACCGTAGGACGTTAACGTGTCCTAGGGATACGTGTTAAGCCGGAGGCAGGGGGGACTGAGTGAAACGACTGATCAGAGATCTCAGCATTGCTGTCCTAGGTGGAATAATATCAATTGCTGCATACACAGCAATAGTTGACGGAATTCACTCGATCCCGAAGCTGGCGTCACACGCCTGGCATCAGCTCAACCATTTTTCATTTCCCGCCGGAGAATCGCTAACTTTTTGGGGCGTCTTCGCTGGTGTTATTCTGGCGCAGAATGCGATACCGGGCATTGTGAAGCTGTTTCTTAAACACCGACGCTCACCTGGCAAGGTTGAGCGGCAAACTGGCAGAAAAGAGGGCGTTAAGGCCACATATACTGCCGCCGAGGCCCAAGCTCGGATCAACGCGGCGTTCTCCGGCATCTCGGAGGAAATGGGCAAATTCGGCCCGGCCATCCAGCGGGCCAAGGAGGAGGCTACCGCAATGCGGCAGAACACGAAGCCGCCCCAGCGCAAAGGCTAAGCAGCTCGCTAATGTTGTTAGGACCTGACGAGCCTTACGGCATCGATCCCTCTGCCGTAGTCCGATCTTGCCCGATGGCGTTATCTCCTGCTGCTAGCGACACTCCGCTGTAGATCGTGTCAGGGTGGTGACGGGTCGTTTGGGATGCGAAAGTCCAGGCATGGGCGACAAGGGCTGTACGGGTGGCTTAGGCGGCGTAGAGTCCGGGTGAGCGTGGGTGGCGAGTCCGTTGCCGGGCTTGCGGCGGGCGGGGAGCGGTCGATGAGGTTAGTGCTTCGGTGGAGTGCGGCCGTTGCGGTGGCGGCGGCCGGGTTTGCCTTGGCCTGGTGGGTCTGCGCGAAGCTGATCGGGGCCGATGAGGGCGTGTCGCTGGGAATCGCGGGCGCGGTGCTGGCGGTGCTGCTGGCGGTCGGCGCGTGGTGGGCTCCCCCGGTAGCCGACAGCGGAGGGTCAGACGGGGGCGGCGGGCGACGGGGAGTGCAGAAGGCGCGGGCGGGCCGGGATGCCTACGTGGCCGGCCGGGACATGACGATCAATCAACGGCGCCAGGATGAGTGACCGCTGATGCCCGATCAGCCAGAGACCCGGCAGAACGCTGCGGCGGGGCGCGATGCTTATACCGCGGGCCGGGACCTGACCATCAACGTCGCCGCAGCGGGCGCGGCGGAGCCTGCGTTGCCGGGCCTGCTGCCGCGGGACGTGCCCGCGTTCACCGGGCGGGACGGTGAACTGGACCGGCTGGCCGGGCTGGCGGGCGGCGGCCGGGTGGTGGTGTCGGCGATCGGCGGGACCGCCGGGGTCGGCAAGACCGCACTGGCGGTGCACGCCGCCCACCAGCTGCTGGAGCAGTTCCCGGACGGCCACCTGTACGCGGACCTGCGCGGCTACACCGAAGGCCAGGACCCGGCCGAGCCGGGGGAGGTGCTTCAGGTGTTCTTGCGCCGCCTCGGCGTCCCGGCCGACGAGGTGCCCCCGGAGATCGAGGAGCGGTCCGGGCTGCTGCGGCAGATCCTCGCCAGCCGGTGCGTGCTGATGGTGCTGGACAACGCCCGGACCGAGGCGCAGGTGCGGCCGCTGCTGCCCGGTGCCGGGCGATCGCTGGTGCTGGTCACCAGCCGGTCGCTGCTGCCGGGTCTGGAGGTGGATGAGCGGATCAGCCTGGACATCCTGCCCGCCGATGAAGCGGCGGCGATGCTCGCCCGGGTGATCGGGGCGGCCCGGGCGGATGCCGAGCCGCAGGCGGTCGCAGAAGTGGCCCGGTTGTGCGGGCGGCTGCCACTGGCGCTGCGGATCGCCGGGCAACTGCTGGCCACCCACCCCGCATGGCCGGTAGCCAAGCTAGCCGGGATGCTCGGCGGGGAACAGGACCGGCTGACCCAGCTGGGGGCCGGGGACCTGCAGGTCCGGGCCGCGTTCGAGATCTCCTACCGGCAGCTCGCGGCGGAGGACGCGCGGCTGTTCCGGCTGCTAGGTCTGCACCCCGGACCGGACTTCGACATCACCTCGGCGGCGGCCCTGGCCGGAACCGAAAATGAGGCGGCGGGGCCGGTGCTGGACCGGCTGGCCGGAGCGTACCTGGTCACCGAGGACTCGGCAGGCCGGTTCAGCATGCACGACCTGCTGCGCTTGTTCGCCCGCGCCACCTGCCAGGAGACCGACAGCCCAGACGACCGGGACGCCGCCGAGACCCGACTGGTGGACTATTACGCGAACCTGGCCGTGTTCCTGAATTCCTGCGTGGACCCCAGGCGCCGGCCGGCCGCTGAGCAGGCGGCGGAGCAGGCCGGGGGGACGCTCCCGTCGATGCGCGAGGGGCTGGCGATATTCCAGGCAGAGCGGCCCGGCGTGCTAGCCGCGCTTGGACTGGCCGCCCAGCGGGGCTTCAATCAGCAGGTGTGGCTACTTAGCTACAGCATGTCAGTTTCGTTGTCCATACTGCGCTACCTCGATGACCTGCTCACCGTCCATGAAACGGCGCTAGGGGCGGCCCGCCGCGCCGGGGATCGCGCCGCCGAGGACCGGGCCCTGAACAACCTCGGTATCGCCTACGGGGGGCTGCGGCGGTTTCAGGAGGCCGTCGACTGCTACCAGCAGGACATCGCCATCTGCCGGGAGACCGGCGACCGGCACGGCGAGGGCGAGACCCTAGGCAACCTCGGCAACGCCTACCAGAAGCTGCGGCGGTTTCAGGAGTCCATCGACTGCTATCAGCAGGCACTGGTGATCTTGCGGGAGACCGGCGACCGGGTCGGCGAGGGGCTGGCCCTGACTAACCTCGGCGTCGCCTACGAGGAGGTGCGGCGGTTTCAGGAGGCCATCGACTGCTTCCAGGAGGCACTGGTGATCCGCCGGGAGACCGGCGACCGGAACGGTGAGGGCCAGACCCTGTCCAACCTCGGCAACGCCTACTGGGAGGTGCGGCGGTTCGAGGAGGCCATCG
>Ga0335073_10005082_pt1 | contig 18469 bp, 15 predicted proteins | sample Lox_Sample_22_FD_207093 | JGI IMG/M metagenome (GOLD analysis project Ga0335073, IMG submission 207093) | Soil microbial communities from Loxahatchee National Wildlife Refuge, Florida, United States - Lox_Sample_2.2 | ecosystem: Environmental > Terrestrial > Soil > Wetlands | place: USA... | reverse complement strand
GGTCAGCGTCGTGTGGGAATACACGTGTGTGGGTAAATCCAAATTGCGATCGCTGCCGTTGTTCAGCGTGCGGATCTCGATAACGAGGTCGGCTCCCTCACCGGTCGCCTTTACGAGTTCGAAATCCATCTGGCTGGCCGTCACTCGGGTGATTGTTTGCGCCTGCGCCGCCACAGCGTTCGGATTTTGAGCAGGGCCGGACCGAGGCGATTCCGCAGCGATGGCCGGCGAAACGGGCCCGGTCGGATCTCTTCGTTCGAAGGGACGCGTAAGCACCGTCCACGCTACACCGAGAGTCCACATGGCCAGGAATAATTTGAAACCAGTTTTCCAGGTCAGTTCGAGTGCCATTGTTTTACCGCTTTGGCTTGTCCGGAGTCGCCTGGCGGGGCGCTTCATCATCTCTGATTTCAATGTTCCGGAACATCGGCGTGCACATAGCGATAGGCTGGAAGAAACTGTTCCTGTACGCCTGCTCAGTGCTGAACAATGCTACGTCCAGTTGAAGGAGCTTGATCTCCCGGACAGCCTGCTTTCCTCGGACGATCGGCATGCCGGTAAACTTCAAAACGATATCAGTGGGAACACCGGCCACCAGCATCGCCCGTGTCTTCGTTGCATCCTCCCTGGTATTTCCAACTGCAACGTGATTGGGTAAGAACGTGCTTCCGCTCTCGTCGTAAATAAGCGTCTTCGACCATGGCGCGGAGGAAATCTCGATCATTCGATCCACATCGTTATTCAAAGCCGTAATACGCACAACCAATGTTGTTCCCTGTCCGACAGCACTCTGAAGCTGAAAATAGATCTTCTCGTGTGTCGCATTCAGGACCGTTTTTGTCTGATCAATCGGCGGAGGTGGAGGCGGGATTTTCTCGGGTGGATCTGCCGGGGGCGGATCTGCCGGCGCCGCACCTGCGACAGGCGCCGATACTGGCTGTATCGGTGCTGGCGACGGTTTGGGGTCAACATTCGACTTAGCAGCCGGGACTGATGTACTGCTGCGTGGCAGAGGAGGCGGCAAGCCGCTGCTGCCTTGCGTCTGCGCAGAAGCGGTCTGGCGCTTTGCCGGGGCGAACAATTGAGTAATAAAGCTCCATCCGGCCGAGAGCAGCAGCACTATCAGTAGAAGTTTCAAGAAGCCTTTCAGAATCCAATCCAACATATGCTTACCTCTAGTTCACCGCTACAACAACCTGATCGTTTTCCGCCGTCACCTTGAGGCTTCGCATGCCATTGCCGCCATGCATCACAAGGGCCTTCCGGAGACTGGGCTCAACGTGCTGGTTGATGCTGTCGGTGACGTTCCGGGCGCCATACTTAGGTGATTGCAAAGTAGCCAGCAAATCGATTACGGCACGATCGATGGTTATGTGCGGAGACACTCCCTTATTTCGGCAGACCGTGTCGAGATAGTGGCTTAGCTGCAGCTCCGTGATCTTCTCCATGTCGTCCGGAGAGAAACTGAAAAACGGCACGATCTGACCGATACGCGCAACGAACTCCTGGCGCAAAAAACGGGCGTTGAAGACCAGGTCGCGCAAAGCATTCTGGTTCCCGGCGTCTTCCTGGGGAACGTCCTTAATGAGATTCGAAGTGAAGAATACGATCGTCTGAGAGAAGTTGATCGCGCGATCGGTCTTGCGATCCTTCACCTGCCCGTCGTCCAGCATGGGCAGCATGAAGTCGTACATTTCTGGAGAGCCCTTTTCGATTTCATCGAAGAGCAAAACGCTCGATGCATTTTGCGCGACATGCTGCGTCAGCATGCCCTCGCCGCCTATATATCCTTGCGGGCTGCCGAGCAGTTGCCAGAGACCTTCCTTATCTTTGAAATTCCCCATGTCCACGCGATAGAACGCGCGCTTCAGGCCTTCAGCCGTGAGCTTGGCCAGTTCAGTTTTGCCGGTCCCGGTTGGCCCGATCATCAAGAACGAAATCGGCGACCGTAAACTGGGGCGTGTACCAACGGCCGCCGCCTCCAGGCTCTCCGTTACCGCTTCAACCGCTGCATCTTGGCCGATTATTCGAGATCCGAGCAGATTGGAGAGCCGCTGAACCGCACTGAGAGGCTGCGAGCTGCGGCCGGCACTCGATTGACCCGTGAAATGTACAGTACGGGCGCCGTTTGACTTGTACGCGTCCGGCTGAGCCAAAGGTGAACCCACGGGAAGCCCGCCGCCGACGTTTCGAAATCCCTCGACGGCCCTCCGCCCGAATTGAACGAAGTCGTCTAAAACGTCCCATTGCTCTCTCCGGAAAGCTGCCACGGAAAGGCAGAGGGTGGCTCCCACAGCTCCCAATTCACATAGGGCATTCCGCGTTGAAATGGCGATGACAACCATTACCGCCGTGGCAATGGCGGCTGTCCTGTCCACGGAATGCCACGCATTCCAGATTCGTTGAGCGACACGAGCAATGGCCGCCAAGATCGCCAGCCAAATCCGTAAAACAAACTTGAGCAAATCCAGCACTGCCTACCTCCTGTTAGACTCCCTGGTCGTGTCCGATCTCCTGGTTCTGCTTGTGTGCGTGCTCGTGTTCGTCAATCGAGTAGAAGTGCTCGATCTTGTAACTGTGTTCAGTTTTGTCTTTTAGTTCGACTTCCTGGATTCGGTCGGCGCGCTGCTCGTCGCCCTGATACCGGCTGCGAGCTTCTTCCAGGGCATCCAAGGCAGCATGCTTTGAGGTCTGTACTTCTAGGGCCCCTCTCATTTCCTGTGAATTATTCGTGTAGAGCTGGACATCGTGGCTGCCACGCGAAATCGCCACATAGCCAAGCCGCTGGTTAATCAAGTCCTGGTGAGTGTGCTCAGTATCGATGTGGACAAAAACACGCTCAACCGTTTGAGATTGGCTGCTGTGACTGGTGGCCGCGTAGCCGTAGTCAATATGCGGATGCTCCTGGATGTTGAACCGCAATTCGCGGCCGGAGTCTAGCCGAACGTCTAGGTTGCCGGTCGCGTCGATTTTCTCAATCGTCCCCATCTCGCGATTTGGAATCCCCTCCTCCGAATAACGCGCGGTGAACTGTAACCGGTCGCCTTCCGAGAAATTCCGCGTAGCTTCGCGATAGACATTCACACCATGTAAGCGGTCCGGATCATAGGTGAATTGCCGTCCACCGGCACGCTCTACCGTGAGGAGGTTCTGTTCCGCGTCAACTGCAATAATGCGCCCGTATTCTCCGGCTTCAACGTGATGCTTCTCGCTGGCCCTGCTGTATCGGATGATGTCACCCGACTCGTATTGCGCCGCCCAGCGCCGATCTGCCCCGGTTAGGTCCTGCCGCGGCGTCAGGACTGTTAACGTACGCTCTTCGTCGCTAATCAGCCCTCGGGACTGAAGCTCCTTGTGAACTTGGCGATTGATTTCAGCGCGGGAGTGGTTGTCGGGGGAGACGACCAAGGTTTTCTCCGGGCGATCGGCATAAGCATTCGCGATCGCCGCGAACCGTTCGTCCCGATCAGCGATCTCGTGAATTCTGCCTTGATTCTCGAGGCCTTCCATTGCTTGCCGAACTTCTCCTCGAGCGAGCTGCTCCACCGCCTCCCTGAGGGCAGGATCTTGCTGGCGCACAACCGTGTCGAGCCTGGCTGTTTGCATTCCAGCATCCTGCATTTGTTCAAACGGCCGGCCAGCTTCGACCGCCTGGTGCTGACGGGTGTCGCCAACTAGAACAACGCGGTCATTCTTTGAAAGGCGATCGAGAAACTCGTTGACCTGTCTGGTGCTGGCCAGACTGGACTCGTCCACAAAGTAGAGATGCCGGCGTCCGCTGCCCTGTCCGTCGCTCGCAAGATGGTGCTGCAGCGTCTCGGATTCAATACCCGCCTCATTTAACTGGTGAGCTGCTCGCGATGTCGGGGCGAGTCCAGAAACCTCATAACCTTCTCGCTCGGCACCTTCACGGATCGCTTTCAGAGTCGTCGTCTTCCCCGCCCCAGCGGTCCCTTGGATGGCTTGAATCTGGTCCTCATTGGAGAGGACCTGGTGAATGGCGCCGCGCTGATCCTCATTGAGTTTGGCAAAGCGCTGATCGATATAATCCAGCGTTTCCTGACGGGCAATCGGCTCGTCTTTACCCTGCCCGAGCTTCATTCGATCGATGTTAGCCTGTTCCAAGGCCAATGTCTCATCGGTGGTATAGGCCCGCGCGGGGCTGTCCGTCCTGGGGTGCGCGACTTCGACAAATTCACCAGATGTCAAGCGCTCCGTAAATTCCGCTTTCACCTGGTCAAGCGTAGCTCTGCCCATCGAGTGCCTTAAGGCGTCGCGCATCAGGTGCCGTTCATCCGCCAGGCTCTCACGCTCTAGATTGCGATCGCGTGCATACGTCACCCCGACCTGTGCGTAATGGTGACCTTCCTCATAATCGAATTGAGGCCCTCGCTCCTTAGCTTCCACGACAACACGATTCGCCTGGTTGCCATACTCACCGGCGAGCGCGCGATGACGTTCCAGCGTCTCTTCGCGGCTGAGGCTCAGCTTCTCTTCCCGTGTGCGGTGGGCGGCGATCTGCGCCGGCCCGGCGCCGCTCCGCCCCTCGTGTTCGAGGTAATTCTCTATCTGCTGCCGGCGTGGACTGCTTGCTTCTACGTACTCGTTGCTATACCCCTTGATTTCCGGCGCGCCATTTTTCCCTCGCTCGATCTCGTAGCCAAGGTCCTTCAAACGGTAGGCGAGCTCCGATTGATAAACGGCCGTGCCGTACTGCTGGGTGCGGTAGATCTCCTGCGGCTGGATCGCCCGGATTTCGCCCGACTCGGTCTCCGTCATATTGAAGAAGACAACGTGAGTGTGGAGTTGGGGGGCAGCATAGCCATTAACTGGGCGGGCACTGTCGTGCTCGAACTTCGCTGCTACCCAATTTCCAGTTGTTTCCGGCGCGCGGTTTCCGCCCATTCGTGCCTGGACGAAGTTCTCCATCTCGTCGAGCGAAACCCGAACGCTTTCCCGATGCGCCTTGCGGATGCGTTCATCTCCCCCCACAAGCGCCGTTAAAGATACGCTCTTCGGAGCGCTGAACGTCGCATCCCAACCTGCGCGATGCTCCATCGAATGGACTTTTTCGCCGTGCTCGTTCTCGTAGTAGTAGCTGGCCCGGTGCTGAACAAGCTGGTCCCCAGTGTCGGGATGCTGGCCCTCGGTCAGCCGCCGAAACTGTTCCGCCGTGACCTCGCCTCTTAAGGCCCAGCGCTCGGCTAATTGGCCTTGCCATTCACCGTGAATCTGGTCGCTCTGCGTGTAGTAGTTCTCGCGGGCGTTCGTGAACTCCTCCTTGTGATACGCCTGAGCTTGGCCGGCACTGAGCGGTTTGGAAATCGTGACCATCGCTTAGTACGTCCAGATTCGAAAACTTGTATCCGTCTGCGAGGGATCGGGAGGAATTTGATCACCGGTCCCGGTCGGTCGTTCACCATCGTCGGAATTCTTGCTGCTCAATTTCGGTTCAGGTGCCGGAGACCCGTTTACAGGGGTCATTACGACCGCCTCCGATTCAGGCGGCGTGGCGACCCTGGGGATGAACGGTTCGGCACACGGCGCTTTCGGGCCCGGTGAAAACTGGATCTTGACCACATGGTTATCGGATTTCAGGTAACCGTTCAGAGGTTCCAATCCGGCGATCTGGGAATCCATAACCAGTGGCTCGATCCGCCGGTCCATTGAATAATTCATACTGTCGCGCCAATCGTGTACTGCCGCCGTCACCCCCTCCCGGAGCCTCTCGATAGTGATGTCACCAATGCATTGCGAGATCCATTTCGAAGCCCGCGGTTCAGTGGTCTTCAAAAAGATTTTGGTAGCCGGCTGCGAAAGCATCACTTCTGCCTTCAGCCCATACAGGTGATCGAGTTGGCTGCGCCCCTGGAACCCCAGCACAATCCTCACGTTTGATTTGCGGCTTTGCGTAAGAGCCGTTTCCAGTTTCGGAAGCTTGTGCAGGCTGGCTACTTCATCGATCGCCATCCAAACGGGGTGGCCCTTCGCCCAATGTGGATCTACTGACGACAACCGGAGGACGAGCATGTCCAGCCACATGCTCATAAGGGGCAGCAGGGTTGGATTTGTTTCGGGTGTGCTCGAAATGAATAACCAGCCCTGGCGCTCACGGGCCCACGCTGCGGCGCTCCAAGTCGCCTTCGTGTCCTCCCGCTTAGGGAGAAGCTGCAAAGCTCCAGCCACCATGTTGAGTTCGGAAAGCACACCGCTTCTCTGTGGGGCGGCCTCCGGGTTGATCAGCGGCGCCAAGGGCGTTCCGGCCAGGCGCTTGTCGATCTCTTCCGGATGACTCATCCAGTGAATGAGTTCCTCGGGACTCGGTCGGAACTTCAGAAGTTCCGCGAAGATTTTCCGGGGGCCTTCGGTGAAGAATCGCTGTTCGCGCTCCTTATCCGGGAAGAGCGACTCTGCAATCGCGAGTGCGTCATGGGGATTGGTCAGCTCATCTGACGGACTCCAGAACGGACTCCGCGCATCGAGCGGGTTCAGGATGAGATCCTCCCCATCGCGGTAGTAACGCGGGATGAATTCCATGGCGGGGTCGTAGATGATGGCCGGCTCGCCCCGTTCGCGTACCTGGTCCAAGATCTGCGTTATCAGGACAGATTTTCCGCTTCCCGTGTCCCCCATGATCGAGAAGTGCAACCACTCATCTTTCGCGCGTACTCGCAGCCTGGCGGCCTCCGGGCCGGGGCCGGTCTTAATCCCAATGCCATCACCCTGCTTCGCCAAGTTGAATTGTTCCAGCGTCACCAAGACCGGGCCTTTCAGGTTTTTCCCTTCCCGCTTGCCGGCGATGTCTTTCCTGTCGAGGTAAACTCCCAAGATCATAAGACCGAAGAAAACCAGATACCCGGCCGCGCGGGGCCACTTCCAGAGGTCCCATGCGGACCGGTTGTTGTAAATGTTGTCCCGGAGCTCCCAGTAAGCCTCGGAGTCGGGTGTATTGGAGTACGTCGCCCAGCGCACGTCGGTTGCACCCCTGCGCCTGGCTTCCGCCGTCAGGCGGAAACGGCCGCTCTCGATGTCCAGCGGCACCACGTCGGCGTCGGTTGCGAGGTATTCCGAGGCGGAATTGCCGGCCGGAATCTGGAGTACGAGCAAGCTGTAATCAGAACGGCCGCCAAGAAGTGTAGGTGATGCCGCCCAGAGGTATGACCTGAAATACGCCTTCTGCAGGGGCTTCCAGAAGAACCCATAATCGAGGAGACTCAGAAATCCCGCACACGCTGCCGACACCGCAGCGGCGAAAGCCGCCAACAGCAGGGTCCGCTTGGTCCAGTTTCTTGCGCTGGTCCAGCTATCCTCGCTGAAGATCCATCCGGGCATACAGCCGCCCCTTCAACCTGTGTATCGTTTCACCGCTTGGCCCAGAATCTCCTCTGCTCTCTTCAGCTTCGCTTGGTCGACTTGTGTGAACAGCTTCTCCATCTGTTCTGGGCTCATCTTGCCCTTCGTCAGATCGTAAAGCAGGCTGGTGACGATCATCCGGAGGGCGAGTAACTCTTCAAGGATGACCTGGTCCAACACAGCAGACGACCTGTAGTGGCCCTTCACCCTTTCAAAAATGACCTCCCGGCACCATTCGCCGAGCGGTCGGCCTTCCAATTCAGCCAACGCTTGTAGGCTTACAAAGTCGCTTTCCGTGACCCGGAAGCCAATGGACCTGCTTCGAACCTCTGTTCCGGAATTCCGGGATTGATCGTTGGGAGACGAAACCTGGGGAAGGCCCGACACCACCGTAACCGCCTTATTGGAGGAACGTTAGCACAGCTAACGGCAGAAATGCAAGATGTGAACGGCGCCAACGACGGCGTTAGCATACGCCAACCCTGGAGGGGTGACGTGTCACTTTTCTGCCGGCGCGCTAGCGCCGCTCCCCCGGTTTGCCGACCGTCGTCGCCGATCTGCTCAATCAGAATGTGCGGGTCGAAAACATTCAGTTTCTTACGGGCATTCCAGTCCCATCACGACGCGTTGTACAGCCAGCACCGGCGCAAGGTCAGACGGAATATCGTGGACCGGATTTTGTGGCCCCTTAGGTGCGAAGCTGCGCCGCACTTTTCCACTGATCATCAGCCCCCCAGGATTGCGCTACGATTAATCGAACGAAATCCCGTTCCGAGGGAAAATGCTCAAAGTTCGCGTCCTTGTGATGCTTTTGATCGCCGCTCCTTTTTCGCTATATGCGGCGGAGGTAATTGCCAGTGGTACGGGTTTCGGGGTTAGCCCTGGAGGCCACATTTTAACAAACGCTCATGTGGTCTCTGGGTGTAGCAACGTTACAGCGAGAATCGGAGGGCTAGAATTACCGGTCCAGATCGTTTCGCTCGACCCTCAAAACGATTTGGCTTTACTCAAAATCGCCGGGACGTTCAGCACCGTCCTTCCCTTGAGAGAGGGCACACGAGTCCAACTTGGCGAAACAGTGGTTGCATTCGGCTATCCGTTGCAGGGAGTAATATCGACTTCGTTGAACATGACTACTGGCAATATCAGCGCCCTCGCCGGGTTAGGTGATGATGCCCGATCGCTTCAATTTACCGCTCCGATCCAACCCGGTAACAGCGGGGGGCCACTCGTAGACGCATCCGGCAATGTTGTCGGGATTGTTACTTCAAAATTGTCACCTCTCTGGGCCGCGAAAAACATCGGCGATGTGCCTCAGAATGTCAATTTTGCACTCAAGGCCTCTGTCATCCGGGACTTTCTGGAAAGCCGTAGTGTGGAGTACCGAGCCGCGAGTTTGGGTGCGACGATTGCGATTACAGACCTTCCAGGCAGGGTCTCCGGCGCGATTTTCCCGCTTCAATGCATTGGCACCGTTGAAGCCCATGACACTAAAGGCAACGCAGTGAGCCGTGCTGAATCTCCAGCTATCGAGAAGCGTCCGGGCGTGCTGATTGCCGGTTATGGGTTTCCTGCCGAGTCGTTTCAGTTCGTCTTCTTGGAACTCGAAAACGCACTGGCGGCTGACGGTGTCCAAATCGCAAATAAGCCCTCCGCCATGCAGACGGTTAATGGTGATTCAGTTTCAATCCAAAACCTTCTTAATATCGCTCAAAAACAAGGCTCCGATTCTCTCCTTTATTTGACGATAGAACATGGCTCGACGCCGACCGGTCACTCTGGTCGGCTACAATGCTTTGACGCAACTGGAAAGCTGCTCTGGGAGGAGAAAGCATCTAGTATCGGTCATTGGGCATCCACGAACCAAGCGGCCGCAAAAGCTGTTGCGGAACAACTGAAGAAAAAAATCAAAGTACACACGGGCAAGCCTGGTATGCCTCTACGCTGAGCCCCTTAGAGTCCTGTACTCAAGGCCCGCCAACCGCGACCCCATCGATTAAGGTTTATGTGTCGATGAAGTCGGAGAGAACGCCCTTGTACCAATCTTTCAGACTTAGGAGCTCTGTGCTGGTGCGGAGTGACCGGGCGAAGCCATCCAAGCCTGGATAGAGTGTGGCGGAGTTGATATTCATTTTGTTGAGCATCCCGAGTACATCCAAGCGGGCGCTCGGTTCGATGATCAGTTTGTACAGCGATCTAACATTCGTCCCGCTCCTCTTGTTGGCACAATGTAGCAAGCTCTTCAAACTCCGTTCAAAGCCTATGAGAGGGTGGTTTGGGCAGAGGAACAGCCCCTGCTGAATCGTCAGGCGTTCGTTCATTCTGTACGGCTGAACTGGTGCAGTTAAGTATAGCCCCTCGGGTTGCTCGTCGCGATATATTTTCCTGAAGTTTTCGCGGGAAGATAGATTCTTGTCGCAGTCCGGCGCGGACAGGCCCAGCATGTAAAGGGCCTCACTCCTGAGGTTCTCCCAATCGACAGCCCACATCACGAAAGGCTCCGACTTTTTAGGGCTGGCAAGCGGAGTGGGCTTGGGGTCCACAAGGTCAGCGGATTCCGCTGCGAAGAAGGCCGCGACGTAGGCTGATCTCGTCCAGTCGAGCAGGCGGGTCGGCGCACCGTGATGCTGCATCAATGCGATCCATTCAAGATCATCGTCATCTCGGGGCAAATCCGAAAGGTAGTGATGCGCGCGGCGTTTAAATTCGCGTTCAACATATCTCTCGACGTGCGGTGAAATATGCTGCTCGTTCGCTAACCTCTCGATGGTTGGTTGAAGCCTCCAGCTTAGTTTGCTATGGCCACGAAACGCCCACCTCTCATCGTTAAAAGGAGGCGACTGGAGACACTGGAATAACTCGGAAGCACCGGATATGTTCTGGGTGACGGCGAACCCCGGCTGCTCCAAGGGCTCCCCTATTATGCGCCAATCGCCGGCGTTTTTCACCAAGGCATCATCCGGTGGCAAGCTTCGCTCCTTCGTATGAATTGTAATGCAGACTATCCACCCTCTCTCTTGGCGATAGCGAAAATTCGTGCACTTGAGCCGGGACAAAGAAAATCAGCGAGATCCAACCAAACGGCGCCTCGCGGTCCCCCTGGTAGAGTTCAAGGGATTGGGAAAAGAGCCAGCGGGCCTATATTGTGGCCCGGACCCCTTTTTCAGCGACGGTCATCACTGCGATCGTGATCCCGCTAAAATATCGACCGGCACGAGCTTGCCGCCGGCGAAAATTGTGTGTCGCCCGTGCTGGCGATGCCATTCGCTGAGCGTAGCCGTCAGGTGTATCCGTTCGACAGCCTCACGCCAGCCGGTCGAATTGTAGGCGCAGAAAGAAATCTCGCCCTCCTCCGTTGCAACGACCGTTGTGCTGGCTTGAATCGACCGCAGGTCCAGGTTGAAAAGATCCTGGAACCACATCCCTAGCACAATCAGGAGCCGCCATTCGCCGGATTCGTACGCCCTATCAGTCCACCCCTCGATGGAGCTGTTGACGCGCGCCATGGATTGCTCGTGCAGTTGGTATAAATCCGCACGAGTGAAGTTCGCGGGAGCGCCTGCGGAATCGAATCGTGCATCGATGGCGGTCTGGACCGCAGCTATCAAACCGAACCCGTCAAGGTCCTGATCGATTATCCGCCGTACATCGCCAAGGAAACCTTCCACGTCGAAAAAGCGGGCAAGCGGCGCCGCAGATCCGGTCTTTACATTAACGACCAGCGGACTTCCGACGGCGCTACTCGGTGCAGCCGTGCAAACCATGGATCTGTGATCACCGCGGAGGCGATCAGATAGGTATCCCAGCAAAGAGAAGGCGCTCGCCGGAAACCAGTCGCGCAAAGGTTGCCAATCCCACACCACCTGGTCGGCCAGGTCGTGGGCAAGATGGGATAGCGTGTAGCGCCGCGCGTGCCGCACTTCCGGCGTAACCGAACGGTCCCGGCCCGCAAACATGATCGGCTGAAAGATCACCCCGAAAAGGCCCTTGTCTAGGGCGAACTGAACAATACGGCCGACCTGATCGGTGTTCAATCCGTTGACGATCGCAGTCTGTAATGTGACCTGGAGGCCGGCGCCGAGGATGTGTTCCAAAGCTGCGATCTTCACGTCCATGAAGTTTCTAATCCCGCGGTGCGCGTTCGTCTCGTCCGTGGTGCCGTCAATCTGCAGGAATACGCCGTGCAACCCTGCCCGCTTCGCTTTTGCCGCAAAGTCTGGCTCCTGCGCGAAGCGGATACCGTTCGTGGCGACATGGAGCCTCTTGAACCCTAGCTGTCGAGCATAGGCAAGTGTATCCAGGAAGTGCGGAGACAGAGTGGGTTCGCCGCCCGAAAAGAGAAGATTCACCTCCCTGCGATTTGGAACCGTCGCCGCTCGGTCGAGAATGGACTGGATGTCCTGAAGCGAGAGCTCATGGACATCCTGGCCAGCGTTAGCGTCCATATAGCACGGATCACATTTCATGTTGCAGCGGTTGGTGAGATCGAAAATGATGAACGTGCCGGTACCATACTGAACGCTCATCACCCCGTGATCGTGTAGCGGTTCATCGGGGCGGTATTCGCGCTCTGGAGGTACGGCCAAATTCTCCATCCGGTTGTGGAAGGCTGAGTCTGATGCGAGCAAGTCTTCAAATTCCCCATGGTGCTTGCAGCGCTTCCGCATGAAAACCTGGCCGCCCGATTCCACAATCTGCGCCTCGATGATGCCGGCGTGATCGCGCAGCGTCGCCGGTGATTCGCCCTGCGCGATTGCGTTTATCGTCTCCGCGCCGCATTGCGGGCACAACGATAGAGTGTTGCGAAGAATGGTTGCTGGTTGAAACATAACGGTTCTACCTCGGGTTGATGGTGTGATTGGTTTGGGCAGACTGGGAAGGCTTTACCGCAGCAAGAGCGCCGATCAGTACGTGCCCAGTAAAGTGGCATTCGGGACACTCCCAGTAGGCGTGTGAATCAAGCCTAAACGAAATCGACGATACCGGTCAAGGGTGGCCAGTTTACGGTTCCCCGTGACTCCACCCTATGAATGGCGGAGATTATGGTACAGAGACCCATTGAGTAGAACAGAATCAATTCCACCCTGGCTGAACCTCAACGCAGATCGTCCTTTCAACCTCGGCGGTACTCCAGTGCCTCTGATTGGCCCACACGAGGACTGCTGTCATGTACCTGCTGTATGCTTCGAAGGTGTCCCCTTCCCAGTTTCCAGGCCGTTCACGAACCGGGATGGAATCCCTAAAAATGGGCCAGACACGCTGGCGAATCACAGCGCCGTCGATAGGTACCGGGGGGTCATGTTCAAAGCCCAGCGATAAGCACAGGAAATGCAGAGTCTTTGAAATCAGCACCGACGTCCACCTAAGTTGGACGCGCAGCATGTCCCAGGAGCCGGTAATAGATTCTGAGCTGCGAATCGAATGTGCGCAGTCGTGGAGGGCACCCTCGATAGTCTCAAGATTGCGCCCTCCCCAGATGGCGTCAGGTCGGCGCCACATCGTGCCCCAAGACGCGACCATCGCAAGCGCCTGCGTGTACCGCTCATTTCGGAACTGCTGGATGATTTGGTCTGGGTCCGAACGTAACTCGCCGTGCCAGGTGGAGGGTTGAATCACTCGGTGATTCCAACTCTCGGTATTAAATGACCGACCAGGGAACGGGCCGACAGGTGTGCTGTGCTTTATCGAAAGCGGATACTTGGTCGCCGCTTGCAGTGTTCGCCTGTCGATATTCCAATGCATCTCTCTCACATCCCGTCCTCGATTTACTCAACCGTCGGGGAAGCTGGCGCAGCTCGGCCGGCAAAGCGCGCCTATGGGCTCGGCCTACCCTGACACCCTGAAGCTGCGTCACTGTCAACTTGCCGCTGCTGCGCGTTTTAGACCACGCCGGCCTGTGCTCGACGTGGCTTTCTTCGCTGGCAATTTCGGTATAAGAGTTTTGTCCCCCTGAACATTGGCGACTAGCTGCTGAAGCTGTTGCAGGATGTCCGGGTAGCGTTTGGAGAGATACCGCTGGACCCGCGCATTGGCGAGTAACCGCTCAATGTAGCCACAGGAAACGCTGAGAAGGAGCACATCAGTGCCATACGATTCATCTACAGCCTTGTACTCCCGCAACAGAGCGTCTGTCTCTTGTTCAAGCATCGCTTTTTGGGTTGTAGCGGCGCCTTTCGGCGGACGGCCCCGCCCTGGTGAAGCTAGAAGCTCCGTCCGAGTGCCAGTCAGGAGTGCCTGAGCGAAGCGGCGACTGTAATTGTTCGCAGCGACCATAAGCCCAGCGACTTCAGTTTGCCGAACGGCTTTCATCTTCCGCAAGACCGAAAAAGCGTCATTGCCCACCCGCTTGTCCTTCAGGGTTTCTGCGGCTTCCGAGCAGATACCATCGAGGAGATTACGCTTTGCACGAATGGTCGCAACATTCACGTCAAGCGCAGCAGCGATCTGCTCTTCTGTGACGCCGTTCGCCAAATTTCTCAGGATCATGTGATGCTCGCCGATAGGAGAGAGGTAGTTGACACGTTTGTTGTAGGTGTACGACTCGTCATCGGTCGCAAGGAGGCAAGCGACCTCCGTCCCGCCGCGCGTCTTCAATATGTCAAGCCGCTTATGCCCATCTAGGACGAGGTACTTTCCGCGGCCCGCGGAAAAGACGACGATTGGTTCGATGATGCCCACGTGCTCAATAGAAGCTGCGATCTGTTTATATTTCTTATCGCGGCGGACCGCATCATCAATCTCCTTCAGTGGTGTCAGACGGGCGGTCTCTAGTACCACGACATCTGACTGAAACGCATGCTTGACCGATGTGGACATTAGAGCACTCCTTATCTCACGCGAGGCGCTTTGCAAGCGGTTCAGGTAGTTTCTCCAGGGACTCTGCCCGCAGGAGTGTCACAAAGTGTTCGTCGCTGCGGAGACGTTTCAGCGTCGACGTGAGAAGCGCCAACCGTTGTGAAATAACGGAGGCACGCCGCACAAGCGTCTTTTGGCGTTGAACATGGCGCTCGTACTCACGCACCAAGTCTTTGCCGGTCACCTTCCGTTCTGGCTTGCTTCCAGCCAAGTGGTCCTTCGCGAAGCGCTGGGTGATGAGGCGTTGCACGGCGCGCAACTTCGCGCCACGCAAATCACCTTTGTCATAGGCTTCAGTGAGAGCCTGCTGCACCTCCTTGCTCGTGGCGCTCGCAATCTTCATTGCCACACTCAGCGGAAGGGTGCCAGCCTCCACCTGAGGGATTAGCTTTTCTTCGCCTTTCCTGAGCAACAGGATGATGCCGTCTATGTACGTGACATCAAGCCCGATCTTTTCCGCGATAATCTTACTCTTGTATCCGCGTTCCTTTAGGCTCCGCACTTCACGGAGCAGTTCCGAATTGGACGGCCGACGCCGAGCGATGTTCTCCACGAGGCTCATGATGGAGCGCTTCTCGGTTGGGGCGTCGATCAATATAGCTGGCACCGTCGTGTCGCCCAATGCGACCACTGCCTCAAGGCGCCCCTGACCGCATACCAAGTCGTAGCGCGTTCCATCGGTATCGGCATCGCGCCGATACACTATCACTGGCTTCTTAAGTCCGACCTTATCGATGCTCGTAACAATCGTTTGGAACGTCACCTTGTTCCGCGACCTTGGGTGTGTGACCCGAATTTCGCCGATAGGAATGTGCTCGATACGCTGTGTCTTCACGCTGCCTCCTCAATGGTCTGCCGTCGGCAAAGGCTGAAAAAAAATGACAGATCGTCAAAGCGATAAACATCGAGCACGAAGCCGTTTTCGGGTGCGAGGCGAATGCGCTCTGCCAGGGCATCAATGCTCGGGAAAAGGTAATAGTCAAGAATCGTTTCGTTACCGGCCGCCAGGCGTGCCCCAATCGTGATGTCAGGTGCGAGGGACGCATCCAGCCGCATAATCCATCGGAAATTGCCACGCCCGGTCTCCCGGCAGCGTGCGAGCACCAGTGACGTAGTGAACTCGTCGTTAACAGTGAGCGTATCGGTAGTGGGATCTTTTCTGACGGTTGCGCCCCCTGCTTTGAGTTCACTGATGATCGCCTCCATTCGTGTACGGTGCTGCTCGCGAAGTAGGCGGTTAATTCTCACGTATGCGAAATCGCGGCGTGGGGTGTAGCCAATCAACTGATAGGCACGGAGCAGGCTTTTGAACCGGCCCTGGTAAGCGGCGCTCGAAGGTAATCCCTCGGCCTCGTCGATCAGGATGCCCGAAAGAGTGCCTTTCTGCGCAAGCAGTCTACGCAAAAGCTCCAGCATTTCGTCGTTGGAATAGCGGCGGTGGCGGGCGTCAACGATTTCGTGTGCGCGTTGAAAGATTTCGAGAGGTATGATCGGCTCGAATGCATCGTCGCGACGAATCCACATGTCTGGAGGATTGGCGATTCGCTTCTTCTTCAGTTTGAATGACCGACGGTTAAAGACGTTGGCTCCTGCGTATTTCGGATTTGTGAGAAGTTGGTGGACAGTAGCACGTGTCCAGGGCCGTTGTAGGTCAGTAGAAATTCCGCGGCTGTTAAGAACGTTCGCAATCTCGAATTCGCTTTGCCTCTCCTCAATGAACCGCTGATAGACCTCGCGGACAACTGCGACCTCTTCCGCTGGGCCGGGGACAAGAATCACCCTATCGGTCTGGAGACTCTTCCTCTCGCCGCGCGTCAGGATTACCTTCGGATTCCCATGTTGGTCGCGCAGAAGACGCCTTAGGCCATAGCCAGCAGGCCCGCCTTGCCGGAAGCCCAGTTCAATCAACCGGCACTGGCCGGCAAAAACCTTCACCGAAAGCTCCCTGCAGGTCTCGCCAGCCATCGTCCGCTTGATCGTCTTGAGCAGGGTAGAAGACAGGCTTCCGTCGTTGGTGAAAAGTTCGGCGCAGTAGTGAACTGCAATATTGGCGCGCTGGCAAAGATATTCGTAGTAGGCGCTCTCATCTGCATTCAGGAAACGTCCCCAGCGGGTGACGTCGTAAACTAGGATGACGTCGAAATTTGCTGCGCCACTTTCGACATCGCGGATGAGTTGCCGTAGTGCAGGACGCCCCGCTATGTTGAGACCACTCCTACCCTCTTCGTTATAGATTTGGATGATCGCCATGCCGTTGGTTTCAGCGTATTTTCGGATAACTTCGAGCTGGTTTTCGATTGAGTACTGCTGATGGTCGGTTGACATGCGCACGTAAGCGGCCGCCCGAATGAGCGAGAGCCCCTGTGGTGCGGATGTTTCCAGCACGGTGGCGACCTCGCAATCGCCGGTGCCGTCTAGCGCGCCGACAGAAAGCGCAATTTGTGAAAAAATCGACCTCCTAAATGATAGCGTCTTACTGGGTTTGGTGCGTTGCTTCGATCTTCCAGCTCTTCATACGCATCTCGTAACGCATGATGGTAAATCCGGGCGTCATCCCGTCAAGATTTCCGTGGCATGTCAGCATGCTGGCATGCTTCTTGGAATGCCCTTTCGCTAAAGAAGCACCGCCCCTTTGAAGGTTTGTAGAGGTTTATCGTGGAAACTTGGTAGTGGATCATGTCGTGGGACGGCGAGCTGGAGGACTTCAAGAGCAAGATCGACCTGCGTGAATATGCCACTGGACAGGGCTACACGCTCGATCGCCGGGAGAGCTGGCGCGGGTCCGCCGTGATGCGCCACGGTGGAGACAAGGTTGTCATTAAGCTCAATTCCAACGGCCACTATATTTACTTTTCTGTGAGGGATGAGCGGGATAACGGCACGATCGTTGATTTCGTGCAGTTCCGGAAGCGCCTAAGCCTGGGTGAAGTCCGCAAGGAGCTGCGGCCGTGGATCGGGCGGGCGGCCACTTCCCTGCCCCGCTTCGCCAAACTTGAAAAAACTGCGAAGGACCGCCTACGTGTTGAAACCGAATATCGGCGGATGAAGGAAGCGCACCGTCACCCGTACCTAGAGGAAGACAGGGCTGTGCCGGCGCATATCCTTCAGTCCGACAGGTTCGCCGGTATGGTCCGGATAGACATGCACGGCAATGCTGTCTTCCCGCACTTCGACCAACTAGGGCTGTGCGGGTATGAACTCAAGAACCGGAACTTTACCGGCTTTGCCCCCGGCGGTGAAAAAGGCTTGTGGTCATCGCATGAGAAGGCCGGCGACGGTCGGCTTGTGTATGCCGAGGGTGCCATCGATGCTCTTTCCCACGCGGCGCTGTTCCCGGATGACGGTGCCCGGTATAAAAGCATCGGCGGGCAGACCAATCCGCGCCAGCCGGATCTGATCCATGCCGAGGTACTCAGAATGCGCGGTGGCTCCGAGATTGTCGCCGCTATGGATGCCGATGAGGCAGGGCGCGCGTTTTCTGATCTCGTGAAGCAAGCTGTTGCGCGAGCCGATCGCGCGGACCTTTCTTTCAGGATTCACGTCCCGGAACGAGAGGGTAACGATTGGAACCAGATTCTCAAGGAGCGGCGCCATTCTTTTCCTGTTGCCCGTTTGTGATAGTTGGATGGAGGATTGGTTGAAGGAATATTGGTCGGGGGGCGGGGGGATGGATTCCTATTGTCCGTGTTGGGTGTGGATGGAGTTTTCAACATTTCCACAAAAAGTGGGGGCCGACTACTTGTGTTGTATATGATTCTAACTACATGTATGTGAGGGTGTTTCAGCGGAAGGTAGTGAGGGTGTTTCAGCGGAGTGAGAATGGCGTGGTGAGGGTGTTTCAGCGGAGCATAAGAACTTGATTTTACAGGTGAGTGAGGGCGTTTCAGCGAATGCTTGGGAGCGATGAGGGTGTTTCAGCGTGGATAACCCAGACGATCCACAGGCTTTATCCACAGTCGGATCAGCGGGCAATAGCCTTGGGGCTGATCGACGGCGGGCAAGCACGGATTTCGAGTGAGCCTGTGGGCGTGGCAAAGTTGAGGGCCGGCCAGCAGAGCTTTAGTTTCCTGAGTTCTCTGAGAACGTCCTTGCGGAAGTCGCGGATAACGTACTTGTCGCCGGCTCTAGCGGGATCGGCGCCGAATTGCATGTACAGCCTTTCCCACTGCAAGCGTTCGGGCTTCTTCCCCTGGCTGTAGAGGGTGAACGTTTTGTACGAAAGCCACATGTAAAGGTCGAGGCCGAGAGAGGACCGTTTCAT
>Ga0335073_10005081_pt1 | contig 18473 bp, 15 predicted proteins | sample Lox_Sample_22_FD_207093 | JGI IMG/M metagenome (GOLD analysis project Ga0335073, IMG submission 207093) | Soil microbial communities from Loxahatchee National Wildlife Refuge, Florida, United States - Lox_Sample_2.2 | ecosystem: Environmental > Terrestrial > Soil > Wetlands | place: USA... | reverse complement strand
GAGAACAGGCGCAGGTATTGTGGCGTGGTGAACTTGGCCAGCGCCAGCATCGCGGCAACGGCGAGGGCGATGTTCGCAAGGTGGTGCTCGACCATCTTCACGTTCTGTCCGGATGCGCTGTAGACCACCAGGACGCCGATGCACACGATCAGCGCCAGCACGCCGGTCAGCGGGCCGTCGAGCCCGAGCGCGCGCAGCGCACGTCCGCCGGCGGTCAGCGTGCGTCGTGTGCGCGACGGTGAGAATTCGTCGAAGATCATCGCCACGCCTCCTTGGAGTCTCCGGGCCGCCTCATCGTTCGCGCAGGCGGCTCAACGCGCCCGCGAGCAACGGCCAGATCACGGCACCGATGAAGGGTGCCAGCCAGCGGCTGAAGCTCGTGACCGGGTTGCCGGTGGCACCGTCCACCCAGAACAGGATGAACTGGTATCCGGTGAGCAGCGCGAAGATGGTGAGCGACTGCGATAGCATCGAGAAGACGCGCAGGCGCAGCCGCAGATGCGTGGCCCAGGCCGCCATGAGCGTGAGGGCGAGGGCGTGCTGGCCGAGCACCACGCCGTTGATCACGTCGAGCGCCAGACCGGCGAAGAACGCCAGGGCGAGGCCGCCGGCGCGCGGCGACTCGATCGACCAGAAGAAGACGACCAGCACCAGGAAATCCGGGCGCAATGCATCCAGCGCCGCCGGTAACGGGATCACCGCGAGCGCCAGCGCGACGAGCGCGGAAAGGGCCATCGGCATGCGGCGCACGGAGTCTTCGCGCATCATCGCTGGTTGCCTGCGGCGGTGGCCGGCGCGGGCGGCGCCTTGCGGCCCTTGTCGCTCGCCGGCGGGTGCGGGGCGGCGGGCGATGCGGCGGCCGGCTGAGCTGCCGGCGCCGCGGCGGCCCCCGGCTTCAGCCACACGAACATGAGCTCGCGCGAGCGATCGAGCGCGGCGGCGGGGCGCACGTCGACTTCGGCCAGCGATTGCGCCGGATCCCGCTTGACGCTCGCCACGGTCCCCACCGGATACCCGGGCGGAAAGCCGCCACCCAGTCCCGAGGTGACCAGGAGATCGCCGGCCACCACGTCGGCGCTGGTCGGCAAGTAGGGCAGCTTGAGCTTCGAGGTGTCCCCGGTGCCGACGGCGATGGTGCGCAGCCCATTGCGGTTGATCTGCACGGGGATCGCATGGGCCGGGTCGCTCACCAGGATGACCTCGCTGGTGAGCTCACCCACGCGCGCCACCTGGCCAAAGACGCCGCCCGCGTCGAGCACCGCCTGCCCGACGTACACGCCGTCGCGCGCGCCCTTGTCGACCAGGACTCGTTCGCGAAACGCATCGAGATCCACGTCCATGATGTTGCCGATGATGAACCGGTCGGCAACCCCGGCGGTGTTGTCGCGCAAGGCACGCAGGCGCAGGGTCTCGGCCTCGAGGGCCTCATAGCGCTGCAGCTTGAACTGCGCGAGCCGCAACTCCGCCTGTAATCGGGCGTTGTCGGAGCGCAGGACATCGCGCGTGGTGACGCTCTCGCGGAACCAGTTCCAGCCCTCGAACGGGCTCGCCACCGCCACCTGCACGGGATAGGCCACCACCGAGAGGAAGCGGCGGATGCGGCCCAGATGGTCATAGCGCTTGTCGACGATGATGAGCCCCAGGGCCAGGAGCGAGTACAAGACACAGCGGAGCAACAGCCCGGAGGTCCGCCCCGAGGTGTCGGTGCTACGAAACGCGACCATGGGCGGGGGGGTTCCCTGGAGCCTGCCAGCCGTGGTCGCGGCCACGGGATTTACGTGGGCAGGCTCCGGGCATCACTCCAATCCGAAGATGCCTGGTCCATGTTCCTCGGTGAGCTCGAGGATGCGGCCGCCGCCTCGAGCGACGCAGGTGAGCGGATCGTCAGCCACCACCACGGGCAATCCGGTCTCTTCCATGAGCAGCTTGTCGACGTCGCGCAGCAAGGCGCCTCCGCCGGTGAGCACGATGCCGCGCTCGGCCACGTCGGCGCCGAGCTCGGGAGGCGTTTGCTCGAGAGCCTGCTTGACCGCCCCCACGATACCCTGCAGCGGCTCCTGCAGCGCCTCGAGAATCTCGTTGGAGTTGAGCGTGAAGCTGCGCGGCACGCCCTCCGACAGGTTGCGCCCCTTGACGGAGATCTCGCGCACCTGCTGACCGGGGTAGGCCGAGCCGATCTCGAGCTTGATGCGCTCGGCGGTGGCCTCGCCGATCAGAATGCCGTAATTGCGCCGAACATAGTTGGTGATCGCCTCGTCGAACTTGTCGCCGCCGATGCGCACGCTGGCGGCGTAGACGATGCCGTTGAGGGAGATGACCGCCACTTCCGAGGTGCCGCCGCCGATGTCGAGCACCATCGAGCCGCGAGCTTCTTGCACCGGCAGGCCCGCGCCGACCGCCGCCGCCATGGGTTCGGGCACGATGTCGACGCTGCGGGCGCCGGCACCCTCGGCCGACTCCTTGATCGCACGGCGCTCGACCTGCGTGGAGCCGAACGGCACGCACACGAGCACCCGCGGACTCGGCGAGAGGAACCGGTTGCCGTGCACCTTCTTGATGAAGTACTGCAGCATCTTCTCGGTGTAGGTGAAATCCGCAATCACGCCGTCCTTCATCGGGCGAACCGCGGTGATGTGGCCCGGCGTGCGGCCCAGCATGTTCTTCGCCTCGACGCCGACCGCCACGATGATCTTGCCGCCGCGCGTCGGCTCATCCTGCACCGCGACCACCGACGGCTCGTTGAGAACGATGCCCCGCTCGCGCACGTAAATCAGCGTATTCGCGGTTCCAAGATCGATTGAGAGGTCATTGGAAAAATAACCTCTAAGGCGTTTGAACATGGGGGTTTTCGAATGCGAAGGGCTTCTGAAAAAGTTGCGGTAATGTAACAACCGACACGACTTTCAGCAAGGCAACGTGTATCATGGAATGTGCTTATTTTTGCGCACTCGCGCGCATTTTCTAAAACTCATATGAGCCTGACCCGTCAAGACGTCGAAAAGATCGCGCATCTCGCGCGCCTCGCGATCACCGAGCGCGAGATGCCGGTGTACGTCACGAGCCTCTCGAGCATCGTGAATTTCGTCGACGAGCTGTCGAGCATCGATACGGGCAACGTCGTGCCGATGGCTCATCCGCTCGACGGACAGCACCAGCGATTGCGGCCGGACACGGTCTCGGAGAGCGATCACCACGAGAAATATCAGGCCAATGCGCCCCGGGTGCAGGCCGGCCTATACGTCGTGCCGCGAGTGATCGAATAAGCCCCCAGTCGAGTCGAGGTTCTTTGGCGGATGTTGCACAACCTTTCCATCGGCGAGCTCGCCGACCGTTTGGCTGAGAAGCGGGTTTCCAGCGTCGAGCTCACGCGGCACTTTCTCGCGCGGATCGAGCGCTTGAACCCCGGCCTCAACGCCGTGATCACCGTCACGGCCGAGCGGGCGCTCGCGAGCGCGGCCGCCGCCGATGCACGCATCGCTGCCGGCGAGCGCGGGCGGTTGCTCGGCATCCCACTCATTCATAAAGACATTTTCTGCACCGACGGGGTTCGCACCAGCTGCGGATCGCGCATGCTCGACAACTTCATCGCGCCCTACGACGCCACCGTCGTGACCCGCCTGGAGAGGGCGGGCGCCGTCATGCTCGGCAAGGCCAACATGGACGAATTCGCCATGGGGTCTTCGAACGAGACGAGCTACTACGGCCCGGTGCGAAATCCCTGGGACACGAGCAAGGTGCCGGGCGGCTCCTCCGGCGGGTCGGCCGCCGCATCGGCCGCGCGCCTGGCCGCTTACTCGACCGGCACGGACACCGGCGGCTCGATCCGCCAGCCGGCCGCCCTCACCGGTCTCACCGGCGTCAAACCGACCTACGGACGGGTGTCGCGCTACGGGATGATCGCATTTGCCTCGAGTCTCGATCAGGCAGGCGTGCTGTGTCGAAGCGCTGCGGATGCGGCGGAAGTGCTCAAGGTCATGGCGGGGTTCGACCCCAAGGACTCGACCAGCGTGGATGTGCCGGTGCCCGACTATCCCGCGCTCCTCGACACACCGCTCAGGGGGCTCAAGATCGGCTTGCTGCGCGAGTTCTTCGAGGGTCTCGAGAGCCGCAACGCGGCGCTCATCCAGGAGGCGCTCAAGGTGCTCAAGGCGCTCGGTGCCGAAACGCTCGAGGTGAGTCTGCCGCACTTGCCGCTGTCGGTTCCCACCTATTACGTGGTGGCTCCGGCCGAGTGCTCCTCGAATCTCTCGCGCTACGACGGCGTGCGATTCGGCTACCGCTGCGAGGCGCCCAAGGACCTCATGGATCTGTACAAGCGCTCGCGCGGCGAGGGTTTCGGCGCGGAGGTCAAGCGGCGCATCATGACCGGCACGTACGTGTTGTCGGCGGGCTATTTCGATGCGTATTATTTGAAGGCGCAGAAGGTGCGCCGCCTGATCACGGATGACTTTCGCGCGGCATTCGACCAGGTCGATCTGGTCGCCGGACCGACCACGCCCACACCGGCGTTCGCCATCGGCGCAAAGATCGACGACCCGGTGACCATGTATCTCAACGACATCTATACGATCGGCGCCAATCTCGCGGGGCTGCCCGGGCTGTCGACCCCCTGCGGCTTCGTGGACGGGCTCCCCCTGGGGCTGCAGCTCTGCGGCCCGCACTTCTCGGAGGCGAAGCTGCTCTCTGCGGCGCACCATTATCAGCGCGCGACCGACTGGCACCTGCGCGCACCCGGCGGGTACGAGTGATGGCCGACTGGGAAACGGTGATCGGCCTCGAGATCCATGCCCAGCTCGCGACCCGGTCGAAGATCTTCTCGGGCTCGGCCACGGCCTATGGAGCAGCGCCCAATACGCAGGCGGACCTCGTCGACCTCGCCTATCCGGGTGTGCTGCCCGTGCTCAATGCGGAGGCGCTGCGCATGGCGGTCAAGTTCGGGCTCGCGATCGGCGCGAAGATCGCGCCGCGCTCGATCTTCGCCCGCAAGAACTATTTCTATCCGGATCTTCCCAAGGGATACCAGATCAGCCAGTACGAAGAGCCCGTGGTCGGCAAGGGTGCGATCAGCATTGTGCTCGACGACGGTGCGGTCAAGACGATCGGCGTCACGCGCGCGCATCTCGAGGAGGATGCCGGCAAGTCGCTGCACGAGGGTCTCGCGAACGCCAGCGGCATCGATCTGAACCGCGCCGGCACCCCGCTTCTCGAGATCGTGTCGGAGCCCGACATGCGCTCGGCCAAGGAAGCCGTCGCCTACATGAAGAAGATTCACACCCTGGTGCGCTACCTCGAGATCTGCGACGGGAACATGCAGGAGGGATCGTTCCGCTGCGACGCCAATGTCTCGATACGGCCGCGCGGCGCCGCGAGCTTCGGCACGCGTGCCGAGATCAAGAACCTGAACACGTTCCGCTTCGTGGAGAAAGCGATTCAATACGAGGTCGCGCGCCAGATCGAGCTGATCGAGGGCGGCGGCAAGGTGGTGCAGGAGACGCGCCTGTACGATGCGGACAGGAACGAGACGCGGTCGATGCGCTCGAAAGAGGAAGCGAACGACTATCGCTACTTCCCCGACCCGGATCTGTTGCCGGTGGAGATCGAGGCGAGTTTCATCGGCACGGTGCGCGCATCGCTGCCGGAGCTTCCCGATGAGAAGGCCGCGCGCTTCGCGCGCGACTTTGGACTGTCGGCCTACGATGCCGGAGTGCTGTCCGCGAGCCGCGAGATGGGGGCCTACTTCGAGGCCGTGGTCGCCGCCCTGGGCGCTGCGCACGCCAAGCTCGCGGCGAACTGGGTGATGGGCGAGCTCTCGAGCGCGCTCAACCGGGACAACGTCGAGATCGCGGCCGCCCGGGTCAGCCCGCAGGCGCTCGCCGGCCTGCTTGCGCGCATCGTGGATGCCACCATCTCCGGCAAGATCGCCAAGGACGTGTTCGAATCGATGTGGTCCGACGGCAAGGCGGCGGATGCGATCATCGAGGAGAAGGGCCTGAAGCAGATCACCGATTCGAGCGCCATCGAGGGAGTGATCGACAGCGTGATCGCCGCGAACCCCAAGCAGCTTGCGGAGTATCGCAGCGGCAAGGACAAGCTGTTCGGCTTCTTCGTCGGGCAAGTGCAGAAGGCGACCGGCGGCAAGGCGAATCCCGCGCAGCTCAACGAGCTGCTCAAGGCCAAGCTCGCCGCGGGCCCGAAGTAGGTCCGCGGCGCAATGCATGACCGGGACTGCCTGCATCGATTCGTGTTCGAGCATTACCCGATTCGCGGGCACCTGGTGCATCTCGATGCGGCCTGGCGCGCGCTGATCGAGCACCGCGAGTATCCGAACGCGATTCGCGGCGCGCTCGGCGAGGCGGTGGCGGCATCGCTGCTGCTCGCGGCCACCATCAAGTTCGACGGCGTGCTGTCCTTGCAGCTGCGCGGCGACGGCTTCGTGCACCTCATGCTGGCGCAATGTACCAGCGGGCTCGGTGTGCGCGGCCTGGCGCGCTACCAGGAGGCGGCGAGCGCCGGCGAGGGAGCGGCTGCGGCGAGCGGCGGCATCGACGATCTCATCGGCGCCGGCAATCTCACCGTCACGCTCGAGACCGACGACGGCGCGCAGCGCTATCAGGGCATCGTGCCGATCAGCGGCGCGCGGCTCGCCGACTCGCTGCAGGTGTATTTCGAGAATTCGGAGCAGCTGCCGACGCGCCTGTGGCTGTACGCGGACGGGCTGGGTGCCTCGGGCATGCTGCTGCAGCGGCTGCCGGGCGGCGGCTCCTCGCATGCCGAGCTGTCCGCGATCGATGATGCCTGGCGGCGCGTGCAGCTCATTGGCGACACGCTGACGCGCGAGGAGCTGCGCACGCTCACCGACGCGCAGATCCTGCACCGGCTCTTCAATGAGGACGATCTGCGGCTGTTCGAGCCGGCACCGGTCTATTTCCGCTGCCGCTGCTCGCGCGAGCGCGTCGCGGGCATGCTGGTGGGGCTCGGCGAGGCCGAGACGCGCTCGATCCTCGCCGAGCGCGGCGAGGTCGAGGTGCGATGTGACTTCTGCAACCGGGCCTACGTATTCGACGCGGTGGACGTGGGCCGGATCTTCAACGCCGGCGCCGTGAGCTCCGGCGGCAGCACCGTGCACTGATTGCCGGGGCGGCGGGAGCTCGCTCGCTGCTCGATGCTGCTCGCGCTGCTCGCGGGCGCGCTGCCCGCGCGCGCCGCCGAGACGCCGTTCTACGCGCCGTCATTCGAGACAGAGCCATCGGCCGCGGCGATGAGCGCGCTCGGCCGCAGCCTGTTCTTCGATCCCTCGCTCTCGGCATCCGGGAAGATGGCGTGTGCGACGTGTCACGATCCGCGGCACGCCTACTCGCCGGCCAACGGCGCACCCGTGCAGCGCGGCGGCATCGACGGGAAGCACCCGGGCCGGCGCGCGGTGCCCTCTCTCACCTACACCCAGAGCGTGCCGCCCTTCGCCGAGCATGTCTTCGATTCCGACGAGGACGAGAGCGTCGATCAAGGGCCCGTGGGCGGCCGCACCTGGGATGGGCGCGCGCAGTCGGCGCACGAGCAGGCGCGCCTGCCGCTCCTGTCCCCGGACGAGATGGCGAACGCGAGCGCCGAGGCGGTGGTCGCGAAGGTGCGTGCCGCCCGCTACGCGGCCCGGTTCCGCGCCGCGTTCGGCGCGCACGTTCTCGAGGATCCCGCGCTCGCGTTCAAGGCCATCCTCATGTCGCTCGAGACATTCGAGCAGTCGCCCGAGGTGTTCTATCCGTACAGCAGCAAGTACGACGCGTACCTGCGGCGCCAGGGCGTGCTATCGCCCGAGGAGCAGCGCGGGCTCGAGGCGTTCAACGACCCCGCGCGCGGCAACTGCGCGCGCTGCCACCCGAGCGCGATCCGCGCCGGAGCCTTTCCGCAATTCACCGACTTCGGTTATGCCGCGCTCGGCGTACCGCGCAATAGCGCGATTCCCGCCAATGCGCGGGCCGGCTATTTCGACCTTGGCCTGTGCGGGCCGCTGCGCACGGATCTCGAGCGGGTCGCGGCGTATTGCGGGCTGTTCCGCACGCCCTCGCTGCGCAATGTGGCGCTCAAGCGCTCTTTCTTTCACAACGGATTCGCGCATCGGCTGGACGATGCGGTGCGCTTCTATGCCGAGCGCGACATCGCGCCCGAAAAGTGGTACTCACGCTCGCCGGCCGGCGAGGTGTTGAAGTTCGATGACCTGCCGCTCCGCTATCAGGCGAACGTCGAGCGCCAGCCGCCGCTCGACCGGCAGCGCGGGCAGCGCCCGCGTCTCAGCGCCGGCGACGTGCGCGACATCGTCGCGTTCCTCGCGACGCTCACCGATGGTTACCGCAGAGGGGCCGCGGGCGCTCATTAACTTGGCTGTAAACACAGAGTCACATTGCGGGGCTACAAATCGCGCCAACGATTTCCAAAAACAGCCCCGGAGAGTCCATGCAAAATTTACACAAGGCGATTGTATCCGCGCTGCTCGCGGCCGCGGTGGCGGTGCCGGCATTCGGCGGCGCCAGCACCGACAACGCGCCCACCGCGACGCCCATCAAGCATCTCGTGGTGATCTTCCAGGAGAACGTCTCGTTCGATCATTACTTCGGCACCTATCCGCACGCCAAAAATCCGTCCGGCGAGCCGCGCTTCGTGGCGTCACCCGGCACACCCTCGGTGAATGGGTTGTCGCATCTGTTGCTCACCAGCAATCCCAACGCCAACACCCAGGTCAACGGAGCGGGTGCCACCAATCCGTTCCGCCTGGACCGGAGCGAGGCGGCCACCAACGACCAGGACCATGACTACACGCCGGAGCAGGAAGCCTTCGATCACGGCCTGATGGACGCCTTCCCCGCCTCGGTCGGCGTCGCCGGGCCGCCGCCGGCGAACACGCCGATCGAGCAGACCACCGGGCTCACCATGGGCTACTACGACGGCAACACCGTCACCGCCCTGTGGAACTACGCTCAGCACTACGCCATGAGCGACAATTCCTTCGGCACGAACTTCGGACCGTCGACCGACGGCGCCGTGAATCTCATCTCCGGCCAGCTCAACGGCGTCGTTCAAGACGTGAACCCGGGTGGCTCCACCATCGGCGACGGCAACGGCGGACTCACGCTGATCAGCGACGCGGACCCGGTCGGCGATGTCTGCTCGACCACCACCGGCGAGACCGTGCAGTTCGGCGGCAAGAACATCGGCGATCTGCTGTCGGCGGCGAACGTGACCTGGGGATTCTTCTCCGGCGGCTTCAACCTCGGCCTCACCAATGCGAACGGCACCACCGGTTGCAAGCGCAGCACCACCTCGACCGTGACCAACGTCAAGAAGGCCGACTACATTCCGCATCACCAACCGTTCCAGTACTACGCGAGCACCGCCAATCCGACCCACACGCGGCCGACCTCGGTCGCCGCGATCGGACACAACGGCGACGGCGCGAACCACCAGTACGACATCCTGGACTTCTTCGCGGCGGTGAGCGCGGGCAACTTCCCGGCGGTCTCCTATCTCAAGGCACCGGGCTACCAGGACGGCCATGCGGGCTATTCCGACCCGCTCGATGAGCAGAACTTCATCGTCACGGTGATCAACTTCCTGCAGAAGCAGCGCGACTGGGAATCGACCGCGGTGATCATCTCCTACGACGATTCCGACGGCTGGTACGATCATCAGATGGGCCCGATCGTGAATACCTCGAGCACCGACGCGGACGCGCTCTCCGGGGTCGGCGCATGCGGCAACGGCGCCACCGCGCTCCCGGGCATCAACCCCGCGACGCTGCACGCGCAGGGACGCTGCGGACTGGGCCCGCGCTTGCCGCTCATGGTGATCTCGCCCTGGGCGCGCCATAACTTCGTCGACAGCAAGGTGACCGATCAGACCTCGATCCTGCGCTTCGTCGAGGACAACTGGCTCGGCAAGGCGCGCATTGGCCAGGGCTCGTTCGATGCGCTCACGAACTCGCTCGAGCGCATGTTCGACTTCGATCATCCGCCTTTCAACATCGCGCCTTTCATGCTCGATCCGAACACCGGCGAGCCGGTGGGCGGTTTCGGCTGGTAGCGGCGCCGGCTTGACCTCCCGATCGGCGATACTCAGCGCTCGGCGGCGATTCCTCCGACTGTCCGCGACCGCGGTCGCGGGCGCGCTCGCGCGGCGAGCGCTTCCCCACGCCACGGTGCAAGCCTCAGCCACCGCGGCTCGCGCGAGCCCCGCTCCCGTCGCCCCGAATCTGAGCGGGAGCACGCTCGCGCGCTTCGTCGACCCGTTGCCGTTGCCCGCGGTCGCTCGCTCCGCGGAACGCCGAGTCGTGCCGCGGAGCGGCAACGCGCGCGTGCCCTACTACCGCATCGCGGCTCGCGCCATCAGCGCAAAGCTGCATCGTGATCTGCCGCCCACGCGGCTCTGGGCGTATGGCGGCTCGGTTCCGGGACCGACGTTCGAGACCCTGAGCGGCGAAGGACTGCTGGTCGAGTGGGCCAACGAGCTGCCCGCGCAGCACTTCCTACCCCTGGATCACACGTTGCACGGCGCCGAGCCCGGCGTGCCCGAAGGGCGCAGCGTCGTTCACCTGCACGGCGGCAAGACGCCTCCCGAGAGCGATGGCTACCCCGAGGAATGGACGATCCCGGGCGAGTCGCGCACCTATCACTATCCGAACGAGCAAGCCGCGGCGCTCCTCTGGTACCACGATCACGCAATGGGCATCAATCGGCTCAATATCTATGCCGGTCTTTTCGGATTGCACGTGATCCGCGATCGGGCGGAGCGCGCGCTGCGGTTGCCCGAGGGGCGGCACGAGATCCCGCTCGTGCTCTTCGATCGCGATCTCACCACCGAGGGCCAGCTCTCCTACCCCGTATCCGCCGATCCCGAGCGCCCCTGGGTGCCCGAGGCGTTCGGCGAGCTGCATCTCGTCAACGGCAAGATCTTTCCCTACCTCGAGGTGGAACCGTGCCGCTACCGCTTCCGCGTCCTGAACGCGGCCAACGGGCGCTTCTATCGCCTGTCGGTGCCTTCCGGGGTGACGCTGCACCAGATCGGGACCGACCAGGGCTTGCTGCCCGCGCCGGTAGCGGTCACCCACGTGCTGCTGGCGCCGGCGGAGCGCGCCGATCTCGTCATCGACTTCACCCCGCACCGGGGCGAGCGCATCGTGCTCGCGAGCGATTCCTTCGAGCTCTTGGAGTTTCGGGTTGGCGAGAAGCAGGTCGCGGACCCGAGCGAGCTGCCGTCCGCGCTCGGCACGCTCGCTCGTATCGACGCCTCGGCCGCCGCGGTCACTCGACGGCTCACGCTCGATGAGTCGCTGAGTCCCGTGGCCGAATCCACCGGCATGCTGCTCAACAAGACGCCCTGGCACATGCCGGTGACGGAGACTCCGAGGCTCGGCAGTACCGAGATCTGGGAGCTCGTCAATCTCACCGACGACACGCATCCCATTCACCTGCACCTGGTGCGCTTTCAGATTCTCGATCGCCGCCGTTTCGATGCATTCCAGTACGCGACCGCGGGGACGCTACGCCACGTGGGGCCGCTGATGCCGCCCGATGCGAACGAGCTCGGCTGGAAGGACACCGTGCGCGTCAATGCCAAGACCGTCACACGCATCATCGTGCCGTTCGTCGGCTATGCCGGGCGCTATGTGTGGCATTGCCACGTCCTCGAGCACGAGGACAACGAGATGATGCGCCCTTATCAGGTGCTACCGGCCTAGCGGCACGTTGCGGCAGCGCCGGCTGCGGCAGGCGGCGAGTGTCGGCTGCGGCGGGTCAGGAGTGCCAGGCGAGCGGCAGCGCGGCCGGTCGCCGGTACATGGTGCTGACCTTGAAGCGCCAGCGGCGCTCCGCGGGGCTCTTCGACCAGTCGATCGTCACCTCGCCTTGCAACTGCAGCAGGTCCCCGCGGTCGAAATCGACGAACAGAAGGGAGGCGCGCGCATCGCCCAGCAAATTGCCGAGCGTGTTGAGATAGCGATTACCCCGGTAGTCGGGAATCAGCAGGCTGTCGTGATCCTCGAGAAGCACGAAACCCGGCAATCCGCCGCGGTGCGAGATGTCGACGCGCCCGCTTTCCCCGATCTCGGAGCGCGAACGGGTGGCGACGAAAAAGGTATCCGCGCCACCGATCAGGGCGCGCGCCGCCTCATCCAGACGGCTCGCACGCAGCAGTGGACCTTCGACGCGGGCGACGGCCTCGGCACTGCGACGGGTGATGTACTTCGGGCAATTGCCGAACGCTTGCTGGACGCGGATCGAGAAGCCGGCGGCGTCGGCCGCGATCAGCGTGCCGTTGACGCGGTTTCTGCGCCGCGTGAATAGATCGATGCCCAGCATCGCCGCATCGCGCCCGGCTTGAAAACCGGGTGCCGCGGGGTCGAGCACACTGCGCGCGGCCGCGACCGCGAGCGTGGCCGGATCGGGTGCGCTCACGAATCCCGGCGAGCCGCTGAGGATCGTCGCGAGCGGCCAGCCGTCATCGTCGAGTGCACCGACGAGCACGTAGCGGAGCGCTTGGAAGAAGGCGCGATGCTGCTCGGTCAGCCGATCGTAAATGGCGCCCTGGCTCGAGCCAAAACCGGCGAGCACCTGTGCCGCGCGCTCGTCCGCATGGAACGGTGCGGCGATGAGGCTCATGCGCGAGGCGGATGGGGCAATGCGGGCATGGGCGAGAAATGGGGCAGCGCCTCGACGCGCGCGAGCCAGGCCTGGACCGCGGGAAACTCATGCAGCTCGATGCCGCCCTCGGGGGCATGGGCGATATAGGTGTAGTTGGCCAGATCCGCGATCGTCGCATCCTCACCGGCCAGCCACCTGGCGCGCGACAGATGCCCCTGCATGAAGGTGAGCACTCTGCGCGCAAGCGCCAGTGCCTCGCTTCGATCGCCCGCCGCCCCCCACTGGGCGATCAAGCGAGCGGCACCGGGTCCGTGGCGGACCTCCCCCGCGGCGATCGACAGCCAGCGCTGCACCCGCGCGGCGTCGAGCGGCTGCGCCGGCAGCCAGCGCCGCTCCCGATCATAGGCGAGTGCCAGGTACACCAAGATCGCGTTGCTATCGGCGAGGACGATTTCACCCTCCTGCAGCACCGGAATCTGGCCGAGCGCGTTCAACCGCAGGAATTCTGCGGCGCGGCGGCGCTCGCCCGGAACCGGCTCGAAGCGATAGGCCACTCCCAGCATGTCGAGCAGCAGTCGCACCCGATGGGAGTGGCCCGAATGCTCGGCGCCATAGAGAACACGTTGATCAGAATTCATGGGCATTCGCTCCGTTTGATCGCGAGCCCATTTTATTATTGTTATTTACGCGATCAATATACAGAATGGAACTTCATTATTCCGATAAATGGAACAATAATGGATCGCCTCGAGGAGCTCGCGACCCTTGTCACGGTCATCGATGAGGGCAGCCTCGTGCAAGCGGCGCGGCGACTGCAGCGCTCGCCGCCGGCAATCACGCGGATGCTCGCTGCGCTCGAGCAGCGCTGCGGGGTTCGGCTCGTGGAGCGGACCACGAGACGCCTCGCGCCGACCGAGTCGGGACGCGCGCTCGCTGCACGCGCGCGCGAGCTGCTGGCGGACTACGCCGTCGCGACCAGCGACCAGGCGAGCGCACCGGTGCGCGGGCTGATCCGGGTGTCCGCGCCCGTGCAGTTCGGGCGGCTTCACATGTCGGGCATCGTCAGCCGCTTTCTCGATGCCTACCCCGACGTGCGGGTCGATCTGCAGCTCAACGACCGCAATGTCGATCTGATCGACGAGGGCGTCGACCTGGCCCTACGCATCGGCAAGCTGGAGATCTCCGGCTTGATGGCGCGCCGCGTCGGCAGCGTGCGCCGGGTCGTGGTCGCGAGTCCGCAATACCTCGAGCGGCGCGGCGTTCCGGAAGGCCCCGCCGCGCTGACCCGCCATGACATCATCTTCGGCAGCTCCCATGCGCGGCCGAGCGAATGGCGCTTCGACTCGCGGCCGCGCGGCCGCGTGGTTCGATTCACGCCCAGGCTCTCGGTCAACGAAGTCGAAAGTCAGCTGATCGCCGCCCGGGCCGGGCGGGGTATCGCGCGGCTGCTCTCCTACCAGGTCGCTCGCGACATCGCCTCGGGGACACTCCAACGCATTCTCGAGAACTTCGAGGGAGCGCCGCTACCGGTGCAGCTGGTCACGCCGAGTCCGCGCCTTTCGCCCAAGGTGCGCGCGTTCCTCGAGACCGCTGCCGCAGAATTGGAGCGGCTCGATGTGCTGCACGAGGCACCCGCGGACCGGCCAGTCGCGGATCGGCGCCTCAGAGCGCGGACACGCCCGCGAGCTCCGTGAGGCTTTGCGCGCGGGTGAGCGCGATGAATTCGCGGATGTACGCCGCCTCGGCGCCTGAATGCGTGGTGGCCGCATACAGCTCGCAGCGCAGGCCGTGGGGGCCGATGGGGCGCGAGACCACATAGCCGCGCTCGATGTAGTTGCCGACGGTCCAGGAGGGCAGGGCCGCGATCCCGCGGCCGCTGGCGACGAGCTGCAGAATGGCCACGGTGAGCTCGGCGGTGCGCCGCTTCGGATTGACGCCCGCGGGCATGAGACAGTGCTTCATCACGTCGAGCATCTCGTCGGGTACGGGATAGGTGATGAGCGTCTCGCTGGCGAAATCCTCCGCCTCGAGCCAGCCCTTGGCGGCAAGGCGATGGCGCGGGCTCATGAGGGCCACGCTCTCGTAGCGAAACAGAGGGCTGAAGGCGATGTGCGGATGGGGCGGCTGGCGGTCGTGGATCACGGCGAGCTCCGCCTCGCCGCGCTCGAGCAATGGCAGAGGATCCACCACGAACCCGGAGATGATGTCGAGCTCGACTTCGGGCCAGAGCGAGCGATACGAGTCCATGGCCGGCATCAGCCAGTCGAAGCAATTGTGGCACTGCACCGCGATACGCAACGGTCCGGCGTGGCCTTGGGCCAGCCGGGCGACGTCGCGCGCCGCCTCGGCCACCAGCGGCAGGACCGCGCGCGCCAGGGTCAGGAGCCGCTGGCCGATGGCGGTGAAGCGCAGCGGCCGCACGCTCTTCTCGACCACCGCCGCTCCGTAGTAGCTCTCGAGGGCCTTGAGCTGATGGGACAGCGCGGACTGGGTGAGACACAGCCGTTCCGCCGCTTTGGAGAGGCTGCCGCAGTCCGCCAGGGCCGCGAGAGTCTCCATGTGCCTGAATTCCAGGGCCGTGGTCGCCATGAGCCGGCTTCACCCTTTCTATGAAGATAATGAGATTGAATCATAGCTTAGGCGCTTGCATGCTGGCTCGGAAGGGATCTCGAGCGCTGGGTGAACGCCATGGCAGTAGCAGTGTCCTTCGAATTCTTCCCGCCGACAGACGAGGCGGCCGCCGACAATCTATGGTCGGCAGTGGAGCGGCTGGCGCCGCTCCAGCCGCGCTTCGTGTCGGTGACCTACGGCGCGGACGGCTCGACCCGCTCGCGCACACACGAGTGCGTGCTGCGCATGCTGCGCGACACGGATCTCACCGTGGCGCCCCACCTCACCTGCATCGGCGCCGCGCGCGAGGAGCTTGCCGCGATCGCGCAGGACTACTGGCGCCACGGCGTGCGTCACCTGGTGGCCTTGCGCGGGGATATGCCGGGCGCCGGCCCGCCGCCCGGCGGTGCGCCGCCCGGCACTGCGCCTGACGGTCGCGCGCACCGGCCGCATCCCGGCGGATACCGCTACGCCTCGGACCTGGTACGCGGTCTCAAGGAGGCGGCACCCTTCGAGATCTCGGTCGCGGCCTATCCGGAAGGGCATCCCGAGTCGGGCACGATCGAGGCGGACCTCGACAATCTCGCGCGCAAGGTCGATGCAGGGGCGCGCCGCGCGATCACGCAGTTCTTTTTCGATACCTCCGCTTTCCTGCACTACCGGGATCGAGCCGCGGCGCGCGGCATTGCGGCGCCGATCGTGCCGGGCATCCTGCCGATCACGCGCTTTCCGCAGCTGCTGCGATTCGCAGAGCGTTGCGGCGCCTCGATCCCCGCGTGGCTGCGCGCTCGCTTCGAGGGCCTCGATGAGGATCCCGAGACGCGCCGCATGATCGCCGCCCACGTGGCGATCGAGCAGGTGCAGGAGCTCTCCCGCCACGGCGTCGAGGAGTTTCACTTCTATACGCTCAACCGGGCCGAGCTCACCTACGCGATCTGCCACGCCCTGGGCCTGCGGCCGCGGGTGCTGCGCGAGGCGCAGGTCGCCTGAGATGGGAGCGCGCGAGCCTGGCGGCGTCGGGGTGCGCGAGCGTGTCGGCGCTTTCCGCGCGCTCCTGTCCGAGCGCATCGTGGTGCTCGACGGCGCCATGGGCACGATGCTGCAGCGTCGGGGGCTGCGCGAGGCGGACTTTCGCGGCGAGCGCTTCGCCGGCTGGCCGCGCGACCTCGCCGGCAACAATGATCTGTTGACGCTCACGCAGCCGGAACGCGTCGCCGAGATTCATCGTGCGTATCTCGAAGCCGGCGCCGACGTGATCACGACCAACACCTTCAACTCGAGCGCGGTGTCGCAGGCCGATTACGGCCTGCAGGAGCTGGTGGGCGAGCTGAACCTCGGCGCCGCGCGTCTTGCGCGGCGGGTGGCCGACGAGGTCACGCGCGCCACGGGCCGCCAGCGCTTCGTCGCCGGGGCGCTCGGTCCCACCAGCCGCACGGCCTCGCTCTCGCCCGATGTCAACGATCCCGGGTTTCGCAACGTCGAGTTCGATGCGCTGGCGGCGAGCTACGGGGAGGCCGCGCACGCGCTGATCGAGGGCGGCGCCGACCTGCTGCTGATCGAGACCATCTTCGACACCTTGAACGCCAAGGCGGCGCTTTACGCCGTGCGCGAGGCGCTCGATGCCCGCGGCCTCGAGCTGCCGATCATCGTCAGCGGCACGATCACCGACGCCTCCGGGCGCACGCTCTCCGGTCAAACTCTGGAAGCGTTCTTGAATTCGATCCGTCACGCCCGGCCGGCGGTGATCGGTCTCAACTGCGCGCTCGGCGGCAGGCAGCTGCGTCCCTACATCGAGGAGCTCGCGCGCCTCTCCGACACCTATGTATGCGCTTATCCCAACGCCGGGCTGCCGAACGCGTTCGGCGAGTACGATGAGAGCGCCTGCGAGACGGCGCAAATTCTCGAGGACTTCGCCGCGAGCGGTTTCGTCAACATGGTCGGCGGCTGTTGCGGGACCACGCCCGAGCATATCCGCGAAATCGCCGCGGCGGTGCGCGGCATGGCGCCTCGCGCGCTGCCCGCGATCGCTCCCGCCTGCCGCCTCTCCGGGCTCGAGCCTCTCGCGATCGACGAGCGCAGTCTCTTCGTCAACGTGGGCGAGCGCACCAACGTGACCGGCTCGGCCAAGTTCCGCAAGCTGATCGAGGCGGGCGATTATGCCGCGGCGGTCGACATCGCGCGCCAGCAGGTCGCGAACGGCGCGCAGGTCATCGACGTCAACATGGACGAGGGCATGCTCGATTCACAGGCCGCGATGACGCGCTTCCTGCGCCTGATCGCGGCGGAGCCCGACGTCGCGCGCGTGCCGGTGATGATCGATTCCTCCAAATGGTCGGTGATCGAGGCAGGACTCAAGTGCCTGCAGGGCAAGGGCATCGTCAACTCGATCAGTCTCAAGGAGGGTGAGGCGGCGTTCCTCGCGCACGCCCGCACCGTCATGCGCTACGGCGCCGCGGTCGTCGTCATGGCGTTCGACGAGAAGGGACAGGCGGACACCGTGGAGCGCAAGGTGGCGATCTGCGAGCGCGCCTACGCGTTGTTGACCGAGAAGGTGGGTTTTCAGCCCCGAGACATCATCTTCGATCCCAACATCTTCGCGGTCGCGACCGGCATCGAGGAGCACAATCGCTACAGTCTCGACTTCATCGAGGCGACGGCCGCGATCAAGCGGCGCTTGCCGGGCGTGCACGTGAGCGGCGGCGTGAGCAACGTCTCGTTCTCGTTCCGCGGCAACGACCCGGTACGCGAGGCCATGCACTCGGTGTTTCTCTACCACGCGATCCGCGCAGGCCTCACCATGGGCATCGTCAATGCCGGCCAGCTCGCGATCTACGAGGAGATACCCGCGGAGCTGCGCGAGCGGGTGGAGGACGTGATCCTCGCGCGCCGCGCCGATGCCACCGAGCGCCTGCTCGAGATCGCCGAACGCTTCAAGGGCGGTGCGACCGCGCGCCGCGCCGACGACCTCGAATGGCGCAAGCTGCCCGTCGCCGAGCGCCTCAGGCATGCGCTGGTCCATGGGATCGACGAGTTCGTGGTCGCCGACACCGAGGAGGCACGCCTCGCGACCGAGCGTCCGCTCGACATCATCGAGGGACCGCTGATGGACGTAATGAACGTCGTCGGCGACCTGTTCGGATCGGGCAAGATGTTCCTTCCGCAGGTGGTCAAATCCGCGCGGGTTATGAAGAAGGCGGTGGCGGTGCTCGTACCCTACATCGAGAGGGAAAAGAGCGG
>Ga0335073_10005080_pt1 | contig 18474 bp, 14 predicted proteins | sample Lox_Sample_22_FD_207093 | JGI IMG/M metagenome (GOLD analysis project Ga0335073, IMG submission 207093) | Soil microbial communities from Loxahatchee National Wildlife Refuge, Florida, United States - Lox_Sample_2.2 | ecosystem: Environmental > Terrestrial > Soil > Wetlands | place: USA... | reverse complement strand
CATGAACCAGAACCGGTGCTGTCCGGGCGTGCCGAACATGTAGAGCACCAGGTCCTTCTCCAGGGTGATCCGGCCGAAGTCCATGGCGACCGTGGTGGTGTTCTTGTCGGGAACGTGCGACAGGTCGTCGACGTCCGTAGACGCGACGGTCATGACCGCCTCAGTGGTCAGCGGGGTAATTTCCGACACCGAGCCAACGAAGGTCGTCTTACCCACACCGAAGCCGCCGGCAACGACGATCTTCACCGACGTCATCGCCGAAGCGTCACCACCTCCGTGCGGGCGGGCGACGCTAGATCTTACGGAGTCCACTTAGCACCCTTTCGAGCAGGTTAAGGTCGGGGCGGCCCTCGGAGTCGTCACGCTGGTGAATGCGTACGAGGCCGTCCGCGCTCATATCCGCGACAAGGATCCGGGCAACGCCAAGCGGCATCCTGAGCACCGCCGAGATCTCGGCGACAGAACGCCAGTCGAGGCAGAACTGCAGGATGGCCTGGCACTCGGGCGCCAGCACGGACAGGTCGCGCGGCTCATAGACAGTCGCGCTTACCAAGGCCTCAAGCGCCAGCTTGTACCTTGGCTGTGTCCGGCCGCCGGTCACGGTGTACGGCCGGACTAGCCGTGTCGAGCCGCTCTCCTCCTCGGCAGGAAACTGCTGCGCGGGGGGATACGGCTGCCGCTGTGGTGGCGGCTCGTCCCATGGCCCGGTCCGTCCTGGACCCTGCCATGCGGGCGCGCCGCGGTCGTCACCGCCGCGGCCGAGCCCCGACACCACGTCCCCCAGAGATGGAGCCACTTACGCTCATCATCGCCTTCCGTCTCCCGGCAGCGCGCCTTGCATGACACCGCCACGCGCGGCGGGAGTGAGCACCCGGCCCGCGCGCTCGACAAGCAGGGTCATCTCGTAGGCGACGAGTCCCAGATCGCAGGTGGAGGCCGCGAGTACGGCGAGGCTGGCACCATTGCTTATTGCCATGATGACCAGCACACCGCGCTGCATCTCCACCACGGTCTGGACGACCGCACCACCTTCGAAGACCCGGGAAGCACCCTGGGTAAGGCTGGTCAGGCCCGAGGTGACCGCAGCGAGCTGATCCGCGCGCTCTTGCGGGAACCCCGCGGAGAACGCGAGCGGCAGTCCGTCCGAAGACACGACGACCGCATGGGCCACGTCCGGGACCCGCTCCACGAAGTTCGTGATCAGCCAGCTGAGGTCCTGGACCGGGCGTCCTGGCGTGCTCACGCGCGCTCCTCTCCTCGCCCGTGCATACAGGCTCCTCCTCTAGTTCCGGTGGCTTTATCCGTGGGTCTCATGCGTTCTATGGCTCCTCGATCTGGGGTGCGGCGGCACGTGCCTCGCGAACACCGCGCTGGAAGCTCGACATCCGGTTCCGGATCGTGTCCGCCGACCGGGCCGGCGGTGCGCTCTCCGTCTCCTCGCCGCCGCCAACCGAACCGGGCACGAGGTTAGCCCGGGGAACGCGCTTCGGCAGTCCGGCTGTCGTGGTTTCTCCCGCCTCTGGCGATGCCACAATACGCGCGGCGCGCCACCCCTCGTCCGCCGGCGAGTTCCAGGCCTGTCCCGCGGCCGGGGCCGCGCTCGAGGTCAGCGACTTGCCACTGCGGCGGAACCAGTCAGACTCCAGTGAGTCGAAGATCGGCAGCCGTTGATCGGTCGCGGGGGTGACCGTTGGAGGGATGGTCACCTGGCTGCCATCGGAACCACCGATCCCGCCGGCCGGGCCGGTCGACGGCACCGGGCTGGTACCCGCCGATCCGCCGTCGCCGCCGACCGCGGGCAGCCGGGTGGTGGCGAAATCGTCGTTGAGTGCGTCGCCGCCGAACACCGAGCCGCCCGCCGCGGGAGCGCCAGGCCCCAGCGGGTGGTTGCCTGGCGTACGGACCGGGAGCGGACCGCCGGGCGCGTCGATTGTGGAGTTGGGACCGTTGCCGGCGTTCGGCACGGCCGGAGCGGGCCGAGCGGTGCCGCCGCCGCCGAAGGCGCTGAAGCCGCTGTTGCCGTTGCCGCCAGGAGCGGCGTTGCCCCCAGGGGCACCGCCAAGCCTCGGTATCCGGGCCGCGGTCGCCGCTGCGCCGGTGAAGCCGCCGTTGCCCGCTGCCGCTGGCGCGCTGGGCAGGGTAACCGGTCCACCGCCGAACCCGCTCGGGGCGCTGCTTGGCGCGGTCGGGGCGGAAAGCGACGGCGCGGGGCCGTAATCGTCGGCCTCGAACTTACGCAGCCGGCCAAGCGCCTGCCCGCTCTCTGGCATCGCGACCGACTCGGGCAGCCAGATCAGCGCGGTGAGGCCGCCGGACTGCGCGTGCCGCAGCCGGACCCGGACCCCGTGCCTGGCGGCCAGACGGCCGACCACGAACAGGCCCATGCGGCGGGACACGGCGACGTCCACGACCGGGGGGTTGTCCAGGCGCCAGTTCGCGTGCGCCATCTCCTGCTCGGAGATGCCCACGCCGCCGTCGGTGATGTCGAGCAGTACGCCGCCGCTGGTCAGCGGCTGGCCGGTGACGTACACCTGGGTGTCCTCGGGGGAGAACGTGGTCGCGTTCTCCACGATCTCCGCGACGAGGTGCACGATGTCGTTGACCGCCTGGCCGATAACCTGGATGCCGGGCTGCACGTTGAGCACGACGCGCTCGTACTGCTCGATTTCCGAGATCGCGGCGCGCAGGACGTCGACGAGCGGTACCGGCTGGCTCCACCGCCTGCTCGCGGCCTCGTGGCCGGCGAGGACCAGAAGGTTTTCCGAGTTGCGGCGCATACGGGTCGCCAGGTGGTCGAGGCGGAACAGGCTGGACAGCCGGTCGGCGTCCTGCTCTGTCTGCTCAAGGCTGTCGATCAGGGACAGCTGGCGCTCGATGAGCGACTGGCTGCGGCGCGACAGGTTGACGAACATCGCGTTCAGGTTGCCGCGCAGCATGGCTTCGTCGGCCGCCAGCCGCACCGCTTCCCTGTGTACCTGGTCGAACGCTCTCGCCACTTCACCGATCTCGTCGGTGGAGTTGACACCGATCGGCTCGATCTCGGCGGTCGCGTCGCCGCCCTCGCTCTCGCTCAGCCGGCGGACCATTTCCGGCAGCTTGCTGCCGGCGACCTCAAGGGCGTCAGCACGCAGCTTGCGCAGCGGGCGGATCATGGACCGCGCCACGAAGGTCGTGATGAGCAGGACGAGGATCAGCAGGAGCAGCGTCGCGACCGAGACGAGAATCGCGTTGTGCAGCGAACTGGTGGTCAGCGAGTTGGCCTGCGCGGTGATGTCCGCGACGAGGCCGTTACTGACCATGCGCATCTGGCTGATCTGGTACGTCTGGGTGTTCAGCCAGCACGCCGCCGGGCCCAGGTGGTCGGCGACGCAGGTCTGCTGATCGCCGATCTGCAGCGCCTCGCCGGCGGTGGCGGTGGCAACGGCGAGCTTCTCCGCGCTCTTCGCCTCGTCGACCTGCGGGCCCGCGACGGTGTTGTTCAGCGTCTGCTGCTCGGTGACGGTCGCCGCCTGGTCGAAGGCGTTGGTATCCGCTTGCTGCTGCTCGGTCGCCTGGTTGAGGTCCTGGAGGGCACTCGGTGTCAGGCTCGGCGTCGGGCTGGCAAGCGCCTGGTAGAGGTACGCCCGCTGGAGAGAGGCGTCGTCTTCCATCCGAAGCAGCGCGTTGAGCACCGAGACATCGGACTGAAGCGTCGCGTTGCCGGTGCCGGCCGCGACGTCATTGCTGAACGTGATGAACGCCTGGATCACGCGGTCGTAGTTCGTGATCACCGATAGCGCGGGCGACTTGGTCGTCAGCGCTGCCTCGCGGATGTACTTCAGGTCAGAGATGTTGGCGAGCACGCCGTTGCTGAGGTCAAGAACCGTCTGCGCACGGTAGCCGCTGCCGTTGATGACGGCCTGGGCCTGCTCGGTGATCTCGTTGGTGACCTGGGTGGTCTTGGCCTGGTCGCTGAGCACTTGCGCCTTGAACGGCGCGGCCGCCGCGGCGCCCGTCTGCCCGCCCGCGGCCACGAAGCCCGCGGTGTCGTCACGCTCGTCGGCGAGCAGGCCGGCCCCGCTGACCACGAGCGAGTTCAGGTTCGCCAGGTCCTGGACGCGCTTGAACGACGAGTAGTTGTTCACCGAGCCGACGATCTGGATCACGCCGAGGATGAGGGCGGTGACCGTCGGGACGGTGATGATGGCGATGAGCCGCCAGCGCACGCGCCAGTTGCTTATCGAGAAGGGCGAGCCCTTCCGGGGGGCCGGGGCGACGGCTCCCGCTCCTGCGCGGGGCGAGGCAACGCCGCTCCTGCCCGCCCGCGACGCCGGGACAGGCAGGTTCGCCTGACCCGAAGGACCGCCATGGCTGGCAGCCCCAGGGCCGTGCTGGCCCTGGCCGACGGCCAGCGGACTGCCCTGCGGAAGGCTGTCGCCACCGCTGCGCGGTACGCCGGAAGGCGGCGTCTGCGGGCCGCCGTTTCCGTTGGTCATCGAACGTCTACGCACTGCGCTTTACACCTCGCAGCTTCAAGGGCCACCTGGACCAGCACAGGGCCACTCTTCCAGCTAGCGCTACAAAACGGGTAGGGACATATAATCATCAATCAGCAGCCCTCGACCCGGCATTCACCGGGAATCACCCCCAACTTTGGCGGTACCCACCCCGATACGCCGCGGCCAGGCTAGGTCAATATGACCCATAGGACTCATGGAAGGCTACCTCTCCCGGGCAACCCATGACATAAGAACCGCCAAGGTACGTCCCGCCGGAAGACTACTGCGCCGAAGGCCACCTGGCGGTATGGTAGCTGCCAACGGCTTACCGCCCTAGAGCGAGGAGATGGCGATCCTGACCTGCCCAAACTGCGGCATCGGGGTGCAGCCGGAGGACTTGATCTGCTTCCGGTGTGGCGCCAACCTGCCGCACGCCCCGTACCCAGACGACGACATCCCGTCGCCGACGGTGTCGCAGTACATCCGGCCGGGCGACAGCAGGCCGATCTGCCCGCACTGCGGCACGCCAGTGCAGGATCCCGCCGATGTCGTGTGTCTCAACTGCCGGCAGCCCCTGCCCGGGGCGCGACGGCGTCCGTCCCTGGTCGTGCTGCGGATCGCGTTCCCCACGGGGAACGTCGACGTTCCCGCCGGCACCTCTGTCATCCTCGGCAGGGACCCCGCACAGTCCCTGGTCGCCGCGGCCTTCGGCCAGTACGACAACGTGTCGCGGCGGCACGCCACCGTGATGGTGGATGACGGCGGGCGGGCCACGATCCGCGACGAGGGATCCACGAACGGAACTTTCGTCAACGGCGAGCGGGTTCGTCCGGGCGACGAGGTCCGACTCGTGGACGGCGACCAGATCCGGCTCGCCGCGGACGTGACCGGCGACGTCTCGCTCCCCCGGGGGGAGCCAGACCCGGCCAGCCTTAGCCGCAACGGCTTCGTCTGACGGCCCGTCCGATCCACTGCCCTCCCGTCGGGAGGGTCCTCGGGGGCGCGGGGACCCTCGGCGTTTAACACCCCGATACCATCGCCTTTCCCATCGGGCAGGTTCCCGGGGCACAGGAACGGATTAGCCAGCCATGTCGTCTCCGCCAGAGCCGCCGTACCCTCAGGGGCCCTATCCCTACGGAAACCCGGTCCCGCCAGCGGCGGTGCCCGGGCACGGCGGTCGTTCGCTCCCCGCGGCGCTGCCACCAGCGGGGGCGGGCACCGCGGAGACCGACGCGGCGACGCGGTGGACATCGGCGGAGAACGCGAGCAGCCCCGGCTGGTACCCACCGCCGGGCGGCTACCAGGGAACAACCGGAGGACCCGGCGGGTACGCGGGCGCGCCAGGCGGTGGTGCCGCTAACGGCCCGGATAGCGGCGACTTGTTCTCCAGGACAGAGCCCGGGCAGCCCGGCAGCACCGGGGCGCCAGTTGCGGGCGTGCCGGGCGGTTATCCGGGGGGCGGGATCCGCTACGCGGGTCAGCAGCCCGGTTACTGGGCACAGCAGCCGGGCTATGCGGGGCCGCAGCCGGGCTATCCGGGACAGCAGGGGGGTTATCCCGGACAGCAGCCGGGTTACCCCGGACAGCAGTCGGCTTACCCGGGAGTGCAGCCTGCCGGACTTGCCGGGGCGGCGGGATTCGGTCCGTCGGGCGGTACGGCAGGCCCGGCACAGTCAGTGCCAGGCGGCTATGCGGGGCAGCGCCCTTCCGCCGGGTATCCCGGCCAGCAGCCGGCCGGCTTCGCCGGAGCCGGCGCGCCGGGTCCTGGCGTCTCTGGGGGACCTGCCCTCGGCCCGGGTTACGGCGTCTCCGGGCCTGTCGCCGGTCCCGGCGGCTACGCCCCCGCGCGGCCCGCCCTCCCGGCTCTCCCGCCCGGCCTGCCGTCTGCTCAGGCCAGCCTCCCGAGTTCACAGTCCGGCTTCCTGACTGGCCAGCCTCGCGCCCTGTCTCCGCTGGCTGGCTCCCCCGCGCAGCCAGGGTGGCCCGCGCAGCCAGGGTTGCCCGCCAGGGCTGGCTATCCGGCGCAGCCGGGCCTTGGCTCGCCACCGGGATTCGCGTCGGAGCCGGGCCCTGTTCCGCAGGGCGGGTACGGCGCCGACGGGTACGGCGGGTACCCGGCCGATGGCGGCGGTTATCCCGGCCACCGCGGCCAGCTCGGTACTGGCGGCTACCCCGGCAGCACTGGCTACCCCAGCAACGCCGGCTACCCCGGCAGCACTGGCTACCCCAGCAACGCCGGGTACCCCGGCAGCACCGGCTACCCCGGCAACGCCGGGTACCCCGGCAGCACCGGCAGCACCGGCAACCCAGGAACCGGCAACCCGCCCAGCGGGGGCTACGACTCGCGGGGTGGCTACGCGCAACCGCAGCAACGGGATATCGGCCCCGGCGATGGTCCAGGCGGGCTCGGTCATGATCCGCGCAGCGGGATCGCCCGGCACGGGTCCGGACCCCAGGGCGGGGCTGGTCCACGGGGCGGCGTCGGGCGTCGCCGGGACCGGCTTGCCCTGCCGCCTGCACCGCCCGCCCAGGACCCGTTCGCTGGCCCCGGGCAGTTCGCGGAACCGTTTGCCGGGCCCGGGCAGCCGGGGGGAACCGCGCCGTCGCAACCCGCCGGTATCTCCGGCACACCGCCCCGCGACCAGTTCCCGCCGGAGCGGCAGCTCGCTTACCCAGACGTCAGCCAGTTCCGAGGGACAGCCCAAGACCCCGCGGCCTCTCCTGTTTCTGGGACAGCTCAGTTCCCAAACGGATCCCAGCCTGCCGACCGGTCCTGGTTCCAGGACGGACCGCGGTTCCCGGAGGGATCCCTGTCCTCCAACAGACCTCAGTTCCCCGGCGAGGCAGGCTCCGGCGACGGAGGCGGTTCGTGGCAGCAAGGCCCAGATCAGCGCTTCGGTTCGGCCGGACCAGGCGCGCCGGAGTCTTCGAGCGGCCCGGTTGGCGGCGGCGGCCCTGGCCGGCACAGCCGGGCCAGCGGCGCGTTCGGCCGGCCGGGGACGCTGAGCCCGGCAGCGGACGTCAGTGTCACGCGAGCCGAGCGTGCCCTCAGGCTCGACGACGGTGCCGCCCCAGCCCGGTACGGGACCGCCGACGGTTCCGCGTACGGGACCAAGGACCGCTCGGGGTACGGGGACGCCGACCGCTCCGGGTACGGGACCGCTGTCCCGGCCAGGTACGGGCCTGCTGACCTCGCCGGGTACGAGAACGACGACCTCTCACCGTACGGACCCGATGACCCCGAAGCGTACGGGCCGCCTGACGCCTCTCCGTACGGGCCGGCCGACTTCTCCCGGTACGGGAGCGACGAGCATTACCCATACGAGGACGGGGACCCCTCCGCGCACGGGGACGCCGTAGGGCCCGTCGACGGGAGGGCCACCAGGAACTTCGGGAGCAAGAACAAGCTGCTCGTGGCCGGCGCGGGAGTGGTCTCCGTGGTCGCGATCGCCGGCGTGATCATCGTGCCAAGGCTGCTCGGACCGTCCGACCCCGGCTGCAAGGCGTACGCGGGCACCGCGCTGACCGCCTACAACAAGACGATCGGCGATCTGAACGCGCAGGCCTCGCAGTCCGTCCTGGCCACGGACATGTCGGCGACGATCACCGGCCTGACGAGCGCGAGCGCCCAGGCGCAGAGCGCCTCGGTGAGGTCCGCGCTCGACAGCCTGCTCGCCGAGCTCAAGACCGTCCAGTCCGACATCGCGGCGGGCTCGGTCCCGACCGCGACCGTTGACGCACTCAACGCCGACTCAACCGCAGCGGACCACGCCTGCTGATTTCACGACCCGCGCCGCGCGATGAAAGCGCGCGGGACGCGGGATTAGAGAAACCAGCAAACGTTCTTCGGAATGGGTTTTATGTAACGATTGCGAACGGAAACTCGCGGGTAACGCCGGCCGAAGATGATCGCAGAAACGTATGTGGGACCGGGCATACCGGCGGGCATCATTGACCTTGGCTACCTGTACGCCAGGTGCCCGCGGCCGGTCACCGGGGTGAGGCTCGTGCACCTCGGCGAGCCAGCGGCGGCGAGGCGACGACCCCGAAGGGCTGACCTGCCGATGAGCGACCTTGAGATGATCACGTACCGGCCGGCGGCCGGCGACTACGCCTGGACGTTCGGCGGCGCGGGACCGGTCATGCGGATCAAGACCCCGTGCGTGCTCGACCTGTACACCGAGGACTGCTTCGCGGGGCGGGTCACGTCGGCCGAGGACCTGGTCTCCCGGCTGAACATCACCGGCCTGAATCCGCAGACCGGCCCGTTCTGGATCGACGACGCCGAGCCCGGTGACACTGTGGCGGTGCACTTCGTGTCCCTGACGCCCGCGCGCGACTGGGCGGCGTCGACCACGGTGCCGCTGTTCGGCGCGCTGACCGGCACCCACCTGACGGCACTGCTGCACGAGCCGCTCGAAGAGCTCATGTGGATCTGGCAGCTCGACCTCGGCCGGCAGTTGTGCCGGTTCACCGCGCGCAAGTCGGACTTCACCGCTGACCTGCCGATGTCACCCATGCACGGGACGGTCGGGGTGGCCCCGGCGGGCGGCGAGGTGCGCTCCGCGCTGGTGCCCGACGCGTTCGGCGGGAACATGGACACCCCGGAGATGCGCGCGGGAACCACCTGCTACCTCGGCGTCAACGTGCCCGGAGCGCTGCTGTCGCTCGGTGACGGGCACGCGCGCCAGGGCGAGGGCGAAACCTGCGGCGTCGCGGTCGAGTGCGCGATGAACACGGTGCTCATCGTGGACCTGGTTAAGGGCGGTGGCACCGCGACGCCGTGGCCGCGGCTGGAAAACGACAACTACATCATGTCGGCCGGGTCCGCGCGGCCACTGGAAGACGCCTTCCGTATCGCGCAGCACGACATGGTGACCTGGGTGGCCGCGCTGTGCGGGCTCCACCCGATCGACGCCTACCAGTTCGTCACCCAGGCCGTGGAGTCTCCGCTGGCCAACGTGTGTGACACGAACTACACGTCGATCGCGAAGATGCCGAAGCGTTACCTGCCGGAGCGCGCGTACGGTGGAATTCACGCTCAGCTCAGGGAACTGGCGGCATCGCTTTAGGCGCAGAAGCGGCTGCTGTCCCGGGGGTAGGGTGGGCGCCCCCGGGAGATAACTGCTAGCAGTACGTACCGGCCGGGGGGCCGGGGATCATAGTGTTGAAGCGGTCGCACTCAACTTCCGGAACGGACGCATGGAACCTGAACCGCTACTGGACAGCCTGCGTAACGCGGTGGCAGCGATGCCCGACGACGTGCCCCTCCGCCTGCACCTCGCGACGATGCTGATCCGCGCCGGACAGCGTGACGAGGCGGTACGCCATCTTGGCGCCGTGCTGCAGCGCGACCCGGGCAACGCCGAGGCGATGCGGATGCTCACGTCACCGGCCGAGGTCTCCGGCCCGCCCGCGTCCCCGGCGGCTGACGTCGACGGCACCTCCGAACGGTTGCGCGGTTCCCCCGCCCCCGCGCCCGCCTCTGGCGCCGCGCCTGACCCGCCCGGCGGTACCCCTGGGCAGCGCGGCGAGGCGCCCGAGGGCTACGACTGGTCGCAGGCCGAGGACGAGCTGCGTGACGTGCTGCCCGCGATGTTCGTCGGCGAGGCGGGGTCGGTCTCCGCCGGGATCGACGAGGCCCGCGCCTACGACGCCGAGCACACCGGGCTCACGCTGGCCGACGTCGCCGGGCTCGATGAGGTCAAGAAGAGACTTGAGGCCGCGTTCCTCGCGCCGATGCGCAACCCCGAGCTCCGCAAGCTCTACGGCAAGTCGCTGCGCGGCGGGCTGCTGCTCTACGGCCCGCCCGGATGCGGCAAGACGTTCATCGCCCGCGCGGTGGCGGGCGAGCTCGGCGCGCGGTTCATCACGGTGTCGTTCGCGGACCTGATCGACATGTTCGTCGGCCGCTCCGAGCGGAACATCCACGAGCTCTTCGAGGTCGCCAGGCGCAACGCGCCCTGCGTGGTCTTCCTCGACGAGGTCGACGCGATCGGCCAGAAGCGGTCCCAGCTGCGGAACACGCCGATGCGCTCGGCGGTCAACCAGCTGCTGCTGGAGCTCGACGACGTGGCGTCGGACAACACCGGGGTGTTCCTGCTCGCCGCGACCAACCACCCCTGGGACGTAGATTCCGCCTTGCGGCGCCCCGGGCGCTTCGACCGGACGCTGCTCGTGCTTCCGCCCGACGGGCCGGCCAGGGAGGGCGTGTTCCGCTACCACCTGCGGGGGCGGCCGGTGGCCGGCATCGACCTGTCCAGGCTGTCGAGGCTGACCGACGGGTACTCGGGTGCGGACATCGCGCACATCTGCGAGACCGCCGCCGAGCGGGCGCTGCTCGACTCGGTGCGGCGCGGCGAGCCCCGGCTGATCGGCCAGGCCGACCTGGAGGCCGCCGTCGGCGAGGTCCGCCCGTCGCTCGGCACCTGGTTCGAGACGGCGCGGAACGTGGCGCTTTTCGCCAACGAGGGCGGCGCATACGATGACCTTGTGGCGTACCTCCGCAAGCGGCGACTGATCTGACGGACCGGGTGACTTGACTGACTTGACGGAGATCAGGGAGGAACTGGCGCGCGCCGCCACCATGCTCGACCTCGGGCGGTATGACGAGGCGTCCACCCTGCTCGCCCGTCTTGTCTCCGCCGAGCCAGGAAGCGGGCGCGCCTGGTGCCTGTTCGCCCGCGCGCACCTGGGCTCCGACCGGTTCACCGAAGCGGTGGAGGCCGCGAGCCGGGCCGCCGCGATCGAACCGGCCGAGGAGTGGCCGCACCGGCTGGCCTCCAACGCGCTCATGCACCTCGGTCACCATGGCGAGGCGCTGCGGGCGGCGGCCGAGTCACGCCGTCTTGCTCCGGCCTACTGGCAGACCCACGTGTGCGTCGCGCAGGCCGCGCTCGCGGCCGGGCAGCCATCGATCGCCGCGGCCGCGGCGGCCGAGGCGAGAAAGCTCGCGCCGAACGAGCCAGACGTCCACTTCCTGTCGGGCAAAGTGGCCCTCGCCCGGGGCGACCTGGACGGCGCGCGGGAGCACCAGGAGCGCGCCCTGGCGCTGGATCCGGCGCACAGCGGTGCGATGAACGAACTTGGCCGGATCCGGCTGCGGCGTCATGACACGGCCGGCGCGATCAGGCACTTCATCAACGCGGCGCGGACCACGCCGACCGAGCACATCTACAGCAGGAACATCGACGTGGTGATCGTCAGGTCGGTGTCGCGGATGATCTACGTGTTCGTGCTGGTCGCGATGATCCTGCTGTGGATCCCCGCGGTGACGCACACCGGCCGGCTGGCGCTCGCCGCCGGGTTCGCCACCCTGACGCTTTCCACCGTGGGCGCCTTCGTTGTGATGGTGGCGCGGCTGCCGCGCGAGGCACGGCTGATGGCCCGCAGGACCATGCTAAGCCGCCGGGTGGTCGCCGCCCTGGCCGTCGTGTTCTGCGGCGTGGCGGCCGCGTTCGCCGCCGTCACGTTCGTGCCGTCCGCTGAAGTGCCGCAGGCGCTGCCGGTCGCCATCATCATCACGATCGTGGCCCGGGTCGTCGCCACCGCCCGGCTCCGCGCCCCACTGGGGCCGAACCCGCCGGGCAACCGGACCAGCCCCACCCAGCCGCTCCCGCCCACCCGCCGACGCTAACCGGCCGCGCGCCGACGCTAACCGGCCGCGCGCCGACGCTAACCGGCCGCGCGCCGACGCTAACCGGCCGCGCGCCGCGGCTGAGCGCTGCCAAGCCCGGCCAGGCAGGCCATCGCTTCCGTTAGCCCAGTGGCCAGGCGCCCCGCGCGCTCCAAGCCAGCCGGCCGCTCCGTCGACAGGCCAGATGGTTGTGACAACGATACGGTCATGGGCGTATGGCTGCCGCAGCCATCGCCCCGGCGTCACGCCGGAACTGATTGAAAGGGGCCGCCCGGGGGCGGCCGACGCGACTCGCGTGTTCGGGAGGCGAAGGGTGGGCCGTCAGGTGGCGGAGTTAGCGGCGGAGCCGGTGTTCTGGTGCGGGTCCCAGCGAGACAAGGTGCGGTCCCAGTCCAACGGGACGGTGAAGCCACCGTCCAGGGCGAGTTCGCCGTCCCAGTCCTCGACAGGAACACGCCACAGGACCTCGAACTCGATGCCGCTCGGGTCCTTAGCGTAGAGAGACTTCGATACACGATGGTCGCTCTCGCCGACCAGGGCGCCGGCGTCCACTAGCTTCTGCCTGGTCTCGACCAGTTCGGCGAGGGTGCCGACCTCCCACGCCAGGTGGTACAGCCCGACCTTCGGGCGGCCGTCGGCGTGACCCGTGCCGATGTCGAAGAGGCCAAGGTCATGGTCGTTGACCGAGCCCGGCGAGCGGAGGAAGGCCGCCTGGCCCGGTATCTCCATGCGGACCTCGAAGCCGAGTGTCCTGGTGTAGAAATCGACCTCGCGCGCGAGGCCGTTGACGTACAGGACCGCGTGGTTGAGGCGACGCACTGCCATGACGGGACTCCTGCCGGTACTCGTGGCCTGATCCGGGGCTCTCGCGCAGCGCACTGGCGGGCCAGCCGAACTCGTTAGAGATAATAGATTCCCCGGCCGGCGGCACCTGGCGGGCCTGCCGGCCGGGCCCCAGCGAGAAACGTTCAGCGACGAACCCGCTCCGTAGCCCTTCGTCCGCCCCCGAGCATGCCTGTTGGGGTCGCGGTTTCCGCGATCAGGGCTGTCCGGGGCGGACATCGGGGGTACGGGGGCGCCGCCTGGAGACCTCAGTACCGCGTGTCGCGCTGGCGGGCGCGGATCGCCCGCAGGCGGCGGCGCTGCGACTTGTCCAGGGCGAGATAACCGCCGACCGGGATCGCGGCGGCGATGATGATGATCCCGACCGCGGCCCACCACGGCAGAACGGCCAGCAGGATCAGCCCGAGAACGATCCCGGCGATCCCGACCTTGGTGCTCGGTGTCATGATGACTCCATCCATCCGGACCCACCGGGGCCTGCTTTACCCGTGGTTCCAGCATATCCGCTTAGCTTGGAGGACCGCTGTGCCGATTTCGCTGCCCGTTGACGATGAGGCCAACGAACTGCTGTCGCACAACGCCCTCGCGCTACTAATCGCGATGCTACTCGATCAGCAGGTCCCGCTGGAACGGGCGTTTTCCGCACCTCGCGACCTGTGGCGGCGACTTGGGCACGAGCCGTCGGCCGAGGAACTTGCCTCGTTTGATCCAGAGGCCCTCGCCGCTGTGTTCTCCGAGCGGCCGGCGCTGCACCGGTTCCCCAAGGCGATGGCCGCGCGGACCCGGGAACTGGCCCGGCTGATCGTTTCCGAGTACGACGGAGACGCCGCGTCTCTATGGACGACCGCTCCGTCGGGCGCCGAACTGCTCAGGCGGGTGTCGGCACTGCCCGGGTTCGGCGAGACCAAGGCGAAGATCTTCGTGGCGCTGCTCGGCAAGCAGCTGGGCGTGCGGCCCGACGGGTGGCGGGAGGCGGCCGGCCAGTTCGCTGACGAGGGCTCGCATGTGTCGGTGGCGGACATCGTCGACGACGAGTCCCTGGGCAAGGTCCGCTCGTACAAGCAGTCGCTGAAGGCCGCCGCGAAGGCGAAGCCGGCCAGGTAGCGGAATCCAGGTCCGCCCGCCGTCCCGCGCCGTATGAATGGTACTTCGGTGTCGCTCTGACGACAGCAACGGCACTTTCATGCAAGATCCATGCGGGATCCATGCGGGATTCATGCTGGCACCGGGCTGGCGCATCCTCACATGACGGCGCCATCGGCGCGGGCGGGCAGCGCCGGTCCGCCTTCGGCCGGCCGGGCGGCTGCCTACCGTACGGGCGGCGAGAACTGCCCGCCGCGGGCGGCTCCTCCCGTACCGGGTGGGGGGGCGGCCACGTCGGGCCGGTACGCCTGAATCTCACTTTTTGATGTTAGAAATCAAGGCGGACATTCATCGGGCTGTTAGCGTTCTAGCTATGGACACGCTCGAAGCGTTCGTTTCCGCCCTTCCCAAGGTAGAACTTCACGTTCATCTGGTCGGTTCCGCACCCGTAGAGACCGTGCTCACGCTGGCCCGGCGTCATCCGGACCGCGGGGTGCCGGTCAGCAAGGAAGGGCTGCTGGAGTTCTACACGTTCCGCGACTTCCCGCACTTCATTGACGTGTACACGGCGGTCACCGGGCTGATAACCGGGCCCGAAGACATCGCGGACCTGGTGCGCGGCGTGGCAAGGAACCTCACCGCGCAGCGGGTGCGGTACGCGGAGTTCCAGTTCGGCCCGTACGCGTTCCAGCGCATCGGCATCCCGGACGCGGCGATCACCGAGGCGCTGGACATCGGGGCGCGTGACGCGCTCGCCGAATGCGGGGTGCGGACCGGGTGGATCATCGAGTTCCCCGGGCAGAGCGCGGGAGTTCACGCGGAGGCCGCGCTGCGCCTCGCGCTGGAGAACCCGCCCGCCGGGCTCGTCGGGTTCGGGATCGGCGGGATCGAGGCCGGGCGGGCCCCGCACACGGACCTGATCAGAGACGTGTTCCGGGCCGCGCACGCTGCCGGGCTCCGGTGCAATCCGCACGCCGGGGAGAACGGCGGCCCGGAGACAGTGTGGGAGGCCGTCTCGCAGCTGCACGCGGAGCGGATCGGGCACGGGATCAGGTCGCTTGACGACCCGGCGCTTGTCGCTTACCTGGCCGAGCGGCAACTGCCGGTTGACGTGTCACCGACGTCGAACGTGTGCACGCGGTGCGTGCCGGCGATCGCCGAGCACCCGCTGCGGCGGATGGTCGAGGCCGGGCTGTTCGTAACGCTGAACAGCGACGACCCGCCGATGTTCGGGACCTCGCTGAGCAATGAGTACCTGGTGGCGGGGCGCGACCTCGGGTTCTCCCCCGCCGAACTCGCCGGGCTGGCGGCGAACGGGGTGCGCGCGTCCTTCCTCGACCAGCCGTCGAAGGACGCGCTGCTCGCGGAGATCGCCGCCGTTTCGCTGCCCGTGGGCTAGGACGAACCGGGGAGGACCAGGGCCGCGGCGACGATCACGGCGGCGGCCGCTATGACGCGGAGGACCGCCGAGCCGGCGCCCGGGCCGCCTGCCGGGATCATCGCGAAGCCCGCGCCGATGGCGAGCAGGCAGGCGCCCGCGATGAGGAGCTTCGCGTGCCGCCGCAGCAGCGGTCCGGCGTCTGCTCCTGATTCGGCGATGTGCGTGGTCAGCAGGTAGGCGAGCAGGGCGGCGCCGAGGGCGGCGGTAGGCCACGGGCGGGCCGGGTGCTGTACCTCGAGCCACAGGATCGCGACGACGGCGGTCTCTTCCCAGGCCAGGGTGCGCAGCAGGAACAGGAAGCTGAGCCAGGCCTGCAGGTAGGCGGGCAGGAAAAACTGATCTTCTGGCTGCGGGATGTCGGCGGTGGCGAGCCGCAGCGCCCCGGCGGTCACCGCGATGATCGCGATGACCAGAGCGGTCTTGGCGAGGCCCGTGTGCGGCAGCGGGGTCGCGGTCCATACGACGCAGGCGACGCCGAGCAGCAGGGCGGCCAGGCGGCTGCCGACCGCCGAGGCGATCCCCGCGCGCGGGCGGGCGGGCGCGGGCCGTGCCGTCGCCTGCGGCTTTACGGCCTGCCCGGGAGTGTCGCCGCTCGGGGTCACCGGGCCAGCCTGGGGCGGTGTCGCGGTCATCGGCGGGTCACCAGGGGGCGGCGGGTGTAGGGGGCCAGCGGGAGGTCGAGCGGGGCAGCGCCGTCCCAGGGTAGGACGGGCACGCCGAGTTCGCGCAGCGAGAACCGGATCGCGTCTTGCTCCATGCGCCAGATCCGCCGGGCGGCGACGTCGGCGAACAGGCGGCGCCCCGGCGGGACGGTGTTCAGCACGTCGACCACGATCAAGGAGAACCCACGCTCGCGCATGTCGCGCAGCGACTCGACGAAACGGCCATCGAGCAGCGGGGAGAACGCGACCACCAGAGACCCAGGGGGGAGGGCTGCGCGGGGCAGGCGGCTGAAGATGGCGCCGCGGGCGTAGCCCGTGTCCGCCGTGAGCAAGACGTCGATGATCTTGTAGACCTGGCGGCGGCCGAGCGAGGGCGCCAGCCAGTGCACGCCGCCCCACTGATAGGTGATCACACCGACCCGGTCCCTGGCGTTCAGGTAGGCGCGGGCCGCGCCCGCCGCGCCGCGCAGCCCCAGGTCGAGCGCGGACTCGCCGGGGCGGCCGACGTCCGAGGTCGCGTCCACCAGCAGGACTACATCCTGGGAGCGCTCGGCGGCGAACGTGTTGACCTGGAGCCGGCCACGGCGGGTGGAGGCGGGCCAGTTGATCGCGCGCTGCCTGTCGCCGGGCACGAACTCGCGGATGCCGTTGAACTCGGCGCCGTCGCCTGGAACCCTGGCCCGGTGCTCGCCCAGGCGGTTCGGCAGCTTGCTCAGCACGACCTCGGTGCGCTGGACCGCCGGAGCCGGATAGCAGTCAACCGCGGGGAGGTCGAAGGTGACGCGGCCTTCGGTCAGCCGCCAGCGGTCATGGAGGATCAGCGTGACAGTACCGACGTAGCGCTTGCCCCAGCGCGGTATCTCGAACGTGAACCGGGCCGCCTGGCCGTTGACCGCCGTGGCGCTGCCCGGCTCGATGCCCTTGCCCGGCTCGAGCATCCAGCGGGCGTCATATCCGGCAGCCGCCTTATCGGCCACGGGCGCTTCCGGCGCGCCAGCCGGCCCGCCGGCGTGCACGGCAACGTCGACGGCGGCGGGCTCGCCCTCGTAGAACCGGGTCGCGGTGAGGCCCATGCGCACGCTCACCAGTTCCGGCCGGACGCTCGCGCCCTGTCGGACCGCGGCGTCCTTCCGGCCAGTGCCGGCTGCCCGTCCGGTGCCCAGCCGGCTCATGCCGAGGAGCAGCAGCGGCGGGCCCGCCACGCCGGCCACCGCCGGGTTCCTGGTGATCAGCCCGATCAGCAGCGCGGCCGCGGCCAGGGTGAGCAGCCGCCGGGCATGCCTGGACGGCCGCCAGTCCACTGCCACCTCTTCCGTCTTCACGTGCGACGACGCGCCCAGGTTGGCCGCGGGCTTGGTCTCGGCCACCCCGGGAACGTCCGCCGCCGCGGCGCCAAGACCGGGGGACGCGGCGGCACGCTGGGAGAGCCGGCCCCGGACGTTCGGGAGCGCGGAGGACATCAGGTCACCGCCGCCGGCGGGACCATGCTCCGGCGTCCGCGGCCAGACAACTTGCTGCCCGGGGTGAGGCGGAACGACCGGCCGGCCGGCACCGCCTTCGCCCGGCCGGCCACCCTCGCGTAGCTGACGACACCGCACACCGGTATAAACCGGACATGATCATGATCACCGGCTATACAAACGCGATGACCATGGTCGCCGGCCATGCGAAGACGCGGGACCGCCAGAGGGAAGCAGGCGGCTGCTGGCCGTCTACGATCCGCGGAGGAGCCGTGGCGGGAGAGCAGGCCGAGATCGTTCGGGGGCTTCATCAGCTGCTTAGCCCGTGACGTGCTGCGCCGTCGCGGGGACGGCACCGGCCGCGGCGCGGGGGTCGGTTCGCGGGGTGGGGACGCCGGCCAGCAGGCGGGACACCACGTCGTCGGCGGAGACCTGGCGGACCCACAGCTCGGGGCGGAGGGTGATCCTGTGGGCCAGGGCCGGGACCGCGACCTGCTTGATGTCGTCGGGTATCACGTAGTCGCGCTGGTGCAACAGGGCCTGCCCGCGGGCCAGCTGGACCAGCGCGAGGCCGCCGCGCGGTGAGGCGCCGACCTGGACCTGCGGGTCCCTGCGGGTCGCGGTCACGATCGCGATGACGTAGTCGAGCAGGTCGTCGCTGATCTCGATCCGCTCAAGGGACTCGCGCATCGCGAGCAGGCCCTGGGCGTCGGTGACCGGGGCGAGCGTGACGTACTCGGTGGCGCGGACCACGCGCCTGCGGAGCATGTCCGTCTCGTCGTTCGCTTTGAGGTAGCCGAGTCGCAGGCGCATCAGGAAGCGGTCGAGCTGGGCCTCGGGGAGCTCGTAGGTGCCCTCGTACTCAATCGGG
>Ga0335073_10005079_pt1 | contig 18476 bp, 9 predicted proteins | sample Lox_Sample_22_FD_207093 | JGI IMG/M metagenome (GOLD analysis project Ga0335073, IMG submission 207093) | Soil microbial communities from Loxahatchee National Wildlife Refuge, Florida, United States - Lox_Sample_2.2 | ecosystem: Environmental > Terrestrial > Soil > Wetlands | place: USA: Florida... | reverse complement strand
TGTTAACCGCCGCCGGTTTCTGCGCAGTTGGTTGGCGAAAAAAGCTGGATATTTTCAAACTTCTCCTCATGACCGTGGCCAGTGTCCTCGCCCTTCGAACCCTGAGAGATGGCTGGTTCGTCTCCACCACAGCCGCGGCCCTCATCGCCGATTTTCCTGCTCCCGAGTCCGACCGCGCTCGCGGTGAGAACCTGATTGAAGGTGGTGCTTTGCTCGCCTCATTGGCCCTATTCCTTTTCCTGCTTTCGGAAAATTCCTCGTTCAACGAGCGCGAGCTCGACCGCGCAGTTAGCCTGAGGTTCCCCGTCGATGCGGTCAACTACCTCCGCCGGAATCCTCTTCCCGGACCTCTCTACAACAATCTCGATTGGGGAGGATTTCTCATCTGGTATCTGCCGCAGTTCCCGGTTGCCATCGATGGCAGAAATGATTTGTACGGAGATGATCTCGACCGAACCTTCTACGGCGCCGAAACCGCCCAAGCTTACAAAGACGATGCCACTCTCCTTCAATCAGGCTTCATATTGCTCTCCAAGAAGGTTCTCCTGGCAACCGTGCTCCGCGGCGATCCTCGATTTCAATTGTTCTATGAAGACCGGATTTCCGTCGTTTACATCCGCCGGTGAAAGAGCTATCGCGAGTCTGGCATGGGCCACCCTTACTTATGGCTGCTTTGTCAGCACGACCGCAAGTTCATCCTTATAGACCTGCCGAAATCCCGGGAACGTAGTTCTAAACATCTCTTCCGGGTTCGGAAAAATCTCCACCCCTCGAATCAGACCATTCTCCGCGCTCAAAATGACCGTGTTTGCGGAAGCGAAATCAGAATCAGAAGAAGGCGCAACCATCCACTGCGTTACCTTGTGATAGTCCGCGGTTTTCGTTTCCCCGTAGAGTTCGTATCTCTCGTCAATGGCCACCGGATGATCGGGCAGGTACCACGCCAGGAATCCTCCCCATCCGATTTCGTTATAAATAGGCCCCGGCAGATGTTGATCACGAATAAAATCGCTGGCCCGGACGGGTAAATGCGTCGCCATCCTCCCTAGCAACACCTCGCGGTTCGATGGAATCACCGTGGCCGCGACAATAATAATGATGACCGCGGAGATCGCGATTCCTACTCCAAATGTTGCTCCAGAAATCCGCTGCGGGTCGGCTTTATTTGACCTGCGCCATGCGAGAAACTCTCCCGCCACGGCGACCGACGCGACAGCAACGATCCAGGTTTCTGTCCCCAGAGCGAAGCCCAGGCAGACAGCACCCGCGAGAAGAAGTACCTGAAATAGATCGCGCGCCCGCTGCTTGCCTATCAGAAAAAATGTGCCCATCGCCAGCAACAACAGCAGGTAGTGCTGTGGCTCACGGAAGGTCAAAGACTTCATCGAAATCGAATTCTCCAGCAACGAAGCCCCAAAGATGTTCTGCCATGCCGTTACATAAGAGTGATAAAAATTCGGCGAGACCAGCGATGCAATGCCCGTGGCGCACGCTATCAAACCCAAGAACGAACGCGTCATCAACGGCCTGTCTGGCAGTACAAGGCCCCACTTACGCTGTTCGAGATAGGGCTCGATCGCCCTCACCGCGCAAAACAGACAGAACGCAGCCACCCCAATCAAGAACCGCCAATCGAGGTTCACCCAGACCGCAATCAGCAGCGGCATCCAGTACAAAACCTTCTCGCGGCCTGGTTCGCGACTTCGCGCGAGCACGTCCAGTTCGAGCACAAACAAGATGGCAGAGCACAGAATGTTCGGGGTAAACAATGAGCCGACCAATCCCACCTGCGCCAACACGGTCACCACTATCGCCAGCCAGACATTTGCCCGCCTTCCTCCCGCCAGAATGAACGTAGCTGTCGCAAATAATGCGCGCAGCACCATTACACTCACTGGTAGCGCCCTCATCCTAACTATGCGATACAGAAACCCTAGCCCGATTTGCACGCCCCAGTTTGGATCAGCCCACGGCAGATCCGAGCATCGCGAGAAAATCCCGGTGTGTGGCAGCGCTCCATGTGCGAGGATCCAGTTTCCTGCCTGCACTTGTAGCCAGGAGTTTGCACTCCAGAGCGACTCCAGTCGCCTCGCCTCGATCACGCTTGGCCAGATCAGAACTGCGATGAGCACCAGGCACTGCGAAACCTGTACTTGTGGAAAGCGACGACCGCTTTGGACTTGCATCGACGCGTTCGAAAGGGTCGTCACGATTCTTGCTCTACGGCCTCGCGATGGAATTCTCCTTCCATCGCATTAGTTTACCCATCCTCGCTCAGTCCAACCCTGCAATTCGCCTCAGTGTGATCCCAATCACATTCCCATGTGACGCTGGAACCTGCCCCTCCTGCTACAGACTCGTATCTTAGAGAACAACAGGTTTTCCAGGGGTAGAATTCCCAGGTTAAGGACGGTTTCTCACATGAACCGAAGGATTGTTCGAACCCTCCATCTGCTGCTTCTTACTGGCTTGTTCATCTCCACGGCCTTTGCCATGGCCAGCACTGTTTCTCATCTTTCCGGTTCGTACCAGATACTCCAGACGGCTGACCTCGGTCCACAAACCTACATCCGGCTACAACTCCGGCTGGCCAACCGTGGCCAAGCAGATCTCCGCATTCAGCGCATAACCCTTTGGAGTTTCCTGTCTCCAGGCAAGTCTGCAACGAACTCCTGCTCGCTCGTGATTCCCACTGGCGCATCCACCAGTACAACCCAACTGTTCACGATTCCGCGCTCCGAATATCGCTCGTTGACTCGCGGAACTCCTCTCCGGCTCCTAGTTGCCGTCGAAGGCCCGGAAGGGCATAAAGCAATCGAGTTGGTTCGGCTCGATCCGATTTCTCGCGGAAAGGCGAACTGAATTATGCGCCCCCCCAGATCCTTCGCCCCCATCGCCGTCATCTTTGCAATCGCGTGCTGCGTGCCATATACGGCCGTCGCCCAATACTCCATCAGCACCATCGCCGGCGGCGGTCCGAACACCCTGCCTGCGCTTCAATCTAGCGTCGGATACAGCGAAAGTATCGCCTTCGATTCCGCCGGGAACAGCTACATCGCCGACTCCTACGGAAGCCAAATCCTGAAGGTATCCACCGCGGGCACGGTGACCGTCGCGGCCGGAAACGGGACTCTTGGTTACTCCGGTGATGGAGGACCCGCCACCAGCGCCGCTCTCTACCAACCTGAAGGCGTCTTCGTCGACGGTTCCGGAAACATCTTCATAGCCGACACCGAGAATTCCGTCATTCGGGAAGTCATCGCCGCCACAGGCAACATTCAAACCGTCGTGGGCACGAGCTACGAGGCGGCCGGAGGAAGCTCCTGCCAGGCGGGTGGCGATGGCGGACCCGCCCTCAGTGCATTTCTGTGTTTGCCCTATTCAGTCTTTGTTGATAGCGCTGGCGACATCTTCATCGCCGACTTTGGCAACTCCGCGATTCGCGAAGTCTCCGCCAGCAACGGCAACATTCAAACCATCGCGGGGACTCCCGGCACCCCAGGCTACGTCGATGGCGTGCAAGCCACAAGCGGGCAGCTCGACCTGCCCGCCGGCGTCTATGTCGATGCTTCCGGCAACATTTTCATCTCTGACACCTTCAACTCCGTCATCCGTGTGGTCAATCCTGGCAGCCAGCCCGTTACCATCGCCGGGGTCTCCGTCTCCCCGGGCTTCATCAAGACTGTCGCTGGCACTCAATATGACTCGATCGAGGGCTCTGATTGCCAATCGGCCGGCGCGTTCTGCCTTCCCTTCGGAGTCTTCGTCGATGGTTCGGACAATATTTACGTTGCCGACTACGCCAATGCAGCCATTCGCGAGGTCAACTCCAGCGGTACCATCTCCACCGTCGCCGGCACTCTCGGCTCCTTTTGCGCGACCTACGCCACCACCAAATGCGGCGACGGAGGAACTGCCACCAGCGCCCAACTCAATTATCCGAGCGGCGTCTTCGTCGACAGTTCCGGAGACATTTTCGTCGCCGATACGCAGGATTTCATCGTGCGCGAAGTGACCGCATCGAACGGCAACATCCAGGCCTTTGCGGGGAACGCCTTTGCATCTTATTCTGGCGACAGCGGTTCACCAATAAACGCGCAAATCAACGCGCCCGAAGATGTTTTTGTCGATGCTTCCGGCAACATTTTCATCGCCGATACATATAGCTCGGTGATTCGAGAAATCGTCGCCGGTTCCGGAAACATTCAAACGGTTGCGGGCAACGGATTCGCCGGATATTCGGGAGATGGTGTGGCCCCAACTGCCACCGAACTCAATTTCCCCGGTGGCGTATTTGTTGACGCCCAGGGAGACATCTTCATCGCCGACACGGCGAACTCCGCGATCCGCGAATTCGTGGCTGCAACTGCTCTTATCAAGACGGTTGCCGGCACTCCCGGCACTTCTGGCTATGCCGGCGATGGCGGACTGGCCACCAGCGCTCAACTCAGTAATCCCGGCGCGGTATTCGTCGATAGCTCCGGCAACATCTTCATTGCCGACACAGACAATTCCGCAATCCGCGAGGTTGTCGCCAGCACCGGCAATATTCAAACCGTCGCCGGTACGCCCACCAAGACCTGCGACGACGACTCAACATCTCCAGATTGCGGAGACAACGGTCCCGCGACCAGTGCTTATCTCAGTTTCCCCGCCTCGATCGCCCTCGACTCTGCCGGCGATCTCTTCATCGCCGACACATTTGATCACGCGATTCGCAAGGTGTCGGCCACAACGGGCACGATTCAGACTGTTGCCGGTACTATCGCCAGCCCTGGTTTCACCGGTGACGGCGGCCTTGCCACCAACGCCCAGCTTGATAGCCCCTACGGCGTGTTCTTGGATTCCTCCGGCGATATTTTCATCTCCGATACTTACAACGAAGCCATTCGCGAGGTCGTCGCCGCCACCGGTTTGATCCAGACTGTCGCCGGAACACCGCAAGCTCCCGGCTTTTCCGGTGATGGCGGTCCAGCAACCAATGCCCAATTCAATTTCCCTTGGGGACTTTACGCCAATTCCGCCGGCAAACTTTTCGTCGCCGATGCTAACAACTTCCGCATTCGTGAACTTGCACCCGCCGCGCTCTCTGTTACAGTCACTCCCTCTTCCGCAACCGTTGTCACCGACGCCCTCCAGCAATACACGGCTACCGTTACAGGAAACAGCAACACATCCGTGAACTGGCTCGTCAATGACATCGCAGGCGGCAACTCCACGATTGGAACTATTTCGACGACCGGTCTTTTCCAGGCTCCTTCTGCAGTTCCGTCGCCCGCGACGGTCACCATCACCGCCGTTTCCCAAGTCGACAACACCACTTCAGGATCGGCTCAGGCAACAATCGCCACTGCGAGTTCGACAGTTAGCGTGACCGTAAGCACGAATCCGACCGTCACCCAGGTCTATACCGGTACGACACAGCCGTTCATCGCTACTGTTACTGGCAGTTCAAACACCGTAGTCTCGTGGTATGTGCAGGGACAGCAAGGGGGCAATGCCACATTCGGAACCATCGACACTTCTGGCAACTACACCGCGCCCGCCAGCGTGCCATCGCAACCAACCGTGATCATCGAAGCCGTTTCCCAGGCGGACGCCACCGCCATCGGCACCGACTCGATCACAATCGTTGCAGATCCCTCTGCCTCGCAGCCCTCACCGCAGACAGTTTCTCCCGGTGGCACCGCGAACTTTTCGATGTCTTTGAACGCGAATACCGGCAATCCAAAGCAGCCCATCACTCTTTCCTGCTTGCAGAGTTCTTTGCCGGCAGGTGCCAGTTGCACCTTCACCCCTGCCACCATCACGCCGAGTAGTAGTGCGGTTCCGTTTACGTTGGCGGTAAGCGTTCCCTCCACCTCGGCTTCTCTGCATAGGACCAGCGGGCATCCGCTGTTGCCGCTCTTTGCTGCGTTCGCTCCATTGGCAGCATTCGTGGTCCTTGGCTGCAGCTCGCGGAATCTGCGGCGGCGCTGGGCATTGGGGGTCTTATTGGGTGTGTTTCTATTGACACTGGCTGCCTGCGGTGGAGGAGGTGGCTCTTCGCCCAACTCGGTCACTTACACCATCAAGATCCAGGGAACCACGGCCGCTCAGCCTAACCCGGTGACCATCACCACCGCGAGCTTGACCGTGCAGTAGTCTGCTGCGAAGCCAGGAGAGGCCTGTGCTGTCCACATATTCCGTGACAGCATCGCATTCGGTGTGGCCTTGGCATCGCAAACGTGAACAATAACGAATTTACTTCGTAGGCATACTGCGCATAGCTTGCTCTTGGCCTGCGGCAATCTGCCTCCGGAATTCCGATCCTAACGAGTATGCCTCGCCGCGAAATGGACTCGTCTGCTCGGCCTTCTTAAACGACGCTAGCGCAAGATCTGGCCGCCTCAATTTGAGTTCGACATTCCCGAGCATCAAATAGAACCAATGAGGCGTAACGGATTGCTCGGCTGCACCCCTCAGGATTACTTCCTCCGCGGCGTATCGGCCCTCTCGTTCGTAAATCCGTGCAAGAGCCGGAGGCGCGTCGTCCGTCGAACCGAGTTTTATCGACAAAAGTAACTCGCGTTCCGAATCTTTGTCATATCCGAGATTGCCAAGCGCAATGCCCTTCGCGTAATGCAAAAACGCATTTTCTGCAAAAATCCGTTCTGCTTTTTCAAGGCTCTGCAGCCCTTCGGCGTTTCGATCGAGGACGATAAAAATAGTTCCCCCATTCACGAAATATCGGAACCGCTCGGAATCAGAAGCTGTAGCTGGCGGTTCAGCGAACTGCACCGTCCTGCAATCGATGCCGAGCTGCCGCACTTGATCAGCCGTTTCGGGTATGATGCGAAGAAAAACAGCTCCAAATACGTCGAGGAAAACAGGTCGCCACTGCTGAGCCTCGCAATAGCTGCCCAAACTGCGTAACGCTGTTCCCGCCTCAAAATCCATCGACAGGAAGATGGTATTGATTCCTTGTGCGTTCGCCTCATCTGTCCATGCTGCCGAATCCAGAGAGTTCTCGAGCAGGCTCGTGTTTTTGAGCAGTAAGGGTCCTCCGAACGGCACGGACCGGCCATCGATGTAATCCAGGTATTGTGGCCATAAATTCCAAACCACAAATCCGCCCGAATCGAAGTCATTGAATAGGTTGCGCGGAAGTCTTTCCCTTAATACGAATGCTCCTGCCCGCTTCGGCTGCCAGAAAGATTCCCCCGTCCCGAAAACCGAGAATGAAAACGGAGTCTTCAAATACGTGCGGTTTGTCACAAGATCGACAATCCTGAACCCCGCAAACAAAGTAGCGCCGAGCGCCATCGCGGCCATCGCGAACACTTTGTTTCTTGCCGAGATCTGGAAAGGTGTTGCCATCCTTCTCTTGCGAAGTGTTGCCACGGTATCTGTCAACACCGTTCCACCCACGACCACCGTTATCGATGCGAAAGATGCCTCCATCCGTATCGCATGAACAACGAAATAGATCGCGCTCGCCAGAAGAAATGCCGCCACAAACTTTCGTTGCACCAACGCGCATAGCACCGCTATGACTGCCACCAACATCAGCCAATAAACAGCGCTCTGCGGATCGCGCCATGCGAACGCCTTCGCCATTGCAGCCGGTGTTAGTCGTAGTCCTTGCCATTCCCAAATCCACCTACTATGCGTCGCAACGATCTTGCTCTGCCTCTCTATGGCGGCGTAGATGCGCCAACCCCACGGGTTTGCGATGGTCGCCACTGCTGTCGCTCCCAACCAGGGTGCTGCTCGCCTCAGCCGAAAAAGCGCGCTAGGTCTGCTGGCCGCGAGCGCACCTTCGAGTTCAAGCACTACATAGGCTAGGCACATCGCCAAACCAGCGATGAATCCTAGGTGCAAGTTCACCCATAAGCACATCAGAATCGGAAGGAGCCATAATGGACCTCTCCCCGATCGGTAAAAGTGCCATAGCAAACTCACATACGCTGCGAACAGCACCGCTGTAAACATCTCTGCTCTCGGAGGCGTGCACGCGGCAATGAGAGGCACTGACGCGATTACCAGGATCAAGCCAATCAGAGACGAGCGGCGCAACAAGAGCGCGACTGTGCCAACGCATGCTGCAACTCCGAACCACGACAGCAGGCGGTACCCGCCGATTGCATATGTCAGATAAAGCAGAACTTGCGAAAGGACCGGATAAATCCACTCTTTGCCGCTAGCTGTATAGGAAAAGAAATCCGTAGATGGGATCTGTCCGTGCTCTACGATCCAGCGCCCCGTTGCCAACTGCCAGCCGAGATCAAAATCGCCAAGTGTCCGTAACCCCGCGGCAAATGCGTAAGCGAGAGCCAGAGCGATCAGTCCAATTCGCGCGCAACGAAAAAGATCCGGCCGTTGACCAGCATGCCTCATATCCTCTCTCGCAGGCGGCGCACCCATTTAAGGATTTCATCACGCGCATGCCCCACATTCTTCGAAGCCGGGGACGAATTGACTTACGGGCCAGAGCCTCGCAGTCTCACTGCTTGGGGCTGACGATCCCTTGCAGCATGACCGGGCCGACGGTCCCGTTGGGATTGTGCGCCATTTGATGGCAAACCAGCGCGCAAGTATTCGTGTTGCCGTTGTACGCAATTGGCATCCCGCCGTTCGGACCAACCACATTCACATCAAAGTCGACCAGCCGGTCCCCCGTCGTAGTTCCATTTCTCCCCGCGATCCCGTGCGCTGTGTGACAAACCGAGCAGGTAAAGCCTGCATTGATGTGCAATGAGTGCTGGGGCCAGCTCGTGTTTTGAATAATATTTCCCGGAAGGTCATGGCACTTGCCGCACATCGCATAGGGTCCGTTCACCGTCAGATCAGGATTGGTGTAGAGGTTCGTGACTCGCTGACCCGGCCCCGGAGCCTGGCTGAATTCATAGCGCCTTTCCAGCAGGTGCGGCCATTTCGACCCGTGCGGACCGCTCGGCCCTGTCCCCCCAAATTCGCGGTTGTCATCGCTGTTATGGCAGTCCGTGCAGAAAATCTGTGTCCCCATCTGTCTCCCCTGGCTGATCCCATCCAGCTTCGACATATAAGGTAGAAGGCTCGGCTGCGGATACGTCGACGAACTCGGGTGCGTTACCGGATGACTCGACGACGCCGTCGACGCAAACTCCGCTATCACGTTTCCCGGATCTGCCGCGTTCAACACATACCGCGTCGGCGCATACCCGAACTTCGACCTTGTCGCCTTCCCCGTGCTGCTCCCATGGCAACGAAGGCAGTTCTCGTATTGATTCACCGCCGGCGTCACCACTGTGACCCCATCGCTTGCCGATATTCCATTCACTCCCGTTTGCGATATGCGCAGCAGCGGCGGCGGTGTGAACGCTGTCACTTGCTGCGCCCCATGCGGATTGTGGCAGTCCGCGCAAGTCGCATGCCGATTGTTGTTCAGCAGGATCGCCTCGCCCGTATCGTGCATGTTGTTGCCCGATGGATACGGATGATAGTAAATCTTCGAAAACTCCGCATACACGTTCGCCGTGCTCGGACTGATATTGCTGTTTCCGTTATGGCAGTTGATGCAATTCTGCGTATACGGGTCGAGGTTCGCGGGCGCCGGACTTGCGCCCCGCAACAATCTCGCGGGACCATTCGCGTTGTGCTGTACGTGACAACTCGTGCATGCGTTCTGAGCCACGGTTGTATACGGTCCCACATTCGCCGCCGGCAGAATCACGTTTGCAATCGTCGCGTGCACGCTGTTCGGCCATGCCACCAGCGGATTCGACTCCGCATTCACCGTTCGCGGCGTCGTTCCGTGGCACGCCAGGCACAACGCTCCTGCCGCCCCGCTTCTCACCAGAAAATTCAGTGAAATCGAGTCTGCATTCTGGATATGCGGATTATGGCAACTCTCGCACTCCACATTCCCATTGACCAGGTTCACCTTCTGCAGCGGGTCCTGAGTCGCTCCCTTCGACACCAAGCTCGCCACCAGGTCCGCCTGGTCCTTCAGCTTGTTGAAGCTGAATGGATGCGAGTTCAACAGATTCGTCCCAAGGATGTCACTCGCACTCATGTTCCCCTGCATCTGGATCTTCCCATACGGCACCGTCTGTCCCGGAGCAATCGTTCCATCGTGGCAACTTAAGCACAGGCTGCTCGGAGCCCCAATCGGCGGCTGCTCCATCGTCTGCGTTGTCGTCGTCGTGCTGTGATACAGGGTGTATGTCTGCGAAGAATACGTCTGCGCCCACAACGGACCCTTGCTGTTCCCAGAATGTGGCGCGTGGCAAAACTGGCACGGAGGCAGTCCCCCCTTCACCGGCGACTGTCCCCCCGGACCCATATCATGCGCCCCCAGCACGTCACCGCTGAATTGCCCTTGCAGGCTTCCCGCCATCCCGAGCAGAGCCGCAACTGTTAGCCACCACTTCATTCTTACTGGCCTCTTCCGCCCTGCTCCTTCTTCCCGTAGTACTGAAACACCTCGACCCGGCTGTTGTACGAATCCACGATGTACACGCCATCGTTATGATCAATAAACATCCCCGCCGGCAGATTGAACGCTCCCGGCTCCATCCCTCTCCCTCCGAAGTAATACAGCAGATCTCCCAGCTCATCGAACACCTGCACTCGGTCCCACGCCGCGTCCACTACATACAAGTGCCCTTCGCTGTCGAACCCGATCCCCTTTGGCCGGAAGAAACTTCCCAGATCGTCGTTATCTCCCACTTTCCCGATCGCGTACTTGAATGTCCCGCTCCGGTCAAACACCTGCACCCGGAAATTCATCGCGTCCACAACCGCCAGTTCCTGCCCATGCAGCACCAGCTCCGTCGGAAAGTTGAACTCCCCATCCCCCGTCCCCGTCTTTCCGATCATCTGCAGCACGCTGCCCTGCATATCCATTACATAAATCTTGTTGCGTAGCGTGTCCGTGACATAAATCCGCTGCGCCGCCGAATCCACCGCTATCCCTGTCGGCCGCTTGAAATATCCCTCCCCGCCCTTCAAATTCCCGATGATCCTTTTAAATTTCCCTCCTGCCTCAAATACAAAAATCCTTCCCGTCTCCGAGTCCGTCACATAGAAGTTGTCCTGCGCATCCACCGCCACGCATTGCGGCGCCTTCATCGAGTTTTCGTCCTTATCCGCCCGCGCTATGAACTTGTACTTATGATCGGCAAAATCAAAAATGTGGATGCCCTTCGCCCCCGGGTCCGTCACAATCGCTCGTCCCTTCGAGTCGATCGCAATCCCATACGGCCGGATCGCCTGCCGCCTCTCCGGTGCCCCCGCCACCACATCCAGCACTTTTTTGAAGAATCCCCGCTTCGGACTCACATCGCGGTCGGTCTGAAACGTCCGCACGAACTCCAGCTTCCGCCCGCCCTCCAGCAGCAGGTCCGGCACCGCAGCCGGCTCGTTCTTCTCAATCTTGATCTTCCCCGCGTGCGCTGGCGCGCACACGCTCGCCGCCATCACGATGCACGCACACCACCGGGTCCAATATTCCCTGCTGCATCGTTCTAGAAGGCACGGAACCATCTTGATATTCCGACGTAAAAATTCGAGTAGTTAGCCGCCGGCGTCCCTGAAGCGCTCACAAATTGATTCAGGTTAGTATAGCCCGCCGTAAACACCATCTTGCGGAACTGATAATCCGTAAACACCACGAACACCCTCGACGACGCGTTCTGCAGATAGTTCGCCGATGTACTGTCGTTGATTGTCCTTGTGAAGCTGCTGCTCACCACCAGTCTTCGCGTCGGGTTCGCCGTAAAGCTCACCCCGTACGACGACCCCGTATCCAGCAGGTACTCGTTTCCCGGCAGAATCGGCGCAATCGTTGTCGGTGGCAGAACAAAACCATTCCCCGTCAGCAGCACTGTTCCCGACGTGCGCGAGTAGTTCGCTCCCAGGTTATACATCTTGAATACGAGGTTGCTTCCGTAACTCTCCGAGTGCGCGCTCGACCCTTCCAGCACAGCCATCCCCGTATGGAATCCGCTGAAGGTCCCGATCCATCGTGTCCGCCGTGTCAGCCGCCGTTGCGCATTTGCCAGGTACGAATAACTCGAGGTCGTTTGCGTCGCCAGCACCGTCTGCGTATCTTGCGAATAGGCGAAGCTCGCCCCCACGTCAAAGTTCGTCCATTGCTTGCTGAAATTCGCTCCCGCAACCAGCCCCGCTCCCTGGTTCCCGGCATCCGTCGCCTGGTCGTTTACGCCCGCATAAAGCACCAGCGTCCCCCACATCGGTTTCAGGAAGCGATAGTTCGCGATCGCGCTCCAGTGCGTCGCGCTTACCGTCTCTCCAAAAATCGCTTGCTGAATGTGCCCGATGCTGAATCCAACCGACAGGGCCTTTGTCAGCACCAGGTTGTCATAGTTGCTCATCGAATACGAATAGCTGCTCTGCCCCAGGTTCACCTGCGGCGCTACCGCGCCCGCGTTGATCAGTTGCTGCTCAATCTGGCCTGAAAGGTTCGTGTCGTAGTTGAACTGGAACGATGTTGTGAACCTGTCCGTCGGCGCGAAACCCGCCGTCGCATTCACCATCTGGTTCGAACCCGTGACCGTCGATCCGTCGCTCTCGCCGCTGAAATCCGACCACACGTAGCTCGCTCCAAAGGATCCTCTCATCGGCAGCTTGTGGTTCCCGCTGAACGAAAGTGACTTTCCGTTCGTGTCTCCTCCGATATCCTCACCGTCGGTGATCACGCTTGGCAGCTCCGTATGCGTCCACGTATCGTTGAACCGCGCTCCCAGGTACCACCCATCCAGCTTGTAATTGCTGAACACGTTCAGATTCTTTGCGCTCCCATGATCTTCCTGGTCGGTTCCAAAAATTGAGGAGGAGGAGGCCGTCTGCGTGTACTGCACCGTCACCGGCGGCAAGCCCGGCATCAGCTCCGACCATCCCACCCCGAACGCGTGCGAGTTGCCCGTGGTCGTAAATCCCGGCGTCGTCCCTAATCCATAATTCCCGCTGCTGTTGAACGATTCCCCAAAGCTGATTGTCCCCGGAAAGTGGCTGCCGTTGAAGAGATTCACCCCCGCGTTGATGCTTGTCGCATCCGTCAGGGAACCCGTCCCTGAATTCGCCTGCGACCGGTTATAGACTGGAGAAACAGTGAAGCTCAGGAATCTTGGATTGTAGTAATACCCTTGCAGTACCCCATCCCCGTTCACGTTCAAGCCATGACTCGACCCGCCATCGCCGTAGCTCCCCGTATACCCGAAGCCAATGTCCCCGGTCAGCGTCATGCTCGTGTTGCTGCCTACTTCGAGCTGCGCCCACCCCTTAGTCGTGAGAACGCCTGCCAGCATTACCCCGAATGCCAGCAACCATCCCAATACTCGCGCCTTGTCCTTGCCGCTGCTCACGTCGGCCCCGTTCCTTGCACTTCTCGAGTGTCACCCCTGCCACCCTCGCCGCCACTTCAGCCTTGAGTTCTTCAATCCCTACATCTTCACTTCTTATTTCACTCTTTTACTTCTTATCGGTTTCGTTTTCAGATCGCCCAACAACCTGATGGGCCGATCTCTCGATGCTCTACGGTTCTCATTTTTGCAATCTGACTTCTGACTTCCGCAATGGAAGGATCATCCGATCTCTTCTATCTGCGCCCCCTCATGCAGCTTCTTGTCCAGCGCCACCCGCAGCTGCTCATATTTCCGCTTCTGCATGTCGCTCATCAATGTCGTCTTCACCGCGGCAAACGTCGCTTTCCCCGCGGGAATTCGATCATTCAGCCGGATGATCGTCCACGCCGTCCCCAGCGGAATCAGCCCGCTCACCTCGCCCACCTTCATCTTCTCCGCTACCTTCACCACCTCCGGTGGCAGCTTGTCCGCCGCCATCTTGTGACGGTCACCCATGTTTACCCGGAAGTCGTCTTCCGATACCTTCTCCGCCAGCAGTCCAAAATCCTCGTAGTTCTTCGTTGCCTTCGCCTGCTGCAGAATCCCCTCGGCCCGCTTCCGTGCCTCCTCCTGCTCCTGTACCGTCGTCTTGTCGGGAGGAATGATCGAAATCGTTTGGATCGCGAAGCTCTCGCCCCGTTCGAACGCCTTCGGATTCTTCTCGTAGAAGCTCCGCGCCTCTGCCAGCGTCACCACCGACTTGTCGCCCACTTCCTGCTTCAGCATCGCCTCGATCAGCAGTGACCGCTTGATCTGCTGTTTCAGCTTCGCCTCCGAGCCATTCAGTTCCGTCTTCAGGTACGCGTTGAACTCTTCCTGGCTGTGAAACTGCGTCTTGAAATTTCTCTCTTCCCGAGCCACGCGCGTTGGCGCGATCGTCATCTTCTTTTTAAGAGCCTCCTGGTACACCAGCTCTTCGAAGATGATCATCTGCATTGCGCCCTGCCGGATTTGCTTCTCCATCGTCTTCGGGAAGCCGCCATGCTGCTTCGCGTAAGGAAACAGCGAGAACATCTCGCGTAGCAGGTCGCGGTCCGTCAGCGCCACGCCGTTCACCTTCACCACCGGCTTATCTGTCACCATCAGGCTCGATGCGTCTGCGCCCGACTTTACCGACTTCGAAGCCTCAGGAAACGACATCGGCGTCGCTGCCGCCGGGGTCGGCGTGTGCGACGCTACCATCTGTGCACTAGCGCTCATCGCTGCCATCATTACGAGAGCCATGATTTGGATCTTGTATCTCATCTCTTTGCTCCCCACCCCGTTTTTGGCTTTCAAACAAAAGGGGAGAAAGCTTTCTTCTCCCCCAGGTTTCAGCACAATTGCTCTGAATTAGAACGTTGTCGGCAGTGTGCCGCCGTTCGCTTCGTTCGACTCGCCAAAGTGGCACTGGCGGCAGAACTGGGTCGTCGACGCGGCATAGCCCAACGGTACGTTCACTGTGTTCGGGTTGTACGGGCCGTTAATGAAGAAGTACTTCGCATACGTTCCGGTCGCGTTTCCGGCAATCGGGTTCCCGGAGCCAACCACCGCGTATACGTTCATCGAGTGCTGGTCATGGCAGGTCGTGCAAACCACGTACGGAACGCCACTGGCATTGACCGGTGTCCCGTAGGAGTGCGCACCCTTCAACAGGGCTGGCGCGCCGTAGGAGGTTACGAACTGCGCATATTGACCGGCATAGGTGACGGCCGAGATGGCGTTCGTCGAGCTGATCGTGTAGTTCAGCCCGTTGGTCGCGTTGTTGTAATAGGTGCCCAGGACCGCGCTGATCGTCGCGTTCTCGCCGATCGGGTGGTCGTTGTTGTAGTTCCCACCGTCGCTGTTGTTGCCCAGGTTGGTGGTTCCGTCCGCGCCCAGCAGGGTCGGGATCTTGCCCACGCCGTAGGAGCTCGGCAGGGCGCCGATCTGCTCTTCATAGGCCCAGTTCTGCATCATGGCGCCCTTGGCAACTGCGCCGTCATGGCAAGCCAGACACATTACGATTCCGCGCATATCGCTGTATTGCTGCGATGTCATCGCGGTCGGGTTTCCGTTCGCGGCGGTCGTGAAGAGGTAACGGTTCGCGCTGCCGGTGTTGCTGATGTCGCTGAAATCAAACGTCTGGCCCCAGAGTGGTCCCATATCCTGGGCAAACAGGGCGTTCACGCCGGTATAATGGTCGGTAACTGTTCCGCCGCTGGCAGCGTTGCCGCCCGCGCCGTATGCGCCGCTGTGCGGAGCATGGCAGCCCGCGCAACCGCGCCCGTAGTTTTGGTGCGCGCCGAGGACGTCGACCGTGGGGGCGACGGCGCCAGCAGCGCCGGAGGTCAAGGGGTGCGCGGCTTGTGTTTGCGCGAGCACCATGGCCGAAGCCATGACCACCAGGAGAAGAACTAGAAGTAACTTTTTCATTAGTGACAGCCTCCTCATTAAATGAACAGCTGGTACAACTCCATTCCTTGGTTATGCACGAAGGTCTCCGCTCCTTCGCCCAATTCCTAAATTTTGTGGTATTCCTAACTGCTTGAATTTAAAGAGAGGAATCTGTCCCCAATCCCCGTTGCAATTCGCCACACACCCCGCGCTGGGGGAATTGGCCGCGCCATCCTGCCCCACTGGTTCAAATAACCCAAGTGCAATTACCCCAGTAACCCGCCCCCATTCCCCTGATTTGCAAGCATCCACGCCTCAGACCTCGGATCTGGAAGTTTGCAGCCAGGGAGAGCTGGTAGCTGTGAGCTCGTAGCTCGGGGCTTGTAGCGTTGTGCTTGGCTTGCTTGTAGCTTGCTTGGAGCTTGGAGCTAAGAGCCCTCATCTCCTTTTCATCTCTAACCTGCTGATAAATAAAGAATTTACGCTTAAATTCTTATTCATCAAAGATTTAGCGACAATGCATCCTCTAAATCTCTGATTCTAAAAGATCGAGCTTGGGGGGGGCAAACGAAACCGCAGCCAACGCAGCCACCCAAGACCTTCGAGTCCGGATCTTGGAGTTGGATCTTTGGAGTATGGAGGCGTGGAGTTTGTTGGAGCCTGGAGAGCTAAGACTAAGACCTAAGACTTAAGAGCTTGGAGCTCGGAGCTGAGAGCTAGGATCTCAGAGCCTAATTCGGCTTCTGCTCCGCCTTCTCTGACGTCGGAAATGGCGCCGGAATCGGCTTCTCTGGCTGGCTCGTCGGCGCTTTTCCCGCCGCCTTCAGCTCCTCGCGCTTCTTCAGTTGCGCCTCCGCTTCGTCCTGCGTCACATACCGGAACATCTGCACTCGTCCCGGATAAACCTCCGAGGTGAACACTAGGTTCCGCTTCTCGTCAATAAAGACGTCCTGCAAGCCAGAAAACGTGCCCGGCAAAGCTCCCTGCTTATTGCCCATCCACATCAGCAGGTCGCCCTCCTGCGTGAACAGGTGAACCCGGTTCTGCATTGAGTCCGTAACCCAGATGTGTCCATCGGGATCCACTGCAACGTCCTTCGGCATGGCGAAATACCCAGGTCCATCGCCATGTTTCCCGAAGCTCCGTATAAACTTCCCATCCGCATCGAAGATCTGGATTCGGTAGTTCAGCATGTCGGCAACGTAGACGTTCCCATCCTTATCTACTGCTACGCCTGTCGGCTTGGAGAAGTCGCCCAGTTTCGACGACTGATGGTTCGTATTCGCAGTCCCAATCGCCCGAAGCGGAGCCAGCGTGTCGGCATCGAACACCAGTACCTGATCCAACCCAATGTCCGCTACGTAGAGGAACCGGTTCTCGTTGTCGATCGCCATCCCCGCGGGAGTGCTCAGACCTTGCGTGATCGCCGCCTCGCCCTTGTGCTCCTTGTTGAACACCAGAATCCGGTGCGCCTGCGAGTCGGAGACAAACAGCCGGTCCGAGTCGTCTATCGCCAACCCATTGATCAGTGCGAACCCGGCATCCTTGCCGTTCTTGATCATGGTTGTCTCTTTGGTCTCCGGGTTGATGACGAAGACAGCGCCCACCTTGCCGTCTGCCACATACAGATTGCCCTTCGAGTCAACCGCCATTCCATGCGGCTCCCCGAAGAAGAAGTGGTTCCTCATCGGGTTGGGGCCCTGATCCGGGCTCGTGCCTGCCAACCGGTCCATCCAGCTGCTTTTGGCCTTCGTGGGTTGCGCCTTGAAGTCCGGGAGCTTCTCACCGGCGAAGTAATCCAGATACTTGACCCGCGCGATGTTTGGTGGCTGCGGCCACACGATCTTCGACTTGTCCAGATAATCCAGGACATCCCGGTCTACCGGCGGCTGTGCCTGGGCATCCTTCTTCTTCTTATCCCCAAACGCAACCGACGAGGCGACGAGCAGCAGCGCTACCAACGCCGTAATTGCTAGCCATCCCTTTGCTTTGGGAACTGAGTTCTTTCGTTGTCCCATCATCTTGATATCCTCACTGATCGCCTATCCTCATCATCCCAATCTCTAATCCTCTCTGTTCTTGTGCCAGCTCTCCTATTTGGGGAGATCCTTGTGACAGGTCGCACAGAACAGTGAATCGTTTGCCTGATCCTTTGCCAACAGGCCTGGCTTCCCCGACGCATGCGGCTGATGGCAGGTCAGGCAGTTCATTGCCACCTTGACCTTGGTGATGTCGGTCGCTTCCATCACGTTCGACACCGGATGCCGCTCCACAGGGTGCCCCAGGTTGTACTTGAGATCCAGCACCGGAACCTTGGAGAAGTAGTTGTCCGGCAGCTTTACCGCCCCGTCGTAAATCGTCACCAGGTGCTCGCTATCCAGTTTCTTGGGCTTAGCATCCGGCCCATGGCACTCCAGGCACAACTTGTTGGTATCCCCGACTCGCAGCAGGTGCTCGTTGTCACCGCCGTGCCCAAGGTGGCAGATTCCACATCCCTGCACAAATGCAGGCTGATGATGTACAGGTTTCTTCTCCAGGTCTGCAATGTCGCTATGGCAGCCCAGGCAGATATTCACCGGGTCCGTCTTTGGCAGGGCCGGGAACGCGCTCGCATGTGGATTATGGCAGTCGGTACAATCCCCGGCTGCCCCTGGGTGCTGCACCTTCGCCTTTTCAATCAACTCAGCCTTGTCGGAGTGGCATGTTACACACAAGTCCTTCACGTTTGCTTGC
>Ga0335073_10005078_pt1 | contig 18477 bp, 14 predicted proteins | sample Lox_Sample_22_FD_207093 | JGI IMG/M metagenome (GOLD analysis project Ga0335073, IMG submission 207093) | Soil microbial communities from Loxahatchee National Wildlife Refuge, Florida, United States - Lox_Sample_2.2 | ecosystem: Environmental > Terrestrial > Soil > Wetlands | place: USA... | reverse complement strand
GGCCCTGATCAGGTCAGGCCGGTCGCCGGCCTGACCTGACGGGCTGCCGCGGGCGGCGTGGGCTGCCTGCCGGTCTGGGAGCTGTGTCGGGGCGGGTCAGACTTCCGCCAGCGGGATGGCGGGGTCGGCGAGGCGGGCCGGGTCTAGCTGCCTGCCGGAACGGATGAGGGTCTCGATGTCGCCTGTGACATCCCAGACGTTGATGTTCATGCCGGCGACCAGGCGGCCCTGGTTGAGCCAGAACGCGATGAACTCCAGGGTGTCGCTGTCGCCGCGGTAGACGACCTGGTTGTAGGTGCCGGGGATAGGCAGTCCGAGGCATTCCATGCCGAGCTCGTACTGGTCGCTGTAGAAGTACGGCACGCGGTTGTACTCGACCGGCTGGCCGAGCATCGACTTCGCCGCCGCCTTGCCCCCGTTGAGCGCGTTCGACCAGTGGTCCATCCGCAGGTGGCGGCCGAGCAGCGGCAGGTATGAGCTGGCCACGTCTCCCGCCGCGAAGATATCGGGGTCGGACGTGCGCAGCGCGGAGTCGGTGACCACGCCGGTGGTGACCTCAAGGCCGGCGGACCTGGCCAGGCCGTCGTTGGGAACCGCCCCGATGCCGACGACCACCGCGTCGGCGGGCAGTTCCGCGCCGGAGGTGGTGATCACGGACCCGACCTTCGCCGATCCCGGGCCCACGGCGTTGAATTCCGCGGCCGACTCCTCGAAGCGGAACTCGACGCCGTGCGAGCGGTGCAGGTCAGCGAACTTGCCGCCGAGTTCCGGCCCGAGCACCCCGTACAGGGCGCCGGGCTGCGGTTCAATCACGGTGACGGACGCGCCCGCGGTCCGCGCCGCGGCGGCGGTCTCCAGGCCGATCCAGCCCGCGCCGATAACGACCACGCGTGCGTCTGGCGTGAAGGCGGCGCGCAGCGCGTCACATTCCGGGAGGGTACGCAGGTAGAAGACGTTGCCGAGGCCGGTGCCTGGAATGTCGATGCGGCGCGGCGACGCACCGGTGGTGAGCAGCAGCTTGTCGTAGTGGAGGGTACCGCCGCCGAAAGTCACCAGGTGCGCGGCCGGGTCTATCATCGCGACGTTAACGCCGGTGCGCAGGTCGACGTTGTGCTCGGGGTACCACTCGGCCGAGTGGACGAACGCCGACTCGCGGGGCTCCTTGCCGAGCAGGTATCCCTTGGACAGCGGGGGGCGCTCGTACGGGCGCTCCGGCTCGGTGCCGAACAGCACCACCTCGCCGTCGAACCCCTCGGACCTGAGCGTCTCGGCCGCCTTCGCGCCGGCCAGCCCGCCACCCACGATCACGAACGTCGTCATTGCCGCCTCCAGATCGCCTGCGCTGTCCCGTTGCTGCCAAACGTAGCCCAGGCAGCCCTCCCCCGCGAGGACTGAGCCCGCCGCACGGCCCGGCGAAAGGCGGCTGCCGGGAGCTCGCTGAATTACACCGTTTCAGGGACTTCCAGCGTCGGGGCCGGCTGCCGGCGCGGAAATAGCCGTGGGCTGCGACGATCATTCAGCGAGCTCCTATGACAGGCGCTTGTGCCAGGCGAGGGCGGAGGTGTCGGTGAGGGAGGCTAGCTGGTCGATGATGACACGGTGCCGCTCCTCGTCACCGGCCGCGCCGTCCCATGCGGGCTGGAACACCGGGTCAAGGGTGGCCGGGGCGCCCCGCTCGATGGCGAGTGCCAGCTCGGTGATCACGTCCCGCTCGCGCGCTTGCTCCGCCGCCACACCCTGGCGGGTCATCACGTAGTGCGCGGCGACAGCCTTGAGCAGCGCGCACTCGAGCAACTGCCGCCGCGGCACCACGAGGTCGGCGTCGTAACGGCTGAGCGGGGCCGGGCCGGCTGAGGCACGAGTCGCCTCCTCGGCGGCCTGGCACAGGCGGCCGACAAGCTCGCTGGTCAGGTTCTTGGCCGCGGCCAGGGAACCCGGACCGCCGTCGAAGCTGAACTGCCAGCAGTCCAGCCGCATGAACTCGGCGAAGACCGCCTCAAGCTCCGCCGCCGTGACAGCCCACCGCGCCGGGCAGTAATGGGCGAGGGCGACGGCGGAGATATCCGACCGCTCCGCGCGATCGGTCAGGCTCTTCATCGAGACGAGCCCCGCGTGCAGGCCGTCTTCCACGTCGTGCACGGAGTACGCCACGTCGTCGGCCCAGTCCATGACCTGGGCCTCGAGGCACCGCTGCCGTCCGGGCGCACCAGCGCGAATCCACTCGAACGCGGCGCTGTCCGCCTGGTAGGCGCCGTACTTGGCCGGCGCGCGCGGGGCGACATTCGAGGCCGGCCGGCCGGCCTCCCTGGCTGGCCCGCCGACCGGACGGCACGGCCCTTCGGGACCTCGCGTGTCCGTGCCGGATACCGGGCCGTCCCCTGCGGGGTCCGCGCCGTCCCCGGCGATGTTGAGCCACGGGTACTTGAGTGCGGCGTCCAAGGTGGCGCGGGTGAGGTTGAGCCCGGCGCCGGCGACCTTCGGCTCAAGGCGGGTGAGCAGGCGCAGCGACTGGGCGTTCCCCTCGAAACCGCCGCAGGCCAGCGGTCCGCCGGCGTCGGCGAGCGCGGCCAGGGCCGACTCGCCGTTGTGGCCGAACGGCGGATGGCCGAGGTCATGTGCCAGGCAGGCGGCGTCGACCAGGTCGGGATCGCAGCCGAGCGCCGCACCAAGTTCACGGCCGATCTGCGCGCACTCGAGCGAGTGGGTCAGCCGGGTGCGCGGGAAGTCACCCGAGCCTGCCCTGACCACCTGCGTCTTCGCGGCGAGCCTGCGCAGCGCGGAGCCGTGCAGGACCCGCGCACGGTCCCGCTGAAACTCCGTACGGCCGGGCCGCTTGGGCGGCTCGGCCACCCAGCGCTCGGTGTCACCGGGGCTGTACGTCACACCCCCTAGTCTGACTCACGGCTGCGACATTCCCGTCCGTTACGGCCAAGCCACGCGCCGTCCTGGGATCACCGGTGCGAGGAAACACCCGAGACTCTGGTCCAGGTGACTCCCTTACCCAATGATCTTCAGCGGCTGTCGCTGCCGGCGCTTGACACCGCGGCGCGGCCCGCTTCGAGACGGGCGACGGGGACGCGGAACGGTGAGCATGACACGTAGTCGAGCCCGGCTTCGTGGAAGAACCAGACCGACGCGGGATCGCCGCCGTGCTCGCCGCAGACGCCGAGCTTCAGGCCCGGGCGGGTGGCGCGGCCTTCGGCGGCGGCGATCTTCACGAGGCGCCCGACGCCGCTTGCGTCCAGCGTCTCGAACGGGGACACGCCGAAGATACCCATGTCGATGTACGGGGCGAAGAACGCGCCCTCCACGTCGTCACGGGAGAACGCCCAGGTCATCTGGGTCAGGTCGTTCGTGCCGAAGGAGAAGAACTCCGCGCTCCTGGCGATCTCGCCCGCCGTGAGCGCGGCGCGCGGCACCTCGATCATCGTGCCGATCGGTATGTCCACGTGGACGCCGGTCTCCGCCTCGACGGCGACGAGGATCTTCTCGGCCCGCTCGCGGCTGATCTCCATCTCCTGAACCGTCGCGGTCAGCGGGATCATGATCTCCGGCTGGGGCGACCTGCCCTCCTTGACGAGCTGCACGGCCGCCCTGGCGATCGCGCTGACCTGCATGTCGAGCAGCCCGGGTATGACCAGGACGAGACGGACCCCGCGCAGGCCGAGCATCGGGTTCTCCTCGTGCAGGCGGCGAACCGCGTCGAGGAGCTTGCGGTCCTGGTCGGTGGCATTGTCGCCGGCGACAGCGACCTTCACGCTCAGCTCGGTGAGGTCGGGCAGGAACTCGTGCAGCGGCGGGTCGATCAGCCTGATGGTGACCGGCAGCCCGTCCATCGCCCCGAGGATCTGCGCGAAGTCGCCTCGCTGCAGCGGCTCGAGCGCGTCGAGCGCGCACTGCCGCGCCTCGTCGGTCTCGGCGAGTATCAGGTGCTCGACCAGCTGGCGGCGGTCGCCGAGGAACATGTGCTCGGTCCTGACCAGGCCGACGCCTGAGGCCCCGAACCGGCGGGCCCGGGCGCAGTCCGGCCCGTTGTCGGCGTTGGCGCGCACGCCTAGCCGGCGCGCCGCGTCGGCATGGGTCATGATCGTGTGCACCGCGGAGACCAGCTCGTCGGTGTCGGGGGCGAGCTCGCCCTCGAAGTACTGCACAACGTTGGACGCCGCGACCGGGACCTCGCCGAGGTAGACCACCCCGGAGGTGCCGTCGATGGAGATGAGGTCGCCCTCGTGCACGACGGTTCCGCCCGGCGCGGTGAACTCCCTGGCCGTCGCGTCGACCGCGAGCTCTTCCGCGCCGCAGACGCAGGTCTTACCCATCCCGCGGGCGACCACGGCGGCGTGGCTTGTCTTGCCGCCCCGGGAGGTGAGCACGCCCTGAGCGGCGATCATGCCGTTCAGGTCGTCGGGGTTGGTCTCCCGGCGGACGAGGATGACCTGCTCGCCGCGCGCCGCCCAGGCCACGGCGGTCGGTGAGTCGAAGACCGCCTTGCCCACGGCCGCGCCGGGCGACGCGGAGACCGCCTTGGTGATCACCGTGACGTCGCCCGACACGTCGAAGCGCGGGAACATCAGCCGCGCGAGCTGGTCGCCGGTGACCCGGGACAGCGCCTCGTCCAGGTCGATCATGCCCTGCTTCACCAGCTGGACCGCGATCCGGAAGGCCGCCGCCGCGGTCCGCTTGCCCACCCTCGTCTGCAGCATCCAGAGCTTGCCGCGCTCGATGGTGAACTCGATGTCGCACAGATCGCGGTAGTGGTTTTCCAGGATCCGCATGATGTCCAGTAGCTGGTCGTACGACGTCTTGTCGATCAGCTCGAGATCCTGCAGCGGCACCGTGTTGCGGATGCCGGCCACGACGTCCTCGCCCTGCGCGTTCTGCAGGTAGTCGCCGTAAACGCCCTGCGCGCCGGTGCCCGGGTCCCTGGTGAACGCGACGCCGGTGCCTGAGTCGTCGCCCAGGTTGCCGAACACCATCGCGACGACGCTGACGGCGGTGCCGAGGTCGGAGGGGATGCGCTCCTGACGGCGGTAGAGCACCGCGCGGTTGGAGTTCCACGAGTCGAAGACCGCGAGTACCGCCAGGTCCATCTGATCGCGCGGGTCCTGCGGAAACTCCCGTCCGGCGTGCGTCAGGACGATGTCCTTGTAGGTCGCGGTCAGCTTCTTCAGGTCCTCGGCGTCCAGTTCGGTGTCGCTGGTCGCGCCCTTGGCCTGCTTCGCCGCGTCGATGGCGTGCTCGAAGTGCTCGCCGGCGACGCCGAGCACAGTCTTGCCGAACATCTGGATGAGCCGCCGGTAGGCGTCCCAGGCGAACCGCTCGTTGCCGGACTGCCTGGCCAGCCCATCGACCGACTCGTCCGACAGGCCGATGTTCAAGACGGTGTCCATCATGCCCGGCATAGAGAACTTCGCGCCGGACCGCACGCTGACCAGGAGCGGGTCGGCGGGATCGCCGAGCCTGCGGCCCATGGCCCCTTCGAGTGCCTCAAGGTGGCCGCTGACCTCGCCGTCAAGGCCGTCTGGGGTGGTGCCATGCGCCAGGTAGAAGCGGCACGCCTCGGTCGTGATGGTGAACCCCGGGGGAACGGGCAGACCGAGATTGGTCATCTCGGCGAGGTTCGCGCCCTTCCCGCCCAGGAGGTCCTTGAGATCCTTGTTACCTTCTGTGAAGTCATAGACGAACTTAGGCACTGAACGCTCCTCGCGCCGGCACGCTCCGTTGTACGGACTCTACCCGGCTCTGATCTGGTCTAAGAAATACGACGTTACACAAATAGATAGACCTGGACAACAGGGTCAATAGTGTGGCGTAAAACACGGTGTAACGGTAGATTTGCCCTGTCTGACCACTGGTTTAGACCTCCTTACACCTACTGGTATAGACCGCTGGCTTAGACCGGGTGAATGGACCTAGGTCCTGACTTCGGTAATTCCCGCTTCTCCAATTGAGAAGCGCGCGGGCACACCTGACTTGGCGTCTCCTTTACCAGTTCTCCGACCGGTCGTCGTAAGTCGGAGGTGACGCCAGTCACACCGCGTGCACGCCCCGCGGAGCAGCCGGGCCGGCCACAGCGTCACTGTCACCGCACCCGGCGCCGATCTGATCGCGGACAGCAAGGTCATCGCCAGCCTCGGCGAGGATTCGAGCAGCGCCGACCGGTGCGGAACCGTGCTCCCGGTGATCGTCGGCGACGGGACCACGCTGTTCTGTGCGTTCGGCCAGGGTCCCGACGGCCATACGAACCCGGCTCCCGTCCGCTGGGTGCTTGAGTTCGAGCCCATGGAAACGGACCTGGCGGACAAGGGTGAATGGCGCTTGTCCAAGTACATCCGGCAGATCGGCGTCCCGGCCGGATCGACGGTATACCCGGCCGTGGTGCGGTCGAGCAGTTCCGGCGAGACGCTGCTGATCGAGTGGTCCGCGGTCGTGCCGGGCAGCCACGTTCAAGGGGTCCGCCGCGGCGAACTGAGCTACCGGGGGAGCAACTGGACGTTCACTCCGCTGCCAGCTCCCGCGATCTTCGCGACCAGCGACCCGCCGGCCGTCGCCTGGTAGGGCTTCCGCCCGCCACGCACTCTCCGGGTATGCCGACAGGAGATGGTTCGGCTGGTCACCGGGGAATCAAGTACCAGTTGGGCTGCGGTTGCAGGCCGGCGCGGCTGCCCGGACACGCGAACCGGCACAATAGTGGCAAATAACGCCTAACGCGCTGGAGGATCCCATGGCGACGGTAGGGCTGCTGCACCCGGGGGAGATGGGGGCCGCGGTGGGCGGCGCCCTGGTCTCGGTCGGTCATGAGGTGCTGTGGGATCCCGCGGGGCGGTCCCGGGCGTCGACCGGGCGCGCGATGGCGGCCGGGCTGACCGGGGTGACGTGGGACCGGCTCATCGCGAAGTCGTCGGTGATCATGTCGGTCTGCCCGCCGCACGCGGCGCTCGACGTCGCGCGGCAGGTGGCGGCCGCCGGGTACACCGGGCTCTACGTCGACGCCAACGCGATCTCGGTGGCGACCGCCGAGCAGGTCTCGGCCGTCGTCACAGCGGCCGGCGCGACCTATGTGGACGGCGGCATCATCGGCCCCCCGCCCGAGAGTGCAGGACACACCAGGCTGTACCTGTCCGGCCCGCAGGCCGGCCGGGTGCGCCCGCTGTTCAACCGCTCCCCGCTCGACGCGCGGATCGCGGAGGGCCCGCTGTACGCGGCCTCCTCGGTGAAGATGGCCTACGCGGCCTGGACCAAGGGCAGTTCGGCCCTGCTGCTCGCGGCCCGTGCCCTCGCCCGGGCGAGCGGAGTCGAGCGGACCCTGCTCGCGGAGTGGTCCCTGTCCCAGCCGGCCCTCGGCAAGCAGTCCGAGCGGTCCGCCGCCGCGGCCGCCGCCAAGGGCTGGCGCTGGGTCGCCGAGATGGAGGAGATCGCCGCCTCCATGGCCGCGGCCGGCCTCCCGTCCGGCTTCCACGAGGCTGCCGCCGACATCTACGACCGCGCCTCCCGCGCCGAGCCCGCGGCGAACCGCCGCCCGGCGGCGGCCGAACCCCCCTCCATCCTCGATACGATCCTGTCCGCCCTCACGTAACCGGGCGCCATGTCCGCTCAGCGGTAACCGGGCGCGCCGCGGCAGCGGCGCGGGGTCGGTGCGCGGATTGCGGATGTGCTCGTAGACGACGCTGGTTCGCACGTCGGCGACTTCCGGCCGCTGGGTGAGGCTGTCGATGACGAAGCTGTACAGGTCTTCGTTGTCCGCGACGGCGATGTGCAACAGAAAATCCTCGTATCCGGTGACCACGAAGACGCCGACGGTCTCCGGGAGGCCGGCGGCCCAGTCGCGGAACGCCTCAAGCACCTGACGCTTGGGCGGGCGGATCCGGACCGCGATCATGGCCTGGACCGGCCGTCCGATGCCGGCCAGGTCGATGTCGAGCAGGGCGCCACGGATGATGCCGCGCTGCCGCAGGCCGCGGGTGCGGTCGAGTGCGGTGGTCGGGGCAACGCCCACGGCGGCGGCGATGTCGCGGTTAGTCCGCCGTGCGTCCGCCTGCAGTTCCCGCAGGATGGCCGTATCAAGTTCGTCAAGGTCTGCCATTAGCGTCCTCTTCTCGTATGAAGTACGGGCTAGATGCAAGACATCCGTCTCTATTAATAGCATCTAGCTGATTCTCCGTACGAAAGGATGGACGGCCAGATGACCGCTGTCACCGCTGAGCCCCGGATGGGCTACGCGCAGGAAGAGATCGTCACCAGCGAGCCGACCCGGTCCGCGAAGTACAAGTGGGCGATCATCGTCGACACCAGCGTCCCGGCCGGGCGGATGGTGAACGCAGTGGCCTGCGTGGCGGCCGCCACCGGAGCCTTCGTGGACGGCCTGGTCGCCCACGGCGGCCCCGATGCCTCCGGGCACGCCCATCCAGGCCTGCCCTGGGCGGGCTGCACGATACTCGGCGGCACTTCCGAGGAGGTCGCCACGGCCCGGTCCAGGGCGGCAGCCAGCGAGGACGTGCTGCTCGTCGACATGCCGGCCGCCGCCCAGGCACACCGGGTCTATGACCACTACCTCGCAGAACTGGCCCGCACCGATCCAGCCGAACTCGCCGTCTGCGCGTTCAGCCTGATCGGCCCGCGAAACCGGGTAGACAAGATCACGAGGAAGCTGACACTACTGCCCTGATGCGGCAACCGGGCGACCGACCGGAACGCGCCAACGGGACCTCAGGGGTTACCGCCCGTATCGCGCGTAAGCCAGCGAAGCGCGTGCCGTAGCGTGGAGCTGTATCAGTGAGCAGACATATCCATCTCGGAATGTGAGACAGAAATGGAATCGCGGGAAGCGGGCCTCCGCTTCGGCGCGCGGCGAGTGGCTGACGCCGCCGTCCGCGCCAGCGAACCTGGTGACGGCGGCCGGCGCACGGGGTTCTTCGCGGTCTGCCTTGCTTACTGCGCGATCATCCTGGACGGCAGCGTGCTGAACGTGGCCATCCCCACGATCCGCGATCACCTGGGCGGCTCGATGGCCGGGGCGCAGTGGGTACTAGACGGGTACACACTGCCGCTCGCCGCCCTGCTGCTCACCGCCGGCGCTCTGGGTGACAGGATCGGGCTGCGGCGCATGCTGCTTGGCGGGATCGCTGTGTTCACCGCCGCCTCGGCGGCGTGCGCGTGCGCTCCGGATGCCGCCTGGCTCGTCGGAGCGCGCGCCGCGCAGGGACTGGGCGCGGCGGCGCTGCTTCCGGCGACCCTGGCGCTCGTCCCGCACCTGTTCCCCAGGCGCGCCGACCGTGAGCGGGCCACCGTGGCATGGGTCGCGGCCGGCTCGATCGCGGTCGCCGCCGGCCCGCTGATCGGCGGCCTGCTCATCGACGCGTTCGGCTGGCGGAGCATCTTCCTCATCAACCTGCCCGTCGGGATCATCAGCGCGGCCCTGGCCTGGGTGCACGTCCCCGAGACGCCGCGGCACCGGGCCGGACTCGACCCGGCCGGGCAGGCGGCCGCCGCCGCCGCGCTCGGGCTGCTGACCGCGGGCCTGATCACCGGCGGCGCGGACGGCTGGGGCTCACCGGTCACGTTGGGTATGGTGGCGGGCGGGATCGCGGCGGGAGCGCTGTTCTGGCTCGCAGAGCGCCACGGCCGGACCCCGATGCTGCCACCGTCGTTTCTTCGCGATCACGTCCGCACCGCCGCGGTGGTCAGCGCGGGCCTGATGGGCTTTGTCTTCTACGGCACCCTGTTCGTCATGTCGCTGTACTTCCAGCAGCTCCGGGGCGGGGCGCCGGGGGCCGCGGGGATCGCGCTCCTGCCGCTGACCGCGAGCAGCATCATCGGCCCCCTGGTGGCGTACCGGCCGCTGTCCCGCCGCTACGGCCACCCGGCCCTGCTGACCGCCGGATTCGCCTGCTGCGCCGCGGGCACCGCCACCCTCGCGGCGGTCGGCTTGCACACTCCCTACCCGGTCGCCATGGCCGGGCTGGTGCTCACCGGCGGCGCCAGCACGATCGCATTCTCCGCCCTCACCTCGCTGCTGATCGCGGCCACCCCCGCCCACCAGGCAGGACTCGGCTCGGGACTGCAGAACACCACCCGCCAGGCGGGCGCGCTCATCGCCGTGTCAGTTCTCGGTTCAGTGCTGAACACTGCGCTGCCCGCCGGCCACCTGCCGACCGCGTTCGCCATCCTCGGTGTTGCCGACCTCACCGGAATCACCCTCGGCCTGACCCTGCTGCGACGGCAGGCCGCCAGGCAGCCTTCGCCGACCGCGCGTGACTGAGATCCGCCATCCGTGAGGAGAGGAGTTCCGGTCCGCGATGCGTGTCCGGTCGCTTGCCTGGTCCCTCCGACGTGCTGCCTGTCGGTGGACTGATATCCGCCACCGGTAGCGAAGCGGGGTTTTAAGCCCGCCCGTAATCCGGGTGTCCGGCCGGCTCACTCCCCCGGCTGGCCCGCCGCGCCGTGGATCTGGCTCAGCAAGCTGACGGCCGCGCGAACCGTGTCCTGGCGGGCAGGCAGGAGCGGCAACCGCACCGCCGGGCTGGGGATCTTTCCCTGAGCGTGCAGCGCGCCCTTGATGACGGCCGGGTTGGGCTCGGCGAACAGTGCGGCCGAGAGCGGCCCGAGCCGGCGCCCCAGCTCGCGGGCCTGTCCGGCGTGCCCGGAATGCCAGGCCGCGATCAGGGCGGCGAACTCGGCGGCGCACACGTTGGCGGAGGCGAGGATGCCGCCCTGGGCGCCCAGCGCCAGCAGCGGAGAGGCGAACACGTCGTCGCCGGCCAGCACCGCGAAATCGCCGGGCCTGCGGGCCATCAGCAGGACGGTGTCCTGGTCGACGGCGCCTACCGCGTGCTTGACTCCGGCGATCCCGGGGATGCCGGCAAGCCGCAGCAGGGTCTGGAGGCTGAGGGTCCTGCCGGTGCGGTAGGGGATGTTGTAGACGATCAGCGGCACCGGACTCCCGGCGGCGAGCCGGGTGAAGTGCGCCTCGACGCCCTCCTCCGATGGCCTGGTGTAGTACGGCACCACGACGAGGGCGGCCGACACCTCCGGCCAGGCGGCCAGGTCCCGCAGGTCGCGACCCGTGCCGGCGGTGTCGTTCGACCCCGCGCCGGCGATCAGCGTAGCGCCGCGGTCCCGGCAGACCCGGGCGCAGAGGTCAAGGACGGCACGGTGTTCGGCGACGGTGAGCGTGGCATGCTCCCCCGTCGTCCCCAGGGCCACCAGGCCGGCCGCGCCGGAATCGAGCACATCGTGCGCCAGCTTCTCAAGCGCATCGAGCGCGAGGTCTCCGTCGTCGGTGAATGGCGTGATCAGCGGCACGTAGAGGCCGCGCAGCGAAGGTTCCATGGGTCAAGCCTGCCGCCACGCCCTATGCAGATCCAGTTCATATTTCTTCACTGACTTGTAAGCTGAGCTAATGATGGACGTGCGCAGGCTCCGCCTGCTGCTCGAACTGACTCGCCGTGGCACGATCACCGCGGTCGCCGACGCGTTGGCCTATACCCCCTCCGCCGTGTCGCAGCAGCTAGCGGCCCTGGAGCGGGAGGCTGGGGTGCGGCTGCTCGAACGCACCGGCCGCAAGGTGGCTCTCACCCCGGCCGGCATGGTGCTCGCGGGGTATGCGGAGTCCGTCTTCACGGTCCTTGAGGAGGCGTCCGCCGCGCTCGCCGCGACCCGGGACAGCCTGTCCGGGCCGCTGCGCATCGGGGCGTTCCCGACCGCGGCGCGGGTCATCCTGCCGCCCGCCCTGATCGCGCTCGGGCGTGAGCATCCGGGTCTCGAGCTCATGGTGAGCGAACTGGACCCGGTCGAAGTGCCCGACGCCTTGCGCACCGGAGCACTCGACGTCGCCCTGACCTTCGTCTACGACTACGTGCCGGCCGAGCCGGATTCGGCCCTTGACGCGGAGCCACTGCTCGAGGAGACCGTCTACCTGGCCACCCCCGGCCCTGCGCGGACGAGCATCGAAGACTGGCGCGACGCCTCGTGGATCGCGGGCAGCCCGGGCACGCTTTGCCACACCATGGTGCTCCGCGCCTGCCAGGCCTCCGGCTTCACGCCCCGCATCCGCCACCACGCCGACGACTTCGGCACCGTCCTGGCCCTTGTCGCCGCCGGACAGGGCGTATCCCTCGTCCCCCAGCTCGGCGTGGCCGGTGCCTCGTCAGGCGTGACGCTGACTCCCCGGGCGTCCCGCCGCACCAGCATCGCCTACCGCAAGGGCACCCGCCACCACCCGGTCATCGCGGCGTTCACCGAAGCAATCCGCCGGTCCGCAGCCGGCACCTTCACCCCCGCGCTCCAATGAATGAGGTAAGCACCTAGCGGCAGCCGGGAACCGGTCTCCCCTGTGACTTGGAGCGGGGGCGTGGTGGATCGACGTTACCAGGCGGGCAGGCGGTCGGACAGGTAACCAAGCAGGGAGTCGATGCCGATACGCTCCTGGACCATGGTGTCGCGGTCGCGGACGGTAACCGCCTGGTCTTCCAGGGTGTCGAAGTCGACGGTGACGCAGAACGGGGTGCCGATCTCGTCCTGGCGGCGGTAGCGGCGGCCGATGGCCTGCGCGTCGTCGAAGTCCGTGTTCCAGCGCTTGCGGAGCGTCGCGGCGATGTCCTTCGCCTTCGGCGACAGGTCCGCATTACGGGACAACGGCAGGACGGCGACCTTGACGGGGGCGAGGCGCGGGTCGAGGCGCAGCACGGTGCGCTTCTCCAGCTTGCCCTTGGCGTCCGGGGCCTCGTCCTCGGCGTAGGCGTCGAGCAGGAACACGAGCGTGCCCCGGTCCACGCCGGCCGCGGGCTCGATCACGTACGGGGTGTACCGCTCGCCCGACTCCTGGTCGAGGTACGTCAGGTCCACTCCGGACTTTGCCTGATGGCTGCTCAGGTCGAAGTCGGTGCGGTTCGCGATGCCCTCGAGCTCGCCCCACTCCGAGCCGATGAAGTCGAAACGGTACTCGATGTCGACCGTCCGCTTGGAGTAGTGGGAGAGCTTCTCCTTGGGGTGCTCATAGAGCCGCAGGTTGTCGGGGTTCACACCGAGGCCCGTCCACCAGTCGAGGCGGTGCTTGATCCAGTACTCGTGCCACTCCTCGTCCGAGCCGGGCTTGACGAAGAACTCCATCTCCATCTGCTCGAACTCGCGGGTGCGGAAGATGAAGTTTCCCGGCGTGATCTCGTTGCGGAACGACTTGCCCTGCTGGCCGATGCCGAACGGGACCTTCTTCCTGCTCGTCGTCAGCACGTTCTTGTAGTTGATGAAGATGCCCTGGGCGGTTTCCGGGCGGAGGAACGCGAGGCCGCTCTCGTCCTCGACCGGCCCGATGTACGTGCGCAGCATGCCGTTGAACTGCTTCGGCTCGGTGAACTGGCCCTTGACACCGCAGTTCGGGCAGTTGATGTCGTCCAGGCCGCCGGCCGGGACGTGACCGTGCTTCTCCTCGTAAGCCTCGATCAGGTGGTCGGCGCGGAAGCGGTGATGGCAGTTGAGGCATTCGGTCAGCGGGTCGGTGAAGGTCGCGACGTGGCCGCTGGCCTCCCAGACCTCGCGCGCGAGGATGACCGAGGAGTCGATGCCGACGATGTCGTCGCGCTCCTGGACCATGTAACGCCACCACTGGCGCTTGACGTTGTTCTTCAGCTCCACGCCGAGCGGACCGTAGTCCCACGCGGCACGCAAACCGCCGTAGATCTCACTCGACGGGTAGACGAATCCGCGTCGCTTGCTCAGGTTGACGATGGCGTCAAGGCGGTCACTGCGTAGGGCCATGTGGTGAGCTTATGAGTCCACGGCGGTTAGTGCGAACTGGTTTGCAAGGGCTCGGCTAGCTGGCTGGCCACGGAGTTGGGGATCGCGCCGCCGAACCTGCGGTCACGGGATGCGTAGATTTCGCAGGCATGCCACAGATGCCGCCGGTCGAAATCAGGCCAGAGCGTATCCAGAAAGACAAGCTCGGCATAGGCGGACTGCCAGAGCAGGAAATTGGACAGCCGCTGCTCGCCGGAGGAACGAATCCACAGATCGACATCCGGAACGTCGGGCTCGTCGAGATAGCGGTGGAACAGTTCCTCGGTGATCTTCTCGGGGCGGATCTTCCCGGCCGCCACGTCGCGGGCGATCGCGGCGGTCGCGTCGAGGATCTCGGCGCGGCCGCCGTAGTTGCAGCAGAACTGAAGGGTGAGGACGGTGTTCTCCTCGCTCAGCTGCTCGGCGTCCTCGAGTTCCCTGATGACCGAGCGCCACAGCCGAGGCTTGCGTCCCGCCCACCGGATACGCACCCCGGCGGCGGCGAGCTCCTCCCTGCGGCGGTGGATCACGTCCCGGTTGAAGCTCATCAGGAAGGCGACTTCGTCCGGGTGCCTGCGCCAGTTCTCCGTGGAGAACGCGTACGCGGAGATGTACTCGATGCCGAGTTCGATGGCACCCATGAGCACGTCCATCAGGGCTGACTCGCCGACCTTGTGCCCTTCGGTCCTGGGCAGCCCGCGTTCCTTGGCCCACCGGCCGTCGCCGTCCATCACGATCGCGACGTGGCGGGGCACCAGCTCACTCGGGATCTCCGGCGGACGGATGCCGCTCGGGTGCGGATAAGGCGGCTGCACCGGGCGGGGTTCCCGCGACCGGGGGGTCTTGCTCAAGCACGCTCCACATGACGCAACGACCGGATGGAATGCTCCAGGTGCCACTGCAGGTACGCGGCCACCAGGCCACTGCACTCTACCCGGTGCCTGCGCTCGCTCCGCATCGCTTCGTCCCAGTCGCCCCGCAGCAGCTCGACCATCAGCGTCACCGTCCGCGCCGCGGGCGACGCCGCCCCCGGCGGCCGGCAGTCGGCACAGATCATGCCGCCCGCCGCGACGGCGAACGCGACGAGCTTCTTGTCCCGCGCGCCGCAGCGGGCGCATTCCTCAAGCGCGGGCGCGTACCCCGCGAAGGTCAGCGACCGGAGAAAGTAAGCGTCGAGAACCATCCGCGGGTCGCGGGGCTTCTCGGGATCACCCTTGGCGGGAGCAGCGCCGGAGTCGTCGAGCTGACCCGCGCGGGCAGAGATGTCGTCGCCGCGATAGCCGTCTACGCGGAGGCTGTGGCTCGCGCGGGAGGCGTCGCTGGCAGCGGCCGCGTCGGCGCCGGGACCTGCGGGTGTGCCGCTGCCGGGGAGGTCGCCCCGGACGAAGTCACCGGCAGCGGCCGCGTCCCTGCCGGGATCTGCGGGTGTGCCGCTGCCGGGGAGGTCGCCGCGGATGGAGTCACCGGCGGCGCGCGCGTCGCTGCCGACCTGATCCGCGGGCTCGACGGCGTCGCCGAGCGCGCGCAGCCCGCCGATGAGGAGAAGGAACTGCCGGATCGCGGGTTCCTTCTCCACCGGCGTCAGCCGCTCGGCGGTCTCAAGCATCGCTGTCCCCGCCGTGTACCTGGGGTAGTCGCTCACCAGTGGCGTGCCATAGGCCCGGATCACCTCGGCCTGGGTGATGATGTCGAGTGACCGCCCGGGGTGAATCAGGACATCCACGTGCGTGAACGGCTCAAGCCGGGCGCCGAATCGGGACTTGGTACGCCTGACCCCCTTGGCGACCGCCCGGATGCGCCCGTTGTGCCGGGTGAGCAGGGTAATGATGCGGTCCGCCTCGCCCAGCTTCTGCGTCCGCAGCACAACTCCGTCATCCCGGTACCCCTGCACGCATCCATTCTCCGGCACGCCACCGACAGCGCCAGCCGGTTTGCGTCGCAGGACGCCGCGCGCTGCGGCGGGCAGTCGCCGCCGCCGAACTAGCAGGCAGACGCGTTACCGCGGTAGTTATGGTGCGCTTAGATGCAATGCCCTTAAGGGAAAACTGATGCCCTTCGGGATGCACGGGCCGGGTGTTGCCTCGGTGCCTTGTCCTGGCGAGACCCGTGATCGCAGAAGCTCTCCATTGCGTGGAAACTTTGCGCAAGGTGGAAGAAAAGCGTGCGTGGCGCACGCGGAATATCCAGTTGGCGCAAAGTTTCCAAGATCTTTTGTGGCGAGCCGACGGGCCAGACGAAGCGGGGATACCGGACGTCGGCCACGGCAGGTCCGGCGGCGGGCGTACGGAGAAACGGTTACCTGAACCGGTAGCGGCAGCCGCAACGAGACACACGACGAACCAGGCCGGCGGCAGCGGGGCCAGGGTAATGTCCGCCTTCCCCTGTGACTGTGAAGCGGGGGCCGGCGGTCCGGGCCGCGCGGCTTCGGGGCTCGTTTTGTGAGCCACGACTTGTGCGCGGACGGACCGCCCGCCCCCGATTCCCCGTGCACCGCAGTGTCACAGGACGCGATCAGGTTGACCGTGCGTCCAGCGTGAACCCCGCCTCCTTGTCATGTTTCGAGGGGAGGGCGGAGCCACGCAACGTTCGGGAGAATCTTGGTGTTATCTCCGGAACGGCTGACCTGCGGAAAACTACGCGCGGCGGGAGCGGTTGACCGCGCTGAGGATCGCGCGCATGGAGGCGGTGGCCGTGTTGGTGTCGATGCCTACGCCCCACAGGACCTGGTCGCCGGTGGCCACCTCGACGTAGGAGGCGGCCTGCGCGTCGGTGCCCTCGGTGAGCGCGTGCTCCGCGTAGTCAAGGACACGGACGTCGACGCCGATCGAAGCCAGGGCGGCGCAGAAGGCGGAGATCGGGCCGTTGCCTGTGCCCTCGACCTCCTGCGTCTCGCCGTCGACCGAGATCGCGGCGGCCAGCCGGTGCTTGCCGTCGACGACCGAGGATGCCTGGTGGTCCCGGAGTGTCACCGGGCCTTCGGCCAGGTACTCGCTGCTGAACGCGTCCCAGATCTCGCTCGGGGTAACCTCGCCGCCCTCTTCGTCGGTGCGGACCTGGATCACCCTGGAGAACTCGATCTGGAGGCGGCGCGGCAGGTCCAGGTGGTGGCCGGTCTTCATGACGTAGGCGATGCCGCCCTTGCCGGACTGGCTGTTTACCCGGATGACGGCCTCGTAGGAGCGGCCGACGTCGTGCGGGTCGATCGGCAGGTACGGGACATTCCACTGGTACTCGCCGAACGGTGTGCCCGCCGCCGCAGCCTCGTCCTCGAGCGCCTCGAAGCCCTTCTTGATCGCGTCCTGGTGGCTGCCGGAGAACGCCGTGTAGACCAGTTCGCCCGCGTACGGGTGGCGGGGGTGCACCGGGAGCTGGTTGACGTACTCGGTGGTGCGCCGGATCTCGTCGATGTTGCTGAAGTCGATCATCGGGTCGATGCCCTGGCTGAACAGGTTGAGGCCCAGGGTGACCAGGCAGACGTTGCCGGTGCGCTCGCCGTTGCCGAACAGGCACCCTTCCACCCGGTCCGCGCCGCCCAGGACGGCCAGTTCGGCGTCGGCGACGGCGGTGCCGCGGTCGTTGTGGGTGTGCACGGACAGGCAGATGTAGTCGCGCCGGCTCAGGTTCCTGGACATCCACTCGATCTGGTCGGCGTAGACGTTCGGGGTGGAGCGCTCCACGGTGCAGGGCAGGTTGAGGATGATCTCGCGGTCCGGGCCCGGCTGCCACACGTCCATGACCGCCTCGCAGGTCTCCAGGGCGAAGTCGAGCTCGGTGTCCATGAAGATCTCCGGCGAGTACTCGTAGCCGAAGTCGGTGGCAGTCCCGAGGATCTTCTCGGCGAAGCGCATGACGTGCCGGGTGCCGTCGACCGCGAGGGCCTTGGTCTCGTCCCTGCTGTTACGGAAAACCACCTTGCGGAAGGTCGGCGCGGTCGCGTTGTACATGTGCACCGTGGCGCGCTGCGCGCCCTCCAGGGACTGGACGGTGCGCTCGATCAGGTCCTCGCGGGCCTGGGTCAGCACTGAGATTCGCACGTCCTGGGGGATCTTGTCGCCCTCGATGAGCTCGCGTACGAAGTCGAAGTCGGTCTGGCTCGCGCTCGGGAAGCCGACCTCGATCTCCTTGTATCCCATCTTCACCAGGAGGTCGAACATGGCCCGCTTGCGGGTCGGCGACATCGGGTCGATCAGCGCCTGGTTGCCGTCGCGCAGGTCGGTGGAGAGCCAGCGCGGTGCCTTCGTCATGACCTGGTTCGGCCACGTGCGGTCGGGGAGGTCCACCGGCTTGAACGGGACGTAGCGGTAGCAGGGCATGCCGCTCGGCTGCTGGTAAACGGGCGCTACGGACGGATACGTGCGATCTTGCTGCGTCATTGCTGTCCTTCGTCATTCGCGGGGTTGTCCGGTTGGCGGCCAGCGGACATGCCTAGAACCCGCGACGAGGGAGCCAGCCTCTATAGGCCCCCGCCGCGGCCGCTAAGGAGGAGCAGCTCGTGCGACATATCGCTAAGAGCATAGCAGCAAGAAACGCTTCGTGGTTCCACGTACCCGTCACCGTAAGGGGTCGCGGCGTTCGCGCGCCTTTCCACCCCAGCCGCAGCGCGGCGAAGCCGCACGTGCCGCGGCCTGTGCGGCACCTGCCAGCAGCAGCCACAAGGCTCTAACCCCAGCCACAGTGCGGGGCGGCGCGGCTTATGCGGCGCCCCCG
>Ga0335073_10005077_pt1 | contig 18477 bp, 15 predicted proteins | sample Lox_Sample_22_FD_207093 | JGI IMG/M metagenome (GOLD analysis project Ga0335073, IMG submission 207093) | Soil microbial communities from Loxahatchee National Wildlife Refuge, Florida, United States - Lox_Sample_2.2 | ecosystem: Environmental > Terrestrial > Soil > Wetlands | place: USA... | reverse complement strand
TGCTGCTGTCACAGCTCGGCGAGGCCGCCCATCAGACCGACGCGGCCGGCGCGAGCGCGGGCACCGAGGCGTCGGGGCTGCTGCCCGGCGACGCCAATGCGGTGGCCGTCGGCGGCACGACCACGACCCAGAGCACGACACCGTCGGCCGCCGCGAGCGCGCCGCCTCCGGCGCGCCCGACACCGCCGTTGCTGCCGCTGCTCGACCAGATCCTGCCCAATCTGAGTCAGGCGGCCAATGGCGACGGCAGCGGCCGCTTCACCATCCAGCTGCGCCCGCCCGAGCTCGGCAAGGTCCAGGTCGATCTCAAGATCGACGACACCGGCCATGTCACGGCCACGATCACGGCCGACCATCAGGACACGTTGTCGCTGCTGCAGCGCAACTCGCATCAGCTCGAGCAGGCGCTCAACGACGCCGGGCTGTCGACCAACAACGGCGACCTGCAGTTCTCGCTGAGCGGCGACAGCCACGGCACCACGTTCGACGAGCCCAACTCCAACAGCTTCACCAACGCGGGCGCTGCGGCCGCTGCCGCCGCGCCCGTCGACGACCCCACGACCCCGGCGATGACCCGGCAGATCGCCGGACTGAGCCTGGTCGATGTCCACGTTTAGGCCGCGCGAGACCGAAGAAGGACCGCCGTCATGACCGTCGCCCCCACCGCTCCCGCCGCTTCGACGCTGGCCTCGCAGTCCGGAACCGCCGGCACGTCCGGCTCGACCGCCTCGGCCAGCTCTGCGACCAGCTCGACCAATGCGCTCAATCAGCTGGCCAGCAACTTCAACCAGTTCCTGACCCTGCTGACCACGCAGCTGCAGAACCAGGATCCGCTGTCGCCGATGGACTCGACGCAGTTCACGCAGCAGCTGGTTGCGATGACCGGGGTCGAGGCGCAGATCAACGGCAACGCCAAGCTGGACACGTTGATCGCGCAAGGCAAGTCCGAGCAGCTCACCTCGGCCGCCGGCTTCATCGGCGACACGATCACGGCGACCGGCACCCAGGCCTGGCTCGACGCCAACAACGACCCGGTGCAGATCGGCTACAGCCTGCCGAGCGCGGCTTCCGTGGTGCTCGTCCAGATCTCCGACAGCAGCGGCAACGTCGTGGCCAATCTTTCGGGCCCGGTCAGCCAGGGCGCCAACACGGTCAGCTGGAACGGCCAAAACGACCAGGGCTCGGCGATGCCGTCGGGCGTCTACAACGTGCAGGTCCAGGCGCTCGACCAGAACTCGCAGCCGATCACCAGCGGCATCACGCAGTCGATCATCGGCACGGTCACCAACGTGACCACCGACTCCAGCAACGACACGGAGCTGGCGATCGGCGGCCTGACGGTGCCGCTGACCTCGGTGACCGCCATCCAGAAACCGACCGGAGCATAGGGGCGCACAGGCCGCCCCGGAACTTTAGACGAGGAGTCGAACGATGGGTGTTTACGGAGCCTTGTTCTCTGCGGTGTCCGGCCTCAAGGCCGAAGCGCAAGAGATGGGCGTCATCTCGGACAACGTCTCGAACGCGAACACGGTCGGCTACAAGGCCAGTGTCGACAAGTTCGAGACCCTGGTGACATCGCCCGCCACCACCACGACCTACACCCCCGGCGGCGTGCTGAGCCGACCGTTCTCCTACGTCAGCCAGCAAGGCCTGATGGAGGCGACGCAGTCGCAGACCGACATCGGCATCAGCGGCAACGGCTTCATCCCGGTGACCAGCAGCGTCATGCCCGGCGGCACCCTGGACACCCAGGTGAACAACGTCTACACCCGCGCGGGCTCGTTCACCGTCGACAAGAACGGCAACCTGGTGAACTCGGCGGGCTTCTACCTGCTCGGCGTGCCGATCAACCAGACCACCGGCCAGCCGAGCATCTCAAACCCTTCGGTGCAAAGCCTGTCGCTGGTCAATGTCGGCACCCTGACGGGCATCGCCAAAGGCACGTCGGAGCTGTCGATCGGCGCCAACCTGCCGGCCGTCGAGACCGAAAACACGCCGTTGTCAATCGGCGGACTGGTCCAGCAGAGCGTCGCCGCCGGCACTGTGCTGCTCACCGACGGCAACACGTACGATGTGACCAGCTCGACCGGCGGCGAATACGCGCTCAGCAACGTCACCTATACAGAGTCGACGCTCGGCACCGCGACCGGCGCGACCGTCACGGTGACGGCAAATATCGCGGCGGTCGGCAGCGCCTCGCCAGTGACCTTTCCGGCAGTTGGCCCAGGTACGGGCGCAGTGCTCGGCACCTTCACCGTGACGGCGACCGGCTCGACCTTCGTGGCCGGCACGGGCGCTACCATGCAGGACGGCGGCATCTTCCAGCCGACCATCGACGGGTCGCAATTGAAGATGGCGGCGGCGGCGGCCACCGGCAGCACGTTCACCCAAGTCGGTATCGATCCGCAGGACGTCACCTCGGTGGTCTATGACAGCCTCGGCGTCGCCCAGAACTTGACGCTCCAGTTCTCCCGCGACGGTGCCCCAAATTCGAACCAGTGGGGTGTCACGGTCCAGAGCCTGAAGAACGTGCAAACCGGCGCGTCGTCAACCACCACGACGCTTCCAGCGTTTATCGACGGCACTGCCGACGCCGCCAGCGCTGCCGTCACGACGATCCCCGCCACGGCGACCGTCACCTTCAACACCAACGGCACGATCGCCGCCGGCGCGCCGAGCTCGATCGGCGGCGCTGCGGGCCTGGTGATGACCGACGGCGCGGCCAATTTCGGCGGCACGGGGTTCAACCTCAATCTCGGCACGGCGAACACGCCGAGCGGCATGACGCAGTACGACGACAAGTTCGCCATCTCGTTCCTCAACCAGAACGGGCTGGCGTTCAGCTACCGTACCGGCGTCGCGTTCGACTCGAGCGGCACGGTCAGCGCGGTCTTCAGCAACGGCACCACGATCCCGCTGTACCAGATCCCGCTGGTCAACTTCGCCAACGTCGACGCGCTCGAGGCCGAGACCGGCAACGTCTACTCGCAGACGGTCGGCTCGGGCGAAGCGGTCTCCAATTTCGCCGGATTGGGCGGGGTCGGCACCGTGACGCCGTCGGCCCTCGAGCAATCGACCGTCGACCTGTCGACCGAGTTCGCCAACATGATCATCACGCAGCGGTCGTTCTCGGCCAACGCGCGGACGATCACGACGGCGGCAACCGAACTCAGCGAGGTCGTCAACCTGATCCGCTAGGCGGAGCAGGCTGACGCGTTAGCCCATGAGCCTGATCGGCGCTTTCATCGCGGGAGTCACCGGGGTCGACGCCCAGTCGACCGCGATGGATGCGATCTCGGACAACATCTCGAACGCCAACACGGTCGGCTACAAGACGACCCGTGTCCTGTTCCAAACGCTGGTCAGCCGGACGGACGCGCCGACCACCGAGGGTGCGAGCGGGGCCATCCCGTTCAACGACGCACCCGGCGGCGTCACGCCGACCCCGCAGATGCTGGTGAACCAGCAGGGCCTGCTCACGGCATCATCGTCGAGCACCGACCTCGGCATCAGCGGCAACGGCTTCTTTCCGGTCACCTCGGTGAATTCGGTCAATCCGGCGAATGGCGCGATCCTGCAGGGCGCCACCCTGGCAGTCACGCGTGCCGGATCGTTCAACCTGGACGCCAACGGCTTCCTGGAGAACTCGTCGGGCTTCGTGGCGCTCGGCGTGCCCGTCGGCACCGCGCTGCCGAACAGCCTGACCGGATTGGTGCCAGTCCAGCTCAATCCGGGACCCACCGTGACGATCGCGGGTTCGGCGACCACGCAAGTGTCGCTCGCCGGCAATCTGCCGGCCAGCGACGCGACCGGCGCCACCGAGAACATGTCGGCCTCGGTGTTCGACTCCGTGGGCAACGGCTACTCGCTCAACATCCAATTCACCAAGACGGGCGCCGACGCCTGGTCGGCGCAGGCCACCAGCATCACGCAGACCAATACCAGCAACCCCCCGGTCACCGGGGCGGTCGCCGGCACGCCGATGGCGCTGACCTTCGGCACCAACGGCGAGTTGACCAGTGGCGGTACCGGCTCGCTCGGCACGATCACGCTGTCGAACGGCCAGTCCCTGAGCCCGAATTTCAACCTCGTCGGCAGCAACCCCAACCTCACCGCCGTGACCCAGTTCGACAGCTCGGTGGCGGAAGCCGGCGCGACGCAGAATGGCACCGCGACGGGCTACCGCACGGGCATCCAGGTCGACTCGAACGGCATCGTCTCCGAGATCTACAGCAACGGTGACGTGGTCCCGCGGTATCAGATCCCGCTCGTGACCTACATCAACCCGCAAGGCCTGGAGGCCGAGACCGGCAACGTCTGGGTCGGCACCGAAACATCGGGGCCAGCGGTGATCAACAGTCCGAGCACGGGCTCTGCCGGTCAGATCATGCCGTCCACGCTTGAGCAGTCGACGACCGACTTGGCGAACGAGTTCTCGAACATGATCGTCACCGAGTCGACCTATACCGCCAACACGAAGACGATCACGACCGCCGACCAGATGTACCAGACCATCGCGGAACTGCGCTGAGCGGCAAACCCGCGGCTGACGCCGGGTCGGATGCGCGCGGCGGCCGCACCGTTAGGACTCTTTAAATAAAATGTCGTACAACCTCCCAGGAAGCTTCCTGCTTTAAGGGTTGTCGGCAATGGAGCGGCCGTTCCGGCCGGGCGAGACGGCGAGTGGTCCGATCGGGCAACTGATGACGCTCGACGATCTGCCGCCGCCCAATACCAAACGTTGGGTGATTCGGCGCAAGGCCGAGGTGGTCGCCGGCGTGCGGCTCGGCTTGATCAGCCTCGAGGAGGCGTGCCGGCGTTATTCTCTGTCGCTCGACGAGTTCCTGTCGTGGCAACGCCTGATCGATCGTCACGGTCTGCGCGGGCTGCGCGCGACCCGCGTGCAGGAATATCGCGCGGGCCCCGGCGGCAAGGGCGCTCCGGAAGGCAACTGATCCGACCGCGCGGCGCCCCGTGCCAGCGTCCGCGATCTCATCGCTCGATGCGAATTTTGTAAAGCTTGACGCGGCCTTGCGTCGGCATATTCATGCACGGCCGGCGACAAGCTGAGACGGCGTTTCAGAAACACCGTCCAATAGGCAATAATTGCCTTGGATTAACACAATTTTCACTACCAATTGCTCTGATGCGCTGACATACCGGGCACGCCCCGCCGCCGCGTGTGTCCGCCCCGCCGCCGAGAGGTCGAACGCGTGAACGCATTCATCCAAACCTTGCGCAATCTCGGCCCGGTCCGACTCGCTGTGATCGGCGGGGTTGCGGTGGCTCTCCTGGCCTTTGTCGCGTTCATTTTGCTGCGACTGGGCGGTCCTGAAATGGCGTTGCTTTACACGGGCTTGAATGCACCCGATGCATCCAAGATCACAGCCCGGCTGGACCAGCTGAACGTGCCCTACTCGCTGCGCGGCGACGGCACCGAGATCCTGGTGCCGGTGGACCAGGTGCCGAAGACGCGCATCACGCTGGCCGGCGAAGGCCTGCCGACCGGCGGGTCGCTGGGTTATGAGATCTTCGACAAGACCCAGGGCCTCGCGACCTCGAGCTTCGTGCAGAACATCAACGAGCTGCGCGCCCTCGAGGGCGAGCTGGCGCGTACCATCCAGGGAATCGACAACGTGCGCGTCGCCCGCGTTCACCTGGTGCTGCCGCAGCGCGAGCTGTTCAGCCGCGAGCGGCAGGACCCGAGCGCCTCGATCATGCTGCAGATGGCTGGGCCGAAGCGGCTGGAGAAGTCGCAGGTGGTCGCGATCCAGCACCTCGTGGCGGCCGCCGTGCCGGGCCTCAAGCCCGAGCGCATCTCGATCGTCGACGAGCACGGCACCCTGCTCGCGCGCGGCACTGATCCGAACAGCCCCGACGTGCTGCTGCAGAACGCCCAGGAGATGCGCACCGCGTACGAGAACAAAGTGGCGCGCTCGGTCGAGCAGCTGCTCGAGCGGACGCTCGGCTACGGCAAGGTGCGCGCCGAGGTGAACGCGGACATCGACTACGCGCGGACCCAGGAAAACCAGGAGATCTTCAATCCTGACCAGCAGGTTCTGCGCTCGACGCAGACCGTCAACGAGAACTCCGAGCAGAACGAGAGCGACTCCAACCCCTCGGTGACGGTGGCGAACAACCTGCCGACCGGGCAGTCGCAGCAGATCTCGCCCTTGGTCAACACCTCGAAGAGCTCACGCACCGAGGAGACCGACAACTACGAGATCACGCGCACCGTGCGGAACTCGACGCGCGAGCCCGGCAGCATCAAGCGCCTGTCGGTCGCGGTGTTGGTCGACGGCACCTACAGCTTCAACAGCGATGGTCAGCGGGTCTACACCCCGCTGCCTCAGAAAGAGCTCGATCAGCTCGATAGCCTGGTCAAGTCGGCGGTCGGCTTCGACAGCCAGCGGGGCGATCAGGTCGACGTGCAGAACATGCAGTTCGCCAGTCTCGAGGAAGAGACCAAGCCGCCGCGCACCTTCTTCGGCTTGGAGCGCCAGGAGCTGATCAAGATCGCCGAGATCCTGGTGCTCGGGGTGGTCGGCGCGCTGGTGCTGCTGCTGGTCGTCCGTCCGCTCATCGCGCGGCTGTTCGAGGCGCCCGAAGCGGCCACCGCCGGCGCGGCGGGGCTCTTGGGCGGGCCGGGCGCCGCGGGCCTGCTGACCGGTCCGGGCGGCACCGATCTGGAGCTCGCCGAGGGCGAAGAAGCGCTCGACGAGATGATCGATCTCAACCGCATCGAGGGCCGCGTGAAGGCGTCGAGCCTGCGCAAGATCGGCGAGATCGTCGAAAAGCATCCGGAGGACGTGGTCAACATCATCCGGAATTGGCTTTATCAGGAAACTTGAGCCGGGGAAGCTAGCACACCATGCGGGTACGCGAGGACTACCGGTCTCTGACCGGACCTGAGAAGGCGGCCATCCTGATGCTGTCGCTGGGCGAGGAGCACGCCGCCCGGCTCTTCGAGCTGATGGACGACGACGAGATCAAGGAGATCTCGCAGACCATGGCCAACCTCGGCACGGTCAGCTCCAACCTGGTCGAGCGGCTGTTCGTCGAGTTCGCGGAGATGTTCAGCCAGACCGGTTCGCTGGTCGGCTCGTTCGACTCCACCGAGCGCCTGCTCAGCAAGGTGCTCGACAAGGATCGCGTCGACGCGATCATGGAAGAGATCCGCGGTCCAGCCGGCCGCACGATGTGGGACAAGCTCGGCAACGTCAACGAGCAGGTCCTCGCCAACTACCTCAAGAACGAGTATCCGCAGACCGTCGCGGTCGTGCTGTCGAAGATCAAGGCCGAGCACGCCGCGCGCGTGCTCGCCCTGCTGCCCGAGAACTTCGCGATGGAGGTCATCATGCGCATGCTGCGCATGGAGGCCATCCAGAAGGAGGTCCTCAACGACGTCGAGAAGACGCTGCGCACCGAGTTCATGAGCAATCTGGCACGGACCGCGCGCCGGGATGCCCACGAGATGATGGCGGACATCTTCAACAACCTCGACCGCACCACCGAGACGCGGTTCATCACGGCGCTCGAGGAGCGCAACAAGGACTCGGCCGAGCGCATCAAGGCGCTGATGTTCACCTTCGAGGACCTCAGTCGGCTGGATTCGAGCGGCATCCAGACCCTGCTGCGCGCGACCGAGAAGGACAAGCTGTCGATCGCACTCAAGGGCGCCTCGGAATCGCTGCGCGACATGTTCTTCGGCAACATGTCGGAGCGTGCCGCGAAGCTGTTGCGCGAGGACATGTCGGCGATGGGACCGGTCCGACTGCGCGACGTCGACGACGCGCAGATGTACATGGTCCAGATGGCGAAGGACCTCGCAGCCCGCGGCGAGATCGTCATCTCCGACAACAAGGGCGGCGACGAGCTGATTTACTAGGTCATCGATGAGCGAGCGGAAAACCGACGCGGACGACCTCGGCGCGGAGCCGATCGAGCTCCCGCAGCCCGTGCTCGGCATGGACGAAGACGACGACGCCGAGGCGGCGCGTCCGCCCTTCCTCGCCGACCTCGAGGCGCGCGCCACGACGCCTGCGGTGTTGGTCGCCGCCGAGGTCGCGGACGAGCCCGCGGCGATGATCGTCCCGGCCGATCCCGAGGCCGAGGGCAGCGCGGCGCCGCCCTCCCCTGCCGAGACCGCGCGGTCCCGGCGGATCTGGCGCGAGCTGCGCTATGCCGCAATCGCCCAGGAGAAGCCCGAAGTCGTCGTGCCGCCCCCGGTGATCGACGAGCGCGGTCGGCTAATCCGGAAGTACCTGTTCGAACACTCGTTCGACATCGTCGAGGCGCCGCCCGAGCCCGAGCCCGAGGTGGAGGATCTCCTGATCGAGGAGCCCGAGCCCGAGCCGGTCGAGGTGGTGGCCGACGAGCCGCCGCCGCCGACGTTCTCGGAAGCCGACCTCGCGGCCGCCCGCACCGCCGGCTACACCGAAGGCGAGGCCGCCGGCCGCAAGGCCGCCGGCGAGGCGACCGAGGCGCGCATGGTCGCGCTCGTGCAGCAGCTCGCCTCGATCATTCCCGGACTGGCGGCGGATCGCGATCAGGCGGTCACGGCGGTGTCGCACGAAGCGGCGCGCCTCGCGCATGCCATGGTGCGCCGCCTGATGCCGGAGCTGGCGCGCCGCTATCGCATCGAGGAGATCGAGGCGGTCGTGGTCGACAGCCTGAACAAGGCGCTCGATCAACCGCGCATCATCATCCGCACCCCGGCCGACGTGACGGCCTATCTGACCGACCGTCTCGAGACGGTCGCCCGGCAGCACGGCTTCGGCGGACGCGTGATCGTCCTTGCCGATCAGAGCCTCGGTCCTTCCGACGTCAAGGTCGAATGGGGCGATGGCGGCGCCGAGCGCTGCATTCAGCGCACATGGGGCGACATCGACGCGATCGTGGCGCGCGTCGTCGATCGGCTGGAGCAGATCGCGCCCGCGACCGAGATTCCGCCGGGTGAACCGGGCGACACCATCGGCAGCGCCGCGTGACGTGAACGGCGCCATTCGAACGGCAAGACAAGCTTAACCTGCGGACATGTTGATATAGCGAACACGAGAGGAGCTGGATCATGGCGGAAAAAGGTGGCGGTCTGAACCTCGCGGACCTCGAAGAGGCCCTAGAGGAACAACGTGCGGAAGAAACCGGTCGTGCCGGCGCGCGCGAGCTCGGCGCCGTCTATGACATCCCGGTGCAGGTGTCGGCGGTGCTCGGCCGCGCGACCATGCAGGTGAGCCAGCTCCTGAAGCTCGGCCGCGGCGCCGTCGTCGAGCTTGACCGCAAGGTTGGGGAGGCGATCGACGTCTATGTCAACAACCGACTGGTCGCGCGCGGCGAGGTCGTGATCGTCGACGAGCGGCTCGGAATCACGATGACGGAGATCATCAAGTCCGACAAGTCGGCCTAGCTTCGCGTCGGTTGGAAGCCGCCGGCATTCCGGCGGCAGAGGTCCTGTTTTTATGCGTCTCCTGATCGTCGGTTCGCTCGAAGGGCACATCACCACCGCGGGCAAGATCGCCATGGCCCGCGGTGCCACGGTGGCGCACGTGTCGGACGTCGACAGCGCGCTCACCGCGTTGAGGTCCGGCCAAGGCGCCGAGCTGCTGATGATCGACGTCAAGCTCAACGTCGCCGAGCTCATCCTCGCGCTCAAGGCGGAACGGATCAGCGTACCCGTGGTCGCATGCGGCATCGGCAGCGACGCCAATGCCGCGGTGCGCGCGATCAAGGCGGGGGCGAAGGAATACATCCCGCTGCCGCCCAACGCCGACCTGATCGCTGCGGTGCTCGAGGCCGTGGCGGCCGAGGCGAACACGATCATCCACACCGATCCCGCGATGGCGCGCGTGCTCAAGCTCGCTGACCAGATCGCGCCCTCGGAGGCCGGCGTATTGATCACCGGCGAGAGCGGCACCGGCAAGGAGGTCCTCGCCCGCTACGTCCATCGCAAGAGCCGCCGAGCCAACCAGAAGTTCATCTCGGTCAACTGCGCCGCGATCCCCGAGAACCTCCTGGAGTCGGAGCTGTTCGGGCACGAGCGCGGCGCGTTCACCGGCGCGGTCGCGCGCCGCGTCGGTAAGTTCGAGGAAGCCAACGGCGGCACGCTCCTGCTCGACGAGATCAGCGAGATGGATCCGCGCCTGCAGGCCAAGCTCCTGCGCGCGATCCAGGAGCGTGAGATCGACCGGCTCGGCAGCTCGCAGCCGATCAAGATCGACATAAGGCTGATCGCGACCTCGAACCGGCATCTCGACGAAGAGGTGCGCGCCGGCCGTTTCCGTCAGGATCTGTACTACCGGCTGAACGTCGTCTCGATCGCGCTGCCGGCGCTGCGCGACCGTCCGCAGGACGTGCCGTTGCTCGCCGAGTTCTTCGCCAAGCGCTACGCCGAGTTCAACGGCGTCGCATACCGCCCGCTGTCGCCCGAGGCGGTCGACAAGCTGCGCCGGCACGGCTGGTCCGGCAACGTGCGCGAGCTCGAGAACGCCATGCATCGCGCAGTCCTGGTCGGCGTCGGCAACACACTCGGTCCCGAGGCCATCATGTTGACCCCGGTGCGCGCCGAGGACGGCGCCCGCACCGGCGAAACCTCTGGCGAGCGCGCGGCAAACATCGCCGGCCTGGTCGGCCGAACGGTCGCCGAGGTCGAGAAGGAGCTGATCCTCGACACGCTGAGCCATTGTCTCGGCAACCGGACGCACGCCGCCAACATCCTCGGCATCTCGATCCGCACCCTACGCAACAAGCTGAAGCTCTACGCCGACGCCGGCGCGTCGATACCGATGCCGGGCGACGGCGACCGGGCCGCGCTCTAACCGGCCGCGCGGATGGCAGTCGTTCCGTTCAGTTCGCGGGCACAGGCGATCGGCCTGCTGCGCCAGGCCGGCGGCACGCTCAAGCGTGGCGAGGTGGCGCTCGCGCTCGGCGTCGTCGCGATCCTGCTGGCGCTCGTGCTGCCGATGCCGCGCTGGCTGCTCGACGTCAGCCTGGCGTCGTCGATCACGTTCTCCGTCCTGATTCTGATGACCACGCTGTTCATCCAGAAGCCGGTCGAGTTCAACTCGTTTCCGACCGTGCTGCTGATCACGACGTTGCTCCGGCTGTCGCTCAATCTGGCGGCGACCCGGCTGATCCTGGGCCAGGGCCACGAGGGCACCGACGCCGCCGGGTACGTCATCAAAGCGTTCGGCGGTCTGCTGATGCGCGGCAACTTCGTCATCGGCCTGATCGTGTTCGCCGTGCTCGTGATCGTGAACTTCGTCGTGATCACGCGCGGCTCGATGCGCATCGCCGAAGTGTCGGCGCGCTTCAGCTTGGACGCCTTGCCCGGCAAGCAGCTCGCGATCGACGCCGATCTGTCGGCCGGCATGTGCACCGAGGCCGAGGCCCGCCGCCGGCGCAAGGAGCTCGAGGACGAGAGCACGTTCTTCGGCGCCATGGACGGCGCCTCCAAGTTCGTGCGCGGCGACGCGGTCGCCGGTCTCATGATCGTGATGATCAACATCTTCGGCGGCATCCTGATCGGCACGCTGCAGCACGACATGTCGCTCAGCGACGCGACCCATACCTTCACCTACCTGACGGTCGGCGAGGGCCTGGTCGGCCAGATCCCGGCCCTGATCGTGTCGACCGCAGCCGGCCTGCTGGTCACCAAGTCGGGGGCGATGGGCTCGCACGACAAGGCGATGTTCGCCCAGCTCGGCGGCTATCCCACCGCGCTCGCCATGTGCGCCGGGCTGGTGTTCGCGATGTCTCTGCTGCCGGGCATCCCGACGATCCCCTTCACCCTGCTGGCGTTCGTGGTCGGCGGTCTCGCCTATCTGACCGTCCAGGCGCGCCGCCAGGCCGAGGTTCAAGCGGCCGCCCCGACGGCAGGGATGCCCGCGCCGGTCGCCGAGGAGCCAATCGCCAGCGCGCTCGCCATCGACCTGATCCGGCTCGAACTGGGCTACGGGCTGCTCGCGCTGATCAACAGCCCGAAGGGCCAGCGGCTGACCGACCAGATCCGCGCGCTCAGACGCCAGCTCGCGAGCGAGCTCGGTTTCATCATGCCGGCGGTGCGCATCCAGGATAACCTGCAGCTGCCGGCCAACACCTACGTGATACGGGTCAAGGAGATCGAGGCCGGCCGTGGCGATCTCCGGCCCAACATGCTGCTCGTCATGGATCCGCGCGGCGAGGCGATCTCGCTGCCGGGCGAGATGACCACCGAGCCGACCTTCGGGCTGCCGGCGATGTGGGTCGCCGAGAGCAACCGCGAGGAGGCGCTGTTCCGCGGCTATACGGTGGTCGACCCGCCGACCGTGATCACCACGCACATTACCGAGGTGATCAAGGACAACATGTCGGAGCTGCTATCGTACTCTGAAACCCAGAAGCTGCTCAACGAGCTCGACAAGGATCACCAGAAGCTGGTCGCCGACGTCATCCCGACCCAGATCTCGATCGGCGGCTTCCAGCGCGTGCTGCAGAACCTGCTCAACGAGCGCGTCTCGATCCGGGACCTGCCGGCGATCCTCGAAGGCACATCCGAGGCGTGCGGCCACACGCGCAACATCGGCCAGATCACCGAGCATGTGCGCGCCCGCCTCGCCCGCCAGATATCCGAAACCAACACCAACCCGTCGGGCTTCATCCCTCTGGTCACCCTGTCGCCCGAGTGGGAGCAGTCGTTCGCCGAGGCGATCGTCGGCCAGGGCGACGAGCGCCAGCTCTCGATGGCGCCCTCGAAGCTGCAGAAGTTCATCTCGAGCGTGCGCCAGACCTTCGAACGTTTCGCGGTCATGGGCGAGGTCCCGGTGCTGCTGACCAGCCCGGGCATCCGGCCCTACGTCCGCTCGATCATCGAACGGTTCCGCCCGCTCACCGTCGTGATGAGCCAAGCCGAAATCCATCCCAAGGCGAAGATCAAGACACTGGGGCAGATCTAGCCGGAAGGATCGGGCCCGATGCGCATGAAGTGTTTCAACGCCGAGTCGATGCCCGAAGCGATCCGGCTCGTGCGCGGCGAGTTGGGCGACAACGCCATCATCATCTCGAGCCAGCGCGGCGAGAACGGCCGCGGCATCCGCGTCACCGCCGCGGTCGAGGGCGCCAACGAGCCGGACAACGGGGTGCCGTCGGTCGACGAACCACTCGATGCCATCGAGGCGATCGCCGATGCGCTCGACCGCCACGGCACGCCCGGGGAGCTCGCCGAGCGCCTGCTGCGCGCGGCGACGCCGCTCGCCGAGCGCCTGCTGCGCGCGGCGTCCGCGCTCGCCGTCGACGCGCCGGTGATGACCATGGCGGCCGCGCTCGACTCGGTCTTCGAGTTCGAACCGCTGCCCGAGCGCGACGTCAGCCGTCCGCTGGCCCTCGTCGGACCGCCAGGCTCCGGCAAGACCGTGACGGTCGCGAAGCTGGCCGCCCGCGCGGTGCTCGCCAACCGACCGGTCAACGTCATCACGACCGACACGATGCGGGCGGGCGGCGTCGATCAGCTCGCCGCCTTCACGCGCATCCTCGACCTCGACCTACAGACGGCGCTCGACGCCGACACCCTGTCCGACGCACTGCATGCCGCCCAGCTCGCCCAGAAAGACGCCTTGACCCTGATCGACACGGGCGGCGTCAACCCGTTCGACCAGCACGAGGTCCGCGAACTCGACCTGCTGCTCAAAGCGATCGACGCCGACGTCGTGCTCGTGATGCCGGCGGGCTATGACTGCGAGGAGGCGGCCGAGACCGGTCGCGCCTTCTGTCGGATCGGCGCGCACCGCCTTCTGGTGACTCGGCTCGATGCGGCGCGCCGGCTGGGCAGCGTCCTGGTCGCGGCCGACTCGGCCAAGCTGAAATTCTGCGACTTGAGCGTTACGCCTCATGTTGCCGAGGGGCTGACGGCGATCAATCCGGTGTCGCTGGCCCGCCTGTTGCTGCCCGAGATTCCGCCGGAAACCAGCGTCGTAGCCCGGTTCGAGGCCGCCCGCCTATGAGCATTCCCTCCTCGTCACCGCTTGCCGTCGAGACGCCGGTCGCGGCCACGCGCGCCAAGAACATCATTGCCGTCGCCTCGGGCAAGGGCGGCGTCGGCAAGACCTTCTTCGCGATCACGCTCACCCACGCGCTCACCATGCGCGGTCGCCGTACCCTGCTGTTCGACGGCGATCTCGGCCTCGCCAATGTCGACGTCCAGCTCGGCCTGATGCCGAACCGCGACCTGGGCGGCGTGATCGCCGGCCGGCTGACCCTGACGCAAGCCAAGACGCCGTTCGCGCCGGGCGGCTTCGACGTGATCGCCGGGCGTTCGGGGACCGGCAGCCTGGCCGCGCTGGCGCCCAGCCGCCTCGCGCTGCTCGGCAGCGATCTGGCCGAGCTCGCACGCAGCTACGACGATGTCATCATGGATCTCGGCGCCGGCGTCGACCGCATGGTGCGCCAACTGGCGAGCCACGCCGGCCGCCGGCTGGTGGTGATCACTTCCGAGCCGACGTCGCTGACCGACGCCTACGCCTTCATCAAGGTCACGATGGGCGACGATCCCAAGGCCGACCTGCGGGTCGTCGTCAACATGGCGAAGTCGACGACCGAGGGCGAGCGCACCTACGCGACCTTGCTCAAGGCGTGCGAGAACTTCCTGCGCTTCTCGCCGCCACTCGCCGGCGTCGTGCGGCGGGATCGCAAGGTCGTCGAGGTGATCCGCACCCAGACCCCGCTGCTCGCCCGCTTCCCGAGCACCGAGGCGGCCGAGGACATCCGAGCGATCGCGGCGCGGCTCTCCTCGCCGTCCGGCTGACCCGGACGCGGGCCCGGCGCGCGATCGCGCGATGATCAACGTCCCGCCGCCTCTCGTCATCCTGCCGAACCAGGTCGCCGGGACGACCGCGACGGCGGTGCCGGTGATCAACCCGCCGGCGAACCTCGCCGCGGTGCCCGCCGGCACCGTGCTCAACGCCACCGTACTGGGCAGCGATCCGACCGGCGCGATCCTGGTGCGCACCAATCAAGGCGTGTTCAGCTTCAACAGTCCGCTCGCGGTCAATCCAGGCGCGACGCTCGCGCTGACGGTCCAGGGTACGCCGGGGCCGCCCCAGGTCGTGCCCGCCGTAGTCGATCGCGGACCCGCGCCGGCCGCAGCGCCCTCGCTGCCGCTGCCGCCGCTCGCCAACGGCAGCGTCGTCGAGGCCGTGCTGGTCGGACCCAATCCGACGGCGGCGGCCGCGCCGACGGCAACGCCAGTGACCCCGATCGCCCCGCCGCCGTCGGCGCCGTCGCCGGTCACGACCGGAACCCCGCCGGCGCCGACGCCGCTGCCGCCCGCGAGCGCGACCAGCGCGCCGCCGTCGACCGCCGGAGCGCCGGCCACGCCCGCGCCGGCTCCGGCTGCGCCAGCAGCATCAGCGGCGCCGGCCCCGCCACCGTCCGGCGTCGGGTCGCCGCCACCACAACCGCCGCCGGTTCCCAACCCCGGCGCATCGAACACCACCCCGCCGACGCCTCCAGCTCCGCCGGCGCCAAGTCCGGCGACTGCATCACCCGCCGCGCCCGAGCCGGCGCCGCCTGCGGCGACGCCGTCGACAGCGGGTCCGGCCGCCGCGGGGTCGTCGAGCGCGAGCCCTCCGCCGGAGGCGCCGGTTCCGTCGACACCTGCGCCGCCCAGCGATACGGCGCCTGCTCCCGCCGCCCCTGGCGCGTCGCCGAGCGCCCCGCCCGACGCGTCCGCCGCGCCGGTCGTGCCACAGCCGCCCGCGAGCCCGACCGGCACGGTGCCGTCGGCGGCCACGAACCAGCCATCGGCACCGCCGGCGCCCAACCTGACCGCGGCCGCGCCGACCGCGGCCAGCCCGCCGGCGAGCCCAGGCGTCACGACGGCAGGCGCAACCGGTGCCGCGCCGCCGATCCCGATCCCGCTTTCCGGCCCAGCCGCGCTGGTCGCGCAACAGCTAGCCACCGCGGCGGCCAGCGGACAGCCGGGCGAGCCGGTGGCAACGTCGGGAACACCGCCGCCGACGGGCGGAACAGTGGCGCCGGGTACGACGCCGCTCGCCCCGTCGCCGCTCGCCGGCCTGGGGGCGGGCGACCGCGTCCTGGTGCGCGTGCTCGCGCTGTTGCCGCCGGTCGGCGACGCCGCCGATGGCGGCGCTGCCGTGATCGGGGCGAACGCCGCAGCGGTGAGCGCGACCGCCACACGGACGACTGCGGCCGGTACCACCGGAGTGACGCTCGCCGACGTCGAAACGGCGGCAAGCCTGCCAAACAGCAGCGCCGCCCAGGTGCAGACCGCATCCCTATCGCAGGTGACCGCGCGCGCCGGCCAGCCGGGCCCGGCCAGCCCGGCCGTCCTTCTGGCCCAGGCCGCCGCCGGCGTCAGCGCCCCGGTCGCGCCGAGCGCCGTGCAGCCGATCGTCCGCGCCGCCGCCGGGCCGGCATTGACGGCCGACCCGCCGCCGGTCACAGCCGCCGAGCCGACACCCGCTCCTCCGGCGCCGGCCGCCCCGACGCCCGCTGCCGCCACGCCCGCCGGCGCATCGGCCGGCGCGCCGACGCCAGTGGCGACGACGCCGGTCGCGACGACCGCCACGCCGCCGACGACCGCCGCGCAAGCCGAGGTCGCTGCCAACGCCGCCGCGCCCACCGCTGCCGAGACCGAGGCCGCGCCGAGCACCACCCCCTTCGATGCGACCGTGGTCGGCACCTCGACCGGCGGTCAGCCGATCCTGCTGGCGGGTCAGACCCTGCTCACCTTGCGGGCGGCGTCCGTGCCGACCGGCAGCACCCTGGTTCTCCAGCTCGCCGCCGCGCCGCGCGCCGCGCCGCCGCCGTTGCCGGGCCTGCCCGCCACGGCGCTGCCGTCGTTGTCTGAGCTCGTCCGCGCGGCGCAGACCGTGGGCGGCGCCGCGCAGACCGCGATGACCGCCGTGGTGCCGCAACCGGGACCGACGCTCGCCAGCCAGATCCTCTTCTATCTGACGGCGGTGAATCGCGGTGATCTGAGGTCGTGGATCGGCGATGCGGCGCGCACCGCGCTCGATCGCGCCGGCCGCGGCGCCACGCTCGGCAAGCTGTCGAGCGAGCTCAAGCAGGCCTCCGATTCAACGACGCGCAGCAGCGGCGCGGGCGAATGGCGTGCTCAGCCGCCGATCCCGATGAGCGACGGCGCGGCGATTCAGCCGATCCAGCTTTTCGTGCATCGGACCAATCCCGACGAGTCGGGCAGCGGCGGCGACCAAGGCACCGCAAAGCCGACGCGCTTCCTGCTCGACCTCAACCTGAGCCGGCTCGGCACGATCCAGCTCGACGGCTTGGCGCAGCCGCCGCGCTTCGATCTCATCCTGCGCTCGGCTCAGCCGCTGTCCGATCCGATGCGCACCGAGATCCGCCAGCTGTTCATCGACATGACGAGCGCACGCGGTCTCAATGGCCAGGTGTCGTTCCAGGTCGCGCCGCCGATCGTGCCCAACGTCGCGCCGGCGGCGCCGCGGCCCGGTATCCTGGTCTAGAGCTACTGGACGGTCGATTTCGGCGTCGCGACGATGCGGGTGATGACCATCTTCGAGCGATCGAGATACTCGGGCACCCGCGGCGCGATCTTGGTCTTCCAGTAGTCGGTCTCGTAGACCGCCTTGTAGAGCGCCTCGCGTTCGGCCTCGCTCTCGAAGCGGCGCAGCCAGACATAGACGGACTCGTCGGTCTCGCCGCGGAAGCTCCCGCAGATCACCATGCCCTTGGAGACCTGGAACGGGATGATCTCCTCCTCCATGATCTTGATCCATTGGGCCATCCGGCCAGGCAGGACGTGGTACTGGCGCAGCTCGTAGAACGCCATCGCGTATCTCCCTTCCTTTCGGTGACGGCCGCCGACGTTAGCATGCCGGCGCGACGCGCACGAACACCGTATCGTCCTCGACGCGCACCGCGTAGGTCATGAGATCGTGCTCGGCCGGCCGCGCCAGGCAGCGTCCCGTGACGACGTCGAAGCGCGCATGGTGCAGCGGGCACTCGATCACCGTTCCGGACAATCTTCCGCCCGACAGGCGGACATATTCGTGGGTACACACGTCGCTCACCGCGCAGACGGCGCGGCCGACGCGATAGAGCGCGAGCGCCGCGCCATCGACCACGATCGCCAGCGGCTTACCGTCAGTGACCTCCGAGAGCGCAGCGACGCGGCGCCACGCCTCCATGCCGCGGGACATCGCGGGCGTCGCTAACCCGCCGCCGGGGCGAGCGCGGCGCGAAAGCGGGTGCGACAGGCCGAGGGGTCGAGATTGCGCTTATAGGCCGGCGAATCGGTCGGCTTGACCCGCAGGAGAACGAATGCGCTGGCGTTGCCCTCGCGCAGCAGGCGTGCGCCGTCGGCGAGGTCGGCCTCGCGCGCCACCGTGCGGGTCAGCTTGATGCCCGAGCCGACGGCGATGCGCTCGAGATCGACGCCGAGGCTGGTATGGCTCTTCTGCCAGCCGGTCTCGCCGTAGTGGCCGTTGTCGACGCATAGGATCT
>Ga0335073_10005076_pt1 | contig 18479 bp, 17 predicted proteins | sample Lox_Sample_22_FD_207093 | JGI IMG/M metagenome (GOLD analysis project Ga0335073, IMG submission 207093) | Soil microbial communities from Loxahatchee National Wildlife Refuge, Florida, United States - Lox_Sample_2.2 | ecosystem: Environmental > Terrestrial > Soil > Wetlands | place: USA... | reverse complement strand
CCCGGCCGGCCAACCGCGCCCCGGCCCCGGTAGCCGGTCCGGCGGGCTCGGTGTCCGGCCGGTCGGTGGTCAGGGCGAGGAAGACGTCCTCCAGGCTGCGGCGCTCCACGGTCAGGCCGTTGGCGAGCACCTCGCGGTCGGCGCACCAGGCGGTGATCGCGGCCAGCAGCTGCGGGGTGACCTCGGAACGCACCAGGTAGTGCCCGGTGAGCGGTTCGCTGACCCGGGCGCCGGGCGGCAGGCTGGCCTGCAGCTCCGCGGCCGGCAGCCCCGGCTCGGCGGAGAACCGCACCTCGCCGGACGCGCCGGCCCGGGTCAGCTCGGCCGGGGTGCCCTCCGCGACGATCTGGCCGGCGTTGAGCACGACGACGTGGTCGGCCAGTTCCTCGGCCTCGTCCAGGTAGTGGGTGGTGAGCACCACCGAGACGCCGTCCGCCCGGAGCCGGCGGATGAGGTCCCAGGTGATCCGGCGGGCCTGCGGGTCCATGCCGGTGGTGGGCTCGTCGAGGAAGAGCAGCTCCGGACGCCCCACCAGCGCCATCGCCAGCGACAGCCGCTGCTGCTGGCCGCCGGAGAGCCGCTTGACCTGGGTGCCGGCGTGCTCGGCCAGCCCCACCAGTTCGAGCAGCTCGCCGACGTCGTGCGGGTGGGCGGCGTAGCGGGCGAAGAGCTCCAGCAGCTCGCGGGCCCGGGCGCCGGTGTAGCCGCCGACGCCGTCCTGCAGCATCACGCCGACCTTGGGCCGGACGGTCGCGGCGTCGGCCACCGGGTCCGCGCCGAGCACCCGGACGCGGCCGGCGTCGGGCACCCGGAAGCCCTCGCAGATCTCGATGATGGTGGTCTTGCCGGCCCCGTTGGTGCCCAGCAGGGCGAGCAGTTCGCCGCGCTGCACCCGGAACGACACGCCGTCGACCGCGGCACGATCACCGTAGCGTTTGACGAGTCCGTCGAGCTCGACCGCGGCAGCTGGCACGTTTCGAGTGTAGGTACCGCCGTCCGGCCCGGCGCCCGCGCTGGTCCGGGGCGTGACCCGGCCAACTCCGGGGCGGCTACTCGCCGGCCTTCACCGAGCTGCCGTAGCTGTCCACGTACTCCTGCCCGGACAGCCGCTGCACCGCGTGCCGGACGGTCTCGGTGACCTCGCGCAGGGCCCGGCTGGACCGCTCGTCCTCGGCCCGGCCGGAGAAGTCCAGCGGCGCGCCGTAGTGCACCTCCAGGTGGGCCCGGCGCCAGCGCTGCTCGCCGGGGGCCAGCACCCGGTCGGTGCCGACCAGGCCGACCGGGATCACCGGTGCGCCGGTGCGCAGCGCCAGCCGGGCCACGCCGGTGCGGAACTTGTGCAGCCGGCCGTCGGGTGACCGGGTGCCCTCGGGGTAGATGCCGAGCAGCTTGCCGGCGCCCAGCAGCTCGGCGCCGATGTCGATGGTCGAGGCGGCCGCCCGCGGGTTGGCCCGGTCCACCGGCACCAGGCCGAACTCGGTGAACACCCAGGCGGTCAGCCGGCCGCGCGGGCCGGTGCCGGTGAAGTACTCGGCCTTGGCGAAGTAGACGACCTGCCGCCGGGCGGTGATCGGGGTGAACACCTCGTCGGAGGCGGAGAGATGGTTGGCGGCGATGATCGCCGGCCCGGTGCGGGGCACGTGGCCGGCGCCGGTGACGATCGGTCGGAAGTAGGCCCGCAGCACGGGTGACACGGTCAGTTCGGCGGCCCGGTACAGCACCCAGAGAAGGTACCGGTCCGGCCGCGGCGCGCCGACGCGGCGGGCCGCGGTGGGAACGCCCAGCGAAATACGTCATACTTGTCTTGTGAAAATCACCGGGCCCGACGGGCAGCCCCAGCAGGGGCTGGCACCGGACTGCCCGGACACGCCCGGCCGGGACGCCGAGGGCCGCACCCGAGATGCGGTGGCCCGGCTGGTCCAGCGGTCCGGTCCGCAGACCGCCGCGGCCCTGGCCGAGCAGCTCACGCTGTCGCCGGCCGCGATCCGCCGGCACCTGGAGGCCCTGGTGGCCGACGGCGTACTGACCGAGGTGGCCGCCAAGCGGTCCGCCGGGCGGGCACCACGCGGGCGAGGCCGGCCGGCCCGGCTCTACGCGCTCACCGACGAGGGCCGCAGCCGCTTCGGCCACGCCTACGACGAGCTGGCCGGCGCTGCGCTGCGCTACCTGCGGGACGCGGGCGGCGAGCAGGCCCTCGTCGCCTTCGCCGATGCCCGGGCGACCTCGCTGACCGAGAGCCTGCGCAGCCGGCTGTCGGCCCGGCCGGCGGCGGACAGCCGCGCCAAGGCCGAACTGGTCGCCGAGGTGCTGACCGAGGAGGGCTACGTCGCATCGGCCGCCCCCGCCGGGCAGGGCACCCAGATCTGCCAGCATCATTGCCCGGTCGTCCACGTGGCGGCCGAGTTCCCCGAACTGTGCGAGGCAGAGACCCGCGCGCTGGCCGCGGCGCTCGGCACGAACGTGCAGCGGCTGGCCACCATCGCGCACGGCGACGGCGTCTGCACGACCCACATACCGACGGTGCCACCAGTGCATCGAGCAGATCCACAGCACCGAGCAGCACGGGAGGCTGACGAGTGACCACTGCAGCAGAGCGTCAACTCACCCAGGACGAGCAGATCAAGGCGCTCTCGACCTACAAGTTCGGCTGGGCCGACACCGACACCGCCGGTGCCGCCGCGCAGCGGGGCCTGTCCGAGGACGTCGTGCGCAACATCTCACGGCTGAAGAACGAGCCGGAATGGATGCTGCAGCGACGGCTCAAGGCGTTGGAGATCTTCTTCAAGAAGCCGATGCCGAACTGGGGCTCGGACCTGTCGGGGATCAACTTCGACACCATCAAGTACTTCGTCCGCTCGACCGAGCAGCAGGCGGCGACCTGGGACGACCTGCCGGCCGACATCAAGAACACCTACGACAAGCTGGGCATCCCCGAGGCGGAGAAGCAGCGCCTCGTCGCCGGTGTCGCGGCCCAGTACGAGTCCGAGGTCGTCTACCACAAGATCCGCGAGGACCTGGAGAGCCAGGGCGTGCTGTTCCTGGACACCGACACCGCGCTGCGCGAGCACGAGGACCTGTTCAAGGAGTACTTCGGCACGGTCATCCCGTCCGGCGACAACAAGTTCGCCGCGCTCAACACCGCGGTGTGGTCGGGCGGCTCGTTCATCTACGTGCCGAAGGGCGTGCACGTCGACATCCCGCTGCAGGCCTACTTCCGGATCAACACCGAGAACATGGGCCAGTTCGAGCGGACCCTGATGATCATCGACGAGGACGCCTACGTGCACTATGTCGAGGGCTGCACCGCGCCGATCTATTCCTCGGACTCGCTGCACTCGGCGGTCGTGGAGATCATCGTGAAGAAGGGCGGCCGCTGCCGCTACACCACGATCCAGAACTGGTCGAACAACGTCTACAACCTGGTGACCAAGCGCGCGGTCGCCCAGGAGGGCGCGACCATGGAGTGGGTCGACGGCAACATCGGCTCCAAGGTCACCATGAAGTACCCGGCGGTCTGGATGACCGGCGAGCACGCCAAGGGCGAGGTGCTCTCGATCGCCTTCGCCGGCGAGGGGCAGCACCAGGACGCGGGCGCAAAGATGGTGCACGCCGCCCCGAACACGTCCTCGACGATCATCTCCAAGTCGGTGGCGCGCGGCGGCGGCCGGACCTCCTACCGCGGTCTGGTCCAGGTCGAGCCGGGCGCCCACCACAGCCGGTCCACGGTCAAGTGCGACGCGCTGCTGGTCGACACGATCAGCCGGTCGGACACGTACCCGTACGTGGACGTGCGCGAGGACGACGTCGCGATGGGCCACGAGGCGACGGTGTCGAAGGTCAGCGACGACCAGCTCTTCTACCTGATGAGCCGGGGGCTGAGCGAGGACGAGGCGATGGCGATGATCGTCCGGGGCTTCGTCGAGCCGATCGCCCGGGAGCTGCCGATGGAGTACGCGCTGGAGCTGAACCGGTTGATCGAACTGCAGATGGAAGGCGCGGTAGGTTAAGAAGTGACGGCAATCTCGACAGAATCCCCCGCACGCGAGGCCACCGGCTCGCCGGCGGAGCGGTTCACCTCGTTCGACCCGGACGCGTTCGGCGTCCCCACCGGCCGGGAGGAGGACTGGCGGTTCACGCCGCTGCGCAACCTGCGGCCGCTGTTCCAGTCGTTCACCCCGGAGAACACCTTCGAGTTCCAGACCGAGTTGCCCGAGGGCGTCACGGTCAGCTTCGTCGGCCGTGACCACCCGCTGGTCGGCACCGCGGTGGTGCCGGCCGACCGGGTGAGCGCGCTGGTGGCGACGCACGCACCGGGTGTGGTGCTGGTGAGCATCCCGGCCGGTGCGGAGCCGGCCGAGCCGATCACGCTGCGCTCGATCGGCAAGCCGGGCCTGAACTACGGCCACTTCGTGATCGATGCCGGCGCCGGCTCGCGTGCGACGGTGGTGATGGACCACCTGGGCAGCGTGACCGTGGCCGCCAACGTGGAGAGCGTGCTCGGCGACGGTGCGCAGCTGAGCCTGGTCAGCGTGCAGGACTGGGACGCGGACACGGTGCACGTGGCCGCGCACGGGGCGCTGGTCGGCCGGGACGCCAGCTACCAGCACGTGACGGTGAACCTCGGCGGCGGGCTGGTGCGGCTCAACCCGACGGTGTCGTTCGCCGGCCCGGGCGGCAGCGCGCGGCTGTACGGCGTGTCGTTCTGCGGCGACGGCCAGCACCAGGAGAGCCGGCTGTACGTCGACCACTCCCAGCCGCACTGCAGCTCGGACGTGGTCTACAAGTCGGTGCTCGACGGCGACACGGCCCGCACGGTCTGGATCGGCGACGTCCGGATCCGGCCGGCCGCGATCGGCACGAGCACGTACGAGCTGAACCGGAACCTGCTGCTCTCCGACGGCGCCCGGGCCGACTCGGTGCCGAACCTGGAGATCGAGACCGGTGAGATCGCCGGCGCCGGGCATGCCAGCGCGACCGGCCGGTTCGACGACCTGCAGCTGTTCTACCTGCAGGCCCGGGGCATTCCCGCGGACGTCGCCCGGCGACTGGTGGTCCGCGGCTTCCTGGCCGACGTCGTCGAGCGGATCGGCGTTCCCGCCCTGCACGACCGGCTGATGGCCAGCATCGACGCCCGGCTGGGTGCCTCGCCGCTGGTCGCCGCCGTGGAGGACGGCGAGTGAGCGCTGGCACCCGGATCTGCTCGGTCGCCGAGCTCAGCGACAACAAGCCGTTGCGGGTCGAGCTCGCCGAACTCGACGTCGCAGTCGTGAAGGTGGGTGAGCGGATCTTCGCGATCGAGGACGTCTGCTCGCACGCCGAGGTGCCGCTCTCGGAGGGCGAGGTCACCGACTGCACCATCGAGTGCGAGCTGCACGGCTCGCGGTTCGACCTGCGTACCGGCAAGCCGACCGGGCCACCGGCCACCCGGGCCGTCCCGGTCTTCGACACCACCGTGGTCGACGGCGAGGTCTTCGCCGATCTCGACTCGCCCATCGACCTCGACGCGATAGAGGAGAAGTAGATGTCCACCCTGGAAATCCGCGACCTGCACGTGGCCGTGGAGGACACGCCCATCCTGAAGGGCGTGAACCTGACGGTGTCGTCGGGCCAGACGCACGCGATCATGGGCCCGAACGGCTCCGGCAAGTCGACGTTGGCGTACTCGATCGCCGGCCACCCGAAGTACACGGTGACCTCCGGCGAGGTGCTGCTGGACGGCGTGAACGTGCTGGAGCTGGCGGTGGACGAGCGCGCCCGGGCGGGCCTGTTCCTCGCCATGCAGTACCCGGTGGAGGTGCCGGGCGTGTCGGTGTCGAACTTCCTGCGGACCGCGGCGACCGCGGTTCGGGGCGAGGCGCCGAAGCTGCGTACCTGGGTCAAGGAGGTCAACACCGCCATGGCCGAGCTGGAGATGGACAGGTCCTTCGCCGAGCGCAACGTCAACGAGGGCTTCTCCGGCGGCGAGAAGAAGCGGCACGAGATCCTGCAGATGGCGCTGCTCAAGCCGAAGATCGCGATCCTGGACGAGACCGACTCCGGCCTCGACGTGGACGCGCTGCGGATCGTCAGCGAGGGCGTGAACCGGGTCCGGGAGACCGGCATCGGCACCCTGCTGATCACCCACTACACGCGGATCCTGCGCTACATCAAGCCGGATCACGTCCACGTGTTCTTCGACGGCCGGATCGTCGAGTCCGGCGGTGCGGAGCTGGCCGACAAGCTCGAGGCGAACGGCTACGCCGGCTACGGCGCGAACGAGCCCGCGTCCGTCTGATCGTTCTCGCCCGCGGCTGACCCGGGCTGATCTCGAAGGGAGCCACCCGGTGGCCTACGACGTCGAACGGATCCGGCGGGACTTTCCGATCCTGACCCGGCAGGTGCACGGCGTGCCGCTGGTGTACCTGGATTCGGCGAACACGTCGCAGAAGCCGCAGGTGGTGCTCGACACCCTGGACGAGTACTACCGGCTGCACAACGCGAACGTGGCCCGGGCGGTGCACACGCTCGGCTCCGAGGCGACCACGCTGTTCGAGGGGGCGCGGGACAAGGTCGCGGCGTTCCTCAACGCGCCGCGCCGCGACGAGGTGATCTTCACCAAGAACATCTCGGAGTCGCTGAACCTGCTGGCGTACTCGCTGTCGAACGCCAGCACCTTTCCGGGAGCCGAGAGGTTCCGGATCGGCCCGGGCGACAACGTCGTGGTCACCGAGATGGAGCACCACTCGAACCTGGTGCCCTGGCAGCTGCTCGCGCAGCGGACCGGGGCGGCGTTCCGCTACATCCCGATCGACGAGGACGGCCGGCTGGTCGACGCGGCGATCGACGAGCGGATCGACGAGCGGACGAAGGTCGTCTCGTTCGTGCACCAGTCCAACGCGCTGGGCACGGTGAACCCGGTGCGCCGGCTGGTCGACCGGGCCCGCGCGGTCGGGGCGATCTCGATCGTGGACGCCGCCCAGTCCGCGCCGCACCGGCCGCTGGACGTGCAGGAGCTCGGTGCCGACTTCGTCGGCTTCACCGGGCACAAGCTGTACGGCCCGACCGGGGTCGGAGTGCTCTGGGGCCGGTACGAGTTGCTGGCCGAGCTGCCGCCGTTCCTGGGCGGTGGCGAGATGATCGAGACCGTGGACCTGTCCGGCACGACGTACGCGGCGCCACCGCACCGGTTCGAGGCCGGCACCCCGATGATCGCCGAGGCGATCGGGCTGGGCGCGGCGATCGACTACGTGACCGGGATCGGCATGGCCGAGATCCAGCGGCACGAGGAGGCGTTGACCGGCTATGCCCTGGACGCACTGGGCACGGTGCCCGGGCTGAAGGTGATCGGGCCGGCCGAGCCGGTGGACCGGGGGGCGACGATCTCCTTCGTCGTCAAGGGGATCCACCCGCACGACGTGAGCCAGCTGCTGGACGAGCAGGGCATCGCGGTGCGGGCCGGGCACCATTGCGCGCGCCCGGTCTGCGTCCGGTACGGGGTGCCGGCGACCACCCGGGCCTCGTTCGGTATGTACACGACGACCGCCGAGATCGACGCGCTGGTGGCGGGCCTGGCTCGGGTGCAGGAGATGTTCGGATGAGTGCGTGTTGGCGAGCAGGGACGGGAGGCGGCGCATGAGCCTGTCGATGGATTCGATGTACCAGCAGATCATCCTCGACCACTACAAGAACCCGCAGCACCGCGGTGAGATCGAGCCCTTCGACGCCGAGGTACACCACGTGAACCCGACCTGCGGCGACGAGGTGACGCTGCGGGTGCGGCTGGCCGACGGCGAGATCGCCGAACTCGGCTGGGTGGGGGAGGGCTGCTCGATCAGCCAGGCCTCCACCTCGGTGATGAGTGACCTGGTGGTCGGCTCGTCGATCGAGGATGCGCTGCAGCTACAGGAGAAGTTCCTGGAGCTGATGCAGTCGCAGGGTCAGGCGGAGCTGTCCGAGGGGGAGGCCGAGGCACTGGAGGACGCGGTCGCGTTCGAGGGTGTCTCGAAGTACCCGGCGCGGGTGAAGTGCGCCCTGCTGGGCTGGATGGCGATGAAGTCGGCAGTGGCCGAGGCGACCGGGAGCGCGTCCGGGGCGGACGAGCGCGACAATGTCGATCGTGACGTAGAGAAGAGCGTGGAACTGTGACCGAAGCTGACACCTTGCCGAAGCCGTCCCGGGACGATGTCGAAGAGGCGCTGCGCGATGTGGTGGACCCGGAGCTGGGCATCAACGTCGTCGACCTCGGGCTGGTGTACGGGCTGGACATCGCCGAGGACGCCACCGTCACCGTCGACATGACGCTGACCTCGGCGGCTTGCCCGCTCACCGACGAGATCGAGGAGCAGGCCCAGATCGCGTTGACCGGCGGACCGAAGCCGCTGGCCACCGGAGTGAAGATCAACTGGGTCTGGATGCCGCCGTGGGGCCCGGACAAGATCACCGACGATGGCCGCGAGCAGCTGCGGGCACTGGGTTTCAACGTCTGAGACTGCCTACCCGGCCCGTCGACGCTAACCTGCGACCGCGTCGCTACGCCGGATTGTCGTTAAGCCGCATTGTCCTTAAGCCGCATTGTCCTTAAGCCGGATTGTCGTTAAGCCGCATTGTCCTTAAGCCGCATTGTCGTTAACCGGCATCGTCACCATCGACTTGCGACGCCTGGTCATCGGGGCTGCCTGACCGCGGCCGCGGCCGGCCTCTTCGCAGCCAGGGTGGCCCGCCACCGCGGTAGCGGTGCCCGGTGGCCGTCTGCCAGACGAAGGTTCCGTCCCTGGTGTGCCGGTAGCTCCAGCCCGTCCCGGCCTTGGCCTGGTTGTGCCGGCGGCAAGCCAGCGCACCGTTGGCGCGGGTGGTCGGGCCACCGGCAGCGAACGGGGCGATGTGGTCGTATTCGCAGCGGTATCCAGGCTGGTTGCAGGTGGGAAAGGCGCACCGGTCGTCGCGGGCCGACACGAAATCGCGCAGCCGCTGCGATGGCCGGTACCGGTCCGGGCTGAGGTCGAGCAGCGCTCCGGTGTCCGGGTCGGTGAGCAGCCGGCGCCAGGTGCCGGACTCGTCAGCGGCCAGTCGCCGCGCCGCCCCGGCGGTGATCGGGCCGTAGCCGGTGAGGTGCGCCGGCTCGTCGTCCAGCCCGAGGAGGGTGTCGGCGGCAACCGTGACCTGGATGGCGGGCCGCCGGCCACGGGGCTTCGGCACCGACTCCGGCGTCAGCCCCGCCAGCATCCCGTCGACGAACAGGTCCGCCCGGCGCTGATCGAGAGTGCGCGGGTCCGTCGCGGGCAGGAGGGTTGCCCCGGCGGTCAGCCTGGTGTGCAGTAGCTGCGCTTCCGGGGCCGGCAGGTACGCGGTCAGCCAGGCCATTCCGTCGTCGTCGGCGGTCACCGCCACGCAGCGATCGGCGACCGCCGCCTGGTGCCGCTGCTCCGCGGTCGACGGGTCGCGCGCCAGCACGGCGCGCCGCACGACCTGCCGGAACTGCGGCACCGTGTACGTGCTGCCGTCACGGACTATCGGCGCCAGCACGGACTGCTCGTAGTCGGCGACCAGGCCGGGCTCATCGGGCAGCCGCCAGCTCCCCTCTGCCACCACCTGGGCATGCCCGGCGGAGAGCCGGCCCGCTGCCAGAGCCGCCATGGTGGCGGGGAGATCCTGTCGTAGCGTGCTGGCCTCGGCCAGCATCCGCTGCGCCGATCGCCCGGAGATCTGCAGCACCAGGGACACCGATTCCTCCGCCAGCCGCCGGTCGGAACGGTCCGCCTCGGCGATGGCAGCCACCACGCGCAACTTCGCCGCAGCCAACCACCGGCACTGCTCTTCGAGGACTGTGAGCAGGTCTACCTGCTCCGATTCGGACAGTGCGGAGGGCTCCACCGCGACCAGCGTCGCGCTGTCGCGTTCCGGCGGGCGCTGGCCGAGAGCGGCCGCCAGCGACCCGGCAGCAGCCGAACCCGCAGCAGCAGCGACCGACCCAGCAGCAGCGTGGTCGCCATCGGCAGGCCCGTCGTTCATGGCCCCGACTCTAGAAAGCAGGGACGACACGGGATCGCCTTTGTCCACAGGCCTGACCGCGCCGGCCGGTGTCATCCACAACCCCGGCCGGCACCGGCACAACCGGATCCGCCCGTGCGGTAGCCTGGTCGCCGTGGCCACCGTCCGGGATTGACCGAGCAATCTGACCCGTCACCCCGACAAGACCGGAAAGCCTTCATGATCACCGCCACTGACCTGGAACTGCGCGCGGGCGCGCGCATCCTGCTCGAACCCACCACCCTCCGCGTGCAGCCCGGCGACCGGATCGGCCTGGTCGGGCGCAACGGCGCGGGCAAGACCACCAGCCTCAAGGTCCTCGCGGGCGAGACGCTGCCACACGCCGGACAGGTGAGCAGCAACTCGCCGATCGGCTACCTGCCACAGGACCCGCGCACCGGCGACCTCGAGCAGACCGCCGCCGACCGCGTGCTGTCCGCACGCGGCCTCGACACGATCCTGCACGAGCTCACCGCCCTCGGGCAGCGGCTGGCCGAGGAGCATGAGGACGAGTCGCTGGTCCGCCGGTACGGCCAGCTGGAGGAGCGGTTCTCCGCGCTCGGCGGGTACGCGGCCGAGGCCGAGGCCGCCCGCATCTGCTCCCACCTCGGGTTGCCCGAACGGGTGCTGGGCCAGCCGCTCGGCACCCTCTCCGGCGGCCAGCGCCGCCGGATCGAGCTGGCCCGGATCCTGTTCGCCGACTCGGCCGGCGAGCCGACCACGATGCTGCTCGATGAGCCGACCAACCACCTCGACGCCGACTCGATCACCTGGCTGCGCGACTTCCTCAAGGGCCACCGCGGCGGCCTGATCGTGATCAGCCACGACGTCGAACTGCTCGACGCGGTCGTCAACAAGGTCTGGTACCTCGACGCCAACCGCGCGAACGTCGACGTCTACAACGTCGGCTGGAAGACCTACCTGAAGCAGCGCGAGGCCGACGAGAAGCGCCGGCACCGCGAGCGTGCCAACGCCGAGCGCAAGATCGACCAGCTGCGCGGCCAGGCCGACAAGATGCGGGCCAAGGCCACCAAGGCCAAAGCGGCGCAGCAGATGCTGCGGCGGGCCGATGCGCTCAACGCCGGCATGGCCGAGCTGCGGGTGCACGACAAGGTCGCCAAGCTCCGCTTCCCCGATCCGGCGCCGTGCGGGCGCACCCCGCTCACCGCGGAGGGCCTGTCGAAGTCGTACGGCTCGCTCGAGGTCTTCACCGACGTCGACCTGGCCATCGACCGCGGCACCCGGGTGGTCGTGCTCGGCCTGAACGGCGCCGGCAAGACCACCCTGCTGCGGCTGCTGGCCGGGCAGGAACCGGCCGACACCGGCGAGGTCACCCCCGGCCACGGCCTGCGGCTGGGTTACTACGCCCAGGAGCACGAGACGCTCGACACCGAGCGGACGGTGCTGGAGAACATGCGGACGGCGGCGCCGGACCCGGCCGACCTGCAACTGCGCAGCACCCTCGGCGCGTTCCTGTTCTCCGGCGAGGACGTCGACAAGCCGGCCGGGGTGCTCTCCGGCGGCGAGAAGACCCGGCTGGCGCTGGCGATGCTGGTCACCAGTGCCGCGAACGTGCTGCTGCTCGACGAGCCGACGAACAACCTCGACCCGGCCAGCCGCGAGCAGGTGCTCGACGCGCTGCGCCGCTACACCGGTTCCATCGTGCTGGTCACGCATGACGAGGGCGCCGTCGAAGCCCTCAATCCGGACAAGGTGATTCTGCTTCCGGACGGGGTCGAGGACAGCTGGAGCGCCGACCTCGCCGACCTCATCGCACTCGCCTGATCTTCTGCCGCCCGCGGTATTGCTTTGGCCTGCACCAGCGGTTAGGAAGGTCTCGACAGATACGCCTCCTGTCGGGAGCTGCTGGGCGGTGCAGCATTCCCGAGCACTTGCCGGGTCATGGACGACCCGGGTTTCCACGCATTGGTGCCGTGTTACCTACCAGAGAGGAACTGACGGTGGCCGATCTGAAGAAGGGTGCCCGGATCACGGGGTCCGAGCGGAGCAAGCTGGCGATCGAGGTCAAGAAGCAGTACGAGAAGGGGCAGAGCATCCGCGAACTCGCGGACAGCCATAATCGCTCGTACGGATTCATCCACCGCCTGCTGAGCGAGAACGACGTCTCGCTCCGCGGACGCGGCGGTGCGACGCGCGGAAAGAGGAAATAACACTGAGTTCCGAGACCAGCCCCACGGGCGTCGAGGTGCCGGCGGCCGCGGGGTTCCGGCTCGCCGTGTCCGGCGACGGCACGGTGGCCACGATAAGCCTGAATCAACCGGACATCCGCAACGCCCAGAACCCGCACACCTGGACCTGGCTGGTCACCGCGGTGAACCAGCTGCCCGGCACGGTGCGGGTGCTCGTGCTGCGCGGCGACGGGCCGTCGTTCTCGGCCGGCCTGGACCGGCGGATGATGACCGCCGAGGGCATCCCCGGGGCGCCGACCCTGGCCGAGCTGGCGGGACTGCCACCGGAGCAGGCCAGCGCCCGGATCGCCGGCTTCCAGGAGGCGTTCGGGGTGTTCACCCGGCCCGGCCTGGTCAGCATCGCGCTGGTGCAGGGGCACGCGGTGGGCGCGGGCTTCCAGCTCACGCTCGGCTGTGACGTCCGGATCGCCGCCGACGACGCCCAGTTCACGATGGCCGAGGTGAGCCTGGGCCTGGTGCCCGATCTCGGCGGCACCAAGCGGCTGGTCGAGCTGGTCGGCTACTCCCGGGCGGCGCTGATCTGCCTCACCGGCCAGCGGGTCGGTGCCGCCGAGGCCGAGCGGATCGGCCTGGTCAGCGCGGTGGTCCCGGCCGCGGAGCTCGACGCGGCCGGGGCACAGTTCGTCGAGCGGATCCGGTCGCTGCCGAGGGAGGCCGTCACCGAGATCAAGGCGCTGCTGCTGGCCGCCGGCGGCCGCGGCCAGGCCGAGCAGGAACGGGCCGAACGCGAGGCCCAGCACCGGCAGCTGCGGCTGCTGGCCGGCCTGACAGCCGAGGACGAACCTGCCGAGGACGAACCTGCCGCGGACGAACCTGCCGCGGACGAGCCGGCGCCTACCCGAACCAGCGGCGCCGGATGACCCACCCGGGCGGCCACTGGGCCGTCATGCGCTCGATGCGCCGCGACCCGGCGATGGCCAAGGGACTGCGCAAGGGGACGGCCCGGCGGGTGGTCTCCTTCGCCCGGCCGTACCGCTGGATCCTGCTGGCGTTCCTGGCCGTCGTCATCGCCGACGCGCTGATCGGGGTGGCCACCCCGGTGCTGGCCGGCCGGGTGGTCAACGAGATCACCCGGCACGGGCAGGTGCGCACGGTGGCCTGGATCGCCGGCATCATCGCCGGGTTGGCGGTGATCGACGCCGGCCTGTCGCTGGCCCAGCGCTGGTACTCGTCCCGGATCGGCGAGGGCCTGATCTTCGACATGCGTACCGCCGTCTTCGACCACGTGCAGACCATGCCGCTGGCGTTCTTCACCCGCACCCAGACCGGCGCCCTGGTCAGCCGGCTCAACTCCGACGTGCTCGGCGCGCAGCAGGCCTTCACCAGCACCCTGTCCGGCCTGGTCAGCAACGCGGTGAGCCTGGTGCTCACCGCGACGGTGATGTTCACTCTGTCGTGGCAGATCACCCTGCTGGCGCTGGTGCTGCTGCCGCTCTTCGTGCTGCCGGCCCGGCGGATCGGCACCCAGCTGCAGGAGATCACCCGGGAGTCCTACCAGCTGAACGCCTCGATGAACGCCACCATGACCGAGCGGTTCAACGTGGCCGGTGCCCTGCTGGTGAAGCTCTTCGGCAAGGCGCCGGCCGAGTCGGCCTCGTTCAGCTCCCGGGCCGGCCGGGTGCGCGACATCGGAGTGCGCTCGGCGATGTACGGCCGGGTGCTCTTCGCCGCGCTCACCCTGGTCGCCGCGCTCGCGCAGGCGCTGGTCTACGGCCTGGGCGGTTACTACGCGCTGACCGGGCGGCTCTCGACCGGCACCGTGGTGACGCTGGCCCTGCTGCTGTCCCGGCTGTACGGGCCGCTGACCGCGCTGTCCAACGCCCGGGTGGACGTGATGAGCGCGCTGGTCAGCTTCGACCGGGTCTTCGAGGTGCTCGACCTGGCGCCGCTGATCGCCGACGCCCCGGACGCGCAGCCGCTCGGGCCGCTGGACTCGGCGACCGCGACCGTGGAGTTCGACGACGTCCGGTTCTCCTATCCGAGCGCGGCCGAGGTGTCGCTGGCCTCGCTGGAGGACGTCGCGGTGCTCGACCGGGGCGCCGGGGCCGAGGTGCTCAAGGGCGTCACCTTCACCGCCGAGCCCGGCCAGCTGGTCGCGCTGGTCGGCCCGTCCGGGGCCGGCAAGACGACCATCAGCCAGCTGGTGCCGCGCATCTACGACGTCCGTTCGGGCGCGGTGCGGGTCGGCGGCCGGGACGTCCGGGCGGTCACCCAGGACTCGCTGCGCGACGCGATCGGGGTGGTCAGCCAGGACGCACACCTGTTCCACGACACGATCGCGGCGAACCTGCGCTACGCCCGGCCCGGCGCCACCGACGACGAGCTGTGGCAGGCGCTGGCCGCCGCCGACATCGCCGACACGGTGGCCGCCCTGCCCGAGCGGCTGAACACGGTGGTGGGGGACCGGGGCTACCGGCTGTCCGGGGGTGAGAAGCAGCGCGTCGCGATCGCCCGGCTGCTGCTCAAGGCGCCGCCGATCGTGATCCTCGACGAGGCCACCGCGCACCTGGACTCCGAGAGCGAGCAGCACGTGCAGAACGCGCTCGCCGTCGCGCTGCGCGGCCGGACCTCCCTGGTCATCGCGCACCGGCTCTCCACCATCCGGGCCGCCGACCTGGTGCTGGTGGTCGAGGCGGGGCGGATCGTGCAGTCCGGCACCCACGAGGAACTGATGCGGGCCGGCGGCCTGTACGCCGAGCTCTACCGCACCCAGTTCGCGCCGGGGCGCCAGCACCCCGGCGAGCTGGTCCCGACTGCGGGCGCTCAGTTCGCCAGCGAGACCGGCAGCGAGTCGGGGGCGTCCAGCAACTCCTGAAACGCCAGCTCGGCCGCGCCGATCAGCGCCGACTCCTGGCCGAGGCCGGGCAGCAGCAGCTTCACACCGGACCGGGAGGCCGACATCGCCCGCCGGTCGAGTTCGGTCTCGACGGTGCGGCGTTCCAGCCGGACGACCTCGGCCAGCGAGCCGCCGACCACGATCGCCTGCGGGTTGAAGCAGTTCACCAGGTTGGCCAGGCTGCGCCCGAGCCACATCGCGACGGTGCACACCGCCTGCCGCGCCACCGGGTCGCCGGCCGCGGCCTCGATGAACACCGTGTCCACCGCGCGCGCCCCGTGCCCCTCGGTCACCCCCGCCGCCCGCAGCAGCGCGTGCTCACCGATGTAGGTCTCGATGCAGCCGGTGCTGCCGCAGTGGCAGGGCGGGCCGTCCGGGTTGATCGTCATGTGCCCGATCTCGCCGGCGTACCCGCCGCTGCCGTGCAGCTGGGTGCCCTCGCTGATGATGCCGGCACCGACGCCGACGCTGCCGTTGAGATAGACCAGGTGGTCGTACCCGGTTGCCGCGCCGCGCTGGTGCTCGGCCAGCGCGCCCAGGTCGGCGTCGTTGCCGATCTGGACGTTCACGTCGCCACCGAACCGCGCCGAGAGGCTGTCGGCGAACGGCACCGCGCGCCAGTTCAGGTTCGGCGCGTGGTCGACGAAGCCGTCCCGGCGGCGCACGGTGCCCGGGATGGACACGCCCACCCCGACCGGCGCCCCGCCACCGGGCCGGCGCCGGCCCAGCCACTCGGCGTCGCCGACGATCTGGTCGATCACCGCCTCCGGCCGGCGGGCCGCGCCGTCGATGGCCACCTGCCGGCGCTCGTGCACCACCCCGCCCAGCCCGACTGTCGCGGTCACGATCCGCTCGACCGCGACGTCCACCGCCAGCACGTACGGCCCGTCCGGCCGCGGCGCGACCAGGTGCGACGGCCGTCCCGCCCGGTCGCGGCCGGACGGCACGTACTCGCTGACCAGGCCGAGCGCCACCAGGTCGGAGACCAGTGCCCCGATGGTGCTCCGGTTCAGCCCGGTGGCCGCGGTGAGCTCGGCCCGGGTCAGCTCGCCGTGCTGGTGGATGTGCCGCAGCAGCAGGCTGAGGTTGTGCCGGCGGATCTCTTCCGGTCGCACCGCCAGTCGCCTGGCCACCGTGCGATCCCTTCCCGGATCCGGCCGGTCAGCCGAGGCCAGCGGCGCCGGCCCGGCGCCGGGACAGCGCGTCCACCGCGGCGGCCAGCAGCAGCACGGCACCGGTCACGATGTACTGGATCGAGTCCCGGTTGTTGCCCTGCACGAGGTCGGCCATGCCGTTCGCAATCACCGCGACCACCAGGCCGCCGATGATCGCGTCAGCCGGCCGGCCCCGGCCGCCGAAGAGGCTGGTGCCGCCGATGACAGCCGCGCCGACCGCCAGCAGCAGGGTGTTGCCGCCACCGGTGTTCGCGTCCACCGAGTGGGTGTTCGAGGCCAGCAGCACGCCGCCGATGGCCGCCATGAACGAGCTGATCACGAACACCGAGATGCGCACCCGGTCGGTCCGGATGCCGGCCCGGCGAGCGGCCTCGGTGTTGCCGCCGACCGCGTAGACGTGCCGGCCGTACCGGGTGCGGCTGAGCACGAAGCTCCACACCACGAAGAAGAAACCGATCTCCAGCACCACCCACGGCACGCCCTGCAGCGCCGGCGGCTTGACCAGCACCAGCTGGCCGCCCTGGTTGACCAGCTGGCTGCCGCCGGAACCGCCGCGGTTGAGGTTGAGCAGGTACACCGCGACCGCCAGCAGCACCGCCAGCGCGGCGACCTTCACCGCGACCAGCGGGACCGGCTCGGCGATCAGGCCCGCGCTGCGCCGGGAGGTCATCTGACGCACCTTGACCAGCGCGTAGCCGACCACGGCGACGACCGCCAGCACCCAGCCCAGCCACGGCTCCATCTGCCCGTTGTAGAGGTTGGTGATGAAGCTGTCGGTGATCGAGATGTTGCCGTGCGCACCGGCCCCGTTGAGCACGAAGAACAGCGTGACGCCCTGGAAGGCCAGGAACAGTGCCAGCGTCACCACGAACGAGGGGATGCGCACCTTGGCGCACAGCCAGCCGGTGCCGAGACCGATCACCAGGCCGCAGACCAGCGCGGCGCCGATCGCGAACGGCCACGACCAGCCGTACCCGACCGACAGTCGCGCCATCAGGGTGGCGCACACGCCGGCCGCGGTGCCGGCGGCCAGGTCGATCTCGCCGAGCAGCAGGACGAAGACCAGTCCCATCGCGATGAAGATGGTGGGGGAGGACTGCTTGAGCAGGTCGGAGAAGTTGGCCAGCGAGCCGAACTGCGGGTGCAGGATCCAGAACACGATCACCAGCACGATCAGGCCGGAGACGGCCGGCAGCGAGCCCATGTCGCCGCTGCGGACCCGCTGCCGGTACGTGCGGAAGTAGGCGCCGAGGCCGCCCTCGATCGGTGCGGTCGAGGCGACCGAGGCCAGGTCGGCGGGGACGTGCGCCGACTCGTCGGAGCTGGTCGGGTGGGACTCGGGGGTCACGCTCGAGGTCGTCATGTCACACCGCTCCTGCGGTCGCGTTGGTGGCGGGCAGCCCGATGTCACCGGTGCGCCCGGTGGTGATCAGCTCGACGAGCTGCTGCTGGTCGACGTCCTTGCGGTCGACGATCGCCGCCATCTGGCCGAGGTAGAGCACCGCGATCCGGTCGGCGACCTGCAGCACGTCGTTCATGTTGTGGCTGATCAGCACCACCGCGATGCCCTGGTCGGCGAGTCGGCGCACCAGTTCGAGCACCTGCGCGGTCTGGGCGACGCCCAGGGCCGCGGTCGGCTCGTCGAGCAGCACGACCTTCGACTGCCACAGCACGGACTTCGCGATCGCGACGGTCTGCCGCTGGCCACCGGAGAGGCTGGAGACGCGCTGGCGCACCGACTTCACGGTGCGTACGGAGAGCGACTTCAGCGCACCGGCCGCGGCCTTCTCCATCGCGATCTCGTCCAGCACGACGCGGCCGTGGGTCTCGCGGCCGAGGAACATGTTCTGCACGATGTCGAGGTTGTCGCAGAGCGCCAGGTCCTGGTAGACGATCTCGATGCCGAGGTCGGCTGCCTGCCGGGGGCTGTGCACGTGCACCTGCTTGCCCTCGAAGGTGTAGTCGCCGGAGTCGATGCTGTACGAGCCGCCGATGCACTTGACGAGGGTCGATTTGCCCGCGCCGTTGTCGCCGACCAAGGCGGTGACCTGCCCGGCGTAGGCGTCGAAATCCACCTTGCGCAGCACGTCGACGGGTCCGAAACTCTTGTCGATCGACCTCAGGCTGAGTGTCGGTTCGGCCATGGCTCCTCCTCGGCTCCGCTCGGGAGCCCTCACGTGGCTGGCCCTGCTGCGTGATATCGCGGGCCCGGATGACGCCAGCGGGTCGCCGGCTGGGTACTGCGGCTGTCGA
>Ga0335073_10005075_pt1 | contig 18484 bp, 15 predicted proteins | sample Lox_Sample_22_FD_207093 | JGI IMG/M metagenome (GOLD analysis project Ga0335073, IMG submission 207093) | Soil microbial communities from Loxahatchee National Wildlife Refuge, Florida, United States - Lox_Sample_2.2 | ecosystem: Environmental > Terrestrial > Soil > Wetlands | place: USA... | reverse complement strand
GGACTTCGGTGAACGCTTCCGGGCCGACCATGGCGCCGATCGACATCACCTGGTCCGGGTCCAGCGCCTGGCGCGGTTCAAAGCGCGGGAGATACGCGTCCACCTGTTCCTGGGTTGGTAAATCGACCCGCTCGTAGGCGTGCGTCAGAATGAAGCCATCGATACAGACCATCACGGGACAGGAGAGTTCCTCGGCCAGCCGGAACGCCTGGATGTGCAGGTCTGCCGCTTCCTGGTTGTTCTCCGCGAAGAGCTGAATCCAGCCGGCATCGCGCATCGACATGGAATCCGAATGGTCGTTCCAGATATTGATGGGCGCACCGATTGCCCGATTGCCGATCGTCATCACAATGGGAAGTCCCAAACCGGAAGCGTTGTAAACCGCTTCGGCCATGAACAACAGTCCCTGGCTCGCCGTCGCCGTGTAGGTGCGCGCTCCGGCAGCCGAAGCCCCGATCGCCACCGACAGGGCCGCGAACTCCGACTCTACATTGATGAACTCGCAGGGTTTCAGGTGTCCCGCTTTCACAATCTCGCTCAACCCCTCGACGATGTGGGTCTGCGGCGTGATCGGGTACGCACAGATGACTTCCGGCCGGCACCGTGCAACGGTCTCCGCCACCGCGCGGGAGCCTTCAATTTGCCTAAGCATGAATAACCTCTTTGGTCCGAATTCTCTCGTACGCCTCCTGCGCGGCAGCGGCGTTTCCGTCGGCGATTTTGGCCGGAAACCTCTCGCGAATCGCAGCGATTACGGATTCAATCTTGAGCAGGCCCGTGATGCCGGCGAAACCGCCGAGAAGCGCCGCGTTCGGCAAGGGACGGCCGACGTGTTTCAAGGCCAGTTCGCTGGCCGCCACGCTGCGGCAATGTCCTTGCGGCAATGGCTTCAGGAACTCATCGAGACCGAGCTCTTGAATGCCGCGCGTTGAGTTCAGCAGAACAAAGCCGCTGGCAGAGAGGCCCTCGAAAAGATTCACCTGATGGAGAAGAGTCGGATCCTGGATAATGAGCGCATCCGGCTGCATTACCGGTTCGCGAAGCCGTATCGATCGTTGGTCGATCCGGCAGAAAGCCATCACCGGGGCTCCGGTCCGTTCCGAACCGAAGCTCGGAAATGCCTGAGCGTATTTCCCTTCAAGGAAAGCGGCAACCGATAACAATTCCGCGGCCGTCACCACGCCTTGGCCGCCCCGCCCATGGATTCGGATTTGAAACATCGCCATGCCGGGTGCATCCAGGCGGCCAGTCCCTTAAGCTTTGCAGGACTGCGGCTTCCCGGCAGATTTCAGGATTTGCGCCGATGGGCTGTGGCAAAAGGCACAACCATCCTGGGCGAAGGCACGCAGGCTGGTCTTGTGCAGTGTGATAACGCTACGGACGATTCCGACCTAACGCGCGGCAGTTTTCACGCGAACACGTCCTTGCTCACTTCGCCCGCGACCACCGTGGGACGCTCCGCCCGGCCGTTGTGCATGTAGGTGACGTTCAGATGATTCAGCCCGAGCGCCCACAGCATGGTCGCGTGAATGTCGTTGACGTGCATCTTATGCTCGGTTGCATACATCCCGATCTCATCGGTCGAGCCGATATATTGCCCGCCCTTCACCCCGCCGCCGGCCATCCAGATGGTGAATCCCCAGGGATTGTGATCGCGCCCCAGACCTTTTTCGTTGAACGGCGTGCGTCCGAATTCGCCGCCCCACACCACCAGCGTATCTTTCAACAGGCCGCGCGCTTTCAGATCGGTCAGCAGCGCGGCGATCGGTTGATCCGACGCCTTGCACCACCTGCTGTGATTGGCCTCGACGTTTTCGTGGGCGTCCCAGCCGCTGCCGGAACCGCAGTAAAGCTCGATGAAGCGCACGCCGCGCTCCACCAGCCGGCGCGCCAGAAGGCAGTTCTGGCCGAACGCCCGCGTCTCTTCCTGGTCCAGGCCGTACAGCTTTTTGGTCGCTTCCGATTCGGTCGAAACGTCCACCGCTTCCGGAGCCGCGCTCTGCATCTTGTAGGCCAGCTCGTAGGAACGGATGCGCGCGTCCAGCTCCGAATCGTGCTGCTTGTCCGCCGCCCAGATCTGGTCCAGACGATTCAGTAAGCCCAGCTCGTTGCGCTGCTCCGCGTCGGTCATTCCGTCCGGCGGTTTCAAATGAAGCAGCGGCGTATCGCCCTGGCGGAACTGCATTCCTTGATAGGTGGCCGGCAGGAACCCGGCGCTCCATTGCTTGGCTCCGCCGATGGGATCGCGATCGTCAAGCATCACCACGAACGAGGGAAGGTTGCGGTTGGCGCTGCCCAAGCCGTAATTCACCCAGGAGCCGAGGCACGGCCGTCCGCTCAGGATCGAGCCGCTGTTCATCTCGGTGACGCCGCCCAGATGATTGATGCCGTCCGTCCAGCAGGAGCGGATCACGGTCATTTCATCCACATGCCCGGCGATGTTCTGATACCAATCGGACACCCAGATGCCGCTTCGCCCGTATTGCTTGAAAGTGCGCTTGGAGGGCATCAGGCCGTTGTGCGACGTGCCGGGCATCGCGGTGAATTTCGGCCGCATCGACTCCGGCAGCGGCTGCCCGGCCATTTCTTTCAACTTCGGCTTGTAGTCGAACAGATCGACATGGCTCGGCCCGCCTTCCATGAACAGCCAGATGATCGACTTCGCCGTCGGCGGATGGTCAGGCAGCTTGGGAGCCATCGGATCGGCCGAGGTGGCCGCGCCCAGCAGGCCCTCTTCGAAAAGCATCTGCGTCAGGGCGATGCCCGCCAGGCCGCTGCCGGCCCGGCCGAAAAAATCGCGCCGCGAGCAGATCTTGCAATGATGCGGATTGCTGTTCATGATGGCTCCTTTCAATTGATGTAAATAAATTCGTTCGAGTTGAGCAAAGTGTGGCAGAGGTCGACGAAGGCCGCCGCCTGGGCTGGATCCATTCCCGGCGGAATGGTATCGGGCAGCGGAACCTTGTCATTTTTCGCGATTCGCGCGGCGAGCAGGCCGGATTGCCGCCCGATAAAATCGGCGATCGCCTGGCTCTCTTCCGGCCGTGGCGCGCGCGAGTAGACGATGCGGTACAGACGATCGACCTGCTGTTGCGGCGAAAGACCGCCATCGTTCAGCACGCGCGTGGCGAGCTTGCGCGACCACTCCATTACCAGCTCATCGTTCAACAGCGCCAGCGGCTGCGTCGGCGTCACCGTGGCGTAGCGGCGCGGGCAGGATTCGTGGGTGTCGGGAAAATCGAAGGTCTCAAACATCGGATAGCGCAGATTGCGTTTGACGAACACATACACGCTGCGGCGATCGGCCTCGGCCTCATCTTTTTCGGTGTTCCAGTTCAGGTATCTCGATCCGGGCATGTTCACGCCCGGCGGCAGCGGCGGAAATACGCCGGGCCCCCCCATTTTTAAACTAAGCTCACCGCCCACGAACAGCATGGAGTCGCGAATCGCCTCGCCTTCGAGACGCCTGCGGCTGAAGCGCCACACCAGCTTGTTTTCAGGATCCACGGCGGAAGCTTCCTGCTGATACGCCGAGGACTGCTGATACGCGCTTGAAAGCATGATCAGGCGATGCATCTTTTTGAGGCTCCAGCCGTTCTCGACGAACGTGGCGGTCAGCCAGTCGAGCAGCTGCGGATTGCTGGGACGCTCGCCCATGATGCCGAAATCGCTGGGAGAGCCGACGATTCCTTCGCCGAAGTGATAATGCCAGATGCGGTTCGCCATCACCCGCGTGCTCAGCGGATTTGCCGGGTCGGCGAGCCAGTTGGCGAGCGCGGTGCGCCGTCCGCTGGAGTTTAAATTCTCGGGTGGAACCACTTTCGCTGGATTCGGATCGAGAATACTCAGAAAGCCCGGCTGCACTTCGTCGAGCGGCGCATCGTAGACGCCTTTCGACAGAATATACGTCGCCGGCATGATCCGCGCCTGGTCCACCATAATCTCGCCGAGCGGCGGATCGGCGGGTTTGAGCGAATCGTACGCCGCCAGCCCGGACTTGAGCGCGTCATATTTTTCTTTCGCCTCACCCTTCAGGCTCCTGGCAACACTCGCATCCGACGGCAAACGCTGCGCGCTGCGGTAATACATCTGCCACTGCATCGGCGTGCGTTTTTCGGGCGGCGTGAAGACCGCGTCCTGCGCCTCCTGCGGGAACATGCCGATCGATTCTTTGGTCTTGGCGATGCGTGCGTCTTCGAGCAGCGCGGCCATCTGCGCGCGAATCTCTCGCGTCTTCGCGTCCCACTCGGCGTATTGCCGATCGTAGGCGGCTTTTTGTTCGCCGTTCAGAAGGTTGGCGTTGTCGCGATTCGTAGCGCCCGCGAAAAACGCCTGCAACCGGTAATAATCCTTCTGCGGAATCGGATCGAACTTGTGGTCGTGGCACTTGGCGCAGCCATAGGTCATGCCCATGAAAACGGCTCCGACCGTGTCGGTAATATCGTTGAGAATTTCCTGGCGCATGATGATCGGATTGGCCAGGTTGCTCTCATCCGGCCACAGGCGGTTGAAACCGGTGGCGACCTTCGCCGCCGGATCGTCCGGATAAAGCTCGTCGCCGGCGATCTGTTCCTTTATAAACCGGTCGTAGGGCTTGTCGTGATTGAAGGAATCGATCACATAGTCGCGATAGCGCCACATATTCGGGCGCGTTTCGTCGGCTTTGAACCCTTGGGTGTCGGCGTAGCGCGCCAGATCCAGCCAATAACGGCCCCATCGCTCGCCGTACTGAGGAGAAGCGAGCAGTTCGTCCACAACTTTTTCAAACGCCCGCGGCGAATGGTCGGCGAGGAACGCCTGCACCTGCTCCGGCGACGGCGGTAATCCGATCAGATCGAAATACGCCCGCCGCAGCAGCGTGACTTTGTCGGCCGGCGGATTGGGCTGAAGATTCTTCTGTTCGAGTTTCGCCAGGATGAACGCATCGACCGGCGTCCGAACCCAGGCGGTATTTTTCACCGCGGGAATCGCCGGCTTCACCACTTTCTGGAACGCCCAATATTTGCGCTGCGCGTCGGTGAATTTTTTTTCGGCCGGTTGATTCGCGGCGACGCTGGGTTCCGGCGGCTGAGCATCCCATGACGCGCCGCCGTCGATCCACGCCTTCAAAGCCGCGATCTGTTCATCACTCAGCCGCCCGCCGAGCGGCATGCGCGGCTGCTCCTCGCCGCTGACGTGTTTATAAAGCGAACTGGCCGCCGCGTTGCCTGGAACGATCGCCGGCCCGTGTTTGCCGCCTTTAAGCGCGCTCTCCCGGCTGCGCAAATCGAGATCGGCCATGGGATTCGCCGCGCCATGGCACTGCAAACATTTTTCGGAAAGGATCGGCGCAATGTCGCTCGAAAAGGAAACGGTCTTCGATGGCTGGCTGAACGCGCGTGGAGGCAGCACGGCCACAATCAGTAAACATGAGAAGCGGCGCATTCGATCGAAGCTCACGCCAATGCTCCTTCCCGTTTAAAATTGGACGCTACAACACGGCTTTGTCTGGCTTTCTGGAGTATACATCAGATCATTGCAGAACAGGCAGTTGGGCCAGGCCTTCGGGCGCCTCACTTCCGGAAGAACAAGGTGGGATACTGTCCATCTGGCGATATAGCTGCGACGAACTCCCACCCGTCGGCGGAGTACCTATCTAAGATGGTTTGGATTTGTTGCGAATTGTTAATGGCTGCGGACACGGCGATGTACTTGCGCTGAGCAGCGTGGATTGGTTGGGGGGCGAGAAGTGGGCCTATCGCAATGACGGCAAGAAGCAATACGATCAGCAGCAGGCAGGTGTTACAGAATCTGTTCATAGCGGCCTCCGCGTCCAGTATAGACTCGTCGCCTTAGAGCGATCATGTCGCTCTTTCTGTCCCCCCTCTTCGAATTCGAGCGCGCAACCAGGTCCGACGCCTCCCAGAGGCGATCCCTCACGCCGACCGCAATCCGCTGGCGACATGCGCGGCGTCCCACGGGTCTTCGCGAAACTGTACGAGAAGTATAAAGCGCGACGGCGGCAGCGTGACTCTCGATCTTGCTCGATCGCTCGGGCAGGTAGCTTCCCATCGACCGAGAACAACGTTCAAAACGTCAGATTTCAAGGTAGCCCACTACCCGAAGTCGCAAGAAATTGATTTCTTAGGCTCCGGCCGCAATCACCGTTTCAGGCTGCCGTCCGCCCCCGGCGGCGTGAAAAGCCGGATGTCGACGCGCTGATGCTCAGCTTGAAAGGCCGGCCCGGTGGGATCCACTTCGCCGATGGCCACCACCACAATTCGATCCGGCGCGATGCCCTGATTTTTCAGGAAACGCGCGACCGCCTGCGCCCGTTGCGCGCTGATCTTGAGATCTTCCGCCCTCGAAGCTCCGCCGTCGGCGTAGGCTCGCAACTCAATGATCGATCCGGGGACATGCGCGGCTTGAGTTAAGAGAGGGCTCAGCGAAGCCAACTGGCCTTCCTTCAGGCGCACCGATCCGGAATTGAAATAGACTCTCTTGAGCGCCGCCAGATCGTAACTCTCAAGCAGCTCGGCTCGCTGCGGAATTGTCGCCCGTACGCTCAGTGCAACGCCGCTGTCAGGCTCCGCCGCACCTGCCGCGGCGACCCCCATCAGTCCCGAAATCATGATCGTCGTCAAGAGCCTCAGATTTTTCACGTCTTTCCCTCGCTCCACAGATATCGATGCAGGTGGGATGCCATGCGAATCCACCTATTTTTCAACCAGTTCGGATTTTCGGGCTGGTTGAGCTAAACCGCACCGTACCATTTCAACCACCACTTGCCGGGCGCGATAATGAGGTTAGTGGACGGACCCGGCAACTCCCTTCGCCTTCGAGATGCTCGGCTCTCCGACGTGCCCGCTCTTGCCGCGCTGATCGAATTGTCGGCCCGCTGTCTTCAGGCCGGCGATTATTCGCCGGCGCAGATCGAAGGAGCGCTCGGAACCGTTTTTGGCGTCGATAGCCAACTGATTGCGGACGGCACGTATTTCGTCGTGGAGGCGGCCGGCGCGGACGGGAAGTCGGTGCTCGCCGGTTGCGGCGGCTGGAGCAAACGCAAAACGCTCTTCGGCGGCGATCAACGGTCCGGCCGCGAAGATCATCTGCTCGATCCGCTCGGGGACAATGCTCGAATCCGCGCCTTTTTCGTCCATCCGGAATGGGCCCGCCGCGGCATCGGCAGCATGATCCTGGATGCGTGCGAGAACGCCGCGATGGCGATGGGCTTCCGTGGTTTTGAGATGGGCGCGACGGTCACCGGCGAGCGCCTGTACCGCGTCAGAGGTTATGAACCGCGGGAACGCCTGGAGGTGCCGCTCGCCAACGGCGCGTCGCTGTTGATTATTCGTATGGAAAAACATTGCCGGAGCGAAGGGCGCGCCGGCAGCGTAGCGTAGTAGACGCCGGCGCTAACGGTGGTGTCCCTGAATTTATGTGGGGCCTGCCCCAGCATCCCTCAGTGTGTCGTCAGAGCGACCGCCAGGACGATCAGGGATTTTATTCCCGGTACGATGCTGCTGGCGTCGTCTTCTTCTTCGAGGCGATGCGGGAAGCGTTCGCTGGTCGCGCCGATGGCCACGGCCGGTATACCCATAGCCACGGCATTGTTGGCGTCGGTCGATCCTACGTCCTGGGGCGCGATCTCGGGCGTACCGGGTTTACGGAAGTAGTTGCTGACGGCCAGCGCCGTCTGGGTCAGTGGATGATTCAGCCGCTCCTTCTGCGGCAACGCCTTGGAGTAATCGCCCGACATCTTTCGCTCCATCCGGAAACCGACCCCTTCCTGCTGCCCGATCCGGCGCGCCGTCGAGACCACCTCGGATTCGAGACGATCCTGCGTCGGGCTGTCCAACGAACGAAGGTCCACGGTGAACCAGGCCTCCCGCGGAATCGCGTTCACCACCGTTCCGCCGCCCAGCATGCCCACGTTGAGAACCGGCAGTTTAAAGGAGTCGAGACCCTTGGCAACCGGAGGAAGCGGGATCTCATAAAGCGCGTTGATCGCTTTCGCCACCGCTTTCGCGGGACTGGGCGCGCCCCGGCTCTCCATGGTATGCGCTCCCGGCGAGGTATAGAAGAATTTCAATTGCGTGATGCGCAGCGCACCGTACCATACCTCGCGCGAGGACACATCCAGGGCCACAAACATATCGGGCTTATAGCCGCTGGCTTCGAGCCAGTGTTTCGCGCCGAGAAGTCCCAGTTCCTCCTGCACCGAAGCCAGGAAAATAAGGTCGCCCCTGGTCTTGATGCCGGCGCGGTTGAGCGCGCGGAACATTTCCAGTTCCGCCATCAGATTGGAAGTATCGTCGCCAATTCCCGGCGCCCGCAGAATATCGCCCTGGCGTTTTACCTTTACGTCCGTGCCTTCGGGAAACACCGTGTCCATGTGCGCGGCGAACACCACCGTGGGACCGCCGCCGGTTCCTTTGCGGACGCCGCTCACGTTGAGCATGTCGTCGGTACGAATTTCGCTCAGCCCGAGCTTTTCCATCTCCGTCCGGATGTATTCGGCTCGCGCTTTTTCCTTGCCCGACGGCGCGGGAATTTCGACCAGCCGGATCCACTCGCCGACGATGCTCGCGGCGCGGCCGTCGATGGACTGTAAAGCCGCGTGCACTTCCGGCTTGTTGATCAGCGAGGGATCGAACCAGCCTTGTTGGGCGAAGACGTGTTGCGGCAACAACGGTGAGGCGATAAGCAGAAAAAGGCTTGGACCCCGTTTCCTGGTGAGCATACGAATGATCATACCTTTGTCTTACGGCCGGGTCTCACAAACGAAATTGCCGGCCTCGTCCGTGCTCCCGGCGCCCTTGTACCTGGCGATCTGCGGATAAGGGCACAACGGACGGGTGCGGTCGGTTTTGCCATCGCGAATCCGCGCCGCCGTCACCCGATCCGGCGCGCGCTGCTGTTCCACCCATCCTTCGAGCGCCGTCAGCATGTCGAAGCTGCTGGCGCCCTCGCCACCGCCGCAATGGGCCATTCCGGGGACCATGAACAGGCGATAGAAACCTCGAGCCTGGTTCGCGCCCATCGATTCCGTCACCTGTTGGAAGTAGGCGACGCTCGAGCCGGGCGAGATCTGCGGATCGTTCCACCCGTGATACTGGATCAACCGGCCTCCTCGCGCCGCGAATTTACGCAGATCCGGATCAAGCGCGTCGAGCATCCGCGACGCGGCTTCGGTCCGGTCCACGTCTGCGGCAAAATCGAATTTCTGGAAATCCCAGCGCGGGTCGTGGAACACCACATAACGAAACAGGTCGAGTCCGATGGCGAAGGGCTGGGGTCCGGCCATGGTGGCCCAACCCAATTCGCTTCCGCGTTCGTATCCCGGAATCACCGTGTCCCCGGTCCGCTGATTGATCACCGGTGAATAAATCCGGCGCACCGCTTCGACCTGCGGCGGCGTCAGGCAGTTCGACGCGTCGCCATTGCCGCATTCGAGCGTCTTCGGATCGAACTTGCAAACCCTCGGATTTTCGAGCACGCCGTCTCTGACTCCGTCCTGCGCATCGCAGGCCGCCAGCACCGCATCATGAATCAGCCGGTACCTGGCCGGCGGCAGATCACTCGCTTCGTTGAGGTGCACCGCCTGGGCGATCCACATGGCCTGCATCGCGCGGCCGGACCAGTTGATGCCCGGCGAGCCCGCCACGATGCCGTTGTAGTCCTCGGGAAATCGTTGCGCCTCCATCAGCGCCTGCCGGCCTCCGGCGGAGCATCCGGTGAAGTAGGAAAGCCGGGGCGGCTCGCCGTAATAAGCGCGAACGATGGCCTTCGCCGCGATGGTCATCTGGTGGGTCGACCGGTATCCGAAGTCGATCAGTTTTTCAGGATGCCCCAGCGCGAAACTGGCGCTGCGGCCTTCATGACCGGTGTCCGTCATCGCGCTGGCATATCCCCGCTCCACGCCGCCGGCGAGGGTCGCCGGAGAGATCGATCCACTCCAGCCTCCGTTTCCGTTGCCGCGCAGCTTGCCGTTCCAGTTCTGCGCCGGGAGCCACACCTCAATCCTGATTTCGGAATCGTTCGAAGGCCGGAGGGTCGCGGCGACCCGGCAAAAGGCCGGCACGTCTTCTGCGGCGGCGACCGGCTCAGCCAGCGTGATGGAGCCGTTCTTCAGATCGAGCGTTTTGAGGCTCTCACACGACGCCGCCCAGCCGGATCCGCCGCCGAACGCCAGCAGAAGCATCGCGATGGATACCGTTCTCATGAATGAGATCGATTTTACCGCAATGCGTCACTCCGCCCAGCGATATTATCCGTGCGGTTTGTGGGGCAGGCCCCCGGCCTGCGGCGGGCGCGCCGCCCGCCCTCTTATTGAGCCGGCCAGTTGAGCCGGCCGGGCGGGCCGGGAGCCTGCCCCACAAGCCGAATCATTGTGACAGGAGACTAGGCTGTTTCAGCGGAGTAAGTGTGAGAAGAGCTATTTGTTGCGAGGCTAACGACAATAAAGCCGATGGTGTTGGCGAGCAAACCCGCTTCCGCCGCCTCCAGCGCCAACAGGGTGGGATGCTGAAAGTAAGCCCACGTGACGACAGCCGTGGGTCCGAGGATCATGGACGCGACCGCGCCCGCCCGCGTGCCGCCGGACCAGTTCAGACCCAGGACCACCGGCGCGAAGAATGCGCTCGCCAGGAATTTCACGGCAAAAAGAATCACAAAGTTCACCAAGTCCAGCTTGGCCATGGCGATGCCGATGGGAGCCAGGGCGAGCAGTCCGATCATGACCCGGTGAACCGCCAATTTCTCACGCTCCGTTGCGGCCGACCGCAGGAAATGCAGGTATACGTCATGCGAAAATGACGACGCGCTGGTCAACAGGAGTGCGCCGCCGGTCCGGGTCAGCGTGACGACCACCGCGAGCAAAAGCAATACGCCCATCCAGGCAGGAAGCAGATATAAAGAAAGCGTCGGCACGGCCAGATCAGGGTTGGTCAGATACGGCATCAGATTTCTGGTGGCCAGGCCGCACACCAGCACGCCGACGGCGACGAAGGCTTGAAACAGAAACGAGTAACCGATCGCGAGCCGCGTCACTCGCTGGCTGGAGAGGGAGTAGAAAGCGGTGATTTCGTAGGGAGCCGTCGCCGTCCCAAGCCCCACCGCGAGCGAAAGAGCAATGAGCTGGCGGACGCTGAACCATCCGCCGGTGAGCCGGGGATCGATCGCATAGAGAGACCCTGCCAGCGCATGCAGACCGCCGGTCTCACGAAGCAGGAAAGGAATGACGCAGGAGTACGCGGCAACCAGAATTGCCGCTTTGAACAGTCCAATGTAGGCGTTGCTGAACATCCCACCAAGAACGGTGTAGACAAAGCTGATGGATGCGACCAGAAGAACCGCATGGCCGTAGGTCATTCCGGTGACGGCGCCGAAGATGAGACCGCCGGCCTGATATTGCGCGGACAACAAGAACGCGTAGCCGATCAGAATCAGCACGGAGGCGAGAACGCGAATCGATTCCGATTGGAAGCGCACCGCGAGAAAATCCGAGAGCGTCATTCCCGCGAATTTGCGCATTTGCGGCGCGACGAAAAAAGCGGCGACCATCCAGCCGATCCAGGTCAGCGGCCACGTCCAGGCGAAGCTGATGCCGGAGAAATAATGAAATCCGACGATGCCGACGGTGGTCCCGGCGCTCACCTGATTGGCCATCAGCGTCGCGCCGCCAAGAATCGGACCCAGGCTGCGTCCGGCGACCAGAAATCCGCTTTCGTCCTTGGCTTTGCGCGAGCTCCAGATGCCCACCGCGCAGGCAAAAACGACGTAGATTCCGATGGCGGACACCATCAGCGTCGCGGTGGTCATGAGGATCCAGCGCCGCGGCGGGCCCAAATCAAATACGCCACCGTCCACAGCACCAGCACGGAGACTAAGCCCCAGAAGTTCCAGGCGAACCGTCCTATGGGAAACAGCGGCGCCTTTGGAAGCGCAGCGCCCGCCGGCCATTCGAGCTGTACCTGAGACGGAACGGCTGGAAACGTCGCGGTCCATTTCCCCGCTCCGCCCTCGACATGCGGAATCCCGACGCGCGTCACCCCGCTTCCGTGATCGGTGATGGTCAGCCGGACGGAATCGATTGGATGTTCAGGCATCAACAGCGGAACAGAGCAGATGCGCGGAGAAGCGAGCGGCACGGCTTCATAGGACAGGGGCATCGATGCATTCGAAACGGTCATCCACGGTCCCGGCCCGCTTGTCCGAAGAACGCTGCCATCGGCGGATTGAATTTTTTCGATGCGGGCGCAGGAGCTCGCGAGAAAAATCAGATGGGAGCCCGCGCGAGAGAAATTCTCGCGCACGATCATGGTTCGTGCGGGCGTGATCTCGACGTCGATCGAATCGGCGTAGACGCAGAGCGCGGCTAAGGGAACCAGAGCCAGCCACACGGTCTTCAATCCAAGGTTTCCGCGGTGGCCATGTTTCCCACCATGAAGACGTAATCCCCGGGATTGACGCGGGTGACGCAGTTGCGATGCAGGACCATGACGTTGTGCTCGAACGGCGTTTCCATCTCCTCGATGGTTTCAAAGGTCCGCATGCTGACGATTTCGGCGAGCTTCGTTCCGCGCGGCCACGCGGTTCCCGGACGATGATCGCCGGCGGGATAACACAGGCCGCCGTTCCTGGGACGAATGACTTTCAGTTCGTCGAGGGCGATCTGGCCGGACCTGGTTTCGACTTCTCCCTCCAGCATTCCCGCCTGACGCAGCATATTGCGGATATTTCGAACGCCTCGCGCGATGTACTGATCCTGGCCGATATAGCCGCCGCCCAATTCGATCACCACGCTGGGAACGCCGCGAGCCTGCGTCACCGCCGCGCTGACTCCGGGGTACATCTGCCGGGGACGATAGAGCAACTGTGACAGAAATGCGCGGGCGAAGGGTTCATCATTGATCGAGTAGCAGTAATCCACCACCGGGAAAGTGCCGCCGGCGTGAATGTCGATATAGTAATCGATCCGGTTGAGAAACTGCGAGGTCAGGGCGTGGGAGATGCGTTCGGTGAGCCAACCTTCGTCGTTGCCTGGAAAGGTACGGTTCAGGTCCAGCATGTCCAGCGGGTTATTGCGGCTGAGGGCTTCGAGGGATTGCGGATTGCAGATCGGAATCATGAGGAGGGTTCCCTTGATTTCCTCCGGACGCAAGCTGCGCCACAGGTCTCGAATCACCTGAACGCCGACGACCTCATCACCATGGATCGTGCCGGAGATGCCCACGGCCGGGCCTTTGCTGGTCCCCTGGATGGTCATCAGGGGAAGCGCAAGGTCCATCCCGCTCGCCAGTGAGCAAATCGGCAGGTTTGAAAGTTGGTGTCCGGAATCAGCCATTTCTGAATGATGCCAAAATTTGGCCGTCGCCATATTCGCCCGTGACATAATGTGCAGATGAATCGCCGAAACTTCGTGAACTCGACGCTCGCTTCGGCCCTTGTGCTTCCGGAAACGATGCTTCAGGAAAAGAAAGCCGCGGCGCAGTCGCGCGAGGTTGAAGCCAGTCACCTCGCGCCGTTCGAGCTCGACGAGACCACCATCGATGCGCTCTCTTCCGCGATGCAGCGCGGTGCGTACTCCGCCCGCCGGCTGGTGGAGCTTTATCTTGAAAGAATCGAGCAGACCAACCGGCAAGGTCCGGGTTTGCGCGCGGTGATCGAGACCGATCCGGACGCACTCGCGGCGGCGGAAGCGCTGGATCGGGAGCGTAAGGAAAAAGGCGCGCGCGGTCCGCTGCACGGAATTCCCATTCTGATTAAAGACAACATCGACGTCGCCGGCAGGACGCACACCTCGGCAGGTTCTCTGGCCCTGGCCGACTGGACGCCGTCCGAAGACGCGTTTCAGATTCAGCGGCTGCGAGCCGCGGGCGCGGTGATCCTCGGGAAGGCGAATCTGAGCGAATGGGCGTTCTGGCGAGCCTCGCGCGGAGTGAGCGGATGGAGCGCGCGCGGCGGACAGGCGCGCAATCCGTATGCTCTCGATCGTACGCCCTCGGGTTCGAGCGGCGGCTCGGGCGTGGGGGCTTCGGGAAATCTGTGCGCCGCGGCCGTCGGCAGCGATACCGGGGGCTCGATCATTTATCCGGCGTCGGCCAACGGCATAGTGGGGATTCGGCCGACGCTCGGACTGATCAGCCGCAGCGGAGTCATTCCGGTGTCGGAAACGCACGATACGACGGGCCCGATGGCGCGCACGGTGCGCGATGCCGCGATTCTGCTGGGCGCGCTCACCGGCGTGGATCCGAACGATAAAGCGTCGCAGGCGAGCGCCGGCAAAGCGTACACCGATTACACCCGGTTTCTTCAACCCGGCAGCCTGCGCGGAGCCCGCCTGGTGGTCGCGCGCGAATATTTCGGCGTGCATGAGGGCACCGACCGGGTGCTGGAAGCGAGCCTCGACCTGCTTCGCAAAGAAGGAGCGATTTTGCTCGATCAGACCGACCGGCTGGGCAGCCATGCCTACGCGGCCGACATGCTCGAAGTTTTTTCCTACGATTTCAAGCCCAATCTCAACGCCTATCTGAGCCGGCTGCCGGAGAAGTTTCCGGTGCGGTCGCTGGCGGATCTGATCGCCTTCAACAAGGAACATCGCGAGCAGGAAATGCCCTATTTCGGGCAGGATCTGCTCGAGCAGTCGCAGGAAAAGGGTCCGCGCACCGAGAAAAGATACCGGGACGCGCGCGCACGCAGCTTGCGCCTGGCGCGAACGGAAGGGATCGATTATGTTCTCGCAAAGCATCAGGCGCAGGCGATCGTCGCGCCGACGCTGACTCCCGCGGCTCTGATCGACTGGGTGACCGGCGATGGTTTCTCGAGCGCCTGCACCATTCCGGCCTGCGTCGCCGGCTATCCGCACGTGACCGTCCCCGCCGGCTTCTTCCGCAGCCTGCCGATCGGGATCTCCTTTTTCGGCACGGCGTGGAGCGAACCGGTGTTGTTAAAGCTCGCGTATTCCTTCGAACAGGTCAGCAAGGCCAGGAGAAAGCCCGCTTTCGCCCCAACGGTCAGCTTTTAGCGAATTCGGCTACCGCGGTGCAGATGAATCCCGGGGTGAAGGCACGCTGCCGGTCGAGGCCGTCAAACAGCGGCAACACCAGCGCCGGAGGAACCAGAAAAATCGCGGCGGGGAGGATCAGCGGTCCGGGGAAAAATTGCAACGCATTGAGCAGCCGGCGCGAGATCAGACGAAAAATTCCGCCGGTGGGGACGATCGAAATCCGCGAAAATCCAGCGCGCTTCAGCAGCAATTCCAAGCCGTAGCGCGTGTAGCGAAAATAATCGTGCGGCTGCTGATGTTCTTCCCATTCGAGCGGCGCCACCAGCAGCAATGCTCCGCCGGGACGCAGCGTGCGCGCGATTTCGCACAGTACGCGCTGCGGCTGGATCACGTGTTCGAGCGTCACGATGTTGATGCAGGCATCGAAGCTGCCGTCCGGGAACGGCAGATTTTCGAGATTGGCGATCACATCGAGGCGCGCATAATTCCACGCGGCATCGCCGATTCCCAGATCCAGGCCGATGTAGCTGTGCTTTGCGAAGTGGTGCTTGTAATTGCCTTCGCCCGCGCCGGCATCGAGCACCCGCGCGCCCGGTTGGAGCGACGCGGCAAAGGCGGCGACGGAATCTTCAATGGCACGTTCGAAATGCTGAACGTAGCGGCGCAGCGGGCGCGGCACGGCGTCGCGCAGACGATGGTAGATCACTTTTTTTTGCGCGCTTCCACCATGATGGTGGACCCGGCGCGGCAGGCCGCTTCCAACAGCGTGAACGGCAGGCAGGCGGCCACCAGCGCGACGTAGACCAGGTCCTTCCACCACCGCTGGTACGGCATTTCGGGGATCTCGCGCAGGCGACGCGCCATCGGATCGAGCATCGGGGCCAGGCTGGTGGCCATTCCGGCGGGATTGTCGCGCAGCGAAAAATGCTTGGTGCGCACGATTTCGAAGCCGCAATCGTCCAGCAGCGTTTCGATGTCGCGCAAACGGAAATCGATCAGGTGGCGCGGCACGTCGATGCCGTTCCACCTCTCGCCCAGCAGCAGAAATTGCCAGCAGGCGGCGTTGGGGACTTGCAGGATCAGGCGGCCTTCGGGCTGTAGCAGCTGGCGCGCGGCGTCGAGATAGCTGGCCGGATCGTAGAGATGCTCCACCACGTGAAACATGGTGATGGCGGCGCAGCTTTCCGGGGCGAAGGGCGCGCGGGAAAGCGTCGCGCAAACCACCGGCACGCCCGACCGGCGCCAGGCGACGTTGGCCGCGTCGAGCGAAAAATCGAGTCCGGCAACCGGCACTTTGCGCCGCTGGGCGAGCATCTGCAAAAACAACCCGCCGCCGCAGCCGACGTCGAGCACCATGCCATTTTCTCCGGAACGGTCCAGCGCGCGCTCGACGAAATGTAGATGATCGCGCAGAACCAAGCGGCGATACCACTGCTCCAGGCGATCGGCCGCCGTGGCTTCCGGCGTGAACCAGTAATCGGGCGGATAATAGTCGCGCAGCTCGAGCGGAGAAGGCTGCGGATAGAGCCGGATCAGCCGGCAATTGCGGCATTCGACGATCTGGAAAATCTTGCTGGTGGTGTGATACAGGCGATCGGTGGCGGAAAACAGGGTTCGCGATCCGGCGTGGCCGCAGGCCGGGCATTCGCCGGTGTTTAATTCGCCGGGGTTTAATTCAGCGGGGTTTAATTCAGCGATGTTCAGTTCGCCTGTTCGGAGATTTCCCGGAGCGAGATCCGGTGCCGCAGCAGCAGGCTGCGGATCTGGCTCGCGCGGAGGCGGCGTTTCGGGCGGAATTGGCGCCGTTTGCGCAGCATCCGCGGAATCAGCGGCAACGCCGAAATCGTGCCGCGCAGAAATGCCAGGGCCGCCTGCGCTTTCGAATAACGGCGCAGTTCCCCGCGATTGCGCAGCGCCGCCCACATCCCCGCGGCGATTCTTGTTAGGTAATACGCGCCGTTTAGCCACAGCAGATTCCACGGAAACAGCTTTACCACCAGCAGCACGCGATTCCGTTCGATCAGCGTGAGCCGGCGCGCCGAGCCGAGGCCCAGCGTAGCCCCCCGATGGTGACGCACCACCGCGCCGGGCGCGTACAGGCAGATCCAACCCGCGATCCGGCCGCGCAATCCCAGCTCGGCGTCATCGGCGTAGGCGAAGAAATCCTCGTCGAAACCGCCGATCTCATCTAGCATCGCACGACGGTAAAGGGCGGCGCATCCGTCCGGCCACAGGGTCTCCTCCACGCGATCGAACTGGCCGCGGTCGAGCTGGCCGGAACCGCGCCCGCGATTCTGTCCGTCGGGATAAATCAGGTGGCCGCATTTATCGATTCGCGAGGGATCTTCCCACAGCAGAATTTTCGACGCGGCCATGCCCACGTTTTCGCCGCGCTCGATCACGGCGGCCAGTTCGGCCAGCCATTGCGGGTCGGCTTCGGCATCATTATTGAGTAAAGCGATAAACTTAGATCGAGATAGGGCGATCGCCTGATTGTTGGCTGCGCAGAATCCCCGATTCTCGGTATTTTCGACCAGCCTAAGCCGGACGGGATAGCATAGGGCTAATTCTTTTACCAGTACTACCGATCCATCGTTTGAACCGTTATCGACCACGATGACTTCAAAATTCAGCCAGGTCTGCCGCGCCAGCGAATCGAGACAAACACGCAGCAGTTCCTTACGGTTCCAGTTGATGACCGCGACAGTGATCAGAGGATGGGGACTGGACAGGACGGACACTCGAGGGCTGTTGTATTATAGTACTCCGGTCGAAAAGACCGAATTAATACAGAACCCCTTGATCTTAGCAGGTGATTTATGAACTCGGTTGGCGCCATCTTAAAGACGGAACGCGAGCGGCAAGGGCTCGACACCGCGCAGATCGCCGAAAAACTCTGCATCACGCAACGTTATCTTCGTGCCATCGAAAACGACGACCTGGCAGGTTTGCCGGGCATTTTTTTCTATAAAAGCTTTGTGAAGCAATACGCCGCCACGCTAGGCGTAGACGACACATTGCTGGTGCCGGGGCTGGACGCGCTGACGCGAGCGGCCGCGCCGCTGCCGCTGCCCGGCGGCGATCCGCGCCACTCCGGAGGTCGAACCGAGCCTCCGCCGCTGCGCGATCTGGATCCCATTGTTCGCGACGGCAACCGGCGCTATTTTCGAGATACGCGAATCGGGCTGTCGCTGGCGGCCCTGGTCGGCATGGTGCTGGCGACCGCCGGATTTTACGCGTGGTACGATCAGGCGCCGCAGGCAGCGCAGCTTCCGGCCAGCGTGCCGGCGCCGGTCGCGCAGGCGCCGGCGGAGAAGCCCGCGCCGGTACAACAGACCGACCCGCTTAAGAGTGACGTTCAGACCGATTTGGTTAAGAACAACGAGGTGAAAACGGATCCGGCGCCCGCTGCCATGAACGTCAGCACCAGCACCGGCGCCGATGGCGTCAATCACGTGGTGTTGAGTCTTTCCGCCACCGTAAAAACCTGGCTTT
>Ga0335073_10005074_pt1 | contig 18485 bp, 17 predicted proteins | sample Lox_Sample_22_FD_207093 | JGI IMG/M metagenome (GOLD analysis project Ga0335073, IMG submission 207093) | Soil microbial communities from Loxahatchee National Wildlife Refuge, Florida, United States - Lox_Sample_2.2 | ecosystem: Environmental > Terrestrial > Soil > Wetlands | place: USA... | reverse complement strand
AAGAACCTCGTCACCCTGCCGAGCTACCGGAAGGTCAACCCGGCGGATTCGTCGATCCTCATCCTGTCCCTCACCTCGCAGACCCTCCCCATCGGGCAGATCTACGACCAGGCGAACACCGTGTTCGTGCAGAAGATCTCCCAGATCGCCGGCGTGGGGCAGGTCTTCGTGGGCGGCGGGCAGCCGCCGGCGGTGCGCATCCAGGTCGACCCGCAGGCGCTCGCCGACATGGGGCTGGGGATGGAGGACCTGCGGTCGATCGTCTCGCGGGCGACCGTCGACGAGCCCAAGGGGGGGCTGAGCGGTCCCATGCGGGCGAGCGCCCTGGCGGTGAACGACCAGCTCCTCGATGCCGCGGTCTTCCGCAAGCTCGTGGTGGGCACGCAGGGCGGCTCGGTGGTCCACCTGGGCGACGTGGCGCGGGTGATCGACGACATCGAGGACTACCGCGTGGCCGCCTGGGGCGATCACGACCGCGGCATCGTCGTCCTGATCCGCCGCCAGCCGGGCGCGAACATCCTGGAGGTGATCGACCGCATCAAGGCGCTGCTGCCCTCGATGCGCCAGTCGATCTCCCCGGCCATCGACGTGCGCATCGCGCTCGACCGCAGCACCACCATCCGGGCGTCGGTGAACGACGTGCAGACCGCGCTGCTCGTGAGCGTGCTCCTGGTGGTGCTGGTGGTCTTCCTCTTCCTGCGCTCCGTGCGCTCGACGCTCATCCCCAGCGTGGCGGTGCCGCTGTCGCTGCTGGGCACCTTCGCGCTCATGTACCTGTGCGGCTACAGCCGCGACAACGTGTCGCTCATGGCCTTGACCATCTCCACCGGCTTCGTGGTGGACGACGCCATCGTGGTCACCGAGAACGTGGTGCGCTTCATGGAGGGCGGCATGCCGGCCTTCGAGGCGGCGCTGCAGGGCGCGAAGCAGGTGGGCTTCACCATCGTGTCGATCACGGTCTCGCTGCTCGCGGTGTTCATCCCCATCCTGCTCATGGGCGGCGTGGTGGGCCGCCTCTTTCGCGAGTTCGCGATCACCCTGAGCATGGCCATCGCGGTGTCGGCGGTGGTGTCGCTGACGCTGACGCCCATGATGTGCTCGCGCCTGTTGCGCGCGGAGGGCGGGCACGGGCGCGCGTACCAGCTCGCGGAGCGCGTCTTCGAACGGCTGGTGCGCGTCTACGAGGGCGGGCTGGACTGGGTGCTCGAGCACGAGGCGCTGGCGCTGACCGTGACCCTCCTCGTCACCGCGGTCACCGTGTGGCTCTTCGTGCGCATCCCCAAGGGGCTCTTCCCCCAGCAGGACACCGGCCAGATCGCCGGCTTCTCGGACGCGCCGCAGAACATCTCGTTTCGCGCCATGCGCGATCGCCAGGAGGCCATCAACCGCGTGATCACCGCGGATCCCGCGGTGGCGCACATGATCTCGCTCATCGGCGCCTGGGGCGCGTCCACCATCAACACCGGCCAGATGTTCTTCCAGCTGAAGCCCAAGGCGGAGCGCGGCGTGAGCGCCGACCAGGTGATCGCCCGGCTGCGCCCCAAGCTCGCCAAGATCGAGGGCATCACCCTCTTTCTCCAGTCGGTCCAGGACTTCCGCGTGGGGGGGCGGATGGCGCGCACGCAGTACCAGTACACGCTCGAGGACGGCAACCTCGACGAGCTGAACCACTGGGCGCCCATCCTGGCGGCGAAGCTCAAGACGCTGCCGCAGCTCAAGGACGTGGCCACCGACCAGCAGACCGCGGGCCTCGAGATGAAGCTCGACGTGGACCGGGACACCGCGGCGCGGCTCGGCGTGTCGATGCAGGCCGTGGACGACGCGCTCTACGACGATTTCGGCCAGCGCCAGGTCGCCACCAACTACACCGAGGCGAACCAGTACCACGTGGTCCTGGAGGTGAAGCCCGAGCTGCAGTCCAACCCCGACTCGCTCCAGAAGGTCTACGTGGAGTCCGCGGGAGGCGGGCAGGTGCCCCTCGGAGCCCTGGCGCGGGCGCAGGCCGAGCCCACGCCGCTCTCCATCAACCACCAGGGGCAGTTCCCCGCCGTGACCATCAGCTTCAACCTGGCGCCGGGCGTGGCGCTCGGCCAGGCCGTCGACGCCATTCACCAGACGGAGGAAGAGATCCGGCTGCCGCCCGGCGTGACCGCGAGCTTCCAGGGCACCGCGCAGGCCTTCCAGGCCTCGCTGGCGACCGAGCCCTGGCTCATCCTGGCCGCGCTGCTCGCCGTCTACATCGTGCTCGGCGTGCTCTACGAGAGCCTCATCCACCCCATCACCATCCTCTCGACGCTCCCGCCCGCGGGCCTGGGGGCGCTGATCGCCTTGAGGGTCTTCCACACCGAGCTCAGCGTCATCGCGCTCATCGGCGTGGTCCTGCTCATCGGCATCGTCAAGAAGAACGCGATCCTGATGATCGACTTCGCGCTCGAGGCGCAGCGCGATCAGGGCCTCGCGCCGCTGCCGGCCATCCGCCAGGCCTGCCTGCTGCGCTTCCGGCCCATCCTCATGACCACGCTGGCCGCGCTCTTCGGGGCGCTGCCCCTGGCGCTCGGCCGTGGCGTCGGCTCGGAGCTGCGCGTGCCCCTCGGGATCACCATCGTGGGCGGCCTGATCTTCTCGCAGATCCTGACGCTCTTCACGACGCCGGTGATCTATCTGGCCCTGGATCGGCTCTCGCTGGCGCGGCCCCGCGGCGAGAGCGCCGGGTCGCGGCCGGAGGCACCCCCGCCGCCCGAGGAGAGCTCCTCCGGCGCCATCGCGGTGCAGTGAGCGCCGGCAGCGCTCTCAGTCCAGGAAGAAGTCAGGCAGCAGCGGCGTGCCCGGCTTGACCGCGTACTGGTCGAAGCTGGTCTGGCCTTCCTCGCGCAGCACGGCCTCGTCCACGAAGAAGTTGCCGGTGCAGCTCCGGCTGTCCCGGCAGAGGATGGCGTGGGCGGCGTCGGCCATGATGTCGGGCTTGCGCGAGGAGGCGATGGTGGCGTCGCCGCCGAGCAGGTTCTGCACAGCGGCCGTGGCGATGACGGTCCTGGGCCACAGGGCGTTCACGGCGATGCCCTGGTCGCGCAGCTCCTCGGCCATGCCGAGCACGCACATGCTCATCCCGAACTTGGCCATGGTGTAGGCCACGTGGGGGGCGAACCACTTGGCCTTCATGGAGAGCGGCGGCGAGAGGTTCAGGATGTGGGGATTCTTCGCCTTGGCCAGGTGCGGGATGGCGGCCTGCGAGCAGGCGAACGTGCCGCGCGCGTTGATCTGGTGCATCAGATCGTAGCGCTTCATGGGCGTCTCCACGGTGCCCGCGAGGAAGATGGCGCTCGCGTTGTTCACGAGGACGTCGAGCCCGCCGAAGGCCGCCACGGTCTTGGCCACGGCGTCGGCGATCTGGTCCTCGAAGCGGATGTCCACCTGGAGCGGCAGGGCGCGGCCGCCCGCGGCCTCGATGGCCTTCGCGGCGGTGAAGATCGTCCCCGGGAGCTTCGGGTGCGGCTCCACGGTCTTGGCGGCGAGGGCCACGTTGGCGCCGTCGCGCGCGGCGCGGAGCGCGATGGCCTCGCCGATGCCGCGGCTCGCGCCGGTGATGAAGAGGGTCTTGCCTTTCAGGCTCGCCATGGAGGGCCTCCGGCGCCGGTTATCTCAGAAGGGCAGCGCGTAGGCCAGCCGCGCGAGGATCTCGCGGCTCGGCCCGGGGAGCGGCGCGTGGCCGGACTGGTAGGGCTGCAGGTAGGTGTAGCGCTCGTTGAGCAGGTCGTAGACGCCGGCGCCCAGATCGAGGCCCTTGACGCCGAGATCCTGCCACATGAAGTACAGGTTCAAGAGATAGGTGGCAGGGCCGAGGCTGGCCACGCCGTTGCCCTGGCCGTCGCCGGACCACTGGCCGTAGCGGCGGCTCAGGAAGTTGCCGGAAGGGTTCACCGAGAGCCCCTTCCAGATGACGAAGTGGCCGTTGAGCGAGACCTTGTGCGCGGGGAAGCCGGCGAGGAGCGAGGGGTCGTTGGGCACGGCGTACAGCGGCACGTCGTTCATCGACTGGTCGGTGAAGATCGACCAGGACGTGTAATACGAGTAGTTGAGCTTCACGTTGCCCCAGGCGTACTTCATGCGCACCTCGGCCTCCGCGCCCTCGGTGCCGGTCTGCGGAAAGTTCACGTAGTACTCGGAGGCGCCGTTGGCGGTGGCGTAGTAGACGATCGGGTTCTTGATGACGGTGTAGAAGAGGTTTCCGCCGGCGTACCAGTGGTCGGTGGCCTGCCACCCCACCTCCACCTCACCATCATAGGTGCGCTCGGGCTGGATGGGCGTGCAGGGCGCCGTGCAGGGCTGGGCGAGGTTGATGTCCTCGAGGCCGGGCGCGCGGAAGGCCGAGCTGTAGAGCGCCTTCACGTGCCAGCGGCCGAAGGCCTTGGTGTACGCCGCGCGGGGCACGAAGGAGTCGCCGAACTCGCTGTTGTGCTCGTAGCGGGCGCCGGCCGTGAGCGCGCCGAGGAGGCTCTTCCACTGCAGCTCGGCGTAGCCGGCCAGGTTGTAGACGTTCATGGAGAGGCAGTTCGTGGCGGTGCCGTCCGGGAGCGTGCAGGCGGTGGCGGCCGCGTTGGGCGCGCCGAAGTAGTTGGCGCTGGCGCCGGCGGGCGGCTGCTGGTCGAGCGCGGCGTCCTCGTAGTAGTCCTCGGTGCCGGCCAGCAGGTGCAGGTCGCCCAGCCAGGGGCCGGCGTCGCGCGCGAGATCCCACGAGAGGTCCAGCCGGCCGGTGGCCCGCTCGGCGTGCACCGGGAAGTACTGGGCGCCGGCGTTGGGGTCGCTCACGTACCAGGGCTGCTGGAACTTGTAGGTGAAGCGGGGCGTGAGCGTGACGCGATCGCCGAGCTTCACGTCGTACGAGGCGTCGCCGATCGTGGTGTTGAAGACCTCGTCGACGACGTACGGGCAGGGCAGGGCGCTCCCGTTCAGGGCGCTCGCGCCGCAGCCGCTCACCTCGGAGTACGAATCCGCCTCGGCCAGATGGTAGTGGTCGTAGAGGAAGTGCAGGTGGAGGTCCTTCCAGTCGGCGGCGGCGTTGATCTCGAACGGGTCGAGGCCGGAGTTGCCGAGCATCGGGTATGCGTTGCCGGAGAAGTCCTGGTAGGTCTGGTCGCTGCGGTTGCCGCGCCCCCAGTACAGCGCGGCCTTGAGGTCCAGCCCCTTCACGCCCAGCAGATCGGCCTGGCCGGCGGAGAGGTTCAGGTCGGCCTGGCCGAAGCCGCGCGTCATCTGGCCGTAGACGAAGCTGCCGGCCGCGCCGGAGAGGTCCTTGGCGCTGCGGGTGATGACGTTGATCACCGCCAGCTCGGCCCAGCCGCCGTGGAGCACCGAGCCGGCGCCCCGGATGATCTCGACGCGCTCGATCTGGTCGACCGGGTAGTGGTGGCCGAGCTCGTTGTCGTCGTAGAGCAGCTCGTTCATGGGCAGGCCGTCGATCATCAGGAGGATCTTGCCCTCGTGGGCCCAGATGCCGCGGAAGCCGAAGTCGGTGACGCCTTCCACGTCGACGCCGACGCCGGAGAAGCCCGGCACGAGCTGGAGCACGTCGAGGAGGTCGCGCGCGCCCGAGGCGATGATCTCCTCGCGGGTGACGATCGTCACCACGCCGGGCGTCTCCTGCACGGTCTCGGCGTGGCCCGAGGCGATGGGGGTCTTCTGCGCCAGCTCGTCGCCGAGCTCGAGGATCTCGACCTCGTTGGATTCCTCCGGCGAGGGCCCGGCCGCGCGCGCGGACGCCGCGGCCAGGAGGGCCGCCACGAGCCACGCGTTTCGCTGCCACCGGACCACCCTCGCCCTCCAGCGCTTCCCCGTGGAAAGTCTTACAGCCGCAGAGCGTCCGGAAGCAATCGAAGGAAGCCGCGGGCGGTCTCCCGGAGGAGAGGAGCGCGGCGCCCGGGGGCGGCGGGGAGCAGGCGGACGGCGGCGATTCCAGTGGCGAGGCGCGCCGTGGCGGAGACGGCCAGCGCCAGGCGCAGTGGATCGGCGAAGGCCAGGGGCGCAGCGGGGTGGACCCACCACGAGCTGCCCAGCAGCGCGGCGCAGGCATAGGCCAGGCCCCCGCCCGCCGCCACCCGCCCGCAGAGGAACGGTCGCTCCTCGCGCCCGGCCAGCCGCAGCGGCAGCGTGAACGCCGCGACGGAGAGGCCGCTGCCGAGGCCGCCCGCGAGCAGCGCCTCGAGCCCGAGCGGCCAGAGGCGGCCGGGCCGCGCGGCGAGGAAGAGCAGGGGGCTCGCGGCGAGGCCGGCCGCGCACGCGCCCAGGATCGCGCGCTGGCCGAGGCGGTCGACGGCGCGGCCCCAGGCGGACGAGACCGCGCCGCGGGCCACCGAGGTGGCCGCGCCGTAAAGCGCGATCAGGGTGAACGGAAGCCGCAGCGACTGCGCGAGGTAGACGTAGCAGAGCGGCGCGGCGAGGCCGAGCGCGGCGTTCCACGCGACCTGGAAGAAGACGAGGCGCCGGAACACGGAGCCGTCGGCGCCCGCGGCCGGCTGCGGCCGGGCCTGGGAGTGGGCACGACCCTCCATCTGCCGGCTCATCCACAGCTGGCTCACCAGCCCGGCGAGCACACCGAGCGCGGCGAGCGCGGCGAGGCAGCGCCCGCGAGCGGCCCCGGCCGGTGTTCGATCGAGCGTCAGCCCCACGGCGAGGGTGGCGGCGGCGTTGGCGAGCGTGACGACGGCGGTGCGGCGGCCGAAGTAGCGCCCCCGCAGGCGCGGCGGCACCAGGTCGCCCATCCAGGCCGTCCAGGCGTTGCTGCACAGGATGCCGGTGCCGTGAAAACCCACCGCGCAGGCGCAGAGGAGCAGGCGTGCCCTTCCGGCGTCGAGCGGCCAGAGCGGCAGGAGCGCCAGCGGGACCAGGCAAAGGCGGCACGCGAACAGGGTCCACAGGGCCACGCGGCGGCCGCCGTGGCGCGCGGTGAGGAAAGCCCCGGGGAGCTGGAGCGCCTGCGCCGCGTAGGGCAGGGAGGCGAGCAGCGCGAGCGTGGCGCCGCTGCAGCCCAGCTGGAGCGCCCAGGCGAGGAGCGCCGTGGTTCCGCCGCACGCGCCCACGACCTCGGCGGCCACGCCCTCGGCGAGCGAGGCGCCGAGAGACGAGCGCACGGATCGGCGGGCGGGGGGCCGCGGCACGGGTTGAACGGGCATTCGCAGAGAAGCCGGAGGGAGCGCTGGCTCCGCGCACGTTCGCAGAACGTCGGAGGCTTCGCACGAGACCGGCGTGCGGGGGCTCGGCCGCCCGCCCGTGCGCGGCCCTCCTCGCTTTGCCCGGCTTGCGGCGCGGGCCTAGCTTGCATTGGGAAAGGAGATGTCTCATGGCGGACAAGCCGACGCATGGAGGAATGACCACCCGCGAGGCCGGAAAGCTGGGGGGCGAGGTCCGCAAGCAGCAGCTCGGCCCGGAGGGGTACGCGGAGCTCGGCCGCAAAGGCGGCGAGGCGGTGGCCCGTGAAAAGGGCCCGGCCTTTTACCACGAGATCGGGCACAAGGGCGGCGAGGCACGGAAGGAAGAGCTCGGGCCGGAGGGCTACCGTGAGCTCGGCAAGAAGGGCGGCGAGGCGCGCAAGGAGCAGCTCGGCCCGGAAGGCTACTCGGAGCTCGGGAAGAAGGGCGGCGAAGCGGTGGCGCGCGAGCGCGGCCCGGACTTCTACCACGAGATCGGACAGAAGGGCGGGGAGGCGCGGAGGGAAGAGCTCGGCCCGGAGGGTTACCGCGAGCTGGGCCACAAGGGCGGCGAGGCGCGCAAGGAACAGCTCGGCCCGGAAGGGTACGCGGAGCTGGGCCACAAGGGCGGCCAGCGCACGCGCGAGCTGATCCAGGAGGGCAAGGACACCGAGCGGAAGTAGCGCTTCCCGGAGCGAGCCCCGGCGCCCTAGCATTACGGCTCATGGACGAGCGCGGGTTACCTGAAGGCGAGAAGCCGGCGGAGCCCCGGGAGCCTGGCGAGATGCCCCTCGGCGAGATCGTGCGCGAGCTCATCTCGGACGTGAGGACGCTCGCCCGGCAGGAGCTGGAGCTGGCGCGCGCGGAGGTCCGGGAGACTCTCGAGGTGGACCGCGCCCTGCTCGAGGGGTTCGCCGTGGCCGCGGTCTTCGGCCTGGCGGCGCTGGTGATGCTGCTCGCCGCGGCGGCCTGGGGCCTCTCCGCGGTGATGCCGGGGTGGCTGGCGGCCTCGCTGATCGCGCTCGCGTGCGCCATCGTCGCAGGGATCGCCGCGGCGGTGGGCTGGCTCTCGCGGGCCAGCCCGCCGATGGCGCGGACGCGCCGCACGCTGCGAGACGATCTGCGCTGGGCGCGGGAGAGGCTGTCGTGACCGCGGAGCAGATCTCCACGCAGGTCGAGCGGACGCGCGATCGGCTGGATCAGCTGACGCTCGAGCTCGAGCGGCGGGGGAGGCGGCTGCGGCGGTGGGCGGCGCGCGGCTCGCTCCTGGCCTCGGCGCTGGCGTCGGCCGTCCTCTGGTGGCTCGTCCTCCGCCCGCGGCCCCAGCCGCGCCGCCGCCTGCTGCCCTAGCTCACCGGCCGCGGCGGCTCGTCCGCTTGCGCTTCGCGCTGGTGCGCTTCGCGTGCGCCGACAGCGCCTGCTTCGACGCCGCGCGGCTGGGCTCGCGCCGCAGCGCGCCCGTCACGGCCCGGGAGCGCTTCCGCGAGGTCGCGCGGCCCCGGCCTGCGGCCAGGTCCTTCTCCGCCTGGTGGCGGGTGCTCGCCTTGGCGCGGCCCTTCGGAGGCGGCGCCAGCGGTACGCCGGCGCGCCGGGCCTTCGAGAGCCCGATCGCGATCGCCTGCTGGGTCGAGCGCGCGCCGTGCTTGCCGCCGCGGACGTGCTCGATCTCTTCGCGAACGAATTCGCCGGCGGCGGTGCTCGGGCGCTTCCCGCGCCTCAGATCCTTCTTGGCTCGCTCCATCGCTTGCTTCTCGGGCATGGTTCCCTCCCGGAACTCGCGCTGCCTGGCGCCCAAGTTGGGGAGCCTCGGGCGGCTCTGCAACCCACCCGGGCCGTTCCACTGCGCGAACTCGACGCACCGCTTGCGGGCGGCTGGGAGCATCCCCAGCTTGGCCGCCGAGCGAGGTGCCTCATGGTCGTCCGCCGCATGGCCGCCCTCTTCCTGACGGTCTTCTCGTGCTCCGCCGCGACCGCCGCCGAGGTGGGTCCATTGGAGCTCAGACTCACCCCGCCGGCCGTCCGGCTCGCGGAGACGGCGCAGGATCGGCTGCCGTCGCTCGTCCTGGACGAGGCTCTCCCGCCCGGCTGCCTGCGGGGCGCGCTCGCCGGCGAATCGCTGCGCGCCCTCCAGGACGAGGCATGGGCGTTCGCGTCGTCGCTCGACCCTGCCCCCGGCGGGGGGGGAGGAGCCGGGCCGGTGGCCGCGCTGGCGTTCGTGCTCGGTGTCATCCCGGGCTTCGGCATCGGCCACCTGGTCGCGGGCTCCATCGTCGGCTTCGTCTCCTGGCTCGCGGTGGACGTGGTCGTCGGAGTGCTGCTCTTCTGGGTGTTCCCCGTGCTTCTGTTTCCGACCTTCGGCCCCCTCTGGATCATCGACGTCATCGTCCAGGTGGTCGAGCGGCTCATCGAGGGCTACGCCGCCTTCCGGACTGCCGAGTACCACGGGGGCGTCGCGTGGAACGAACCGTTGCCGCCGGCCGAAGGGGCGCCGGCCACCGTGCCCGCGCGCGTCGCGCCCAACCTCGCGTTCGTGCGCTTCTGACGGCCGGCGTTGATCGCCCCAGGCGAGATGCCCAGGTTGCAGGGCGTGGCACTCACAGGGGGTACGACCATGAAAAAGCTCGTGACGGTGCTGGCAGCGGTGGCGTTCGGTGCCTGGGCGGCTCCGGCCTTCGCGCAAGCGGGGCAGGGCGCGGGCTCGATGGGCTCCGGCCAGAGCGGGACGTACGGCAGCAGCTCGGGGACGCAGGGCACGACCTCCGGCAGCCTGGGCGGAACCGCGGGCCTGGACAACAACCCGAGCAACCCCGGCAACGAGACGAACCCCGGCAACGAGATGAATCCGCCGCAGAATCAGAACACGCAGAACCCGAACACGCAGAACCCTGGAACGCAGACGCCCGAGACCCAGACGCCTGGAACGCAGGCGCCCGGGACGCAGACGCCTGGAGGCAGCGAGAACCAGACGCCGTGACCGCGCGGTGAGGGAAGCGTCGGGGCCGTTCTGCGGTCCCGACGCTTTTGTTTGACCGGAGGGCACTGGCCGGGGTTTGCTCCGCCGGTGGAGAACGCGCTCGAGGTCGAAGGCCTGACCGTCCGCTTCGGGGAGACCGAGGTCTTCCGCGATCTCTCCTTCCACGTGGCCAAGGGCAGCTCGTTCGGCATCATCGGCCCGAACGGAGCGGGCAAGACGGTGCTCTTCAAGACGCTGCTCGGAGCGTTGCCGCACACCGGCAGCTTCCGCTGGGCGAAGGACTCGCGGCTGGGCTACGTGCCGCAGAAGCTCGACATCGAGCGCGACCTGCCGATCACGGGCCGGGAGCTCCTCGCGGCGAAGGGCGGTGTCTCCCGGGCGGCCCGCGGGGAGGTCGAGCGCGTCCTCGGCTCGGTCGGGCTCGGGGCGGAGGTTGCCGGCCGGACCATCGGCAGCCTCTCCGGCGGGCAATTCCAGCGGCTGCTGGTCGCCTTTGCGCTCGTGGGAAAGCCGAACGTGTTGCTGTTCGACGAACCCACCGCCGGCGTCGACGAGCCGGGCCAGGAGGGGCTGCACGACACGATCCAGAAGATCCAGGCGGAGCAGCAGTTGACGCTCCTTCTCATCTCGCACGACATCAGCGTCATCTACCGGAGCGTGCAGCAGGTCCTGTGCCTCGGCCGCCACCGGCCCGTCGTGGGCCCGCCCGAGGAGTGCCTGACGCCGCAGGCGCTCGCCGAGCTCTACGGCGCCCCGGTGCGGTTCCACGTCCACGATCATGCAGAGCCTCGACCCTAGGGCCCTCGGGCTGGCGCTCGCCATGGCCGTCGCTGCCGGGCTGGTCGGCAGCTTCGCGGTGATGCGCCGCATGACCCTGGCCGCCGACGCCATGTCGCACGTCGCGCTCCCGGGCATCGGGCTGGCGCTCATCTTCAAGCTGCAGCCGGTCGTGGGCGGCGTGGCGATGCTGCTCCTCGGGACCTTGCTGATCTGGGCCCTCGAGCGGGGAACGCGGCTCTCCACCGAGACCATCGTGGGCGTGGTCTTCTCGGCCGCGCTCGCGGCCGGGAGCCTGCTCGCCTCCGGCGAAGAGCTGATCGACGCGCTCTTCGGCGGTGCCGGAAAGCTCGCGCCGTGGGAGTCGGCCGCCGGACTCGCGGTCGCCGCGGCCATCGTCGCGTTCGTGCTGCTGGAGAAGGATCGGCTGATCGTCTCGCTCGTCTCTCCCGACATCGCGCGCACGGCGGGCATCGACGTGGCGCGGCTCGATCTTCTGTTCCTGGCGGCCTTCTCGCTCACCGTGGCACTGGGCCTGCGCTACCTGGGCGTCCTGTTGATGGGGTCCCTCATCATCATTCCGGGCGCAACCGCCAAGCGCCTGGCCCGGTCGCTGCACGGGATGCTCCAGATCTCGGTGGCGCTGGCGGTGGGGGCGACGGCGCTGGGCTTCGTGGCAGCGGCCTTGCTGCACCGCGAGACCGGTCCCCTGGTGATCCTCTGCTCCGCCTCCTTCTTCTTCCTGAGTCTCCCTTTCCGCCGGACGGCCTGATAGGCTCTTCGGGTCCTTTCTCCCGGGGAGCCCCCATGCATCTCGCCTCTCGAAGCCTCGGCCCGATGGCGGCGGTCGCGCTCGGTCTGCTGCCGTCGTGCAAGACGACTTCCGACACGCCGCTGACCTACCAGGGGTCGTCCACCATCGGCCTCTCGGTCCTGCCGGAGCTCGTGTCGTCGTTCGAGAAGTCGACCGGCATTCGCTTCACCACGATGGACGTCGAGGGGTCGAACAAGGGTTTCTCGGCGGTGATGAGGGGCCAGGCGGCCATCGGGGGCCTCTCCCGCGCGCTCGCCCCCGCCGAGAAGGCGCGGAATCCCTACATGGCCATCATCGGCTACGACGCGCTGACGATCTTCGTCAACGACTCGAACCCGGTGCGGAACCTCACGCACCAGCAGGCCGCGGACATCTTCTCGGGCAAGATCAAGAGCTGGTCGGAGGTGGGAGGCCCGGCGACGCCGGTCACGAGCTTCCTGGAGAGCGCCAAGCACGGGACCGCACTCTTCGTGCAGGAGGCCGTGCTGGCCGGAGGCGAGGCCAAGCCCGCCCGCACCTTCGAGATTCCCTCCGAGTGCGTCCACGAGGTCTCGCTGCAGCCGGGCGGCGTCACGGCCGAGGCGTCCTACCTGGTGGAGTCCCACACGCATGCCGTCTCCATCGACGGCATCGCGCCGGACGCCCAGAACGTGCGCAGCGGCAAGTACCCGCTGGCGCGGCCGCTGATCCTGATCGCCAAGAACCCGCCGGACGACAACGCCAAGAAGTTCATCGATTGGGTGCTGACGCCCGAGGGACAGGCCATCGTGAAGACGAAGTTCGTCCCGGCCGTTCTGCAGGGCTGAGCGGCCCGGCCGGCTTCAGGCGCAGCAGCTGGGGACGCGCGGGCCGAGGCCCCCGAGAACCCGGCCGAGCCGTTCCATCCCCAGCTCGATCGCGTCGGGCGGGCGGTTCGAGAAGTTCAAGCGCAGGAAGTCGCGGCGCGCGTGGTTGGCGAAGAAGGGCGCGCCGGGCACGAACGCGACCTTCTGCTCGAGCGCGAGCGGCAGGATCTCTCCGGCGTCGAGGCCGCCAGGCAGCTGCGCCCAGAGGAACAGGCCGCCCTCGGGCCGGGTCCAGCGCGTGCCCGCCGGCAGATGGCGGCTCAGCGCCGCCATCATCGCCTTGCTGCGAGCTCCATAAGTGGCGCGCAAGGTGTCGAGGTGGCCTTCGTAGTCGAACGTCGACAGGAGCGCCGCGGCGGCCCGCTGCGCGAGGGTGGAGCTGTGGAGATCCGCCGCCTGCTTCGCCACGGTCGCGGCCGCCACGAGGTGGGGCGCGGCCGCCAGCCAGCCGATGCGCAGCCCGGGCGCCAGCGTCTTCGAGAAGGTGCCCAGGTGGATCACCACGCCGGCGTCGTCGAGCGCCGCGAGCGGCGGGAGGCGCTCCCCTTCGAACCGCAGCTCGCCGTAGGGATCGTCCTCCAGAATGGCGAAGCCGTGCCGGGCGGCGAGCCGGATCAGGCGCTCGCGCCGGGCCAGCGAGAGCGTGGTGCCCTTGGGGTTCTGGAACTCCGGGACGACGTACACGAGCTTCACGCGCCGCCGGGCCAGGAGATCCTCGAGCTCGTCGACCGCCAGGCCCTCGTCGTCGCTGCCGACCGGCTCCAGCTCCACCTCGTAGCCATTGAAGACCTGCAGCGCGGCGAGGTAGCTCGGGTTCTCGACGACGACCACGTCGCCGGGGTCCAGGAGGATCTTCGCGGCGAGGTCGATGCCCTGCTGCGAGCCGGTGGTGACGAGGATCGACTCCACGGGGAAAGCGGCGCCATGAGCGGCGAGCCTCCCGGCGATCCACTCCCGAAGGGGGCCGAACCCCTCGGTCACTCCGTACTGAAGGGCGCTGGCGCCGGCGTTGAACAGCACCTCCGCGTGCGCCTCGGCGATGGCCTGCACGGGGAAGAGCTCCGGCGCCGGGAGGCCGCCCGCGAACGAGAGGACGTCGGGGCGCTCCGCGACCTTGAGGATCTCGCGGACGGCCGAGGCCTGCATGCGACCCATGCGCCGGGCCAGCAGGTTCGCTTCAGCGGGCGGCGCGGGCGTCGGACGGCTGATCGACGTGAACATGGCTCGACTCCTTGATGGAGGACAGCACGATCGTGGTGGCAGTTCCGGTGACGCCGGGGATGGTGCGGAGGCGGTCGACGAGCAGGTGATCCAGCGAGCGGGTGTTCGAGGTCTTGACCTTGATGAGATAGGACTCGTCGCCAGCCACGCGGTGGCACTCGAGCACCTCGGGCATCTCGAGCACTCGCCGCGCGAAGCCCTCGAAGTGGCGTGGGTGCTCGATCGAGACGCCGATGAAGGCGGTGATGTCCTTGCCGAGGCGGGAAGCATCGACGAGCGCCGTGTAGCCCGTGACCACGCCGCGCTCCTCGAGCTTGCGGATGCGCTCGGCGACCGCAGGCTGGGACAGCTTCACCGTCGAGGCGATCTGCTGCTGCGTCGCACGCCCGTCCGCCTGCAGCAGCTCGACGATCGCGGCGTCGGTGGGATCGAGTGGTAAATACATTGTCGACTCGGGCGGCAACGAATGTAGCATCGGAAATCTCGTCCTGCAACTTATCAAATATAAGACGCGGGAGCGGCGTGGCGTTCGCTTGACAAGGTGCGCCGGGCGCGGAACAAACAGGGCATGACCGAGAGCTTCACCATAGACTTGGATTCCGAGCGGGTGGCCATGGATGGCGCCTGGTACTCGAAGGAAGACCTGGCCCGGAAAATCAAGGAAATGGTCGACGGCGGCGACTTCCGGGTGGCGCGACCCAGCGCGGCGCTCGAGGCCCTGGAGCAAGCGATCGCCAGCCTGGCCACGTTGACCGTTCGTCTTCCGGCGCCCACGTTTGCGGCACTCTCGGGAGCGGCCAACCGCTCGGGCCGGTCGCTCGAGGCGCTGGCGAGAGACCTGCTCGAGCGCTCGATCGCCGCCCCGCAGACGAGCGGGCAGGTCAGCTCGCCACCGATGCAGCTGCAGCAGACGCAAGCGGCACCGATGCAGTTGCAGCAGCCGCAGGCGGCGCCGATGCCGCTCACGATGGTGGTGAAAGGCGGGGCCGCCGCCGAGCCTCCGGCCGAGCCGACCCCGATACCCTTGACCCCCAAGCACGCGGCGGTGCCGGTGCTCGCCCCCGCTCCCGCTCCCACGCCGATGTCCGACGCGGAGAGCGGCTGGTTCAAGCGGCGCTGAGCGTTCTCTGGCCATGACCCTCGCAGCGACTCGGGGCCGGCGGCTCGCCCTGTCCCTGGTGGCGGGTGCCTGCATGGCGTTCGCGCTGCCGACGGTGTTCCCCATCTGGGGCAAGACCGAGCTGCTGCCCGGCGGCGCGCTGACCTGCCTCGCCTACGTCTCGATGATCCCGCTGTTCGTGGCCCTGGAACGGGCCTCGCCGCGCGGCAGCTTCGTGCTGGGGTTCGCCTTCGGGCTCGCCTACTTCAGCGTGGCGATCTGGTGGATCGACATCGCCATGCACACCTTCGGCGGGATCCCGAATTACTTCGCGATCCCCGTCCTCTATCTGCTGATCCTCTTTCTCGCCGTGCACTGGGGCGCGGCCACGCTGCTCTCGCGCTACTGCGCCGACCGGCTCGGCTGGCCTCTCTGGACGCTGCTGCCGCCAATCTGGACGGCCTTCGAGCTCGTCCGCAACTATCTGTTCAGCGGCTACCCCTGGGGCGACCTCGGCTACACGCTGGCGCGCTTCCGGCTCACCGCGCAGTGGGCGTCGCTCTTCGGCGTCTACGGCCTGGCGTTTCTCGTCGTCCTCTACAACGGCGCGCTCTACGAGGTGGGCAAGGAATGGATCGCGGGACGCCGGCTGGCCCGCGCCCCCGCGCTGGCGCTTCTCCTCGCGTTCGTGCTGCCGAACGCATGGGGAGCCTACCGGCTCGCGGCGATCGACCGAGAGGTGGCCGCCGCCCCGAAGCTGCCCGTCGCCATCGTGCAGCCCAACGTCGACCAGAAGATCAAGAACGGCGCGGCCTCGGGCGCGCCGATGTCGGCCGCGGAGTACCGGCAGTTCATCCTCCAGCGAACGTTGCCGCTGAGCGAGCAGGCGGACCGGGACGGGGCGCAGCTCATCGCCTGGCCCGAGGCCAGCTTTCCCGTCGACCTGCCGAGTCACCCGGCGCGGCTGCCCCCGCTGGGCATCCCGGCTCTGCGCGCGCAGCTGCTGGTGGGCGGGGTGACGTTCGGCATCGAGCACGGCCACCGGCTGCTCACGAACAGCGCTTTCGCGGTGGACGGCTCGGAGCAGATCGTGGCGCAGTACGACAAGCACCACCTGGTGCCGTTCGGGGAGTACGTGCCGCTGGAAAAGTCGTTGCACCTCCCGATCCACGCGGTGGTGCCGGACATCGGCTTCTTCGATCCCGGCGATGATCTCCAGGTCTTCGACCTGAAGGCGAGCGGCGGCGGCCGGGACGTTCGGTACGCGCCGCTCATCTGCTACGACGCGATCTTCCCCGAGATCTCGTCCGGCTTCGCGCGCGAGGATCCGGACTTCCTCGTGAACCTGACCAACGACGCCTGGTATGGCTTCTCGTCGGCCAGCTACCAGTTCCTCTCCATGGTCACGCTGCGCGCCATCGAGACGGGCAAGGCCCTGGTGAGGCCGGCGAACACCGGCATCTCCGCCTTCATCGACCCCGCGGGGCGCGTGGTGTCGCGGACCGGCATCGGCCTCGTCGACACGGACGCGGACACGGTCAGCACGGCGAGCGCGGTGCCGCCGGTGCTGCTCGAGGGCCAGGTGCCGCTGTTGCGCTCCCACACCCCGTACGTTGTGATCGGGGACGCTTTCGCCTATCTTTGCGCCGCCTTTGCCGCTGGACTCTGGTTCGTCGCGCGCAAGGCGAGGGCCTAGCGATGCCTGTCGACGAAGTCCGAGAACGCCTTCATGAGCTCGAGAAGCGCCTCGACGATCTTCGGGGGCGGCTTTGACATCGAGGTCAAGGAAGCGCGGATCCGCACGATCGACGAGCAAGCCGGCCGGCCGGGCTTCTGGGACAAGAATCTCGAAGCCCAGGCCCTGCTGAAGGAAAAGGCGCAGGCCGAGCAGACGGTCGCCTCGTGGCGCAAGGAGAAGCGGGCCGTCGAGGATGCGGGCGTGCTCCTGGATCTCGCCGACGAGGCGCACGACGAGGCCTCGCGGGCTGAAGCCGCGCAGGCGGCGGCGCAGAGCGCGCAGGCCGTCGCCGCGATGGAGCTCGCGCGGATGCTTTCGGGTCCGCAGGATCACGCCCCCGCCATCGTGACGATCAATGCCGGCGCCGGAGGCACCGAGAGCTGCGACTGGGCCGCGATGCTGCTGCGCATGCTCAGCCGCTACGCGGAGCGCAAGGGCTTCGAGGTCGAGCTCACGGACTTTCAACCCGGCGACGAGGCGGGCATCAAGAGCGCGGATTTCATCGCCCGGGGCGAGTACGCCTACGGCTATCTGAAGGCGGAAGCCGGCGTCCACCGGCTCGTGCGCATCAGCCCCTTCGACGCCGCGGCGCGGCGGCACACCTCGTTCGCCTCGGTCTTCGTCTACCCCGAGATCGAGAACGACATCGAGATCGAGGTCAAGGAGGCCGACATTCGCATCGACACCTTCCGGGCCTCGGGCGCGGGCGGCCAGAAGGTCAACAAGACGTCGTCGGCGGTCCGCATCACGCACTTTCCGAGCGGCATCGTGGTGTCCTGCCAGAACGAGCGTTCGCAGGGACGCAACCGCGACCTCGCGATGAAGATCTTGAAGTCACGCCTCCACGAGCTGGAGGAACGCAAGCGCGACGCCGAGCGTGACGCCGTCGAAGCGCAGAAGAAGGAGATCGCCTTCGGGTCGCAGATTCGCAGCTACGTCCTCGCACCCTACCGGCTCGTCAAGGACCACCGCACCGGCGTGGAGAAAGGGAACGTCGACGCGGTGCTCGACGGCGATCTCGACGAATTCGTCACCGCCTACCTGATGGGCGTGCGCAACCCGAACCGGCCGGCGGATTGACGGTGGGCCGCGCCGCGCTGCCGCGTCTGGGTCTGCTGGCCTTCTGCGCCTGCAGCGCGGCTGCGTCGCACGGGGTGGGGCCGGCGGGGACGCCCGCCGACGCCGGCTCGATTCCGGCGCCGCCGGCCCTCGGCTGCGACTTGCCCGACGGTGGCGCGGTCCTCGGCCTGCCGCTCGCGGCGCCCACGGGGCCCGGACCGTGGTTTCTGTCCGCGGCCGACGTGGACCGCGATGGCCACCTGGATCTCGTCGTCGCCAACGGAGGGTTCGCCAGCGGGGGGGCGCCGCAGCCGCCCGGGGATTCGGTGACGATCCTCTACGGCAAGGGCGACGGCACTTTTCGCGCGAGCGTCCAGCTCCCCACCCAACCCGGTACCGTGAACGTTCTCACGGGGGACTTCGGGGGCGGCGGAGCCGTCGATCTCGCGGTCGCGAGCTGCAACGAGGCTGCGGACGGCGGCGGGGGTGCCGTGCAGCTGTTCGTGCAGCAGCCGAACGGTCTGTACGCCGGCGACGAGCCCTACCTGCTGCCGGGTTGCCCCTACGGCCTGGTCGCCGGCGATTTCAACCGCGACGGCCGACTCGACCTGGCGGCCGCGGCGCCCGGGGCCTTCGGCGGTCAGAACGGATTGACGCTGCTCTTCAACCACGGGGCACGCGTGCTCGGGCCTCCGATCGCCTACCCCACGCCGGCCGCGCAGAACGCCGTGGTCGCAGCGGAGCTCCACGCGAAGGGCGTCCTGGATCTGGCCTCAG
>Ga0335073_10005073_pt1 | contig 18485 bp, 13 predicted proteins | sample Lox_Sample_22_FD_207093 | JGI IMG/M metagenome (GOLD analysis project Ga0335073, IMG submission 207093) | Soil microbial communities from Loxahatchee National Wildlife Refuge, Florida, United States - Lox_Sample_2.2 | ecosystem: Environmental > Terrestrial > Soil > Wetlands | place: USA... | reverse complement strand
TATGAGAAACGAATGCGCGCGGCGTATCCGATTCATCCGGAGTTGTTTGACCGGCTGTATCGAGATTGGGGTACGCTCGACAAATTTCAACTGACTCGCGGTGTGCTGCGTTTGCTTGCGGTGGTCGTGCATTCGCTTTGGGAGAAGCAGGACCGAAGTTTGCTGATTGCGCCGTCGACGATTCCGATGGATGATCACGACGTGATCAGCGAATTGACGAAATATCTTGAGGATCAGTGGCGCCCGGTGATCGAGCAGGATGTTGATGGTCCCGAGTCGCTGCCCCTGCGGCTGGATCGCGAAAATCCGGTGTTCGGCCGAGTTTCCGCGGCACGCCGGGTCGCGCGAGCATTGTATCTCGGCTCTGCTCCGACGTTGAACGCCGCAAATAAGGGACTCGAAGACCGTCAGGTGAAGCTGGCTTGCGTGCAGCCGGGGGAGTCGTCAGGCACATTCGGCGATGCGCTTCGAAAGCTTGCGGACCAGGCAACGCATTTATTCGTCGATGGCAATCGGTATTGGCTGTCGACACGGCCCAGCGTGAATCGGATTGCGGAGGAACGGGCTCAGCGCTGGGACATTGAAGAGGTTCGTGAGGACCTGCGCCGACGATTGCGGTTGGAGGCTCGTCAGCCCGGGGATTTTGCGCGAGTGCAGGCCTGCCCCGGTGCTCCAAACGAGGTCGCGGATGAGCCGGAAGCGAGGCTCGTGATACTGGGTCCGGAGTATACGTATGATGCGAAGGATGCCGCGAATTCGGCAAGTTCCGCGGCGCTGTCAGTTCTAGACCGCGGCGGGGCCGGGCGGCAGTGCGCAAATACGCTGGTGTTTCTGACCGCGGATCGGGCGCGTCTTCCTGAGCTGGAGACCGCCGTGCGCCAATTTCTAGCTTGGCAGTCGATCGAAAAGGACCCCGTCGGACTGAATCTTGATGAATTCCAAAAAAACCAGGCCGAAAAGCGCCGAAAATTGGCAGAAGAAGCGATCACGCAGCGGATTCCGGAGGCCTACGTCTGGCTGCTGGTTCCTGAACAGCCGGATCCGAAGCAGCCAATGACGTGGGCGGCGATGAAGGTTACGGGCTCCAATGGGCTTTCGGGGCGCGCGTCCAAGACGCTCACCAATAAGGGATTGCTGGTCGTCAAGACCTGGGGCGGATCTCTGCTGCGCAAAGATCTGGACGAGATCCCGCTGTGGCGCGGCGACCATGTCAGCGTGAAACAGCTCGCCGAGGATTTTGCCCGATACGTGTATTTGACGCGCCTGAAAAACACTGATGTGTTGCTGACAGCCGTCGCCGATGGACCAAGCCTGTTCACCTGGGAACGCGAGGGATTCGCATATGCCGATTCCTATGATGAGATAGCAGGCCGGTACCGGGGTCTGCGAGCGGGCGACGGTTGCCCTTCGGTTTCGATCACCGGTTTGGTGGTCAAGCCCGACGTCGCGGCCGCACAATTCGCGCGGGAAAAAGCCGCGGCGGCGATCGCTGTGGATGGTGGAGCGAGGCAATCAAGTACCGGCGGGCAAACTGCCGTTTCCCCGATCGCGCAGCCGAAAAAGACCTCCGCACGCCGGTTCTACGCTTCAACGGCATTAGATCCCATGCGAATGTCGCGCGACGCGTCACGTATTGCTGATGAGATCGTGCAGCATCTGGCGGGGCTCGTGGACGCGAAGGTCGAGGTGCGGCTCGAACTCCGCGCCGAATTAGCTTCGGGTGTGCCGGATAACGTCGTTCGAACGGTCACGGAAAACTGCCGGACGCTTAAATTTGATTCTGCCGAATTTGAGTAGAACGGATCACATTTGATCTGCAAACCGCTGTCGCCAAACTGGACTCCCTAAGCTTTCAAAGGGTTTCGATTTCTTTGGCGAGTTCATCCCGAACACGCTGAACCTCTTCCGCGCGAGTCCGGGCAGCGCCGCTCTCGGACGCTTGTCCGAGGCGTAGGTATACTTGAGCAAGCAGATCCCACGTTTGAGTCTTCCACGGCGCCAGCCGCGTCGCCTGCTCTGCCGAATCAACTGCACCTCTGTAGTCCCCGGAGCGGACACGGAACGCGGCCTGCTGAAAAGGGATCTCCCAATAATCGGGGTAGAGTGGCTGCGCCTCTGCGAGCACAGCGTAAGCGCGATCGTATTCCTCCATCCATTCATGGAGGCGAGCGAGATAGCAAAAATCGCCAGCCTCCCGCTGCTCTTCATCGTGAACGATGTGGGCGAAGAACTTGGCCGCGAGCGGTGAAATCGTCCGCTGTTCGTCCCTCACTATACCGATGCAATACCCATCTGCGATGGTAACCGCCCGTACCCGCTCGAGCCTGACAACGTGATGGCGCCGAACCGGGTTGGTTGCTTGAACTTCCGCAATTTTCTTGAGCCATCCATTGCAGAACTCCCAACACCGCTGGTGCGCTCTTACACGATCAAGGCAGCGAGCGATTAGATAGGCCAGAAAAACGCGATCCGAGAAGTGGAGAGACAGGTCGTTCAGAGCACTGATTTCGGACGTACATTGGCCGTAGGCGGTCATCGCCTCCAGGGCAATCGGCAGTTGAATCCGCGCCAGGAGATACCGTGGGTTCAGCTCCTTCGCTTCGCGGAGAAGGCCGACTGCATATTTATAATTCTTGACCGCGAGTGGCCAATCAAGATTGCGGACACGATCGCCGCACTCGCAATGTAGGACCGCGACTTCGTGCAACGAATGCACATCCCGCTTTCGGACGAGCCTAATCTTAGCGGTTTCCGCTGCCTCGGCAAGAGATCCGAGTCCGGTTTGAGCGGTCAGTAGGTTACCAATAAGTTCGTCGTCTCCGGGGTAGAGCCGCAACCCTTCGGTCGCGGTTTGTGCGGCGGCGCGATATTCGTGTTTTCTGATTTGCGCGAGTGATAAATTGACGAAGTACTCGCCGGGTTTTTCCTTGGCTCTCGCGAGACTTTGTAGGACGGCGATGGCTTCATCAAATCGCCCAAGACTGATCAGGGAACTCGCATAATTGATGGCGACGTGTTGGGTGAGGGGATGACCTGGAACAGATGCCGCAATATCAGGCGAGAATAGACTGGCGTAAATTTCTTCAGCCTTGCGATAATCGCCGATGCCTGCGAGCGCTTGCGCCTCGCGAAGGAACGGTTCGATGTCATCCTGTTCGACGACGCGGTACGTTCCGGCGTTGTTCCAGACGCCCTTTTCGCGCAGGTGCTCGCGGTACTCTCCAGCTCCTACAGTCGGCATCGCATAACGAAGCTTGGGATGAAACGACCGGTATCGGATGCCGTGGTCTGATGCCGCCCGTTCGAGGGCAGCCTCAAGTGCGGCGTAACCCGACGGCCTATTCCCTGGCTCCTTCTCCAGGCATGCATGGATGACGTCTTCTGCGCCGAATGCAGTCTCTTTAAGCAAACCACCGAGTCGTCGGGGCGCGTCGAACAAATGCTTTAGGCAGATTTCGTCAGCCGTTGTACCGACGAATGGACAATTGCCGCTTTCCCATTCATACATAAGACAGCCCAAGCTGTAGATATCCGTTCGGTCATCCAAGTCTGGCCTGCCCAGGAGCTGCTCTGGTGCCGCGTAGGAAACGGTTCCGAGAAAGGTTCCGGCCGCTGTGAGCGCGGGGTGATTGTGGCGGGCCTCGAGAGTCGTCCTCCGATCGCCCGTTACATCAGGCATCGTCAATTGCCTGGCCAACCCCCAATCCGAAACGTAAGCCAGCGTCTCTTCATCCAGGAGTATGTTGTCTGGCTTTATGTCGCGGTGAATGATCTTGTGTTGTTCGTAGGCCCAACGGAGCGTACCGACAACGCGAGCCATCACCGAAAAAAAGACCTCTGGTTCCCGACTTCGGAGGTATCCTCGAAGATTGCCGCCTTGCATCCACCGAGAGCACACGACTGGAATTTCGTTTACGCGAGTCAGGCATAGCGCCTCGACGACACCGTTGCATGCCGAAAGAGTCATCCAAACGCGCATTTCTCGCAGGTATCGCTGCCATGCCTGATCGTCCTCGCTGATTTCGCGCTGGATAAATTTAAGCGCAAACCGATCCGTGCCGTGAACGAGGCAAATGCACTCCCCCATGCCGCCCTTCAGGACTCGTTCAATGTTGAAATCCGAGGAATTCAATTGCAGCCCCTCCGCAAGCTCGGGAAGCCGCAGCATTTGGCCTGGGCGAAAAGTCATTTCAAGGCTGTAAGGTGAACCGCCATCGAAAAGCAATCGAAAAGCGATGCAACCAGCGAGCGTCGCTTTTCAATCATTCCCGTATCCATCGTATTCGAATCCCGTCCAGAGAACAAACCTGGCGGACCTGGAGGTGACCAGCACGGTTCGCCGCGACGGTGAACACGCTGTCGCGGGCGATCGTGAGGGCGCCGCGCCAGATGAGCATCTACAACACGCGCGGGATCTTGATGCTGTGAACCGGGACGCAGAACGATGTCGCCGGGAGATCGCCGAGATCGAACGATTGTTGTTGGCCGGACATCCCGACGTCGAAGGGCTCTGTATGTCGCTGTCGGATTGGTCGGCGGAGTTGCGGCTGATCGAGCAGGAGAACCAACTGAACAAAGCAAAGCCGCCGCCGGATGGTTGAGTTCCGGCGGCGGCAAAAGGGTACTGCGGCGACTTCTATTTGGCGATCGTGTAGATGCGATCGCCGGCGTCGTTTTTCGACGATTCGATTTTCAGATCATGCTTCTTCTGAGCGGTGGAGATGAATCCGCGCGCGCTGTCGGCCTGCCATTCGGTGGCCTTCATGATCTCGGCGAGGGTGGCGCCTTTCGCGCGTCGGATCATGTCGAGGATTTTGGCGTGCGGCGCGACGGCCTTGCGTTCGGGTTTCGCGGCCTTCTTGGCGACCTTGGCTCCCTTTTTGAGGGCGGCGGCCTTGACGGTTTTCTTGGCCTTGGGCGCGTCCTTTTTCCGGCTGGCTCCTTGCTTCGAGTGAACGGTCTCCGGCGCGACGTGAGCGCCCTGTTCCGCAACGGCGGCGGCATTTTCGTTGGCTTCGGCGTTAGTCATGGTTGGTTTCCTTTTCTGCGCTTCCTTGGCGCATGACGGTTCATCGCTCCGGTCCTTCTGAAACGCAAGGCAATTCGTTGAGCGCTTTTTCGAATTTCCCCAAAAGGCGAATACATGGCGAGTGATTCGGGAACGCTCGTCAACGCTGCTTGTCTCCGCGGCGACGGAGCCGGCGTGATCGGTATTGTACGGCGGACAGCGTCACAACGACGAAGAGAGTGACAACGAAACCGATTAAGGGAGCTGTTCAGATCGACCTTCAGCGTTTGCAGCGCCGGCAACAACGCGAACAGCACGCCGGTGGCGATTGAAATCGCGAACGTGAACGCGAGCACCCGTCCGTCCACCTGCATACCGACGTGTCTGTAAGGGCTCCCAAGGCCAGTCAAGAATCGACCCCTTTCTCAGGTAGCCATCTCTCTTCCGGCAGCGGCGCGCCCGCGCGTTCAAAAACGCGCAAAGCATGCTCACCCTCCGCTGACCGTACGGGACGGCGGCGCAAATGAAAACGACGAAGAGGGTGCATTACTTGGTCAGTGTTCTGACTGCAGCCACGAGAGTTCGAACCTCGCATTCACCGAACATCTACTTCTCCCTCATACTCCATGAGGTTCTCACGTCGGCCATCTTCGATAATCTCGGGCAGCGCAGATTGTCAATTGCGCGCCAGATACCCTACAATATGAAAGCCACGCGATAGCGTCGCCTCCTCCCCGCAGGCTCACCGGCACGACTCTCCCCTAATGACCGCGGCTGTGGTGAATAACCCGCGCGTCGTCGGACGTCGCCGAATCGAGCAAGCGAAGTAGTAGTCATTTAGCCTACGCTAAGTGGCTCCGGCGAAGTATGTGACGCTTGTGACACTAGAGGGTACGTGTGCCAGCCCAAAATCAGTGCTGGTGCGTCACTTTGTGACGGCGGCCGTCACGAACGCGTCACAAAATTGTGAAGTCGATGACTGGCAATGACTTGCAGCCAGTTTTATAGCTATTTCCATTTTTACAAGTTATTGAATCAAAAGAAGTGTGACAGATGTGACACGTTATTTCTAGAAAAAAAGTATATACGCTCATCCCTACTGGAAACTTTATAGAAAACCGTGTCCCACGCGTCACGAGCGTCACAACCGCAGGGAGCACGAAAAACTACGATTTTCGTGCGATATTGAGATCCGAACAATTTTGTCCCACAATGTTTCTGCGGCGTGATAGCGCCGCCTCCAATCTGCACCGCGAATTTTGGAATGGACGCGGAGCCGCAGGCCCGGAGTCTGTTCAAGGAAGAAATCAGTGTCCCGTGCATACGTACGAATCGAAAACCCTCCTCCTGGTCATCGGGATCAAACAACGCTTAACCGCGCCCGCCGCTACGAACGGGCAGGACGAGCAAAGTTCGTTGAGCCGATGGTGATCCGTTTTCTTGATACACCCATTCAACGAAAAATCTTGAAGTCTGCCAAAGACAGAGAGCTCGCTGCTATCTCCGGGGGTAACTATGATCGGGTTAATCGGATGTTCGTAGACGAGGCGCGTAGGCTGCCCTTAATTGATCCGCAGAAGATGATCCGGGAAGAGAAGTCAAAGCGAGATTGGTCGTATCGGGCTGGCGTGCGATCTAACGTCGGTCGTCGTGAACATTCGGGGGCGGAAGTTGCGGCGATGAGAGCGCGCTCGCCCAGTCGCGCTAGACATCCCGAGCCGCAAAGTCAGATTCCAATCACCGACGAGCCCATTGGAAACAATCCCCCCGAGGCTAACCGTCCTGAGGCATAGGTTTCGTACATCCCCGTGCTTCCTGGCGGTGTCCACCTTTCGGTTTCACGTTTGAATCTTATTCGCCACGTATTCGTCCAAGGAGAGCAAAAGTGTCAGAGATGCAGATCCAGATTTGGTCCGTTGATCGCTTGATTCCGTATTGCCGCAACCCTCGCCGGAACGACGCGGCCATCGATCGCATGGTTGCCTCAATTCGGGAATTTGGCTTTAAGCTTCCCGTTCTCGCCCGAAGTGATGGCGAAATTGTCGACGGACACCTTCGGCTTAAGGCGGCGAAGAAGGCGGGTATCACTGAAGTTCCGGTGATTCTCTGCGACGAATGGACGGCAACGCAGGTAAAAGCATTTCGTCTTCTGGTAAATCGCTCGGTCGAATGGGCGGAATGGGACGAATCATTGCTCGCTTTGGAGTTGCAGGACATCCAGGCAGCAGATTTCGACTTGACACTCACCGGGTTCGACGCCCGGGAAATTGACGACCTGCTCGCGCTCGATGACGAGGAGAAGGCGAATGCTGTGCCGCCGCTTCCGGAGTCGCCGGTCACGCGGGCAGGCGATTTGTGGCTGTTGGGACCGCATCGCGTTCTTTGCGGCAGTTCAACCAGCCCGGAAGCCGTCGCGCGACTACTCGGCGAACGACAGCCGCGGTTAATGATCACCGATCCGCCCTACGGTATCGAGCTAGACACAGAGTGGCGCGATCGTGCTGGCCTCAATGGCCTCGGTTCTGCGGAGCCGAGCTACATGAAGCAACGCACGTCGGGGCACACCGAGACTTCGATTTCCGGCGACACCCGCGCCGATTGGTCCGAAGCTTTCTCGCTAGTGCCAAGCCTCGAGGTCGCCTACGTCTGGCACGCGTCGAAGTTCACGCGCGAGGTGCTCGACGGGCTGCTGCGGATCGGATTCGTTCACCACCAGCAGATCATCTGGGACAAGGGGCGGACCGTGTTGACCCGAACGCATTACTGGTTTCAGCATGAGCCGTGCTGGTATGTCCGGAAGAAAAACGCACCGTGGTTCGGCAAGGCCGGCGAGAACTCGACCATTTGGTCGTCGCCCTCGCCGAAGTTCATCATGGGCGGATCGGACGAGGAGAAGTTCGATCACCCCACGCAAAAACCGGTGGATCTGATGCGGCGCCCGATCCTCAATCACCTCCGCCGAGGCGAGCTGGTGTATGAACCGTTCCTCGGCAGCGGGACTACGCTCGCGGCAGCGGAGCTGACGCAGCGCGTGTGCTTCGGGATAGAGCTCGATCCCAAGTACGTTGACGTGGTGGTTGGTCGCTGGCAAGGACTGGCGGGGAAGAGGGCAGTACTTGACGGAGATGGACGCGCGTTCGATGAGATTCGCTCGGAACGCGGCTCTTGAGTCGGGGACCGGGGGTAGCCGGTCGATTTCCTCGGCGCCTTCGATCCCCGCGACCGCGGGGACTTCTGTGAAAATCCGCGAAATTCAAATTGTATTTTCGGGAACGGTCGAAATTCGAGTGGCCAATTTTGAGCATCGGAGGTTGCAATGAGGGGCCGAAAACCAAAGCCAACGGAGCTTCAGCTTGCCGAAGGTGATCCGCGCAAGCATGGTGTTCATCGCCTCGAAAAGAAGCTCGAAGCGGAAACACACGGGTCGCGCGGTTTGCCGCGGTGTCCCGCGCACTTGCAGGGGCTGGCGCGCAAAGCGTGGAAGATGTGGTCGGAGGAGCTGGAACGCATGAACCTCGATTGCCGGCCCGATGGTCCCATGCTCGAAGGTGCGTGCATCGCGTATGAAACCGCGATCGAGTGCTACGAGACGATCAAGAAGCAGGGGAGGATGATTGCCCGGCGAATCTTGGACCCGCAGACGAACACGCTCGTCGTCGGTGGCTTGAAGCCGCATCCGGCGGTTGCGCAAATGAACGCCGCGTGGATGGTGCTTCGTGCGTTCTGTTCGGAATTCGGCCTATCACCCGTGTCGCGGACGCGATTAGCCGTCGAGAAGCCGGCGGACGGTGACGAGGAACTCGCCGCGATTCTCTCGCAGCCTCGCGAGCGCACAAAGCAACCGAAAGAAACGATCAACTAACTACGGTGGCTTTTTCACAGGCGCAAGCTGATGCGGCGTGCAACTTTTTTGAGCACGTTGTCAAGCATACGGCGGACGAGTGGTATGGAAAGCCGTTTCTGCTCGTGCCCTGGCAGGAAGAAGCCTTGAGCGCGATTTTCGGCCAGCTTGACGACGACGGTAATCGCATCATCGAAATGGCGTATTTGGAAGTGCCGAAAAAATCCGGGAAGTCGGAGATGGCGGCGGGCTTGGCGCTGTTCGTGTTGCTGACCACCAACACACCTGGCTGCCAGGTCTACGGTGCGGCAGCGGCGACGCGCCAGGCCCTGAACGTCTTCCGTGCAGCCTGCAAGATGGTCGATCAGTCGCCGGTTCTCAGCAAGCGGCTCCGGGTGCTGCGTGGGACACATCGCATCATCAAGCGCTCCGATCCGGAGTCGTTTTATGCCGCCGTTGCCGCCGATGGTGACTTCGGCGACGGCGTCAACCCGGCTGTCGTCATCGCCGATGAGATCCATCGTTGGAAGACGCGCAAGCAGCTCGACAATTGGGACGTGATCTCAAACGGCGGGATCACGCGCCGGCAGACGCTCACAATCGCGATCACCACCGCCGGCATCCAGAACGAATCGCCGCTCGCCTGGCGGCTGCACGAAAAGGCGCGCAAGATCGAGGCCGGGATCGTCGCCGATCCCAAGTTCTACGGCCGAATCTATGGGGCAGACAAGGAAGACGATCCTGCGGATCCGGCCACGTGGATCAAGGCCAATCCATCGCTCAAAGAAAATGGTGGATTCCTGGATGTCGAGAAGATCCGGGAGAAGTACGTGTCGCACGAGGCCGAGGGGGATCTGACATCGTTTAAACGTTATTACCTGAACATGTGGGACCAGAAGGAGAGCCGCGCGATCGACATGGTGAAGTGGGACACGTCCGCCGGCGACTGGCAGGCCTCGGGATTACTCCCCAAACCCGCCAGCGAAAAGGTGCGCCCGTTACCAGACGCGTTGATCGACCGATTCAAAGGCCGTCAGTGCTGGGCCGGCGTCGATCTTTCGATGACCACCGATCTGTCAGCGGTATCCCTGGTGTTCCCCGACGGTGACGACGCTTTCGATGTGCTGGCGTTCTTCTGGATGCCCGAACAGGCCGTGCGCCAGCGCGAGCGTCGCGACGGGATGCCCTACGCCCGCTGGGCCGAGCAGGGATTCATCGAACTCTCGACCGGCGGCGTGATCGATTATCGCGATATCATGGCGCGCCTCGAATGGGCTTCTGAGATCTTCGATCTGCAGGAGATCGGCTTCGATCCCTGGAACTCGCGCCAGATCTCGGTGCCGATGACGGAGAAAGGGCACACCTGTATCGAGGTCCGCCAGGGCGTCGCTACATTATCGGAGCCGTCGAAAAAGCTGCTAGAACTGATCGCCGCCGGCAAACTGCACCACGGCGGCCATCCGGTGCTGCGCTGGAATGCGAGCTGCGTATCGGCCAAGGAATCGAACGACAATCTGATGTTCTCAAAGCCGGAGCGGTCGAAGAACTCCTCCCGCATCGACGGGATCGCAGCGACTGTGAACGCGCTGTCGCGGGCGATCGTAAGGGCGCCGCGCCAGATGAGCATCTACGAGACGCGCGGGATCTTGAAGATATGAGCGCGGAAGCGGAACGATGCCGCCGGGAGATCGCGGAGATCGAAGCGCTGCTGCTGGTCGGACATCCCGACGTCGAGGGGCTTTGCATGGCGCTTTCGGACTGGTGGACGGAGTTGCGGCTGATCGAGCAGGAAGTCGGTTTGGAATCTGGCGCGGAAAAGCAAAACCGCCGCCGGATCGCTGAACCCGGCGGCGGTGAGGACTGAGGACGTCTTCTACTTGGCGATGCGGTACACGCGGTCGCCAGAATCGTTCTTCGAGGATTCGATCTTGACGCGGTGCTTCTTTTGCGCGGTGGAGATAAACCCGCGCACGCTGTGGGCCTGCCACTCGGCGGCCTTCATGATCTCGGCGAGCGTCGCGCCCTTGGCTCGGCGAATCATGTCGAGGATCTTCGCACCCTTGCTCTCGGCGCGCGGCGCGGCGGCTTTGCGTTTAGGCTTGGTGGCTTTCTTCGCGGCCTTGGCTCCCTTTTTGGACCCGGGCGTCTTAGCGGTTTTGTTGGCCCTGGGCGCGCCCTTCTTCCGGCTGGCGCCCTTCTTCGAAGGGGCGGGCTCCGGCGCGACGTTGGCGCCCTGTTCCGCAACGGCGGCGGCTTTGTCGGTGCTTTCTGCGTGGGTCATGGCTGTTTTTCCTTTTCTGCGCTTCCTTTGCGCATGACGATTCATCACTCCGGTCACCTGGAAATGCAAGGCAATAAGTGAGCGTTTTTCGAGACTCCGCACGAAGCGAACACGTGGCGATGCTAACATCGGCAGCGCTCGCGGATGCTGGTGGTCCACGCGAAAACGCGGGTGACGAAGCTGACGCGGTCGATGTGAGACCGAATCGCTGGGTTGCCGACGACGATTCAGGATGCCTTCTTCAGCCTCAACTGATCACGCGATTTGCTCCCGGCGAACTGGATGCTGAAGACCTGACGGCCGCTATCCGTCATCTCCTTGAACTCGACGATGCCGCGTAATCCACGCCCTGTAAACGGCCGCTCTCGCGGTTGCTTTTCAGGCAACACAGAGGGACTCATGTCGTGGGAGGCGGCCGCCGGCCAGACCGCAAACACGATCATGCCAGTCGCAATTTACTGCCGAGTTTCGACAGAGGAACAACGGGAGCGCCAGACCATTCTGACGCAGCGCGAGTTCGGCGAGCGGTACACCGATCTGCACAAGCAGGCGGTGTTCCGCGTTTACGCCGACGACGGTGTCTCCGGCACCGTTCCGTTCGAGCAACGCCCCGAAGGGCGCCAGGTCATGAAGGACGCCCGCGCCGGGAAATTCGATCAAGTCTTGGTGTACAAGCTGGATCGACTCGGCCGCGACACCCGGCTGATTCTCGACTCTGTTCACGAGCTCGAAAAGCTCGGCGTCCGGGTCCGGTCGATGACGGAGGAGTTCGACACCGGCACCGCGAGCGGCCGATTGATGCTTACCATGCTCAGCGGGTTCGCGGCCCATGAACGCGAGGTCTTCCGGGAGCGGTCCCTCGCCGGGACGCTGCGGCTGGCCCAGGGCGGCGTCTGGCTGGGTGGAATCGTACCCTTTGGCTACCGCAAGGTCGGCGTCAAGCAGGAAGGACGCCTCGTCGTTTCCGACGACGTTATCCCGCACCTGGCGATGTCGGAAGCCGACGTAGTTCGTGAGATGTTCCGTTTGTCCGCCGTCGAGAAGGTCTCCTGCCGCAAGATCGCCGTGCGTTTGAATGAAATGCGAGTCCCCTGCGCCTATACTCGCGATGACAAGCTCATCGTACGCGGGAAGCGCCGGCAACATACGCGTGGAATCTGGCGTGCCGCTCGCGTCCGTTGCATCATTACTAATACGACCTACATGGGCCTTCATTCCTACGGAAAACGCACCGCGACGAAACGACCACCGATCACTCGTCCGATGCCGGCGATCGTCACCGAGGACACGTGGAAGAAAGCCCAGGCGAACCTGAAAGCGCACTTCCTGTTCAGCGCCCGAAGCGCCAAACACAAGTACCTGCTCCGGGGTTTGATCAAGTGCAAACTCTGCGGGCTGACGTATATCGGGATGATGGCAAACCGGCGCAATGGGAAGGAGGAGTTCTACTACAAATGCAACGGCGCGAACACGCCGGAGTTGCTGCAGGTGCGCTGCACCGCGAAGGCAATCCGCGGCGACGATCTGGAGCGGCAGGTGTGGTCGGACGTAGAGACGTTCCTGCGCAATCCCGGCGCAGTGCTCGCCCAGATTCAGGCGCGTCTGGAAGCCGAAGCGCAGTCGACGGGGAAGATTCGCGAACGGCTGAAGCGCCTTGAGGGCTTGCGGGAGCGTAAGTCAGAGGAACGCAGCAGAGTACTGGCGCTCTACCGGCGCGGCCGGCTGAGCGACGCCGAGTTGGACCAGCAGATGGAGGAGATCGGGAAAGAGGAAAACGCTCTCGATGCTCAGATAGAGGAGTTGCGCGCCCAGCTCCGCAGCGCCGATTCCGTGGGCCAGGCCGTGGGTTCGGCAGAGGCACTGCTCACGAAGCTGCGGAAGCGGCTTGACCAGCCGATGTCTTGGGAGCAGAAACGCCAACTCGTCGAGATTCTGGTAGCCGGAATCGAGGTCGAGACGATCGAAGTCTACGGCGTCAGACAGGCACGGACCACCGTGACGTACCGATTCAGCCAACCCGACGAGCCTACACGGGTACTCCTGCCGACTGCGTACAACTCGGTCCGCCGCACTATCCGCATTCCGATCGAGCCCAAGACGATCGGGGACCACATCCGCCGGAAGCGGCTGTCGATGAAGCTGTTTCAGAAGGACGTCGCGGCACGACTCGGTGTCAAGACACCGACGATTTGGAGCTGGGAAAACGATGGAGGGCCAGTCGAGTTCCGGTACATGCCCGCGATCATCGAGTTCCTGGGATATAACCCGCTACCGCCGGCGACGAATTGGGCGGAACGGCTGGTCCGGCACCGGAGGACGCTCGGGATTACGCGGAATGAAGCCGCTCGGCGGATTGGCATTGATCCGTCCACCCTGGCGCGTTGGGAGCGCGGCGAACGCGAACCCACAGGCTCGTTGGGAGTACGTGCGGAACGTTTTCTGCAAGATGAAGGCCACAGGGGAACGATGCTCCGAGCGAGCTGACGGAAGGCGTTTACCGTAAGACACAAATCAAGTCGACTATGGCCCATTCGATGGCTGCCCTCGTCCCTTGCTCATTGACGCCGTTTCAGAAAGAGCGGTCGCAGTTTTCCCTTACCTGGCCCAAAAGTCCGTGCTGCTCAATTCGCTAAGAGTCGTTTTGATGGGGACAATTACGGTGAAATCGTCTACACTTCTTACAAATGAGTTGGAATTCGGCAGGCTTGAGACGGCGTCGGTGGAATCGATATTTCCATCCGCCGGGTCGGTAACGACAAACCGGCATGAATCTGCGAACCCCACATCGGGACGCGATACGGCTCCTGTTTTCGATCCGCGCCGGCGGCGAGCCTGTCGCGGACAACGCGATGCCGGACGTCGTATCTGTTTTCAGGGGGGAGATGCGCTTGCTCGCGTTCGATTTCTGGATTCGCAATCCGGACTACCTCGCCGCCGAACTTCTCGACCTGTTTGACGCCACGGGCGACGCGACGTGGTATGCGGCCGCGAAATCGATTTTCGACGACGAGGAGCCTGATATCCGGCGGGTACCAATGATTCGATACTTGTTCGGCGCTTACGAGCGGTTGGATGATGCGCTGTCCCTGCTTCGCTCGCGGGATCTGATCCGCATAACCGGCCTGAAAACGAAGAGCAAGGTTCAGGAGACCGATTTCCTCCTGACCGGAAAGGGAATGCAGTTGTCCAAGTTATGTGTGACAGCCGCCCCGATACTGATGTGGTACGCGGATCGCGCTGAGTTGGTGGCGAAGGTGGCGGGAGATCGCGGCGGAACAGCCTTGAAGGACAGGCAATACGAACGGGCGTCATACGCGGAGACAAAGTTGGGAGGCATTATTCCGCCGATTGGCCCACAAGTACGACTGCGCCTGGATGAGCTTGAGGAGAGGGTGGGAAGCTGAGATATGGTGAAGCCTCATGGAGACTGGCTTGAAGCGATCGCAGCGCGCGCCAAGGTCGGTATAGCTCGGGTTGAAGCGGTGCTCGCCACGCACGGTATTGTGCCGGCACCGGTGCCGGGTACGCCACGTCGCTTGATGCTGTTGGAAATCTCATTTTCGGGAGTCAAAGACGGTGTGATCGATGGCGGTCCATTCGAGTTTCAGTGGACCGGCTTGGGGCCGGGACTGTGGGGTATGTTGACAGATCAGAACCTTCGCGGAAAGACCTCGATCTTAGAAGTCGTGCGTTGGCTGATACGGGGCAGGCCGTCGAGCAACCTTCAGGACGACGTACGCCGATGGATTCACAAAGCGCGGCTACGTTTCTCTCTCGATGCGATTGCGCATGAGGTCAGCCTGGAAACGAAGGATGGCATCAAAGGAAATCTCATTTGTTTGGGACCTGACGCTAGTGTCGCTGTGCTAGCCAGTTTTGCAACGGAACGCGAATTCGAGGCGATCATGGCTGACTTTTTCTTGCGCGCCTTTAACATGGACATGCTGACAACTTGGCGCGACAGTGGGGAATCGGAGGAATCGGGGCAGGCAGTGACCCACGGCTGGGCGTCGTTTTCCGGGGCCATGTTCATAGGCACCAGCTATGAAGTTCTACTGGGTGACTTGCCAGTTGCGGCTGGCGTCAATCCTCGGCTGATGCAAATGTATCTGGGGGTGCCCTGGGTATCGACGTTGGCGGTGGCTAAAACCGCCCAGCAATCCGTCCAAAAGACAGCTGAATTCAAGATGCGTCGAAGTCGCCATGCAGCGACCGCACGTGAGGCACGAACTGCTCAAATAACGGATCAGCTTCAAGCGAGGCGGCACGAGCTGTCAAGGTTGCCGTCCGATCGCCACTTGCGGGAGCAGTTATCATCATTGACCAAAGATTACGCCGAGATGAAGCGTCGGGAACAGGCTTTTCAGCAACGGATCGAACGCGATTTCTCGGCGCGGACACAGGTCGAAGCAGCATATCAGGAAAATCGGCGAGATTTGCAGGCTCATCTGGATTCTATGGCAGCTGGCGCCGTCTTCCGGATGCTGGATCCGACCTACTGCCCGCGCTGCGATCATTCGATCTCGGAGTCTCGTAAGAAGCAAGAAAAGGCTACACACGCTTGCGCCGTATGCGGCGAGTCCATTGCGACCAGCGAGGACGCGGAGGTTCTCCGCGCCGAGCTGGAAGAACGGGTCAAGGCGTCGAAGACAGCTTACGACAAAGCAACCATAAGCCTCCAGGCTGCCGAACACGCCTTGATCGAAGCGCAAAATGCCGTCGCCGCGATCCAGGACGAGCTTGAGGAGACCACGTCACGACTGGGAACGTTTTCACGACGCCAAGAACTCTTGACAGCAATCGCCACGCTTGAAGGTCGCCTCGAGGAAGCGACATTCGAGGCTGCACCGGAGGACGAGGTCGAGGCGGATGAGCTGCCAATTCTCAACGCTATCGTTGACGAGACCGACGCTCTCGTTAAAGAACATCGAGAGGACCTATTGAAGGATGTCTCATCCCGATTGGTGGAGTTCGCGCGACGATTCGGAATGCACAGTCTTTCTGGGGCGTCGTTGAAGGGAAACGCCACGTTGTCACTTACTAAGGGCGGTGGCGCGACGAGCTACAGCAAAGTCACGGACGGAGAAAAACTGCGGCTGAAAGTCGCAACCGTTCTGGCGATGATTGAGGTCGCTGAAAAACGGAAGGTGGGACGACATCCCGGCCTCCTGATGATCGACTCACCAGGCGCGCAGGAGGTGTCACCCGATGACCTCGACCAACTCGTTGCTGGGCTGGAGTCGGTGTCTGCTACCATTCCGCACATTCAGGTGTTCGTAAGCAGCCGAACGTCTGCCGCTATAACGGAACACATACTGGCCGAGCGTCGCCGAGAAGCTCTGCACGGAGGATTTTTGTGGTGACGGACGATAGCGCATCTCGAGTAAAACACCCGCTCGAAGCGCAGCTTGTGGCTGCCGCCGAGGCGGGTCGGGAAGTGACGATTGCAGAGTTGGGCGGCCCCGAAACCATTTTGGCCGCCGTACCGGACCTCGCGGCATCGCGCATGATGCCTGGGCTTCTGAGCGCGCTCCTACGCAATTGGGCCGAGGCATCGAGCGGACATGAGACAGTCGTGGCACAAGCAGTTACCGATCTCCTGGAAGGTGCGACCACTGATTTCGTGGTCATGGAAGCGGTAGACCTTCTGGAGACGTTTCGGCCTTTGCCAGCTGCCCTTGATGACCGTTGTTTCAGCATATTTCTAGCCAAGGCTGCCCGCACAAATCCCGATGTCAACGGGTTGGCGCGCGGTGCGGCGCTGGACGGCGCATTCCGCTGGGCGGCAGTAAATCGTAGACGGCAGCTGCGCTTGCTCGATTTCCTGCTCGGTGTTTCGCCGCTTGATGATAGAGACTTCGTCTGCCGGGCGGCGAAGATTTCGGGTGTTGCGTACTCGCACTGGCGGGAACGCGAACTGTTGTCGAAACTCACCGAATACGCGACTACCGGCCCAACCGCTGGGGACGCTTGCTTCGAACTGGGCATGGCATATCTGGCGGACGGACTCGATGCTACGTCTGAGCAGGCGGCGCGCGCGCTGCTAAACGATGCAAAGACGTGGTTCGCTCAGGCCGCGAGCGCGCGCGAGTCGAACCCGGAAGCGCGACTTTACCAGGACTGCCTTGAAACCCTCACGGAATTTGCGACTGGACCTAACAAAGCCCGTCTGAAGGAGGTTTTGGATCGAGTCCGTTCACACGCCTTCGAATTAAAAGCTTGGTGGCAAAATGACAACTCACCACGGTGGCTCGGTGCGCGCCACACCGAGGCGGCATGCTGGAACCTGTTAGCGAATACAATTGCAGGACTTACTGAGCATCTTGACGAGATGGCGTGGTGGGAACCGTCCGTTGTGATCGAGCAATATGTACTGGCAACGTATACGGCTGGCCGCAGTATTTTCCGCCGTCGCGCGGACGGAAGTCTTGCCTTCTTGCTGCGGCCTCCTCTGACCGCCACGATTGCCCGGGAGCAGGGGCAGGCTCACCTTCTGAAGAGCTGGCTGAAAAGAAACCTAGATCATGAGTGGGCGCATGAGGCTCGGGAACTCATCGAGGAGGTTGACCGTGTTGTCGCCCGCGGGAAGGGCCAGGTAGACCCTTCTGAGGCGGCGGCCCCTGGCCTGAGGGTCGCCGCCCTGATCGACCAGGCCAGACTTCCAGAGACCGTGAAGACTTCCTTGGGCGCCGCGATCTGCAATGCCTTCGCGCTTCAGCTCTCAAATCTGACTCAGGCTGAAGTTGACGTTGTGGAGACGTGCCGGGCGGCGGTTGAAAAGCATCCCGATCACCAGAGCAATCCGCATGGCCAGGCCCTGTTTGACACGGTGCTGCTGTGGACCGTGCGATTTGTTCACAATCGGCTGGAAGTTACTCAGAACGACGACCCGACAGTAGCATACCTATTTGAGCGCGCGAACGGATCTCTGCCTCGCGAAGACGAACTCCAGGCGGATTATTATCGTTGGCTCACCACGGCTGCGGCAGGTACAGACCTGGAACCGACCAATGTGGGCGGCGGGCGAGCGGACATCCGGCTGAAGTCGAGCGGGGAGCGGCTAGTGATCGAGGTGAAACGCGAACTGGTCGATGCGTCATTCGGCGCGCTTGCCACTTCGTATGCGGCTCAAAGCACCGATTACCAGAACGTGAGCATCAGGATCGGTTTCATGCTTGTGATGGACCTCGTCGAGCCGAAACTCGAGGGCACACCGCACCTTACAACGCTTTTCGAGACGCATGAAGTGTCCTAGTCACGACTTGATCTGACATTTTCTGATAGAATGCGCCGAACGGCGCAAAAAGGAGAATGTCAGTGAACACGGATCAAAAGATCATCAAGAACAAAGTGGG
>Ga0335073_10005072_pt1 | contig 18485 bp, 9 predicted proteins | sample Lox_Sample_22_FD_207093 | JGI IMG/M metagenome (GOLD analysis project Ga0335073, IMG submission 207093) | Soil microbial communities from Loxahatchee National Wildlife Refuge, Florida, United States - Lox_Sample_2.2 | ecosystem: Environmental > Terrestrial > Soil > Wetlands | place: USA: Florida... | reverse complement strand
GGCTGGAGGCCGGAAGTCTGGCTGTCGGGGGACTGGCCGTCGGTGGGTCGGCGGCCGGCAGGCCGTCCGGGGCCCCGGACCAGGGCGGATCGGTGCTGGTGAGACCGGGCGCGTGCGCGTCCGAGGGTGTTGGAAGACCCAGCCAAGCGGGCTGATCAAGGAACTCAGGCAGGTCCGCCGACGCGGGCAGATCAGCTGGGAGCGGCATGGGCGGGAATTCGCGGACGTCCGCGAATGCCGGTGCGCTGCCCGGGATGCCGGCCGGGAATGCCGGTCCCGATGTGGCCTGCGCCGCCGCGTCGGCCAGCAGCCTGGCGGTGGTGGCCGCGTCCGGCCGCTCGGCCGGATTGGCCCGCAGCAGCGCGTCGATGACCGGGCCGAGCGGCCCCGCCGACGGCGCCCGGGGGGCTTCCTCATCGGCCACGGCCGCCATGATCGCCGCGAAGCCGCCCGATCGCTCGAACGGCCTGCGGCCCTCCACGGCCGTATACATTGTGGCGCCAAGCGACCACAGGTCGGATGCGGGAGTCGCGGCGTCGCCCTGGGTCCGCTCAGGCGCGGTGAAGCCGGGTGTCCCCATCACCATCCCGACCTGGGTCAGCGCGGAATCGCCTGGACTCGTGGCGATGCCGAAATCGGTCAGCACCACGATGTCGTCCGTGCCGATCAGCACGTTGGCCGGCTTGACGTCCCTGTGCAGCACCCCGGCGGCGTGAGCGCAGGCGAGCGCGCTGAGCAGGCGCTCGCCCACCCGCGCCGCCTGCAGCGGCTGGAGCGGGCCGTCCTCCGCGATCACCCGGTCAAGCGATCTCGCGTGCACGAGTTCCATGACGATCCAGGGCCTGCCGTCCTCTTCGACCACGTCGAAGACCGTCACCACGCCCGGATGGTTCAGCCGCGCGGCCGCCTTGGCCTCCCGGAGCGTTCGCCGGTAGGCGTCCTGGCTGTCGGCGGACGCGGCCCGGACCTCCTTGACCGCGATCTCACGGTCGAGCAGCTCGTCTCGTCCGCGCCAGACAATGCCCATGGCCCCGCGCCCGATCGGCTCCTGCAGCCGGTAGCGGCCCGAAACCAGGCGCCCCGCTGTCCCAGCCGTGGCCGCCGTCCCGTCGTTGACCATGCCAGCGACGCTACCGGTGTTGCCAGCGATATCCCTGAGAGCCAGTTGTGAATTCGGCCGATGAACGTCTCCCGGGTCGACCGTGCGGCCTGTTGCCGAACGGGCCTGGCCAAGTTCGGTCACGTTTCGATGGCACAACAGCGCGTGCGGCCACTGTGCGGCTCTGGGTGAATGACAGAGTGCGGGTCACCCGCGGGTCGCGGCGGATCTTGGATAGAGGGCCGGCCGCCTCGTTCCGGTCCATCAGTCCCGCCTTCGGCCGCTCGGCGTCGGCCGCCATCGTGCGGAACTTGTACAGCGTGAAGGGGCGGCCGTCCTTGCCCACTTTGACCTGCCGGAAATCATGGGGCCAGGAATGGTGAACCTGACCGCGATCGCGATCACGCCGAACAGCGGCGCGAGCAGGGTCAGCCCGGCCGCCGCGGCAACCTGGTCAGACACGTTATTTATGACCTGCTTGTACGCCGGCGATCGGATCGATGCTGGCGGAGGGCCCGCAGCTTCGACCACGGCGGCCGACCCTGGGGAGTGCCGGACACGTACTGGGCGCTGGCCCAGGGGTGGGCAGGGGCCGCCGGACGGCGGGCCCGGGATCAGAGCGGCCCGATCGCGGCCTGGCCGCGTGAACCCGGATGGTGGGGTTCCGGCGGCCGTTGCCGACAATGCCGTCCCCGCTGATCCGCGCCGGGTCCACAGTACGGGGAGGCGCCCCCCGAGCGCCGAGGCCAACTCCGCGTCCCCCGATAGCGGGCGTTGTGGGGCCCGGATCCGGGCGAGTCCTGGGTCACGCCTCGCGGCTCGACGCCGCTTATGGGGCCGCCGGTCCCGAGGTGGGAGTCTTGGCGCGGACGGGCCCGGCTGGAGGCGCCCGGGACGCGGCCTCGGCAGTAGAGCACCCGTCGGCTACCCACTGAACAATCGGTGCTCTCTGCATTGCGGCTTGAAGGCTCCGCGTGCTGGCGGGCGTAACCCAGTTTAGGTCCGGTTTAGGTCCGCTAAGAGGCGGTTTGTTGGGCACCACAGGCGTCTGCGCTCATTGCCGCTGGAGTATGCCGGATAGGCCAGATGAGAACAAGAATCTCGTCTAAGTGTGTAAAGGTCGGTGAGTCCAGTGTCAGCGTCCAAGCATCGAAAATTTCAGCGCACCGGAAAGCACACGGCACCCTCGCATGTAGCGGCAGTGGCGAAGAATGCGGGGAAGATCCTTCCCGCGTTCGCGGTGGTAGGTGCGCTAGTAACCTTCACCCAGATGCACCACTCCTCTGCGCCTGTGTCTGCGTCGACTGCGCGAGTGGCCGCCCACACCCTCGACTGGAAATCAGGCGGCACAGGCGGCGGATCAGGCGAGTCATGGGGCGGCGGGTCGACCGGCGGGTCCGGCGGGTCGTGTGGCGGGTCTGGCGGCTCGTCTGACAAGTCGGGGGGCGGGTCCGGCGGGTCTGGCGGGTCGTCTGACAAGTCGGGGGGCGGGTCCGGCGGGTCCGGCGGGTCTGGCGGCTCGTCTGACAAGTCGTGTGGCGGATCCGGTGGGTCGTCCAATGGGTCCGGTGGGTCCGGCGGGTCGTCCGGTGGGTCCGGCGGGTCCAGCGACAGCACCTCGCACCCCTGGCGGCGCTGCGAGCCGAGGAGGCCACCGTGCGGGCCAATTCGCACCGTTCATAGCATCAGCCGGATCCGCGAATCGACCTGACCCGGGAGCGATCTGGTGAGGTTCATCTTCGGCCCGCCCGCAGACGCCGCATCTGGGCTGCTCTCCTTGCCGTGGAGCACTGAACTCGAGCATTGGCAGGATGAGCGGCTCATAGAGATCCGCCAGCGCGGCATCTCGCGGCACGTGGTGCGCTTCGTCGCGGACGGAGGCGAGTTTTACGCGCTCAAGTCCATCAGCGAGCGCCTGGCCAGACGAGAATACCGGTTGCTGCGAACCCTGGCCAACCTCAACATCCCGGCCGTTGAGGTCGTGGGAATCGTGGCCGACCGGGGCCGCGACGCCGATGCGATCCTGGTCACCCGCTTCCTCAGCTACTCGACCACCTACCGCGCTCTGTTCTCCTCCGCGCGTGGCGACCGGCCAGCTGAGCGGCTGCTCGACGCGCTGGTGGAGCTCCTCGTCCGGCTGCACCTGTCCGGGTTCTTCTGGGGCGACTGCTCGCTGTCCAATGCCCTGTTCCGCTACGACGCGGGAACGCTCGAGGCCTACCTCGTCGACGCCGAGACCAGCGAGCAGCATCCGTCGCTGACCACAGGCCAGCGTGAATGGGACATACAGCTGGCCGCCGAGCGCATCTGGGGCGAGCTGCTCGACCTGCAGGCTGGCGGATTACTGCCGCCGGACGTCGACCCGGAGGAGACCGCAGCGGAGCTGCGGCGCCGTTATGCGCGGCTCTGGGACGAGCTGAACTCAGAGGAGATCCTGCGGCCCGATGAGCAGCGCTACCGGATCGCTGAGCGGCTGCGGCGGCTCAACGAGCTGGGCTTCGATGCCGACGAGGTAATGCTGACCGCCACGCCGGAAGGTGCCAGGCTCCGGGTGCGGACCAGGGTTGCCGAATCTGGCCACCACACCCGTCAGCTATTCCGCGAGACCGGGATTGACGCGGACGAGCAGCAGGCGCGGCGGCTGCTCAACGACATCGCCAGCTTCCGCGGCTATCTGGAGCAGAAAAGGAGCCGTCCGGTGTCCCCCGCCGTGGCCGCGCATCGCTGGCTGGAGGAGGTCTATGACCCGGTCGTCACCGCCATACCAGAGGGCCTGCGCGGCAAGCTCCCGCCACCGGAGATCTTCCATGAGATCCTGGAACACCGCTGGTACCTGTCGGAAGAGGCGGGACGCGACGTCGGCACCACCGCCGCCGCCGAGTCGTACTTCGCTACCGTGCTGCCCGGGGTGCCGCAGCCGGTTAACCCCGGGCCGGCAAGTGCCGCCGAGCTGACGCAGGCCGTCCTGGAGGAAGAGCCACCGGATGAGCCGGCCGAGCCTGCCTGACAGCTCGGCCGCCGCCTGGAGGCCGGTACGGCTGGCGAAGAACAGGCCGTCGCCCGATCCCGCCGCCAGCAGGTCGGTCAGCCGCCCGGGCTCGGCCCGGCACGCCCGCCCGCCAGCCAGCCGGCCGCGTCCTGACTGCGCAGCAGTGCCCTGGCCTCGGGCCGGAGTGCCGGGATGTCACCCGTCATGGCCTGGCCCAGCCCCGCGCTCGTGCCCGCAACGTCGAATGGCTGCAATCGGGTGACCGGGGGCGCGAGCTGCTCGTAGGCGCCCGCGTTCTCCGCCAGCAGCAGCAGCCGCTCGTAGGCCGCGAACCCGCGCGGCAGGTTCTTCCACAGGTCGATCCGGTCGGCCCTGGCGATGACCTGCCGCCCTCCGGCCAGGCGGGCTGGCACCCGTCCGCTGGCTTGCTGTTCAGGTTGCCCGCCGCAGCCGCGGGACCGGCGGCGTGGCAGCGTCCTGGCCGGGCAGCGGCCTGCCGCCGGTCTCGGCGGCAGTGCTCGCCCGCCGCGCCTCGGCGATCAGCTCGGCCAGCGCGGCGACGGTGGGTGCGTCGAACAGGCTCCGCATCGTCAGACGGACGCCGGTCTCGCGGTGGATCCGGGTGGTGAGCTCGGCGGCCACCAGCAAGTCACCCCCGCCCCGAAAAAGTCGTCGCCAGAGCCGGGCGGCCCGCCGCCGAGCACCTGGGCCCAGAGCCGGGTCACGGTGGCCTCTAGCTCATCGCGCGGTGGCACTGTCCGTCGGCCGGTCCCGGCCCGGCCTCGGCCTGATCGGTCAGCATCGCGGCGACCTGGTCTTTCATGACCTTGAGAGCCACGTTCCTGGGCAGCTCTCCGACGATGGCGATCCGGGTCGGCACCTGGTGCGGACGCAGCCGCCGGGCCGCATAAGAGTGCAGTTCAGCCGGGGTCGCCGGCGACCTGGTCAGCACGGCGGCGGCCACGGCCTGACCTAGCACGCGGTGCGGCACTCCCACCACCGCAACTTCAGCCACCGCGGGGTGGTCATGCAGGGCGGCCTCGACGTCTTGCGCGGCCACGCTGAAGCCGCCGGTATTGATCAGCTCGCTGTCCCGGCCGGTCAGGTACAGGTACCCGTCCTTGTCCAGGTGACCGGTGTCCCCGGTCGGGATCCAGCCCTCCTGGCCCGGCACCGCGGCGCTGGTCCCGCTTGGCGCAGCATCGTCCAGCAGGCGGCGGGAAGGTATACCAGGCCCGGGGCGGAGCCAGATCTGGCCGGTCGCACCGGATGGCTGCGGGCGCCCGTCCAGGCCGGTCACGCGGACCTGGCTCGCCTCGAGCGGGCGGCCCAGCGAGCGCGGCCGGGCTGGGTCATAGCGCATGCTGGTGCGCGCGGGCCAGGCCTCGGTGCTGGAGTACGCGTTGTGCAGGACCGCGCCGGGGAACACGGCGGCCAGCCGGGCCAGGCCGGCGCGCGGCAGGGTGGCCGCGGTCACGATGACCGTGCGGACGCTGGACAGGTCGAAGCGGCGGTAGTCGCCGGCAGCGATCAGCCGCAGGGCCATGGCGGGCACCATCAGGACCGTTGCGACCGCGTAGGACTCCACGAGCTCACAGAACCGGAGCTGGCTGAACTCCGGCTGCACCAGGGTGGTCGGCGGCCAGGACAGCGCGCCGCGCAGTGTGACCTGGCCCGCGTTGGTGCCCAACGGCATCGCGTGCAGGAAGTAGCCGGGTTCCGGTGCGCCGCCGGGGCCTCGCTCGACCCAGTCAGAGGCGATATTGGCGAAGCTGACGGCCACACCGCGACGGCCGCCGGTGGTACCGGAGGTGAAGATCACCTCAGCCAGATCGTGCGGCCGGACTGGGCCGTGGACTGCGCGGCCGTCCTGCCCTCGGCCGACGTCACCGAACGCCAGCACCGGGACCTCCAGCGGCGGCGCCGCCTGGCCCGTGGCGCAGACCACGGCGCTGACGCGGGCCGCCGCCGCTATAGCGGCCTGCTCGGCTCCGGGCAGCAGGGCTGATAACGGAACGGCGGCCTGCCCGGCCTTATGCGCGCCCGCGTAGGCGATCGCGTACTCATCCAACCGGGCGTTACCGAACAGCAGGCCGAGCCGGCCGCCCGGTGGCAGGCCGCGGGCGGTCAGCCCCCGGGCGAAGGCGTTGGACCGCTCGTCCCAGCGGCGGAAGGTCAGGCTCGCGCCCCCGTCGACCATGAGCGCGACCGCATCGGGGACCTCGCGTGCTCTGGTGGCCAGCGCGTCGTGCGGCCGCAAGTCGTGCCCCCGCGGGATGCCCGCATCCGGGCTGGCCTCGTCGGTTCCCATGGCCTTGCATCGCTTTCCCGGCCGGCCGCCGATGGCGTGCAGGCTGTGTGCGTCCCGGTTGGGCAAGTCCTGTTGGTGCGAGTCACGCGCCAGACACGTTCATTAGTCTTACGTTATACATTACAGATAGCTAACGTCAAAAACGTAGTGCTATGAGACACCCTCTGTCAACCTCATGCGACGAGTTTGAGGTTGCGTGCCTTGTTCCGGTTCGCCACGTGGGTGGTTTCGTCGTAGAGCACGCCTTTGTCCAGGCAGTGCCACAGGACCTCGAGCCAGCGGTTGCCGAGCTTGCGCAGCGCGGAGTGGTGGTTGTTGCCGGCGGCGATCTTTTCGTCGTAGAACTCGCGAGCCCAGCCGGAGCGGGACAGGCTGCAGAAGGCCGGGCCTGGCGGGCGAAGGCCTCCAGCTCCTCATGGTTGGCCTGCGCGAGAACACCCTCGATGGCTTCCGGCCTCCGCCGGTCACTCCCGGGGACGCCGTCTCATGTCAGTCCTCGCAGGACAAGCACAGGAAGCGTTCCCGGGAGTTCCAGATGAAGAAAGAAGGTAGTGCCATCAGCACCCGCGACCGCCGGAGCGGTCGCCATCAAACCCGGGCTGTGGTACCGGTCAGCGCTCGTCTCCGGCGAGCGTGGTTGCCGCGGTCGTACCGGCTAGGCGCGATCGCCGCGTCCTCCCGGCTGGCACGTGTAGTCGACTACCTGGTGGCGGGTGGCCGGGTCATGGCCAGGACGTCGAGTCTGGGCGGCCATGACCGGCCAGGCGGCGCGGTCCTCCCGGTCGAGGGCGTCAGTCAGGCTGACCGGCTCGGAGTAGCGCTTCTGCTTGCCGCGCCGCCGCATCCACCCGGGGTGAGCATGGCTGGAACCGAACCTCTGCGGCGCTTCGCGCGTAGTCCCAGTTGCCCGCAGCGCTGGCGGGCGCTAGGCCCGCGGCTCCTCCTGCCCGCAGGCTCGTGCGGATGCTCGCTCTCTGGACGTGGCATAGAACGGCCCGGTGATTGTTCAGCCACGCCAGTGCCCGCGCCGCCCGTCGGCGCTCGCCTGCGCTGTGGCCGGCCACACCACCCGAGTTGGAAGCGCGGACGGGCCCGAGCACTGCATTTCCCATCCGGTCAGGCTCTATGACGTGTGGCTGGCCGGAGAGGCCAGTTTCGCTGCTGATCGGTCGGCGGAACAAACACAAGAGGAGCAGTCCACCGATGAGCGAGCGCGCTGGGCACACAATGGATGCGCCAGAACGGCAGCTTCGAGAGCGCCCTGGCGCCAGGTCCGCAGTCGGCCCGCCCGCGGTCGAGCCTCGAATACCGGATGTAGCGCAGAGGCTGTCCGGTGGGGATGCGCAACTCATCGGCCAGCGCTACAGGCTGGCTACACCGATTGGCCAGGGCGCCATGGGCACGGTATGGCGCGGCTGGGACGAAGTTCTCCGTCGTCCCAGCCGCAATCAAGGAGGTCCGATTCCCGCCGGGCGTGAGCCGGGCGGAGCGAGACAGCCTGTACTGGCGGACGCTGCGCGAGGCCCGCGCGGCAGCCCAGCTCAGCCACCCGGCAGTGACCACGGTGCACGATGTGGTCGTGACATGCTCACGTATACAGGCATCAATTTCGGGTCGGGCTCCACACAGTTCGACGCTCGGGTAGCCTCCGGCGCGGGCACCGGGATCAGCGGTCTGGTGGAGGTAGTGCTGGACAACCCTTCGGCCCCTCCCGTGACGACCTTCTCGGTGGCTTCCACCGGTGGCTGGGGCTCGTGGCGGACCATCGCGCCACACTAGTCACCGGTAAGCGCACCGTTTACCTTGAGTTCGTCAGCAGCGCTCCTGGCAACCCCGCCTTCGTCAGCCTCCACTACTTCACGTTCCCCGTCTCGTGAACGACTGGGAGGATTGGGCAGCGCAAGAGTGAGCGTTGGTCCGGCGTCGTGGCCGAGATGGGCGACCACTGGCTGTCCACCGTCCGGACCGGTCTGGCTCGCAGCCTCCTGTGTGTCCGGCCCGACGGTGCCGGGGAGCTCGGGCTCCTCGGCTGGCACGGAATCGGCTGGCACGGAACTGGTGGCTGGGCGGGTCGGCGATGGTCCTGGGTGGGGCGGGGAGCCGGGCTCGAGCTCGGCACCGGGCTCGAGCCCGGCACCGGATCCACGGCTGAGCTTTCTCCAGAGGTGCTCGTCGGTGGCCGGTACCCATATCTCGGCCCAGCGGATCTCGTCATCGCGGAAGTACTGTCGCGGCCCGGGCCAGTACCGGGACAGCTCGAGGAGTGACTTTGCTGGCTGGTAAGGGTTCAGCCCGTAGACGTGCCGAATGCCGAGGAAGACCTGGACCATGCCGAGGTGGGTGCGCTTGAGCCCCACGTCGTGGGCGTACCGATCGCGGCTTGCGGCGATGAAGCTGTTCCAGGTGATGTGGTCGACGTCGATGAGCGGCCCGAGATCGTTGTTGAAGTCATGGGCGGTATGGGGGAGCTGGCCAGCGGGTTCGATCCAGTGCTGCCACATGGTTCCGGAAAGGGCTTCTACCTGATGGGACGCGGCGTCAGCGTTGGCACTGAACTGTTTGAGCATCTGGTTGGGTGTTTTCCGGCCGGTGACATGCACGTATTCGACGTCGGCCAGGTGTTCCAGGGTGGCGGTCGACCACAGCAGCCCCGGCTGCACGATCTCCACCGAGGCAGCGCCGCTGAGCAGCTTGGTCAGCATGCCGGTGAGGTAGGTATGGCCCGCGAGCAGGCCCGCGTGGTCCAGCGGGATGCTGCGGGGTTTGTGCAGGCTGGCGCCCGGGGGCGGGCTGGATACGTAGTTAGCCCATACGGCCTTGGCGTTAGCTCCGAGCGCCGAAAGGTAGTCATCCCGGCTGGCACCCGCTTGTGGTGTGGTGTAGGCGGCGGCCATGGGCAGCAGCAGCCGGGTGAGCTTGCCGCTCAGGCGGTCCAGCCGGCCAGGGCGGCGTGCCTGGGCCTGCGCGAGCAGTTCCGGCGGCACTCTAATGCCCTGCCGCAGCCCGGCGAAGTCATCATTGCGGCCCAGCGGCTGGAGCGTTACCGCCGGCAGCTGCGGTTGCCAGGTCGGCAGGCGGGTGGTCGTGCGCCGGGATGGGGACCGCTGTGGCTGGCCGCCGGGTGGCGCCGGCAGCGCCGGCGCGGGGATAGCCGGGACGCCTTCCCGGTCCAGCGTGTAGATATCGTGCCGGGTTATCACCGTGGTGGAGGTGCCCGGGCTTTCCGGGACGGTGAGAGTCTGCATCGTCGTCTGCGCCGCGCCGAGGGTCGCGGCGTCGGGAACGGCGGGTGGGGCTGTCGTTACCAAGATGTCGGCGGAGGGCAGGACCGTGCGCAGGAACTGGGCCGGGCCGTCGGGCTGGCCCGGCCCGCTGCGAGCGGTGTCGGCGACCGTGCCGGTGCTGTCTTCGCGCCAGTCACTGAATCCCGCCTTGCGGGCGGTCTGCCCGTAGACCGACCAGACAGAGTTGTTCCACAGCTGATTGCCCCCGGGCAAGTTGAAGATAAACCAGTCCCGCACCAGGTCGCCGCTCCACCGGGACACCCGCCTGCGGAACATCTCGGCGAAGCGCTCCACGGCGGTCCGCAAGCCCAGGTAATGCCTCTGCGGGACGACTCCCATGAATTCCTGGCCGGTCAGCCGGGCTTTCAGGACGATCCTGACGGTACGGGTAGCAGGCAGCGTCCGCAGGCCGTTGCCGCCCGGCAGCGGCATGACGTAGCGGTGCGGGACCGTCACCGTGATCGGGACACCGCCATTGCTCAGTTCCTGCAAGAACGCCGCGGACGACGCGCCCTGGATCTTGCTGACCTCCTGTGCCACCAGCTTCCGCGCCTCGCTGCCCAGTTTCGCTTCCACGTGACCGAGCACGGCGTTCACGAATTCTGTGAACACGGGGGGCCGGGAAATCGTCTCGGCGCCCAGGGTGTCTTCCTGGTCGTCCGGGATGCGGTAGCGCACGCTGCGGTCCAGTTCGACGCGCAGCCCCTCGGGCATCAGCCCGAGGGGTGTCGCGTCGCTCGCCGCTAGCACCGTAAATCCGGTGTCACTGACCCATCGGCGCGCCTGCCGCTCGTTGTATTCGCCCTTCAGGTAGCGGGTGTGCCGGGTATCCACGATGATGTCGAATCGCACAGCGGCCAGGGCCACGGCCACCACGCTCATCTCCAGATTCATCCGCCCGACGCTGGCCGCCACCTCTTTCCCGGACCCCGCCGTCTGCTCCAGCCGGTGGAACTGCTGCGGCTGCATGGTGATCGTGAACAGCTTGTTGACTGACGGGTCGTCGTCCTGCTTGGGAGCCTCGTTCGGGTACCTTTTCCCGACATTCACGGGGGTCCGCGTCCGGAGCCCGAGGAACCGCGACCACCACTGGAAGACATTCCAGCCTGCCAGCGGCCAGCCGGTCTTCTCCGTGAACGTCCCGGCTAGCGCGACCAGCCCGGTGTCGTTGTAGGTGGCGTAGCTTTCCGGCAGGGCGATCGTCTCTGCCCGCTCGACCACCATGCGGAGTTGCACGCTCCCGGTGACCGAGTGTCCGGTGAGCTTCTGGTCGGGTACGGCCGGGTGAGCGATCACGCCCTCCCAGATCTCCAGCGGCTCGCGAGCTTCGCGCAGCGTCGTGGTGGCCCCGAGCGCCGCCGCGACCGCGCTCTCGATCTGCACCCGCGCGTCCAGCGGAAGCCGGACGAACCCCAGTTCCTCGAACGCCTCGTCGATCGCCGGGATGATCCCGTCGCCCTGGGCTTCCACGAAGAGATGCGGCGGGAACGGATTCTCCTCGGTGGCGGTGAACATCAGTTGCTCTGTCCCCACTCCGGTGTTGCGGCCCGCCTCGTCGGTGCGCCCGGTGTCGTATGGAACCCATTGCTCCTTGCCGTCCGGCCCGGTTACCAGCTTCGACGTCATGGAGGTCGGGATTACCACCTCGTATTCGCCGCGTATCGGCTGCGCATGGATCGTGCGGCCGGTCCCCGGCTCGGGAGCGGGCATCGTTATGATCACCTCGCCCTCCTCGATCTCGACCTCTGCCTTTGCCTCTGGTTCCCTGGCATCGTCGTCCTGCCGGGCGCCGGTGCCCTCCAGGTCGCCGGCCTCCTTCCGGTGGCCGGTTTCTGCGGCGGCAATCGCGTCCTCGCCGTACGCGCCGTCCCTGGCCGCGCTCGGACCGGCGGGCGGAGCCTCGGCGCCGCGGGGCTGCGGCGCGCCGAGTTCCTCTTTATCTGCATCTATCTCTTCGGGTTCGCCGATAGCGGACATCACCTCCGTATCGCGCACTGTCTGGATGACCGGCCGCATTGGGCGCCCGCTTTCCGGCCCGGGGATAACCCCGGTAAAGGGCTCGGACTCGTCGCCATCTCCGCCCGACCAGCGCAGCCCGCGCGGGCCCAGCCAGTGCAGCACCTGCGGGCCGATGATCAGCAGCGCCTCCGCCGCCGTAAGCTGCGGGACGACCGCGGCCAGCAGCGCGACACGCAGCAACGTCAGCAGGATGCTGGGCACCGCCCAAGCCCTCGACGACGGCTCCGGCCTGGTTACCGGCCGGTCCGGCTCGTCCTCCACCGACAGGAACAGGGTGGCCGGCCCGCGCAGCGCATGAAGATCGTCGATGTCGAAGCCGTGCATGTACCAGGACGACAGCCCGGCGTAGCCCCCCCTGACCAGAACCCACCGGCCGTGCAGCATCGGCCGGACCTCTACTCCTTCCAGGGCCGACCGTTTCGCCTGGCCGATCCCGACCACCACCTGCCCGCCGGCCCACAACCCGCCGATCTGCGCCCGCGAGCTGATGGTGTCCTGCTCTTCGGTGTAATTCGCATCCAGCTCGCTGTCGGGATACCAGGCCGCCGGCTCTGGCCCGGCCGGCACCCATTCTCCGTTCTCGTTGAAATATCCCTCCCGTATCCGGGCCCGGACCAGCGCAACCTTTGTACGGCCCCACGCGTCGGCCTTGAAGAGACGGGCGGTATATCCCCGTGGGCCGCGGGCGGTGCGAAAGTTCTCCTTCAGCTTTTCGGCGAATGCCCGCAACTGCTCCTCATTCTGCGCAGCGAACTTGTTCGCGAGGTTCAGCCACCGCGGCAGGAACCAGATCATGCCGTCGCTGCCCTTGGGCCCGGGCAGGAACCCGCGGAAATGCCGCTGCAAGACGAGCACTGCCCTCCCGTGGATGTCATCGGCCCCATCCAGCTCCGTGACGCGGGCCAGTGAGCTGGCCCAGATGTTCTCTGGGGCCCGGACCCGCGGTGCCGGGCGCTCGGTCCCGCCCGGCTCTTTCGGTGCCAGCGGCACGGCCGCCACCTTGTCTCTGACGTGGCTGGTCAGCGGCCGCGCGAACACCGAACCGGTGAGCTGCCGCGGCTGGTAGGGCCGGGCCGACCGGCCGGACCGGCTGAGGAACAGCGTGGCCCGCAATTCGATGACGCTGGTCGGTTCGCCCAAATACCGCAGGCCGACCAGCCGCGTCGTCGCCATGCCCGCCCCGGACCGGGAGTGCTCCGCATCCAGTGACGGCCACGCGAACAGGAACGGCTCCAGCCAGTCCAGCTTGAGCAGGTTCATCGGCACGGCGAACAGGAACACGCCGGGCGGGATGTCGAACGCTGCCTCGTCGGTGACCGCCACTCCGTAACTGCGGTGCTCCCGGTCATCCAGGTCCATCCAGGTTCCGGTGTCGCGCAGCACCCGCACCCTGACCGGGACCAGCCCCACCCACCATTTCACCCAGTGCGCGGATCCCGTGCCAGGGCCGCCGAACCGGATCCGCGCGCCCAGCGGCGTGGCGGCCTGGGGCAGCTTCTGCTTGAGCGCCCGCATGGTCAGGTGCTTGTCCAGCGTGCGGCGGTTCCACGACCCCTCCGGGGCGATCCGCTCGGCGTACTCGAGGATCTGCTCCCGGATCTCCGCGGCCGCGTTTATCGCCTCGATCCCCGCGTTCGCCGGCAGCCGGTAAGCCTGGCCTGGCTGCAAGAGCGGTGCCGGGTTGACTGCGGATTCGTGGACTGCCTCAGACGCTGCCATCGCCGCCGGGTCTTCTGTCCCGTCAGCGTCCCGCCGCGGCGGCAGCGTCTCCCGGCCGGATACGATCCGCACCCCGTCAGCGAAACGCGGCGCTTCGGCGCCCGCCCGCCGCACCCCGCCCGACAGCTGCACCTCCACCTGCGCGGTGTAGCTGAACAGGTAACTCGCGTAACTGGAGTTCTTGATCGTGCGCTCATTCGTGGTCAGCACCCGGCTGATCACCGTTTCGTTGTGTTCCGACAGCACCAGCGTCGCCAGGCCCATATAGGCTTCCGTCCCGGTCATCTGGGCCGGGAACATGCCGCGGACATCATCGCGTGAATAGGCCACGTTGAAGTTGACGTCGGTGAAGTGCCCGTGGTTTCGGGCCAGGTCCAGGTAATAGCGCACGTTCTCCATGGTCTTCGGCCGTACCGCGATCGCGTTCGAGACCTGCCTCCCGTGCAGCGGCCGCAGCCGGATGTCCACCTGCACGCCGTCGATCTCGACCACGTACCGGTTGCCGATCAGCTCCTGCGAATCGCGCAGCAGCTCGTTGCGGTAAATCTTGCTGTCGATCAGGTCGCGGACCCGCTCCTGCCGCCGTTCGGTTGCTTTCATCCGCTGCGGCAGTGCCGCGTACACCTGGTCCCGGATCGAGGTGACGACGGCGTCGGAAATCTCCAGCACCGTGTCGCTGCCCAGCGCGGGCTCATCGGCGGCCAAGTGGTGCGGCGGGTCAAACTTCTCCAGCAGTTGCCTAGGGTCGGGAAGGCCATCCGGGTTGGCCCCGGCGGGCGGCAGCGTCGCCGGAGGCCTGTCTATGGGAGTGTCGCGGATCGCGTTGACCAGGTCCTCGATCTCGGTCACCAGGCTGTCGAGCTCGCCGCGCGCGTCCCGCAACGCAGCCTGGGCTTCTGCGGCCGCATCTGTTGACGGATCGCCCGCCAGCGGATCACGACCGGCGACGGACTGCTGGGGGATCGCCGCGCTGCTGGGACCGGCGGTGCCCGGATCTGGCTCCGAGGTCAGGATTGCGGCCGAATAGTAAGCACGCCAGAGTTCATCCACGGCATTCGCGAGCCGCCGCCGGACCGCCGGCAGCGTCTGGTCATCCCCGACCGGCACCGACCCGGAACCCGAGCGCTGCGGCATCTGCCATGGCTTCGACGGCAGTGCCGCGAGCCGTGACCAGAGCCCTGCTGCCCGCCCGAGCAAGCTCCCGTACCATTCCGGGCGCCACGTCTCCGCCGTGGCCAGGGCCCGTTGCAGGCGCATCATCCGCACCATCTCGAGGCCGGCCACTTGAGCGCCGGCCGCTGCATCGAGCATGGTCAGCTGCGTCATCGAGTCAGCCTGCTGCGCCTTGACAGCCAGCTCCGCGAAGATGGCGGCCATCTGCTGCGAAGCCCGGTCATCCCCCAGACCGTCCAGGAGCCGCTGCCCGGTGAGCGCCAGCGCCCTGATCAACGACAGCAACTGCGCCCGGTCGTCCTCATCCAGCCGGCCGTCCAGTTCCTCGGCCATCTTGGGCCGGTAGACGGTGCCCCTGCGCCTGGGTACGGGGACGGCGGGCTCGGTGCGGTCGTCTTCGGTGACGGTGGGTTGCGGCTGGTTCAGGGCGGGTTCGGCGGCCGCCTGGGCGGGTTCGGCGGCCGCCTGGCCGGTTGCCGCGTCTGCCTGGGTGGCCGTGCCAGGCCCAGCCAGGGCGTCTGCGGTTGTTGGGCGGCCGTCGGGGCCGAACACGGCGATACGGGTATGCGGGTCATACAGCTGCCGGGCCCACCAGTCGAGGTCCGGGCCGTCGAGGCGGGCGGGCTGGCCGAAGTCGGCAAGCTCGTCGACCCAGCGCAGCACCACCTGGCCGCTGCGGCCGTCGGCGACCAGCCAGTACACGTGCGCCCGGTCATCGCCCGGTGGCCGGGTCATGATCAGGGCCGCGGCAGCGGGAGCGCGCCGCAGTGCGGCGGCCAGGGTCCGCGGGTCGCCCGCCGGGCCCGCGACCGCACCCAGCACAGACAGCAGCCCCGGCAGGCCAGCGCCGGCAACAGCGTCGTCGGCCGGCCGGTTGCCGCCCCGGCCGTGCAGGGCCCGGAACGCGGCCCCGGCCCGGGCCAGGCAGTCCATGGCCGGGTCGGCGAACAACACGACCGGGCCGGCGGGCACCTGCCCGGGGCCGGCTAGCTCCCCGCCGGCCCACCGCGCCAGCCCGTCCACCTTTCGGTCGGCCGTGCGGCCGCCTTGGTCAGCCGTCCGGCCGCCGCCTGCGGCCGGGCCCGGTGCCTGTGCGGGCGCGGTGGAAGGTCGGCCGGCTGCTGCGACTCCGCCGGGCAGCGCGCCGGGCCGGCGTGGCCCGGCGGGCGGGTCTAGCAACGCCTCGGCCGTGCGGCTGCTGCCCGGGACGTTGCCGACCCGCGGCGACAATGCCGGTGCGGCGGTAACGGCGGCGGGCCGCGCCGTCATGGGCGCGGTTCCCAGGGAGCTTGTCTTGGTCCACACCGGGGTGCTGGTGTCGCCACTCCCGGGTACCAGCGCCACGCGGGTCTGAGGGATAACCGTGCCCAGGTGATCGTCCAGGAACATGGTGCCGGGCAGGGAGACCGTGATGAAATCAACATCTTTCAGGGTCTGCGCTAGCAGCGAGACGACCTCGGGCGGGACCCGCTCATGGTCTGTGAGCAGCACCACCGTGCGCGGCAGCACCCGGCCCTGCGCTGCCTCGGCCCGCTCAGCAGCCCGGTACTCGCGCTCGAGCCGGAGGCTGAAGTCGCGCGGGCTCGCCAAGAAGCTGCGGTTGTCCTCCGGGTCAGGAACCACGAAGTGGCCGCGGACGAAGTGACCGGCGACCCAGACCACCTCGTCGGGGCTGAACGGGAGCGTGCCCTGCTCCCGGATGTGCCATGGCTCGGCACTCGCGGTGATCTTCCCGGTCTGCAGGTCTGCTGTTGCCGGGGTGCCTGGCCGGTAGGCGTGGTTCGGGACCAGTGTGACGTAGGAAGAGCTGATGGCGGTGGGGGTCAGCGCGGCCTGGCGGGACCTGAAGTCGCGTTCATCGAAGTAGTGCCAGCCGAAGAGGCGGTCAGCGTTCTTGATCTCCCGTGGCCGGGCCGACGGTGGCAGGGGCGTACCCAGAGGGGCGAGCTGTTCGGCTATCCAGCTGACATCGCCGCCGGCGAACCGCTCCCGGTAGGCCCACCTGACCAGCTCCCCCGTGAGGCCGTATGGCCAGGACGAGCCGAACCGGCCGGCCCGGCCATCTTCGGTGCGGTACAAGGTGATCCCGACCCTGAGCCCGGCCGCCTCGTCGGCCAGGCTGATCGCGCTGGCGCCGATGCTGACATCGCCCGTGGGGCCCCAGACCAGACGCCCCACCTCATCTGCCATCGTCTGGCTGGACCGCGCCCCGAAACAGCTCAGCAGCACCAGCGGGTCCACCAGCGGCCGGGCACCCAGCCCCAGGTCGTGGCTGAGCCGCGCCCAGGCGCCCACCGCCGCCAGCGGGTAGTACTTCTCCTGATCACCGACCACGAAGGCCATGACCGTGCCGTCCGAGTGAACCACCAGGACAGGCGGCCTTATACCGGGCGGCCACGGAAACGGACGCCGGTCGCTGGACGTCGAGGGGAGAAACTCCTCCTGCGTGACGTCCCAAACCACAACGTGGACCGACCCGGCAGGCTGCTCCTCATCGACAGGCTGCCCCGCGTAGGCGGGGTTACCCGGCCCGCACAGGTAATAGCCGGTGAAATCGACGATCTTGGGAGCATGTCCGAAGATCGTCGACGCATCCAGTTGGCTGTGCGTGACCGCCGTGCTGTCTGCGGTAAGAGCAATCGTGGACGCATGGACAGTCAGGTCGCCCATCTTCATCTGGGCAAGGACCACGTTGTCACCCGGGATGGCGGTCGACTCGACTGTGTAAGACTTGCTGACAATCACGACGGCCCCTGGGAAGTGCTCGGATGGCCGCCCTGGTCGGACGCCCTCATGCCAGCCTTCGGCCCCACGCGTCGTGCCGGGACGATGCACAGGTCGCGCCGGAACTCCACGGCATAACGCTCAGGCAGCCGACACCATGGGCCCGTCGGCACATTGCTTCTCCTTCCAGCCGCCTGGGTATATTGCAAACTGAGGATGTTACTTAATGCGGTCAGGATTGTTGCCGCGGTGTTTCGGCCCATCTCAATGAACGGGCAGCAGGGGAACAGGCATTATCGGCACGTGCGGTCGACTACCTGGTGGCGGGTGGCCGGGTCATGGCCAGGACGTCGAGCGCGGCGTCCAGTTGCTCCTCGGTGAGGTCGCCGCGTGCGACATGGCCGCGTGCGATCACCGACTCCCGGATCGTCTTGCCGGTCTGCAGGGCCTCGTGCGCGACCGCGGCCGCTGCCTCGTAGCCGATCAGCGGGTTCAGGGCGGTGACGATCGCGGGCGAGGACTCGGCCAGCCGCAGCAGCCGGGCCGGGTTGGTCGTGATACCGCTGACGCAGCGGTCCGCCAGCAGCCGCGACGCGGAGGCCAGCAGGCCGATCGAGTCCAGCAGGTTCTGCGCGATGACCGGCATCATCACGTTGAGCTCGAAGTTGCCGGCCACGCCCCCGAACGCGACGGCCGCGTCGTTCCCGATCACCTGAGCGCAGACCTGGCAGACGGCCTCGCAGATCACGGGGTTGACCTTGCCCGGCATGATCGACGACCCGGGCTGCAGGTCGGGGATCTGGATCTCGGCCAGCCCGGTCCGGGGGCCCGAGTTCATCAGGCGCAGGTCATTGCAGATCTTGAACGTTGACGCCGCGATCGTGCGCAGCACGCCGCTGGCCATGACCAGTGCGTCTCTTGCCCCGGCGGCCTCGAAGTGGTCGCGCGCTTCGGTCAGCGGCAGGTCCATGTCGGCGGCCAGCCGGGCGATGACGGTCGCGGCGAAGCCGGCCGGGGCGTTCAGGCCGGTGCCCACCGCGGTGCCGCCGAGCGGCAGCTCACCCACGTCGGGCAGCACAGCAGCCGCGCGTTCCGCTCCGTGCCGCACCGCCGCCGCGTATCCGCCGAACTCCTGGCCGAGCGTCACCGGGGTGGCGTCCATCAGGT
>Ga0335073_10005071_pt1 | contig 18488 bp, 18 predicted proteins | sample Lox_Sample_22_FD_207093 | JGI IMG/M metagenome (GOLD analysis project Ga0335073, IMG submission 207093) | Soil microbial communities from Loxahatchee National Wildlife Refuge, Florida, United States - Lox_Sample_2.2 | ecosystem: Environmental > Terrestrial > Soil > Wetlands | place: USA... | reverse complement strand
CAGGTCTCCCACCGTCTGCCCCGCCGCGTAGCCCACACTCACCGTCGCTGTTGCTGTTTGCGGCGTGGCCGAGGCTGCCTGCACGAAGCTGATTGCCGCCGCTGCGTTCACCACATTGCCGCTACCGGACAGGGCGAAATAGATGGAGCAGACCAACGTCACGAGTAAGCTTGCGCACCAACCGTGGAGGCGACGGATTTGAACGCGACTGGGCACCCCACGCTGGCTCAATTGCGAAAGATCGTCCCGAGAAAAAGCAGCGTATGTTGCAAGTTGGGGGTCTGATGGACAAGTAACAGTTTCGTTCAACTATTTCACCTCATACAAATATTCATGCCCTTCAGCGTTCGGGCCGTGGGCCATCTTGAACTGAAGAAAAATCAGCATAGTTCGAGCAATAGGCAAGGAGTGCCTTTTCGGATTGGTCCCGATACTTTCGTTCTTGAGTTTTTACAGCAGTTGGTCAGTACATGGTTATAGAAACTACTATTTCGCACCCATTCTTCAGTTACTTTCGTAAGTCATGATGTAAAGGCAGCTATCTCATAGATCCTGTTTGGGCTGTGTGAATGGGTCTTGTGTTAAGACACCGATACTCTCGCTGATCACTAGGCTTGATGACAGCAAACTACTCTGATTGAGCTTTGACTCTTTGTCAGCAGAGATGTTTTCAGGGCGAGGGGATGGTTACGCTCGCCAAATTTGACGGGCCGCTTTGCATCCCTGAGGAGTCGACACTTTCTACGTAGTAGCTATATATCAAACCACTCTTGACGGTACTATCCACGTACGTCGTCTGGGCGTCGATTGACGAGTTCAGCAGCAGATACGCGGAGCTGCCGCGTGTTGATCGATAGATGTTATAGCCTGCTATCGGAACAGGGGAACTACTGGGTGCATCCCAACTTAGGTCGACCTTATGCGCCAGAATGGTGTAGGAAGCCTCACCGAGGGGGCTCGTGATATCGCCGGGAGCGAGAGCGAGTGCTTTAATCGTCTCCGTTGAGCTGACGGTGAGTGGGCTGGTGTAGATCGCTGACGTCTTGCTCGGCCACGATCCATCGCTTGTGAAGTAGATGGTCGCCCCGGCGGTTGCATCCGTGATCGTCACCATCTGCGGGGTGGCATAGGTACCGGAGGCCAAGCCGAATGCCGGCTTAGCCGTTGGGAAGTAGTAACCCGCCCAGGCTACGGCGGATGGTGAGTAGTTCGTGGCTATTGCGATTGCCCTCAGAGTCTCCGAGTTGCTGACGATGATGGGTCCCGCCTTATATATCGTCGACGAGGTCGTCGGTGTCGTCCCGTTGGTCGTGTAGTAGATAGTAACCCCAGGTGTGGCATCCGTGATCGTCACCGACTGCGTGCTGGTATAGGAGCCAGTAGCCGGGCTGAACACCGGCGCCGCCGCTACAGTCGCCGCTGCGCCGCTGAAGCTGACAAAAACGAAGCAACAGGCCGCCATGATGAGGAGACCTAAGCGCCAACCCTTCAGCCAGCGAACTTGATCGCCATTACCGGCGCAATGTTGATTCAATATCCAACGATCGTTGCATGCAAAAGCAGTGGAAGTAGAAACTTCGAGGCCCGCTGGGGGAGAAACATGAATCTGGTACATCAACTTCACCTCTATAGTCAGTCGTGCATTTCAGAGGCAGATCAAAAGAATAAGAGTGATGGGTATGGGTGGTTTAGACTTTGTACGCCTGCAGGCCATCTCGATTCGAAGTAGTGCCTGGCTGCAGTGAATCTTATTTTTGGCATCTGGAAGCCAACGCGAGCTTCTCAGGTAGTGATTCTTGAGATTCAACCCTCAACTATTCATAAGCCCACAAGACAACAAGGGTAGAAGAGAACGATCGCGCACGCGGCTCTGCGGTCGCCGGAACTTCGCCCACAGGGCCCGATAGCTCCAGTAATTTTGTTATTGCCGCACGCAAGAAATTGTCAGCTGTTAAGTATTTTTTACAGGAATAGCCCTCATCTTTCAAGAGTCTGACGATGACGGTGCAATCAGATCGCCAAACCAAAATGCTATTAGCTCCCTGCGGTGCAAGGTATGGTTTCGATCTCGAACCAGCAGCTACGCCTTTGCAGGAGAAATTTCCGGTATGGGATTGGCTGCCAAGCCAATGGCGAAGGCAGGAAAGGTGGTCGATCCGAGTCTGGCGAACCAACCTTTTCGTCACCGCAAGTCCAACTTTATGGACTTCACCTCGCCGATCTGTCGCAAAGGATGCGGATGGGGCGTGCCAGGTAGTAGAGGGCATGCAGCCATTGAGGTAGGTGGATGGCTGCGCGATCTCTCTCATTCGGGCGCAAAGATTCAACCGACAGGAGCAATCTGATCCGATCGTGGAAGCCGAGCAACTGGATGTTGTAAGGAATACGGCCCATAGGTGTGCTGCCGGGCTCATCAAACAAAATTTCCTGGATATGTCGCGCCAGGCTGTATGCGGTAGCATCCCTCTCGAAGCGCCGCAGGACATCTTGAGGAACCGGGGCAGCCGCGACTCGGCGCGCAAGCAGTACGCCCAGAGCGAGCGAGCGCCATAACCCTGACCGTTTGGCTTCTTCGATGGCGTCTTTCCAATCTAGGTCGGGCGACGAATCCAGCAGTTGCGCGACGTCACAGATCCAGATAAGCCGCGACCATACATGCTTGCTCCCATGCATGCAAAGAACCAGCAACGTGATCTCAGGACTCATATCCGGAACTTCAGCGCCCGCCAGCATCACGATTCGCCGCCGCGGCCACACCCAATCCATGCCCAGATCGCGTCTGAACCTTGGCTGCGTCAGTCTCCAGCGGAGCTCAAGAATCATTCCATCCGTTGGCCGCTCGAAATGGTATTCGTAATAGTCATGAACGGCTGGCGTTCCATTCGCTTGCGTTATCGGTTTATAGCCTCGTTCCAGGAGAATCGTGGTGGCTCGCGCGCGGTGCCTGTAGTGGATGAGCACGTCCAGATCGCCGGCGGGACGTGCCATAACGTCGTGGTAGACCGATGCTCCCAGCACAACGCCCTTAAATGGCATGGCTGGAATCTTCTCGCCATCGAAGGCTTTGAGCACGGCAATCAATTCTGCCGCGTTCGCCAGACAGTGAAACACGTTGCGATCGTATTCGGCTCGGAGGCGTTCATGCGCGACTGGAGGAACTGGCGCTCCAATGTCCGCGATCCGCAGGAACAACATCGGTAACACGCGATGCTCCTCAGCCAGCCTGAAGAGCGAGTCCCAATCACGGACTTTCCCCGCGAGTTGATCGATCCGCTGAGGGGCGGAACCGACCGACCGGGCGACAGCGCGCAACAACTCGCAGCAATCTCGATCCGCAGCCATCAGTTCCTCCGTTCCGTTGAAATATGTAGGTATTTGCTGCAACTTACAAGTTTCGAAAGATACCAAGCCTTCTCAATTAGAATGCACCAACTTGTTTAGTAAGATATAGTGCTAATAAAGAACGAGTCATATACCATTCACGATACTGAGTGATCTGGCATGATCTCCCACGCCTGAAAAACGGTTCAATAGAGAGGTCAAGCTGTTAGGGACCTCTGAGCAACTTGGCAATTTGACGGGCAATGATGATTCAGGAGCGCCCGCCATACAATCATTGAATTCAGTTGCTCGAGTCGCCAAATCGCACATCAGACGCAGCGCTGTCCCGATCATCACTTCCACCGGCTCGATAAGATTGCAGAGAATTGCAACCAGTTGCAAGACGCTGCAGGTAATCGGGTACTAAAAGCTGGCTCAGAATTACCAAGTATATCGCCACAAACGAGCGGACACGCGTATGCTTACGGCAACTAGTTGAGTGTGGAACGACGCCATTGCGAAATGCCAAATAAACGAGGTGCATGATATGCACGTAGAGCGCGTGAACACAGATGCCTTGGTAGTGAATCGGCTCCCAGACGGTTCAAGAGTTATTGTCGACCCCGAGAACGAGAGGGTTTTGGCCCTGAATGCTACCGCCGGCGCAGCCTGGGACGCGTGCGGTAGACCGACTTCACTTTCCAATGTCACGGAAGACATGCAGCGGTCGTTTGGTTCCGAGATAACCGAGGAGCTGGCCGGGCAGGCGATTCTGCAGCTGGAGGCGGAGAAACTGGTCACGACGACGGGATCATTCTCAAAGGCCACCCGACGCAACTTCATCGCGACACTTGGTGCTGTGGCGGTGCCTCTCGTTGTCTCCTTGACGATCGCAGATCAGCGAGCACATGCGGTCTACGCAACGTCGGTCAAACCCTGCGCAACTGCGAATCCTAACTGCAAACCTGTTGCGAAATAACCCGGCTCGACGCGGTTCAGGATGCGGTTTGTTCAAAGATTCACCTAAGGATTGGTGACGCCGGAAAGTCATATATTCCGGCACATTTTAGAACGATGCCAGTGCGGGATAATGCCGTCGCATTGCCATCCAGATACTCGAAGCTCGTCGGCTGAACGGTCCGCGGGCGTTAGCATCTTGGGGCCGGGTGGTCTCGGGACACCTTGGCGCACCGGCCAATTGCCGGCACAATAGACGACATGTCCAGAAACCACGTTTTTGGAATACTCGCTTTCGGCTGTAAAGTTCAAGTGCAGTCGGCGTGCCCTGAAGCGTATGCCATTTTGGATCGCTACGTTTTCCCTTCACTGCCCAGGATTGCTGGTGTCGACGAGCCCGATCTTTTTATTCGCATAGTTCGTGACCGGGATCAATTGCAATTGTTGGCAGACGATGCCGTGGTGGCATTCGCCAGCCATGCAATCAGCCTAGTGCCGGACGTTATCAGGGTGTTGGATGATGCCGTGATTCAACGCCTGACTAGGTTGCGCGCAGTACATGCGGGTACCGTTCTGTGGTGCGGACGGGCCTTGCTGCTGCCGGGCGCTTCGCATGTGGGGAAATCATCGCTGGTGGCGGAGTTGTTGCGGCGAGGCGCAACGTACTTCTCCGATGAATATGCGCTGGTCGATGCGGACGGGCTGGTACATCCTTATCCGCGGCCTTTGCTTGTCCGCAATGGCGGCCCCGAGCAATTGCCGGTGCTTCCGGAGGAATGTAACACTCTGGTGGGAGATGCACCGGCGCCGATTGGCTGGGTTTTCGCGCTTCAGTATCTGCCCGACGCCGGCTGGCGTGTCTCGCCAACAAGCCAAAGCGAAGCTTTGCTGAACCTGTTACGGAACACACCTCATATTTTGGCGGACTCGCTGGATATGTTAGGAGCATTCCAGCGCGCCGTTGCGGGGGCGGTCTGCTACGCCGGGCACCGCGCCGATGCAGTTCACGCTGCCAGCCAGATCCTGCAGCTGATTAGCAACCCTTCGTGACACAAATTCATAGCTTAACAAGATCGCGCCGAGGTTGATTCCCTGCCTGCAGTCCGGCAACAGATCTCTGCCAAATTGTCGCAAAACCTGCCACGAGAATTCCCCGAAGGTTCGCCGGCCGCTCTTGTTCTTGATCAGCCACGCCTCCCTCGCGCCGATATCGCAAGAGGATCGTCCGCCCGCGCTCCCATTGGTGTGGAGTTACTGCGACACCGCCAGCAGATGACGCACAGGATGTTTCCGTCCAGGCGGTCACAGCTCCTTTTGAGCAGAAGGCATGTTCGCCGAGCGAGATGTCCCTTGTCGTACCGTCGGGGAAGGTCAGTCTGAAAGTTGCCTTCTCGTGAACGGTCGCTGTGATCGCGCGATATCCGAGTCAATACCGAATACGCTCAGAAGGTGCGCCTGCCGGTCTTCCCCATTATAGCGATCGACCCGGAGGCGAATGCGGGTCGAGGCCTTTACCGTGATGCGCACGCAGACGTTCGATTCAGCCCCGTGCAGGCCTCGGATCAGCGTAAGCGCGCCCTAGATTGGGAGCGCGACCGCCGTCACCCGTCCGCTGAGGAACAACTGGTCAGTTTTTCGGGGATTGTCGACCACAAAAGACAATAGGGCATATCCATCGATCCGGCCGACATAATCGTCTATCGCGGTTCCAGGAACACACCGGAGAGAATCAGCGATAGGAGCTAAAGCCGGAGAAGTACGCTGCAGCCAGATCGCCTCGGAGGTGGAATGGATGTTCAGTCTTGGTAGCACTTCCAGACTCGCGCCAAATCCAGAACAAAGCCTTCGACCGGACCATCACCGGCAATCTGGTTGCCTGTGATCAGTTCGGCTGAGCGATCCGGGCGGTAGACCAGAACTTGGCGTTCGTAGGGATCGATCAACCACCCCAGTCGGACGCCGTTGGCGATCCAGTCGTTCATCTTGTCTTTGAGATCCTCAAGCGTATCGGACTCCGAACGTAGTTCGATTACAAAGTCAGGGCAGATGCACGGGAAACCACGGAGCGCGCCTTTCGGCAGGCTCTGTAGGCTCTCTTCAGAAAGGTACGACGCGTCCGGGCTCAGCGTCGATCCGTCCGGAAGACGGAAGCCAGTACTGGAATCGAAGACACGCCCGCGCTCATGGGAGGCCCACCAGTTGCCCAGCTCTCTGGCGATTTCCTGGTTTCCGCTACCGGTCCATCCCCCTGTGGGCGGATTCATGCGAACGGCTCCTTCCTTGGTGCGTTCCAGTCGGACATTATCATTTTCCCGGCACAACGCCTCGAACTCCGCGTCCGAGATGGGCGGATCGAGGACCAGCACGCGCGGCAGTGTTCCGCCGTCAATCCGAAGGAGCGTCGTCATAGATTGATCTTACCTCCGTTTTAGGGCTTCCTATTTCCGCGATCCACCTTAGCCGGTTTCGCGGCGTCTTTTGCTGCACGCATCCAGCCGAACACCACATTCCCTTGCAAGTTGGTGGCGGGACGAATTAACAGCACCAGTGCCTGAATTGAGATGATTCCAATTACAAGCTGCGGGGTCCATCTACAGTCCCAAACATCCTGCTCTTCAATCGGGCAGAATCATCCTCACTGTTGCTTGCGCCAGATCTCCAAAAGAGGCAACTTTCTCGGTCAATTCAACGGTGCCCACAAATTGATCGTTTTTAGGGGATAGTCATAAAATTTTCCCTTACCGCTCAGCAACTTCGCACCCTTGCGGGTGGACGCAAGGCAGGCGATTGGAAGGCCCGAAAGGCCGAGGGAATGGCCCGGGCATGGGTGTCGGCAATTGCGCATTTCGATGGCATTCGCTCCGAACAGACGGAAGGCACAGACGGGCTGCCGTCCGCGGCTGAGAGCCGACGACGTCTGCGCAATTTGGAATGTTGGGCGTCTGATCGCACGGAGCTTACTTTGTTCCTTTGGCGCACCGGTCCGTGGGAAGCGTTCGCAACAGCGCTGGCAACTTTGCTCTCTGTGCGTCAAATGCACGCGTCAGGTAAAGCCGCGCTGCAAGCGGATTGAAGCAAAACGATCGCGACGTCGCCAGTGCAACCGGGAAATGCTGACGGTCGAATTCCGCCTTCAGCTGATAAAGAAGGTCGGCCGAAGAGAGATAGAGAACCATCCGGACCTGGCGCTCGCCCGCAATTGCGGAAACGACGTCGCGATAACGCTCGGAGGATTTGAGGGACCGTTCATATTCGACTGCAATTCTGTACGTCCTCGTCTCCCATTCCACGTCCGCAATCGCGTCGTAATCCTTCGCCAGCGGCACGTCGATCGACTGGTTAATGGATCGGATTTCGGGATCGCTGGTCCAATCCCGGAGCACGCCAGCTCTGCGAAACGCTGCGCGAATCTCCGCGAGTTCCAGGTAATGCTGCATCTGATTCGCGTTTGCGAGCGATCGCGATTGCGATGTGAGGCTGACCAGGCCCTCGCCGCAAGCCTCCAGGCAGGCGAGACCAGCGCGCGTGATCGTGTAGACCGGGGCCGGATACGGAGTAAACGCGGCAGCTTTTCTGTCACTCCGGCCCGAGTAAGCCGCTCAATTCTCCAGTTGAACGAGCGCCGCGAAGTCTCAATTCCGATCGCATAGAGGTGTTCCCAAAGCTGGCGATGACAAATGAAGGTAGCGTTCCTAATCGCCAGCAATAGTGGCAGGTCCCGTTGGCGGTTGTACTGAATGTACCAGGAGCACGAAGATCGCGTTTGGGTTATTTCCGCTGGATTCCGTTCCATGTGATCTCCCCTTTCCCATTTGCGTCCGCAATTGAGAGACATCGCCATCGCCTGTCTGTTCCGCGGGCCGCTGCCTTTCGTCATCGACACTTCCCGACCACATCGCCGTAATTGCTGTTCCTCGGATTGATTCCCGCCACGGTCGTTTCGATCATCCCTTTGCGCTGTTGTGTGCGTGTCCCGTGCCCCACCGGGTCGAAGAGCTGCGATCGGCGAGGCATGATCGGCGTGGCGGAGGGCGCCTGCAACCCGCTTGCTGACCCGACCGAGAGCAACAAAAGGGAGAACCACGTGGGTGCAATGCTTGATTTCGTGACAAAAGCGAGGTACACGCTTTTTCTCTTTTCACCGTTTCATGCGAGGGCCTTCATTGTTTTCGACCTGGTTCTCGGGCCAAAAAAAATGGCGACGAACTGCTTCGTGAAACGACAGGAAAATACAGACCTCTAGGCAGGCCACATCCGTAGAGCCACCGCCGAGCGCTGCCCGGTACGCCGAATAATGCTTTGTCGCGCCGCCCACCCCCGCAGGTTGATTGTTTTTCACAAACTTGATGATCATGATGTCCTCCACAGGCGTCCGTCGACTCTGCCTCATGGATTCCTCTACCCTATAGATCAACCTGCAATTCTGCCGGGGTGGTCGGCGCGAGCAAAATGTTGCAAGTCTTTCACAGGAATCAACACTCTCGAGCCAATACGCCTAACGGATATAGCTTTATTTGCAATTAAATAATCCAGAGAGCGCCGGCTTATCGAAAGAAGTGTCGCCGCCTCTTCGCGGCTCATCAGCAGCTTTTGTTCCGGGCGAATGGTCTTGCCTTCACTTTTGCGGGGTTGGGACTCAAGTGTAACGCCCATTGAATTGTCTCCTTAGTGTCGATGCCAGTACGCGGCTCAGAGGCAGCAACCTGCGTTCCATTGGGCGCACATTATCGCGGATGCAGTGCCGAGTCAAATAGCGGATGGTTCCAAATTTCCTTCGCTCGAGTGGGAGTGAGGTCCGGCTTCCCATAGGTCTAAAATCCCAGCTCCGGGTGTGCCGGTTCTATCCAAGGTCTGACGCCTTAAGCTCTCGCCTTGCGCCGTGACGAATGTGGAGTACCCGCACCGTTTTCCGTTGTTCATCGACTTCATAAATGTCGCGATAGATGTGCGGCTTCTTCCCGTAAAGCAGGTGCCGCAACTCTCGCTTCAGCTTTTGAGCCTCCGGGGCCACAGGGCAGCGATGAGGATAGTTGCCAGAGTAAGGGCTGCACCCTCCAGCCCGTTGTACCAGCGCGCAGCAGCTCGAGACTCTGCCACCTTCTCTTCCACATAAAGGATTTCAAGATCACGGGCTGCGCGAGCGGCGAACTCAACGAGGTGTGTCTTGTTTGCTGCGAATCTGGTCAAGTACCTCTCTCGCCGGGCGGGTGCGGCCATGGGCTTTGTCGTCCAAACCCTGACGAATACCTTCCTCGGTATCGGCGCGAGCGGTAATGTCGAGCAGCCGCTGATAGACTTCGGCATCCTGTAAAACGGCTGCTGCCTTCCCATTCACCGTGAGCACCACCGGGCGTTTGGTCTTCTTGAGCAGCTTCATGAAGTCACCGGAAGACCGGCGAAATGTCGTCAGTGATTGAATGTCGCTCGTGATGTCCAGCATATGCACCTCGTTACAGAGCACCTTTAAGGTGCTGGCTATCATACGCCGCGTCTATGAGCGAAAAAATAAAGCACTAATTAAAGATCCCGTGCGCTTCGAAGATGCCGCCCCCACGGCGCTTGCTTTCTCCAGCAATCCGCTGTCAGCCGATTGAGTTTCTCGACGTACTGCGCATTGGATTCCTGGATGAAGATCGCGGGCGAGAGGATGTTGGACAGATTTTCAGCTTCTTGTCTGACGTCAAATCCGGTCCGTCTAGATATTGTCTGGTACGTCCAATACCTCAATCGCATTCTGATTGTGTTGGGGGGGACAGGTGACTGTATCGAACAGTCATTGTGATGCTTTTGTGACCTGCAAGCTCCTGTACAGTTCGCATGTCCACCCCACGCATGACCAGCCGACTAATAAAAGTATGTCTGAGATCGTGCCAAGTGAAGTTGCTGATCTTCGCGTTGCGAAGAGCGGTCTCAAACCATTTTTTTGGATCTGCCAGCGGCTTCGTGTAGCGTGACGACCGGAATACTGCACCTTCGTCTGGCCTCATGTCGTACAAAGTCTTGAGTGCCGCCAGGCAGGTCCGGTTTAGCGGAATTTCGCGGGAGGAGCCGTTCTTCGTCTGGTTAAGGTAAATCCGCTTCCTGTCGAGGTCGACTTGCGTCCATTCCAGGCTGAACTGTTCACCTTTTCTCATCCCCGTGTTCAGGGCAACGTCCAGCGCCGGCAACTGAGCAGGGGTGGTCACCAGCATGACTTCGCGCAACCGGACCTCTTCCTCATCGAGCAGGTACCGAATGCGCCGGTTGTTCTCTGGCCGGTGGTCAACAAGGCGGGCAGGATTGCTGGATACGTCGCTGTTCTTGACGGCCAGTTGATATGCCTTTGACAGCACGGTCTTGTATCTGTTCGCCGTCGCAGGTGACCATTCAGAATGGGTCGACAACCAGGCGTCGATCTCCGAAGGTTTCAACCTTTCGGCCTCTATTCTGCCAAGAGCCGCAATGATTGAATTCATCCGTCCCGTGAATGTCCTCAGGTCCTTCCTGTTGTGATTCGAGTACCAGTCGATCGCCTTCTGACCAATCTGGGCGACTGTGATCCTATTGCGGCGCATGTTGGCCGGCAGCTTCGCGCCCGCTGTAATTGACGCCTTCCGGATCTCATAGAGCCGAATGGCATCGCTCTTGCGACCCACCTTTTCCCTGTGGAGCTGCCCGTTAATCCGATAGCGAATCCACCAGACACCAGAACCGGGTACACGCTCCCAAACACCTCGGCGAGCTACCTCTTTTCGAGCCATGGTTGGTCTCCTTCCGGCACATAATAACAAGTATCACCAGAAGTATCACCAGCACTATTTTTGCCTTGGGATTGTTGATGTAAGCTACTGATTCTATGGTGACCCTGGGAAGATTCGAACTTCCGACCTGCGGTTTAGGAAACCGTCGCTCTATCCATCTGAGCTACAGGGCCACTGGACTTGAGTTTACAACGAGTTGACGGGGGTGAGCCTACGGCTCTCTGGAGGGGCGGACAGGCGACACACGGCGGAATGGTTGCATCGTATCGACGCTAGAGGTTGCGCTTCTGCAGCCCCAAATCGCCCAAAAATTGATCGCAGAACAGATCGGAGAAAGAAAGATGAGTGTCATGTTGCAGGCCTTTTACTGGGATTGCCCTGCCAAGGAGGAACGGGTAGGAGAGTGGTGGAACGTCGTTGCGGAGAAGCTCGGACTGTTGAAGGCGGCCGGCTTCAATTCCCTGTGGCTGCCGCCGGTGTCGAAGGCGGCAAGCGTCACATCGATGGGCTACGATCCCTACGACTATTTCGATTTTGGTGACTTCGATCAGAAGGGCGGAGTCAAGACCTATTTTGGAAACAGGGCGGAACTCGAGAATCTGATTGCGAGAGCGCACGAGTTCGAGATACAGGTGTACGCGGATGTGGTCATCAACCACAATTCCGGAGCGGACGAGGAGGAGAAGAATCCGCTTGATGGAGAGAAGCGGTGGACGAAGTTCAATCCGAAGAGCGGGCGCTTTCCGCGCGACTGGAATTGCTTTCATCCCAGCCGGTACGAGGTAACGCTAGAGGGCGAGGTCTTCGCTGGCTTCCCTCACCTATGCCACCGCAATCCGCTTGTGTACACATGCCTGATGGAGTATTCGCAGATGCTGATCGAGGAGATCGGCTTCGATGGATTCCGTTTCGATTTTGTGAAGGGCTATGGCCCGTGGATGGTGGGCACGATCGCGAAGTATCGGTACCAGCGCGATGGAGAGGACATTACGCCATTCACGGTCGGCGAATACTGGGAGAACAATGAGAATATCGACCAGTGGCTGGAAGTGGTGAACGGCTTCTCCGACAATCAGATTGCCGCATTTGATTTTCCTCTGCGTTACCGGCTGAAGGACATGTGCGACACCCCAAGCTATGACCTGCGCAAGCTGACCGAGGACGGGGTAGTGGTAGCGAAAAGGCCGGCGCACGCAGTGACATTCGTCGACAATCACGACATGCAGAACGACGGCGTTGCAGTCGCCAATGACAAGATGATGGCGTACGCGTACATCCTGACCCATGAGGGCTATCCATCGGTCTTCTGGCTGGACTACTTCAATTTCGAACTGGCGCGGCCGGGGTCGATGAACGGGATTGATGCGCTAATTAACGTCCACCATAAGTTCGCGGGCGGCGAGACGCAGATACTGCACGCCGATCCGGATCTCTACGTCATGCAACGGACAGGATTCGAAGATCAGCCGGGTCTGGTGTTTGTGCTGAACAATCTCGGCAACCAGTGGAGCGGCACATCGGTGAAGACGCAATGGCCAAACCAGAGGTTCGTGCCGATGGCGTGGGATGGTCACGACGTTGCACATCCGGATGAGCGCACGACAGACGCCGAGGGCAACTCAGAGTTTCCGGCGCCGCCTCGCGGCTTCGCAGTATATGTTCCGGTGTAAGCTCATAAGTCACCTGAAATAAGGCGCATCGCCGTACTGTCGGCACTCATCTGTGGGCAGGACTGGCGGAGTTCTGCCCCTCAGCTTTTTGGCTATTTGTTCACCCTTCCGTTTCGCCGTTCGTGGCAATGTTGTAGTTTGGACTCGCAACTGTTTCGGAACCTTTCCAGTTACCTCTCACCAAGGAGCGTCTCCGATGGCAAAGGCAAAGCAGGTTAAAGCGCCAGTGCAGCAGCCCCTCTCCAGCGAGCAATTACGCAAAATGCATGCATACTGGCGGGCGGCGAACTATCTCTCAGTCGGGCAGATTTATCTCAAGGACAATCCGCTTCTGGAGCGGCCACTGACGCTCGATGATGTGAAACCGCGGCTGCTTGGACACTGGGGAACGACGCCGGGCTTGAACTTTCTCTATGTGCATCTGAACCGGCTGATCTGCGAGCAGAACGTCAACATGATGTACGTGATCGGGCCCGGGCACGGCGGCCCAGGCATCGTCGCGCACACTTATCTCGAGGGGTCGTACACGGAGATCTATCCAAACATTGAGCGCGACCGCGACGGGATCAAGCGGCTGTTCCGGCAGTTCTCGTGGCCGTACGGGATTCCGAGTCACGTCGCGCCGGAGACTCCGGGTTCGATCCACGAAGGCGGGGAGTTGGGTTACTCGCTGCTGCATGCGTACGGGGCGGCATTTGATAATCCGGACCTGCTGGTTGCGTGCATTGTCGGCGACGGTGAAGCGGAGACGGGAGCGCTGGCGACAAGCTGGCACTCAAACAAGTTTCTGAACCCGGTAACGGACGGCGCGGTGCTTCCAATATTGCACCTGAACGGTTTCAAGATTGCGAACCCGACTCTGCTGGCGCGTATCCCGCAAAGCGAGCTCGAGGCGCTGATGCGGGGGTACGGATACAAGCCATTTTTCATTACCGGCGATGATCCGGTGACGATGCACCAGGAGATGGCGGTATTGATGGATACCGCGTATGACGAGATACGCGCGATCCAGAAAAAGGCCCGAGAGACTGGCGACCTGACAAGGCCCATCTGGCCGATGATTGTGATGCGAACGCCGAAGGGCTGGACCGGTCCGAGAAATGTAGATGGCAAGCCCGTGGAGGGGACGTGGCGGGCGCACCAGGTTCCTTTCTCTGAAGTGCGGGAGAAACCGGAGCATCTGCACCTGCTGGAAGAATGGCTACGCAGTTACAAGCCGGAAGAGCTGTTCGACGAGAATGGGACGTTTTGCGACGAGTTTGCCGACATCGCGCCCAAGGGACGACTGCGCATGGGAATGAATCCCCATGCTAATGGCGGCCTGCTGCTGAAGCCGCTGCGGCTACCTGACTTTGCCAGCTACGAAGTGAAGACTCCCGAACCGGGCGCGGTGGATGCAGAGGCCACTCGAATTCTCGGTATATATTTGCGCGACGTGATGAAGTCGAACCTGGCGTCGCGCAATTTCCGCGTCTTCGGGCCGGATGAAACAGCGTCGAACCGGCTTCAGGCGATCTACGAGGTCTCAAAGAAGCGCTGGCTGGCGGAGACAGAAGATGTCGACGAAAATCTCGACCCGGACGGCCGCGTGGTGGAAGTACTTAGCGAGCACATGTGCGAAGGATGGCTGGAGGGCTATCTGCTTACCGGACGCCACGGCTTCTTCTCATGTTACGAGGCGTTCATTCACATCATCGACTCAATGTTCAATCAGCACGCCAAGTGGCTGAAAGTGGTGCACGACCTGCCGTGGCGCAAGCCAATTGCGTCGCTGAATTACCTGCTGTCGTCGCATGTGTGGCGGCAGGATCACAACGGGTTTTCGCATCAGGACCCGGGATTCATCGATCACGTGGCGAACAAAAAATCGGATGTAGTGCGGATCTATCTGCCTCCGGACGCAAACACACTGCTTTCGGTCGGAGATCATTGTCTGCGCAGCCGGAACTACGTGAACCTGATCATCTCGGGAAAGCAGCCCGCACCGGTCTGGCTCAACATGGACGCCGCAATTCGGCACTGCACCACGGGATTGGGCATCTGGGAGTGGGCTTCGAACGACGATGGCGGCGAGCCGGACGTGGTGATGGCCTGCTGTGGCGACGTCCCCACGCTGGAGACGATGGCGGCAGTATCTCTGCTGCGGGAACACGTTCCAGAGTTGAAGATCCGTGTGGTGAACGTGGTTGACCTGATGGCGCTGCAGCCAGTATCGGAGCACCCGCATGGGATTCCGGACGAGGACTTCGACCGGATGTTCACGTGCGACAAACCGGTGATCTTTGCCTTCCACGGCTATCCGTGGATCATTCATCGCCTTACCTACCGACGGAAGAATCACAACAACATCCATGTGCGCGGATACAAGGAAGAAGGAACGACGACGACTCCCTTCGACATGTGCGTGCGCAACGACATGGACCGTTATCACCTGACGCTCGATGCGATCCTGCGGGTGCCGAAGCTCGCGAATATTCGAGATGAGGCCACGCAGAAATTCACAGAGCTTCGCCAGAAACACACGCTGTACGTTTCACAGTACGGCGAAGATCTGCCCGAAGTGCGGAACTGGCGCTGGAGCCACGCGAAAGACGCGGCGCGATCTTCCGTCCAGGATACCGGTGCGGACAACGCATGAGTCCGCGAAGTCCGATTTTGGCGATCAACAGCGGCTCCTCGACGCTGAAGTTCGGATTATTCAGCGAAGCCGGAGGCGAGGAGCGCGCGCATGCAAAGGGCAGTGCCGACGGAATCGGGAAAGATACGGGAAAGCTGGAGATCCTGGACGGCGAAGGCAAGACACTTCGCTCGGAACACAAGAAATATGGATCCCAGAACGATGCACTAAGCGAGGTTGCCGGTGCACTCAGTTCGCTAGGCATTGCGCAGCCGGTAGCGGTGGGCCACCGTATGGTGCATGGCGGCCCGAAGTTGCGAGAGCACATTCGCATCACGCCGGAGGTAATGCAGACGCTGGAATCGGCGATCCATTTTGCACCGCTGCATATTCCCACGTCGCTCGAGCTGATTCGCGGGACAGAGAAGATTTATCCGGAGCTGCCGCAGTTTGCGTGCTTCGATACGGCGTTTCATCAGACGATGCCGGAGAAGGCGTATCACTACCCGCTACCGGAGAAATATCTGGAGCAGGGCGTACGGCGGTACGGATTTCACGGGCTATCGTACGCGTCGATCGTGCATCAATTGGGGAGCGAGCTTAAGGCGCGCACGGTGGTGGCTCATCTTGGCAACGGCGCGAGCCTGGCCGCAATACGCGATGGCAAATCGGTCGACACGAGCATGGGGATGACGCCGACAGGTGGAATTCCGATGGGGACGCGGACGGGGGATCTCGATCCGGGTGTGCTGCTGTACATCCTGCGGACAGAGCGGCCGAACGCGAACTCTCTTGAGACGATGCTGAACCACCAGTCAGGCTTGGCGGCATTGGGTGGCACGAGCGATATGCGGGACCTTCAAAAGTCGGCAGCGAACGGAGAACACGCTGCGGAGTTGGCAATCGACGTCTTCTGTACCGCGGTGGCGAAGACGGTTGCGGCGTATGCGGTTTCGCTTGGAGGGCTGGAGATGCTGGTCTTTTCCGGTGGAATCGGTGAACGCAGCGCACAGGTGCGCGCCGGGGTGTGTGGGCAGCTGGGGGTGCTTGGCGTTGATCTTGATGCGGAGCGAAACGACGCTTCTGGGCGGATATTATCGAGCGGCACCAGCCGGGTCGAAGTACGAGTTGTTCCTGCGCAGGAGGAAATACAGATTGCCCGTGAGGTTCGGGCGCGACTGTAGCAATCGTCAGCGGCTGATGCCAAGCGCGCGCAACTGGTGGGCAACGGCTTCGAGTACTCTTTCGGGGTTGATATCCTTCGGGATTTCGAGATTCATCTTGGCGCACATCTGGGCGGCGAGGCGGGCGGCGATCTGAGCACGCGTGTTGAGATCCATGTCGAGGGCGCGGGAGAAAAACCGATCGATCACGTTGAGATCTTCGGTGGAGAGACGGGCGATGGCGTCGGCGGGGAGCGCGACCGCGAGATTATGCTGGGAGAGGAAATCCGGTTCCTTTTCTGCGGGCTGGAAGGCAGCGGCGGTAATGGTTCGCGGGCCGGTGCCACCCCAGATGGGCTCTTCGGTTGGGCGCTCATGGACGACGAGGGTGGCAGCGGCGAGGTCTCCGAGGCGCTTGTGCTGGCGGTTGCACGCCATGGCAATGATGCCGACGAGGTAGAACGACGGCAGCAGATCGACGATGCGGATGAGGTTGCGGATCATGGACTCGAAGAAGGTGATCTGGCGGCCCGAATCCTGGATGACCCGGATCTTGAAGAGCTTCTTGCCGGGCGTTTGACCATTCCAGAAGGCTTCGAATAGAGCGAAGTATCCCCAGTACATGAGGAAGTGGAAGAGGATGAGCACGGCGATGAGCCACTTTTCGCCGGTGTTGGAGAGTTCGCCGGTGGCGCCGCTCTTGGGGGCGGCGGAGATGATCAGGATGAAGATGAGGACGAGGACGCCGTAGGCGAGCGCCTGCAGCAGGGTATCGATAAGGATGGCCAGAAAACGGCTGCCGATGCCAGCAAGGGGAAAGCGGATCGAGACCTGTTCTGGAGTGTCGATGATGAGCTGATCGGGAATAAGCTGGTCGGGAAGATGGTTCATTTATGATTCTGGTTTCTGTCTAATGATTTCCAACCGCTGGATTGAGCAACGCAAAGGCGCGTGGAGCCGGCTGGATGCCCTGACGCACCAGGTGGAGAGTTCGGGGATCGGCACCCTGTCCGGCGGTGAACTGCGGGAGTTCGGGTTGCTGTACCGCCAGGTGGCGGCCGACCTTTCGGCTGTTCGTTCGGATCGGGCCTCCCACACGCTCGAAGAATACCTGAACCAGCTACTGAGCCGCGCGCACAATCGCATCTACTCGGGGCGGAAGTCGGGACTGGCGTCAGTGGTGCGGTTCATGGCCGAGGAGTATCCCCGGGTGTTCCGGCGGCTCTTCCCGTATGTGCTCAGTTCCCTTCTCATCTTCCTGGCCGGCTGTGCCCTGGGGACGCTGCTTACGCTGAGCCGGCCGGAGTTCATGCGGCTCTTCCTGGGTCCGGCCATGTTGCAGACGATCGATCGGCACCAGATGTGGACGCATTCCCTACTCAGCATGAAGCCGCAGGCTTCGTCGGCGATCCTTACCAACAACATCGGCGTGTGCTTCGTAACCTTCGCCGGTGGCATTGTGGCGGCGTTCGGAACTATTTTCCTCCTGTTCAATAACGGGCTGCAGATGGGCGTGATCGGCACTGCCTGTGCCCGGGCGCACATGGCGCTCGACCTATTCAGCTTCGTCTCGGCGCACGGGGCGCTGGAGTTGCCGAGCATTTTTATCGCCGGCGGGGCAGGACTACGGCTCGGAGCGGGCCTGCTGTTCCCCGGCATGCTGACGCGCAGGGACTCACTGGCGCTGGGAGCCAAAGAGGCTATCCGGCTGCTGGCGGGGGTGGTGCCGTTGCTGATCGTGGCGGGACTTCTGGAGGCGTTCCTTTCTCCCTCGGGGGCGCCGGTCGGAGTGAAGTTCGCGGTCGGAACAGTGCTGCTGACCGGACTGGGGATCTGGCTGGCCGAGGGTGGCAGGCACAAGGGATAGAGCTACCCCCCTCCCCCGAGTTTCTTTTGTGGATTAGAACTCATTCATTCCAGACGAGTTATCTATTTATGGTTTGCAACTCATAGATTCTATTGGACGAACGCTGTAACTGATTCTCGATAAAAGGGTTATCGGCAACGAAAAGAGCTGTAC
>Ga0335073_10005070_pt1 | contig 18488 bp, 27 predicted proteins | sample Lox_Sample_22_FD_207093 | JGI IMG/M metagenome (GOLD analysis project Ga0335073, IMG submission 207093) | Soil microbial communities from Loxahatchee National Wildlife Refuge, Florida, United States - Lox_Sample_2.2 | ecosystem: Environmental > Terrestrial > Soil > Wetlands | place: USA... | reverse complement strand
GACAACCACGCTCCCCACAAGCTTGATCAGGTGCGGGAGCTGATCGGGACCACGGGCGCTCAACTGCGCTACTTGCCGCCCTACAGCCCCGATCTCAATCCGATCGAGCCCTCCTTCGCCCAGCTCAAGGCTCACCTGCGCGAAGCCAAGGAGCGAACCATTCACGCGCTCTACGACCGCATCGGCGACCTGCTTCAGCTCGTCACCAGCGCCCAATGTCGCAACTACTTCAGAAAGGCAGGCTACGGCCAACCTGACGGGATTCCGCTCTAGCGATAAGAGACGGCCCTTTGGCCTTCGCGAGGACGGCATCTTGCAGCGCCTTGCGATCGAGCGCACCGAAATTCCCCTTCACCGGCGCGGCCGTCCTCGCGCGAGCAGGATTGTCATCGCCGGCAGTTCGAAAGTGATGCGCGAGGCGCTGTCGCGAATCCCCGCCGAGCGTATGAGCGCATTCATCGAAGACGTGGCGGGGCGATTGAGCGACTATGAGATCGATTGGAATTGTCGATGGAAACCGGTTAGCTCTTGCCGGCAAACCCGAATCAGGGTGACGCGATCACCGTGGCGGCATGCAGCCGGCATGGTTGCGCACCTACTCTCCCTCTTGCCGGAGGGTCCCAGGAAAGCCAAAATCACAACAACTCCTGCGCCCGCTGAACTCCGCTAAGGGAGGGAGCGATGGATTGCTGCGAAACCGACGGCTTCAGGCGACTCAGGGAAATCCGACCCGAACCGACGCTCGCAAAACCAGTGGGGCGGCGCGGTATTCTGAAAGGCGCCGCGTTGGCAGCGGGTACCGTCCCGCTGGTGGCTGGCAGCATGGGCGGGACCAGAGCAGCGGCGAAGACGATCCAGCTGGCGTTCTGCAGCAATATCCTATGCGCCCCGCCCTATGAGGTGACGCGCGCCGCCGGCTTCTTCCGGGAGGAAGGCCTCGATGTGCAGCTGGTCTATATGCGCGGCAGTACCGCCGCAACCCAGGCGCTGGTTGGCGGCGCGCTCGATTATGCGGCAAACTCCTTCGACGACCTTCTGCAGGCCTTCAATCGCGGCGCAAACATCAAACGATTCTTCACCACCGGTCGTCTGCCGCTCACCGCGCTGGCGATTGCACCGAAGCGGGTGGGCGAGATCAAGAGCTTCAACGATCTGGAAGGGCGCACCATCGGCGTGGTCTCGCGCGGGAGCGTCGCCGAGGCGATGACATTGTTCCTGATGAAAAAGGCCGGTGCCGACAGCAGAAAGGTGCAGTTCGCCGTGCTCGGCCCGAACATCTACGAGCCGGTGCGGCTTGGCCAGGTCGATGCCTCCTGGGTCAGCGAACCGGCGCTCACCCTGCTTGTCAAAGCGGGCAGCCGCGCGCTGGTCAATTTCATGGAGACCGACGATGCCGATAAATATCTCGGCGGTCCCTACGAATTCATGGGCGTGTCGGTGAGAACCGCAGAAATCGATGCGCGCCGCGAGGAGATGCAGGCGCTGGCCCGCGCGCTCGAGAAAGGACTGGCGCGGCTCCAAAGCATTAAGCCCGAGGAGATCACCGCAGCGCTGCCGAAGCAGCTCATCGCCGGCAGTGACGCGGCCGCCCTGAACGACATCTTCGCGCGCTATCGCGCTTCGCTCTATCCCGCCAAAGGCGCGATCGATGTAGCGGCCTGTGAGCGCGTTGCCGACGTGCTCAAATTCGCCGGGCTAATCAAGCCTGAAGTGAAGGCGGAGGAAGTGCTCGACCTCTCGATCGCGCGCTCCTGATGCTCGACGTCTCCGGCCTGACGCTAAGCTATGGCGGCGAGCCGGTCCTAGAAGGTGCCGATCTGCGCGTCGAACCGGGCCAGTTCGTGAGCTTGGTCGGGCCTTCGGGTTCGGGCAAGAGCAGCTTACTGCGCGCGATCATCGGTCTGCAGCACCCGAGCGCCGGCACGGTCGCGCTCGACGTTGACAGCGCCGATGTCGGCATGCTGTTCCAGGACGACGCGCTGCTGCCCTGGCGCAGCGCCGTCGACAACGTCGCGCTCGGTCTACGCATCCGCGGCAAGGCGCGGCAGCCTTCCCGCGAGGAAGCGGAGGCCTGGCTCGGCAGGCTGGGCCTCGCCGGCTTCGCCGAGCGATTCCCGCGTGCGCTGAGCGGCGGCCAGAGGAAGCGCGTCGCGCTGGCGCAGGTCCTGGCGCTCGAGCCGCGCCTCCTGCTGATGGACGAGCCCTTCGCGGCGCTCGACGCGATCGTGCGGCATCGTATCACCCAGGAACTCTTGGACCTAGTCGAGGGGAAGAAGATCAGCGTGCTCCTCGTCACCCACGATCTCGAAGAAGCGATCGTGCTCTCCGACGTCGTCTATCTCTTGGGGCAAGGGCCGCGCGCGCGCATCCGCCAGCGCTATCCGATCCCGATACCGCGCCCGCGCGACATCGTGAAGGCGCGGACCAATCCGACGTTCGCACCCCTGCTCGAACGGCTCTGGCAGGACCTCTCCGCCGAAGTGGACATGACGCGGAGGGTCGCATGAGCTCCAAAGCGACTGGTCTGGCGGCGCGCCGCCTCGCGGCGCTGGTGATCGGGCTGGGCATTTGGGAAGCGCTAGTGCGGCTCCGGTTAGTCAATCCCTTCTACATTCCTGCACCGAGCAAGGTGGCAGAGACGCTGGTGACACTGTTTGCGGATGGCGAGATCTGGACGCACATCGAGGCAACCTTCAGCGCGGCGCTGCTTGGACTGGCGCTGGGCGTCGTCGTCGGCGCGGCGCTCGGAACCGCCGCGGCGCTGTTTCCGCGGCTGGGCGAGATCCTCGATCCCGCGATGACGGTGCTCAATGCCGTGCCTCGCATCATCCTGGCGCCACTCTTCGTCATCTGGTTCGGTATCGGCATCGCATCCAAGGTCGCCGTCACCTTCGTCCTCATCGCCGTGCTGTTCTTCTTCGCGATCTATTCAGGCATCAAGGAGGTGGATCAGCGCCTCATCGACCGGGTCCGCACCCTCGGCGGCGGTCGGGCGGTGTTGCTGCGCGAAGTCTATCTGCCGGCGGTGACGGCCTGGGGGCTGAGCCACCTCAAGATCGCCGTCGGCTTCGCCTTCACCGGCGCGGTGGTCGGCGAGTTCGTGGCCTCAAGCCGGGGGCTTGGATATCTCCTATCCTTCGCCCAGAGCACGTACAACGCGGCGCTGACCCTGGCGCTCCTGCTGGTCGTCATCGTCTTCGTGTTCGTGCTGTTCTCACTAGCGGCGGCGCTGGAGAAGCGGCTGCTGCGCTGGCGCTGAACGAGTCCGTCGATTCGGGAGGACGGCCAATGGCGCAGACACAATATGAGGCTTGGCATCGCGATTTGGAGGAATTGCTCGGCCTCCCGATTCCGCCGATCGGGATCGGCTTCACGAGCGCCGTTTCCACTGAGATCAGCCGGGTCGGGCGGGCTCTCCCGCCGCCGACCGCGGACGGACATACCGGGACGGCCCCCACGGGCTGCGTGTTCTGGATCGAAGCCGCGGAGCGCGTCTTGCGACCGCCGCGGAGGACCACGGCAATTGCAGCGTCGGCAGCCTGACCCATGGCTTCAAGACGATGGAAGAGATCGCGCACAACGCCGATGTCGCGGCGCTGTGCGACACCGGATGGGTCACGGCGGAAGCCGTGGCGAAGATTGCGGTGGTGCGCAAGAGGCCGAAGAGTGTGGTCTACGGCCCGCTGCGCGACATGCCTGTCGAGCCTTCCGTGATCCTGCTGCGCCTCAACGCAAGCAGCAGATGCTGCTACACGATGCGTGACCTGAGTTGCGCTTCGAAGGCAAGCCGCAATGCCATATCATTCCGATCGCCAAAGAGCGCGCCGAGATCGCCCTGAGCGTCGGCTGCATGCTGAGCCGAGTGCGCACCGGCATGTCGAATAATGAGGTGACCTGCGCCATTCCCCTGATCCGCGTATCGACGTTAATCGAAAAGCTGCGCACGGTACGCGCTGCGGACGATGCAACACAAAGCGAAGCCTATTCCGGCCCGATCACGCTCAGTCAATACGAGCGCTTCCAAAGCATCCGGGAACAGATGGCGAGAGAGGGGGTGAACATTCCGCTGCCGACCGGCAACTAATCGTCCGGATATGTAGCGCCAGCGGCTCTCGGTCCGTCGGGCCGAGAGCCGCCGGAAGTCGCCTAAATGCCACCACCCCTCCAATCAACTCACGACACGAGAGCGCGAGATCTTTCGACCCGCGACGGAAGGGAGCGGCAGCAGGCCGATATCGGCGCTTCTTGGCCTGAGCACCAAGGCACCGCCATCATAAAGGAGCCCGATAAAACAACACACAATCTGCTCTCTCACCCGTTAGGGCGAGGCCGTGCTCTCCCCCGCGATAGCTACGTAAAATACTCCGGCCGGTCTACAGGGAATCCCCGAGGGGTTGCAAACGGCACGCGCTGTATAGTCATGGCTACTTTTTGTGCAGGGTGGACGAAAGTCCCCCCATTCCGCTCCAAGGCGTTGCCCGCAGAGCGATCGAATGGGGCAGAGAACGCCGTTGAGTAGAGTCGGGGGAAGGCGCGATGTCAGTTCGGATCGTGCTGGCCGACGACCATGCGATCGTTCGTCGCCAGCTTCGTGCTTTGCTTGAAGCGGAGCAGGGCTGGGAGGTTTGTGCCGAGGCCGAAGATGGGCGACAGGCCGTTGCGTCTTGCGAAGAGTTTCGTCCCGATGTCGCTGTCCTGGACCTGAGCATGCCGGTCATGGGCGGCCTCGAAGCCGCTCGGATTATCCGCGAGGTCTCGCCCGCCACTGCAGTGGTGATCGTCTCCGTGCATGAGGCGCCGGCGATCATGGCGGCTGCGACCGACGCCGGCGTGCGCTGCTACGTCCGCAAAAGCGACGCGCGCACGCAACTCGTGCGGGCCGTTCAAGCGACGCTCGAGCCCACCGGTACGGTTCCATCGCGAAGCCGCGCTTAGGGCTAAGGAACGTTTCCTGCGCGTGTCCGCGGCAGAAGCGCGCTCACCGTTGTGCCGGCGGGGCTCGAGTGGATCTCGAGCCGTCCATCGAGTTGATTGAGGCGCGCTCTCATGCCGGCGATGCCTACGCCGAGCGTATCGCCGCTTCTGCCTATCGTGGCTTCGCCGCCGATGCCTCGGCCCGCGTCCGAGACAACGAGAAGCAGTCCCTCCGGCAGCCGTGTCAGATGGATTTCGGCCGTCTTGCTCCCGGAATGGCGATAGACGTTGGTTAAACACTCCTGCACGACCCGGAACAGCGCAATCTCGGCATCCCGCTCGAGCCGCCCGATGTCCGCCCCCGCCCGCAATTGCACGGCGATGCCGCTGCGCTTGATGAACCCGTCGACGTACCAGCGCAGCGCCGGAGCCAGGCCGACTTCGTCCAGCAAAGGAGGATGCAGCAGATAGGAGAGGGTGCGAATTTCGGCGTGCACCTCATCAAGGATGCGTCCCGACTCCTCGACCGCGACGCGCTCATTGTCGTGCAGCGCGCCGCTCTCCGCCATGCCACGAAGGTTGAGGAGCGCCGCAGTGAGGTTTTGCCCGGTGCTGTCGTGAAGCTCTCTCGCGATGCGCCGCCGTTCCTCGTCCTGGGCGTTCAGCAGGCGCGCGCTTAGGTCCTGCACCTCGGTCGTCGCGCGCCGCCTCTCGGCGACCACGGCGGCCAGCACCAGAAACGGCGCGGAGAGAACGGCGAGGAAGGTCTGCAGCGAAAAGATGGTGTGTTCGGGCGATGACGCCGCGAACGGCGCACGTCCGGTGAGCGCGGCGCCGAGCGCCATCAGCGTTATAACGAAAATGGCTCCGGCCGCGCCGCGCGGCCCAAACCGAACCGCTGCCCACAGCATGAGCGGGATCGGCGCGCACGCCAGTACGGGGTACTGCGCCGACGCCGCGGGAAAGCCAACGTAGGCGCTGGCGAGGAGCGCGGCCGCCAGGAGGACGGCCTCCGCCAGCCGGCGGGCCGAGATCCGCCTCAGCCACCCCGTGCCCTCGCCGATCCAGGTGACCAGAATCGGCGCGAGCGCGATGCCGCCGAGAAAATTCGCGAGACCCCATCGCATCGCGAAGCTCACGCCGCCGGCAGTATCGTGGGTGAGCCAGCCGACGCCGGCGATGACGAGGGCGACCAGCGCCGGCGCGCCAACCGCGCAGACGAGAAGGAAGGTCCACGCCTTGGCCAGGCTGTCGAGCCAAGGCGGGCCTTGGGAAAGACGACGCAGCCCCGCGGCGGCGGAGAGTGCCAGCGCCACATTGCAGCTGAACGCCCCCAGCATTGCCGGCACTTCGACGCCGACCGGAAGCACTGCCGCAACGTGCGCCGTCAACGCGGCGGCGACGTAGAGCTACCAGCGCCGGTACGGCGCCTGCAGCAGCGCGCAGAGCAAGATCATGTTGGGTGGCCAGAGCGGCGCAAAGAAATAAGAGAGTGTGCCGATCAAAAAGGCAAATTGAACGCCGACGTAGTAGGCGACGCCAACCACCACTGCTTTCACGACGTCGCCGCGCGCTGGTAATGTCTGCGTCATCGCGCTCAGCAACACCGCCACACGCTGGCGAAGCTGCGGCTTCCCCAGTATCAACGAAAAGACTGCGCGCCCGCGTATGAACTCCGGCGACCCAGCGCCAAGGGCTGCGCTCGGCCGGCGGCCAATCTCCATACTGATCCCCCGCCCCGTCTTCGCGTTGCCAGGGCCGAAATATAGATCAGGATACACCGATATAAAGAAAGTATGAAGGCGCCTGTCACGTGGAAATTCGGCGGACCCTCTCATCGGCCGAATGTCGGCAATTGGCACTCAGCGGCCCTAAGCTCCGGCATCGAAACAGGTCTGCTCTTTGACGCTAAGCTGACCGCTGGCGAATACCGCTACGACCGCGCTCGGCATCTTGAGAACAACATCGCGGAGGCAGCGGCCTTTCGGGATCGCGCCGTGGAGGAAAGAGAGAAGGAGCCGGACGGCCGCAGGGATCGCAGACCAAGAAGACGCGCCTCATCGTAACGCATGAAAGCCTCAGCGGACTGATCGGAGCAGCCAATGCAATAGGTCGTACGCTGGGTAGAGCAAGTGACCCGCTTCGCGAGACTGACCCGACTACTGCTGCGGGGTGTGGAGGCGCTGCGTAAGCTTGGCGCGGACCGTCGGATCGTTCTGTGCAGCCGCGATGATTGAATTGTATTCATCGGCCGACAAGCCGTTATCGGCTAGCACCTTCATCATCGCGGCAGTGCCCTCGCTTTCGAGGCGCGATTTGTCGGAGGGTGCGGCGGCGTCGATCTTTTGTTGATACTCATTCTGCAGCTCAGACATCTGCTGCATCGTCACCGCAGCGGCATCGAGAGTCTGATCGGAAATGTCAGAAGATGGCGCAGCCTGCGGCGATTTCGGCATCTGGCTCTGTGCCATGCCGGCTGGAGGAGACACCAGGATGCCGGCGCTGAGCAAAGCGGCAACAAAAGGTGCAATCACTGGTCGCATGGGAAACTCCTTTTGCCCTCGCGCGATGGGTGGACGACGAGGCGGGTAAAGTGGTTTGTGGTCGAAACCGCTCCAGCATGTTGGTGATCTGATGAGTTTTGGGTGTCAAAGGAGAGCCCCGCCGGAGCGCGGCCAGTCATCCGAATGTATGAAGCGCGATCGACGTAGCGTCGGAAACTCGGAAAGACGGAGACAAAGACGCTCATCGATCCGCTACTCTACGTCCTGCCAACGCTCGCATAGTTAGACGGGAGGAGGCAGTGGACAACGAACAGCTCAAGACGGAGATCGTCAAGCAGGCCGACAACCTCGCAGAACTCGCCCTACAAGGTCGGCTACAGAGCGCCGCGCTGGCCTGGATAACGCCAGAAGGGCAGTGGCATTATACGGTGATCGGTGAAATCGCCTCACTGACAATGGTTGGCATGCTGGAGGGCGTGAAGGCGCACATTGTCCAGCAGTATCTGCCGCCGATCAGGTCACCCGGACCAACGGGGCGGAATCCTTAGGCGGAAATCGTCGACAACCCCAGAGCAGGCGTGTCGGGAGGCTCATCCTTGAAGTTGCGGCGGCAGGGAGAGCTTAATAGACGGCGTAAAGAGCGGAGCGGCCTTCGGGTCGCCCTCTCGCTTTAGTCGCAACAGCCTGCCGCAGGACCAGATTGCAGACGGGTGCTGGTGGCCAAGTGGCCCGTTGAGGCTTCGCGCGACCCCAGCTACGACATGGACTACACAACCAGATCATCAACGGGTGGCGGGCACGCCGATGTCGCTGTCACGGAAGTCTAGCGTTTGATCCATGCTTGTAGTGTGAGCGCCTACCATCTGAGAAGCGTCGATATCCTCGGAGATAGCGCGAGACGGGACGGTATATTCCGGCGCCCCGCAGGCGCTCAGCGCCAATACGAGGAGCAGCATCCAAATGGATCGCATGTGTCTCACCCGCTTCATTCGTCGCGTGGCGAGGCGCAAGTGTATTGAGCGCTATATTTCGAAATCACTGCCAATACGACGCATTTGATCCAATTCAAGAGCGCGAGTTGGAAGGCTGTCGGGCTGATCAAAGCTCCCATCCGCACGTTCGAACTTGTGCGCCCGGCTGTCGCACTGCGACTCAAGCTAGTTTGTCTCGCTCTCGCGATCTCGAAGAGATCGCTCTATGTTGCCGACGGGAACGATAATCCGTGTGGAGGCTCGAATGGCTTTCGATACCAAAAGCTATCAAGACGGCTTTACCGCCGGCTGGCTCGCCGCGTTCCGCGCCATTTCGGAAACGACATCGAGAATGATCCAACCCACATCGGTTCCGCTCGCGATGGCTGGTGCTCCCCCTGCGCGGCGGCGGGGGCGGCCACCGAAATCAGCATCAGCAGCGCAGCCCATCAAGCGCCGCAGAGGGCGCCCGCGGAAGACGGAAGCTGCGGAAGCGAAATAGCTGGCGATGTGTGGCCGCTTCTTGAACAAGCTCCCTGCCGCAACTGCAGCGCTTTGCTTCGCTGCGCTGCTGCTGCCGGCGTCCGCGGCGCCGGCGCTCGCTTGGGGCTCGGAAGGTCACCACATCGCGGCTGAGATCGCCGAGCAATTCCTTGAGCCGTCGACGGCGCACCAGATTCGTGGACTGCTGGCAATCGACAACGAGACCACGCTTGCCCAGGCATCGACCTGGGCTGACGAGATCAGGCCGCAGCGCCCGGAGACGGCGCGCTGGCATTACGTCAACATCCCGATCAACCCCCCGGCCGGCACGCCTGCGGCCTATGATGCCGCGCGCGACTGTCCGACAGGCAACTGCGTGGTCGCAAAGATCAGCGCGTTCGAGACTGTACTACGCGACAAGTCCGCTCCTCCGCGCCAGCGGCTTGAGGCGTTGAAGTGGATCGACCATCTCGTTGCCGACATAAACCAGCCGCTCCATTGCGCCGACAACAATGATCGCGGGGGCAACGATGTGCATGTCGATTTCATGGGCCGGCCGACCAATCTACATGCGGTATGGGACAGCGGCATCTTGGCTGCCGCGCATATCAGCGACGAACGCTCCTATGCGCTAGAGCTGGCTAAGTCGATCAGCCCGGCCGAGGCGGAGAAGTGGCGCATGGGGACGCCAACGGATTGGGCGGACGACAGCTATGGGGTGGCGAGCAACCTGATTTACGGAGTATGGCCGCACGGGCCCGGCGATCTGCCGGACTCCTATGAGCAGCGTGCCATCTATGTGGTCCAGGTGCAGCTTGAGAAAGCAGGAGTGAGGTTGGCGGCAGTCCTGAACCAATCGCTTCCGTAGGTTTGGCGCGGAGGACAACTGGCGGCGGTGCTGCGCCCGATCTTCGATATCGCGGTTGCCTGAAGCGAGAGGGTCGCAAGATGGAGTGGGAATACCTAGCGAAGACTGTCGAAATTTACCCGACGATAGAACTGCGACAGCAGCTGAACAAATACGGTTGTGACGGATGGGAACTCGTCAGCGTCACGACCGGCCCAGACCAGAATGGAAGGGTGTGGCCAGTAGCGATCTTCAAGCGGCCCGTCGCCGAGGCGTCTACGGGGTGAAAAGCGAGAGGGCGGCGCGGTGGCCGCCGTGGCGCAGGCCGCTTTCCCAAACGAGAGAAAGTCATTTTGGATTTTGCCCCCTAATCCGCTGATTCGGAGGAGCCTATTAACCACCTCAAGTTCGTTGGGACAAGGGGAGAGACCAATGTCATCGGATTTGGAGCGGCGCATCGCCCTGCTGAGCTTGGTGTTTTTGACCGATCTGATCGTATTCGTCGGCCTCTGCCGGCAGGAGTTCCGCGACTGGCGTGCCCAGCGCAGCGCTACGAGAGACGCCTTCACCTTTGCCCAAGCTGCCTCACCGACGGCAGAGGGAGCCGTGTCATGAGCGAGTGGATCGGCGTGATGATGGCGATATTTGCCGTCAGCACTGTGGTCGCAGTTTAGGTGAGTGGTATGTGGCTCGGGTTGATTGGCGTGGCGGTAGCGGTGTGGAGCGCTATCGGGCTTGGGCCTGGATGGCCCTCGCGAGGCGAAAGCGAGATAGACAGCTCGCATGCTGCGCTGAAAGTCGTCGGGCCAACGATCTCCCTCGGCCATTAGTGCGAGGAGGGTCCCGTCCCTCGACCGCGGCCGGCGACGGTCGAAACCATCGCTTAGTCCTGTCTCGAATGCCTTGGTGGCATAGCCGACGATCGCTCCGGCCGATGCTTTGCCGATATCCAATCGTGTCCGTCTCTAGTCGCCCACAACTTGGGGATGCCGCGAACGGCGCAACCGAAAGTACGTTCCTGGTTAACTTATGCAACCAGGCTCAGCGCCGCATTAGCGAGTCACCTGACGGCCAAGTCCGCTGCCGCTGTGCGGTGCGGCCCGCATTGTGATCTTCGTCACCGGACAGCCCGCGCCTCAGCGCCCACGTCTTGGGCGACGACGGAGGCGTGTCATGAACGACTGGATCGGTGTGGCCATGGCGATCTTCGCGGTCGGGACGGTAGTGGCCGTGTGCGCGACCGGTATGCGGGCGAAGCCCGTGCACACGAAAGGCGGTGTCGCCGGCACGAAGGTCTCTGCGGCGCTTGGCGCTATCCTGCTTGCCGCGCTGCTCGGCGGCTGCGCCGACAGTAGCGTTTGCCGATCGGGCTCGACGGTCGCCGGGGTAAGCCAGCAGAGGGCTATCGTCGGCTGTGGCGGTCCCTACGACGAAGTCGATCGTGAACTCTATCAGCCCGGAAGCCGCTTGTCCGGCTGGTGACGGGGTGCCGCTGATAGCAATCCATGCTCGAGCGCAGCCCTGATCCGGCAAAGCGGTAGGACGCCTGCACGCCACAACTTAAACCAGTTGTCAGCCCCCACGAGCTATAGTCTCTGTGATCAACAAAGGGGGAATATCGACCTGTGGCTGAGGAGCCAGACCACTCGCGGGTGATGATCTACTGCCCGGTCACCGGCCGCGCGATACCGACCGGCCTAACCGCCGACCAGGCGACTTGGCACGCCCGACCGATCGGCCTCAACCGGGTGTCCTGCCCCGAGTGCAAGCAGGTCCACGCCTGGAGCAAGGGCGACGCTCATCTTGAGGATTCCGGCGGGAATTAGCCCAGCGCCGTGCTGCCAAACCGTAACTGCCTCGCAAGCTATTTCACCATTTGTTCGTTCACTTTTTGCCGTGATGGTTGAGGCCGAAGGGATGCCCGACCCGTGGCTACCTTGGCGCGAGGCGCATGCGGCGCAAGACGAAGACTATTTATGTCAACAACGCCCCGATCGGTCCTGCCACCACATGGGAAGAGGCGCCGCGTTCCTGACGAGGCGATTGCGTCGTCCTGTGACTGCCCGCGAGGCTCAGAAAATGGGGGCCCAGACGGCTTCTACACCACAACCGTTCGGTAGCGCCGGGCTATTTGGCCTTGGGCAGGCGTAGCTTCTCGATCGCAGCGATGACCCGACGCCACATGGTGGCGCCGTCCGTGATTCCGGACTCTTCGAGCTCGGTCACCATATCGCGCGCCATGGTCACCGCGGCGTCGCCGTGAGATTTGATCCACTGCTTGGCCAAGCGCGATATCTCCGATGCTGGCATCCCCGCAGCCTAATCCACGGCAGACCAGCCAGGTTGTGTGCATCGACGCAGCGTCCTGTCGGCCAGAGATTGAGCACGACGCTGTCGCAGAATCGTAATGCGCACGGTCGTTTCTTGCGCTTGTGGTCGTGCTCAGCAACCACCAGTTAAACCGCCACCCCATATCGTTCGCGGGTCCAGCCCCTCCGAACTGGACGAGCGCCGAGCCCCGTCCTGCCTTTGCCGATCCCAGGGCGGGGCTCACTGCGTGATGGTGCTGAGCGATCGATCCGCCAAATCCATCTCGAATCTTTATGCACAAGAGTTTACGTCCTGCGCGAGCACCCAAGCGGCTGACAGAGGAGAGCCGAAATGTGGGATGCGATCATGCTGGCCGTCGCCTTCTTCGCGCTCGCCATCACCTATGCGTCAGGCATCGACAGGATGTGAGGCCGAGTTCGTCGAGGATCGAAGCGACGCCGCTTCAAGCGGTTCGCCTGCAGCCGTTAGCGAACGCCCACCGAACGATGTCATCGAGATCGCAGGCAGCCATACGGCTCAATGGTCAGTCTTGGCTGGCATCGACTTCTTGTCGCGCCCGGCATCTTGCTGAGGGAGATCATCGGGTAGCGGCGCGCGCTGGTGCATGATGCGGTGTAGCTGTTGCTCGGCGTCCTTCACCTTCTCCAGGGCCTTCTTGCGGTCGTCCTCAGTCGCGCCCGGCAGGTTCGCCTCCAGCGCTTTTTGCCTCACCTTCTCCCAATACGCGGGGTCGCTCATGAGTAACCCTCTGTGGGGTAGCTGCCGGTCTTACCTGCGACGCTCAGGCGCCCGCTCCGGTGTACACTCCAGGCGAGTACGGTCCCGAGTCCGGATGGAAGCCGGCGGCTGCGCACCCGGCGACGCCGAGCGCGAGGGCGATGCAGATGACGATTGTCGCTGTGATTCTCATGGCATTCACTCAATGATTTGCTCAGTGCCGCTCCCGCACGTTTCGGTAACCGATGCTGAGCAGATCGGCGTCTTAGACCGCAGACGGAGTGACGGCTGAGACTTGATAGGGAAGCGCAAGTGACCTAGCTGCCAAAACGACACTGTGTCCTACCTCGGGCCGCAGAACGAACCCGGCAACCCGCCGTTTCCGCCGCAGCCAAGCAACCACCGCTGCCGCCGAGCGTTGCTAGGCGATGATGGTGGCGAGCCGTTCGATCTGGCTCGCGCGGGCGCGGGCCGGTTGTGCGGGCTCCCTTCTCCGGAACCTCACGGGGCTAAGCTGCCGTAGAGGAGAGGATTCTGCGCATCGATCGGAGATCATCAGCCCCCTTGCTCGCTGGCGTCGTGCTTGGCGCTATGATGGTGGCGGCGTGGCTCGGCGGCCTCGCCATCGGCCGCGCATCCACACAGGGCCTCCATCCCGCGGGCGTGTTCAGTGCGGCTGCCGCATCGTTCTGCGGCGGCTGGCGCTGAGAGGCGGTTAGGGCGCCGGGGCCCCCGGCACACCTCGGCATCGGCCACTACGGCGCCCCTGGCTCTCCGAACAGCTTAATCGAGAATGCGTCCGGCGCGTCTGAAGCACTCGGACCAGCAGCCGCGGTCGTCGGCGTCTGACCCGGCGGCGGTTGATTCGGTGCGTTGTTGCAGCCGCTCATAGCAACCGCGGTTAGGCCGATGGCGGACAATGTCAGCCCGATCATTTTCATGGCCGCTCCCCTCAAGACGATACTGCTCTGCAGAGCCAGCATGTGGGAGCGCCGACCAGTCCGGCACGATATACGTTGGTAGAATTTGTTAGTAACGTGGTGTGATCGCTTAGGCGCCGTGCAGCGGCGAACTCTAATCCGGCCTCAATGTCGGCTGTCTGTTGGCGGCGTTCCTAGCGTGCCGATGGCGACAATGATCCGCAGCCATGTGTCGGCGCCCTCGGTGTCGCCACGCTGACGCATCGTCTCGACCATCTCTCGCGCCACCGTCGTGGCGTTGTCGCCGTGGTGCGCGATCAAGACGTGGGCGGCGCGGTGGATGTCGAGGTCGGAGACGGGCATCGGGGAACCGTAACTGTGGCGGAGGAATTCAGTCCGAAACCGTGCCCTAGCAAATCCGCCCTCGCCAAAACGCATCAGCCGAACACCGTGGAATAGGTGCTGATACGTAGTACGCGGCGAGCGACCCCGCGGCGGCGCGGCCAGGAATTCATGCTGATACATTCGGCCAAATGCGCTCGCGGCAGCGGCGGCCAATAGCCCATTGAGTTTCCCTCTAGATCGTTGTCTTCATTGCGGATAGAGGCGCGAAAGCGTGGGCGTTGGAGAGAGCGAACAAACTACTTGGGACGCGATGATTGATATCGCGGTGCAATCGTCGACCAAGTGGGGGCGCCGCGGTTGGGCCGCGGCGCCGGTCCATCTCTCAGAGATCTTGCGCCCCGAGCAAGCGGTCGATATCAGCTTGCTCGAGGATTTCTTGCATCTCCATCTCGGCGAACACTGGAAAGAGGTTCCAAAGAATCGTCGCGACGTCCCTCATGTCCGAGGGCGTCCGGCGGTGCCGCGGGAGGCAATCCTGACCGGCGATCGCGAGCGAAAGAGCGCGAGCCATGACGAATTGCCCGCGCGCCGATAACATGAAGCGCAGCGCGTCCTCTCTCGAGAGCTTCCGAGCAGCAGGGATCGGCCAAAGGGCGCTAGCAATCGCTTTGATTTTAGGAGACCGCCTCGGCATCGGTCGGCGGAGCCTCCAGGCCCAGGAGCGGACCAAGGTCAGCCGTCGCTTCGCCTGCACCCGATATGCGGCTCACCGCACCGCGGCACAGCCCAGCGGGTCGCCGAACGTGGCCTCTGATAAGAGGGGAGTTTTCCAGCTCTCGGCACCAGCGAAGCGATCTTGCGAGCTGCGATCGTTTGCCAGCCACCTCCTTGGGAGCAAAAGGAAGTACCGCGGATTCTCTGTCGGCGCAATGAGGCCTTGTCTCAGGGCACGTATGACAACGCTCCGCCCAGCTGGAGGCGCTCGCAAAGAAGCTGCGCGCCGGCGGGCGGCTGCCGCCGGGTCTCGCAATCGCGCCGAGCCGTCCGGCGGATTGACGCCGCCGAGCGCCGGTCCAACGCAGCCCGGAACAGAGTCCAACGCGACGCTTCCACGACCTTGAGCAGCCCCCGCTTTTCGGGCGGCGAGAGTACCGGATTTACTCCAACATCCGACGCAATGCCCGAAAAAGCCCTGAAAACGTTGGAGTCCGCCGCGATTTTCGCTCGAGAAAATCCAACGCGGTCCAGGTCACGCTCCAACGCGCTGCGGGACGCCGTCGGAGGCAAGTCCGATTTCAAAGCTCGCGGGCCTTTGCCCCCTTTGTATCACGTCGGCTTTGGACCGCTCAGCTGACCTGCTCGCTGGGCCGGGCTTCGTCCCATTCGGTAGAGTCGAGGATGGGCGCGGTAGCTTGGGGCCGATGGCCAACGCCCCGTTTCCCATCGCCGAGTAGGCCCGGGGAATTTCACCCCGAGCCTCTCACAGATCCGGACGTGAGACTCTCGCCTCATCCGGCTCGTGCCACTCAACGAAGGCTGGCGCCTTCCGGCGAGACAGCCGGGTTCCTCCGGTCGCCCGTTGACCCAACTAACGCCGTGAGTGACCCACCCCCTTCGCTCCACAGGCATTACCCCGCTTCGTCACTACGATGGGGCGGTCCGCGCCTGACTGGCCCATCGGTACTTTCGGCCTCGCAGGTCCACTGCTTGAGCCTTTTCCCTTAGCATGGCCAACCAGGGTCTCAAGTTCCATACGAAAGCCTAAATGAGAGTGACGCCTCCTGAACACCGGACACCGCATGGGCAGTAAGTAGGTATCTTCCATGCTGATCCCGGAGCAAGCGGGCGACCCCGGTTTCGATGTCGTCCAAGTTCGTTTCGATGCGTCGTCAGAGGTTCGCTTGCGCTCGTCTCTTCGCCAATCACCCTCGCCTCTCCATCTTCGAAAGCACACCAGAAGTCAGGGCCCTTCCCTCCACCAGCGTTACCCGGCTTCGACGCTCCTACGACCCTGTCCGACTCCCGCCTGCGCCGCCGCCTCTCGCGACGTTGAGGCCGCTACCCTCACGCAGGACGGGTCTCCCCCGATTACCCGAACCACCTTTCCGACGTGCCGTGCCCACTACCCCGGCGGATCAAGCGGGTGCGCATGTCGATTGCTTCCCCGCTCGTGCAGCCTTCCCCAAATGGCAGGAGGGTCGGCATCCGCATTGTCACTTTCGAGGCCTGCTCAGGCTTCACTCGCGTTACGGCCCATCGGATTGCTCAGCCGCCCAAGGCGACCTTTGTCACGAGGCTCCAGCCCTTCCTGTCACCCGGCCGAGCCGCTCGTCAGCTACCAGATCAATCGACAACTCTCTGGGTGGATTCCTCCTCCACTGGTGATTCGCGCCTTCGGGGCGCACTGCCAACTACGGACCTCGTAGGGCGCGCCGTGCGCCCTCAAGGAATTGCTCCCCGTGGCAATCGCCCACTTGAAGTCTCGAAGTCCGACGGTCACTAGACCAGTCTCGGCGTCGAGCAAGGCCTACGCGAAGCGGACATGCACGATCTTGCCGGCCTTGCGGATCATGTCCGGTGAAAGCTTCTGCCGCATCGCCTCGGGCAAGAGATGCTCGTAACCGTCCAGCAGCGCATATTCGGCGACGAACCGCGCCTTGGGATGGAGCCGCTCGACATCGGCGCCCTCTTCCAGCCCCCAGCGCATCTCGGGGCTGGTCCGCAGCTTGCTGAGAAGGGACAGATGGGCAAACTCACGCAACGCCGAGGCCGCGCTCGTCTGGAACAGCATCTCCTGCCCGGAAAAGTTGTCCGCGAGCTGAGCGAAGACCGCCCGGTGCTCCGCCTCGGTGAAATAGGGGAACAGCCCCTCGGCGATGAAGAGGATGCGCGGCCTGACGCGAAGCTTGACCTCGGACACCCATCCATCCTCGAGCACGGACGCGCTTAACAGAACGTGTCGCCGGTCAGCTGGCTCTTGCAGTCTTTCCCGGAAGGCGGTGACGTCCGGCAGGTCGATCTCCATCCAGACGACCGTCCCGTTGTTGAGCCGGTGGAACCGCGTGTCGAGACCGGCGCCGAGGTTCACGACCAAGCTGTCGGGGTTCGCAGCCAGGAATGCGCTGGCTTCCCGGTCGAGGATGCGCGTGCGCGCGGCGATCGATGGCCGCAGGAACGGGCCGCCCTGAACCCTTCCCCAATCGTAGGCTATGGCATCATGAAAGTGCTCCGCCATCGCATCCTTGAACACGGTAGATGCGGATCGGCTTTCCTCGACCCGGTAGTGGAGCGGAATCAGCAGCGTCTCGGAAACGCCCCTCAAATCGTCCGCCTCGAGCCGCATCATCCGCCACACTCCTGCCACCGCGCGCTTCGCCCTTCGACACTGGTACCGAGGACAACCACCTCGGTGCACTGAGCGCTTCCCAAAAAACGTAGCCTTGATATACTAATGCACCGAATATACTAATGCAACAGGGTTCGCCACATGACTGAACCGATGGGATTGCGGGAACGCAGAAAGGTGCGCATCCGCGAGGCGATCGCGGCCACAGCGAAGCGCATGTTCCTTGAGCTCGGGTTCGACCGAGTCTCGATCACCGATATCGCGCGGGAGGCCGAAGTCTCCCGGCGAACCTTGTTTGCATACTTTCCAACGAAGGAAGACCTTGTCCTGCAGCGCTTCGCCGACCATGAGGACGAAGCGGCCAGGACGGTCCGGGCGCGGCGCGCAGATCAGTCGCCGCTGGAAGCGTTGCGGGAGGCGCTGCTGGACGCGTTGCGACGGCGTGATCCGAGCACCGGCCTGAACGACAGTCCCGAGATTGTCGCGTTCCTGCGATTGATCACCAGCACCGAGAGCTTGGCAGCGCGGTTGACGCGCTACACCTCACGCGGCATAGACGCGCTGGCGGAAGCCTTGCTTGACAGTGGTTTCAATCCGCTCACCGCGCGCCTCGCGGCCGCCCAGGTCATCATGGTGCAACGTGAACTTGTTATCATGAATCATTGGTGCCTCATGAACGGCGAGTCCGCGACAGACCGCTATCCAAAAGCCATCCGCGCGACCAATCATGCGTTTGATCTTCTGCGCGACGGCTTGGCTTCCCAAGGGCCGCAGAGCAATCGGCGAGGGCGCGTCCGGAAGCGCAACTGACCGGTTCGCCCAATGCTCATCCGTCAAGGATACTTCGTGGCCCGCTGATGTCTCTAATGGATCAGGATCAGCGGTCCCAGCGACATTCGCCGACGCAAGCTTAAGGTCAAAGAGCAGACCTGTTCTGGTGCCGAAGCTGAGGACCGCTCAGTGCGGATACTGTTGCAAAAGTCGGCAACGTAGATCGGTGACGCAATGTTCCTCCTGGGGCGCATTAGATTTTTGAATCTTTCTAACCGCGTCGCCGTCGAGAGCGGATCAATGTTGCGCGCGTTCAGCTTCCAAAAGACTTTTGCAACA
>Ga0335073_10005069_pt1 | contig 18491 bp, 20 predicted proteins | sample Lox_Sample_22_FD_207093 | JGI IMG/M metagenome (GOLD analysis project Ga0335073, IMG submission 207093) | Soil microbial communities from Loxahatchee National Wildlife Refuge, Florida, United States - Lox_Sample_2.2 | ecosystem: Environmental > Terrestrial > Soil > Wetlands | place: USA... | reverse complement strand
CACGCCGGGCGGGGATTCCCTGGCATCCGGGTTGTACCGCAGGAAAGCGAAGCCCAGACGCCGGGCGAGAATGCCGTCCGTGGCCAGCTGGTCGCCCACGACGGCGCCGGGCCGCGGCAGACGGCGGTACCGCTTGATGAGCAGCGGCTTATGCGCGGATGAGACGTAGAAAACGCTCGGCCCGCCGTCCCGGCTGGTCACCGTGGCGCGCCTCCGGGAATTCGTCACGAACCCGAGGAATTCAATACCGGGAATCGCGGACAGCTTGTCCGCCAAGCGCTCCACGCCGCCGCTGAGCTCGGACAATCCGCTATTCCAGAAGGCGACAAGCGGCTCGACGTCGACGATCACGGTCTTCGGCGAAAGCCCTGCCACACAGGAAAGCAATTCGTCCTGATCGCTAAATTGCTGATAGTCTGCCCGCATCCGATGCTGGTCTCTCGCGCGGCTATTTCCTGCCTAGTTCACCACGGTTCCCGCGCGCCTCGGGCACGGGGTATGGCGCCGGCGGGCGAGGGGCTGCGGCAGCGGGGCGGTACGGGCCGGCGTGCCGGGGCGGACGGCCGGGCCGCCGCGGGCAACCGGTTTGCGGGCGGGACGGCGGCTGCGCCAAGCTCTCACCCTTGGCCAGCCCCCGCTACGCGCGGCGGAACGCCGGGAGGCACGGACATCAACGGCCAGCGAGGTGGCGGACCCGGATGACGGATCAGACCAGCGTGCACGGCACCGTGGCGGACGGCTTCGAGGCGGTCAGGGACGAGTTCGCCGCCGTGGTCGCCGAGGAGGCGAAGATCAATGAGCCGGGCGCGCAGCTGGCCGCGTACCGCGGCGGGCGCCTGGTCGTGGACCTGTGGGCCGGCGACGGGATGTCGGGCGACTCGCTGGCCGGCGTGTTCTCCTCCTCGAAAGGCGCGGCGCACCTCGTGGTCGCGCTGCTGGTCCAGGACGGCGTGCTGGATCTGGCCCGCACCGTCGCCTCCTACTGGCCCGGGTTCGCGGCCGAGGGAAAGGGCGAGCTGACGCTGCAGCAGCTGTTGGAGCACCGGCGGGCGTGATCGGCGTGGACGGCGGGTTCAGCCTGGACGAGCTGGCCGACGACCGCGTGATCGCCGCGCGGCTCGCGGGGCAGCGGCCCTTCTGGGAGCCCGGAAAGGGGTACGGCTACCACGCGCTGGTGATCGCCGCGCTGACCGGCGAGGTGGTCCGCCGGGTCACCGGAAGCACGATCCAGGAGCTGTACGAGCGGCGGGTACGCGCACCGTACGGGCTCGACTTCTACCTCGGGCTGCCCGAGCCGCTCGAACCGCGGTTCGCCGGCGTGCGCCCGATGAACCCCACCCCCGAGCAGGCGGCGATGCTCGCCGAGAACCCGGTCGATCCGCGGAGCCTGACCGCCGTGGCCTTCAATTTGAACGCTCAGCCTCCCACCGACCTGGTCACCTGCGCGAACTCGCGTCTGGTGCGGGCGCAGGGCCCTGGGTCGGCGGGCGGCGTCGCGAGCGCACGGGGCCTGGCCGGGATGTACGCGCCGGTGGCCAGCCAGGTTGACGGGCGGCCCCCGTTGCTCACCGGGGACACGATCGCCGGGTTCGGGACGCTGCGTACGCCGGGGCCCGACCTGGTCACCCGGTCCGAGGATCACTTTGGCATCGGCTTCGAGGCGCTGAGCTCGAAGTACGGCTTCCTGTCCCCGGACGCGCTCGGGCACAGCGGCGCCGCGGGCTCGCTGGGGTTCGCCGACCCGCGCAGCGGGATCGCGTACGGCTACACCCGCCGCCGGTTCGCCTTCCCCGGCGGGGCCGCGCCGGAGAACGACCGCCTCGCGGCGGCGGTCATCCGCGCGGCCGGATCGGCCGGGGCGGCCGCGCACGGCTGAGGCCAGGGATGCTTGCGGTCAGCTGGGACACCGTCCGGCTGTTCCTGCACGTCCTGGCGGCGACGTCATGGCCGGGTTTCGGACGCGCCCCGGATTTAGCGGCGGAGTCCCAACGCTGTCAATAGAGTCTCGGCAACGGTCCATTCCCGTTAATGAAGCGCCCGCCCTCCGGCTCGGGTCACGCCCGATTATGAACGCGATGACCGGATCGGCGAAGACAGCAGCGCCGCGCATACCCGGGTTTCGGATCGCGCCAGGGTTTCGGTCCTGTTTCCCGGCAATGGAAGCTGTCCGATTACCGGCAGGGCGTCCGTAATGCCGCGCGGTTAACCTGGTAGTTAGCCGCTGGTTGTCCAGGTCGCGGCGATCGGGGCATAGCCGGGAACCATGACAACGGCCGTCCAGATGTGGAGCACCTGAACCCCCGCACCGCGCGGTCGTCGCGCTCACGGTCCCGACCGACCGGGAGCGCCGGCAATGGTATTTCCAGCGCCACGTCGAGCACCTGCCGACGGCGGGCGAGATCGTCTTCTTCGACCGTTCCTGGTACAACCGGGCCGGCGTCGAGAAGGTCATGGGATGGTGCACCGACGAGCAGTACGAGGCCTTCTTCCGGCAGGCCCCGCAGTTCGAGCGGATGCTGGTCGACGACGGCATCGCGCTGACGAAGTTCTGGTTCTCCGTCACCCCCGGTGAGCAGCACACCAGGTTCGCGATCCGCCAGATCGACCCGGTGCGGCAGTGGAAGCTCAGCCCCACCGACATCGCGCTGCTGGGCAAATGGGAGGCCTACACCGCGGCAAAGGTCACGATGTTCCAGCGCACCGACACGCCGGAGGCGCCCTGGACCGTGATCAAGAGCAACGACAAGAAGCGGGGGCGGTCGACCGTCAGCCGCCGAGGGCCCGCTGGTAGGCCGCCAGCGCGTCGGGATCCTCGATGCTGCCGTGGTGCTGGTACTGGCGCCAGTGGCCGTCCTCGTACCGGAAGTACCGGGTGGTACGGATCTCCAGGGGCACGGTCGCGCCGTCCGCAGCGGTGTAGCTGCCGCTCTCCCGGCCCGCGTACAGGGCGTGCGCGCCGCCGTAGTACGCGATCACGTCGCCGAAGGTGACCCGGACGTCGGCCCGGCTGGCGACCGCCCTCTCATACAGCCCCGCGATGTTCTGCCCGCCGCGCACGATGCCGCCGGCCGGGCCGTCGACCTGGGCGAACGGGCTCGTCGACCAGCAGGCGCGCAGCGCGGCCGGGTCGCGGCTGTGCCAGGCGTAGTAGAACGTCTCCAGCGCGGCCTCGGCGCCGTGCGCGGACGGATCGGCGGTCTCATCCAGCCGGTTCCTTGACTCCGGCCCGAAACGGATCTCCGTCTTAAGGATCATCGCGCCCTCGCGCGGCGAGGCCGCGCCCGCAGCGGGCCCGGGTCAGCCGCACTTAGAGCTGGTCGCATCGGCGAAGTTCCTGGCCGAGGTCACCACGTTCTCCGCGTCCTTGGTGACGTTGGCGATGTTCGCGGCCGACGGGCTGGTCGCCAGCGCGCCGACCGCGCTCTCGAGCGAGTCAACCGCCGACTTCAGCGCGCTGGTCTGGCCCGGGAAGTCGCTCTTCGCCGAGTTGACCGCGGCGCTGGCGTCGCTTTTCACCTTGTCGACCTGCGATTGCAGGCCGCTGATCCCGGCGCTGGGGTTCAGGCTGGTCAGCCCGCTGACCGCGTGCTGAAGGCTGGCCCGGTGCGAGCAATACGACGGCGGGCTGCTGCTGGTGCTGCTCCCGCAGCCGGCCGCCGCCAGCACTCCTGCCGCGCCGACAAAGGCGAGCGGGCCACGGGCCCAGACCAAGCCCGGGTGAGCTCGTGATCTCGCGGCCTTTGCGTTGAATCTCATATGCCAGGCGTACCCATCAAGGCACGATGAATGCATGAGCCCAGATCAGGCAGCCCCCCGCATCGACGTGGTGCTGGACGGTTTCGGGATCAACACCAGCGCCGGGCAGATCGCCATGTGCGAGGTCGTCCTCATCGAGGGGCCAGGCCCGGACGGCATCCCGGTGCGGATCCTGGTCGACCCGGCGCACGTGGGACGGCGGGTGTTCCTGCTGGACGCGCTGGCCGGCCGCGGGCTGACCCCGGCCGACATCGACTTGGTCGTGCTGACCCACGCCCACTGGGACCACGTGCAGAACATCGACCTGTTCGCGCACGCGCCGATCTACCTGCACCCCGACGAACGCCGCTACTGCGAGCGCCCGCACCCCAACGACTGGGCCACCCCGGCCTGGACCGCGGACATCCTGGAGCGGGCCGCGGTGCACGAGATCGGTGACGGCGCCGAACTCATCCCGGGGGTCGGCGTGGTACATCTGCCCGGGCACTCGGCGGGCAGCATCGGCATCACCGTGCGCAGCGACCAGGGCCTGTCGCTGATCACCGGCGACGCCCTGCACTACGCGAGCGTCGCGCTCTCCCGCCGGCCGCCGCTGGTGTTCTGGAACCCCGACCAGGCCCTGGCCAGCATCGACCGCGCGGTAGCGATGGCGGACATCATCTACCCGGGCCACGACCAGCCGTTCCGGCTGACCGGCGACCGCGAGGTCGAGTACCTGCGCCCGTTCAGCCTCACGATCACCGGCACGCTGGCCGACAGGCCGGGCCTGAGCTTCTACGGCAAGACCCGGGAGCCGTGGGTCATGCCCGGCTACGAGGACCACTTCCGGCCCGCCTAGCACCCGGCTGGCTCGCGCAACTCACACGGTGCTCGCACGGATCACGCAGGCCGGCGGCTTACGATCGATCTCGTCAGCTCCGTCAGCTCATCGCGGAACAGGTTGCGATCCCATGAGCGGTCCGCCGGTTACCTCTCCGGCCGAGGCGGCCCCCGCGGCCGGCCGCCGGCGCAGGGTCGCGGCGCGCACCCGGGTCGACTTCTGGTTCGACCTGGTCCTGCTGCTCGGGTTCACGGTCGCCTACAGCTACGGCTTCACCGGCATCGCGATCCACGAATGGCTTGGCCTCGGGCTCGGCCTGGCCCTGCTGCTGCACCTCACGTTGCACTGGGACTGGGTCATCCGCACGACGCGGCGGCTGGTCAGCCCGCGCGGCCACGACAAGGTCATCTGGCTGGTCAACCTGGCGCTGCTGTTCGCCATGACCCTGTGCGTGCTGTCCGGGATCTTGATCTCCCGGGTGGCCCTGCCCTACCTCGGCATCTACCCGCTGGGCGGGCCGTTCTGGGAGCGGATGCACGCGCTGAGCGCCGAGGTGACGCTCGGCCTGGTCCCGGTGCACGTGGCGCTGCGCTGGCGCTGGATCCTCAGGGTCGGGCGCCGGCTGCTGGCGTGGCGCCCGGCCGGGCGGTCCCGGTGAGGTTCCTGCGGCATCTGGCCGCGGTCGTGGTGCTCGTCGCGGTGGTCGTCCTGGCGGGCCTGGCCTGGAACCACTTCGCCGGCGGCGGCCTGCCCGGCGAGGCGCAGGCCACGGGGAAGCGGTCCATCGCGCCCGGCCGGGGGCCCGGGATCGTGGTGCTGCAGCCCGGAGCCAAGGCCGGGCCCGGCGGCCCGCACGGACCGGTGGTCGTCCACCCCGGGCCGATGAACCTCGGGCTCAGCTCCATGCTGGACCCGGTGAACCTGGCGGTGCTGCGGCATACCGTGGTCATCGAGGCCGTCGTGATCGCGCTCGTGGTGATGATCGACGTCAGCCGCCGGCTGTGGCGCCAGGAGCGGCGCGCCCGGGAGGTCACCGGTCGGGCACCGGCTCGTAGACGCTGATGTGGCGCCAGCTGGCCGCGGTAAAGGGCTCGCCGTTCCAGCCGCCCCAGCGTTCCCGCAGCCGCAGCCCGGCCAGGCGGGCCATCAGGTCGAACTCGGGCGGGAAGGCCAGGCGCAGGCTGATCGGGGACAGGAAGATGCCGCCGGCGCTGATGTGGACGTGGTTGACGTCCAGGATCTGGCTGACCGGGTCGTAGCGGCCGGCGTCCAGCACGACCTGGTCCGCCGCGATGTGCGCGGGGTCGACGTACTGGAGGCCCGGCCGGGCGGGGGCGGTCGGCACGCGGCACTCGATCACGAACGCGCCGCCGGGGTCCAGGTGGCGGGCGGCGTTCTGGAAGCAGCGGACCTGGCCGTCCTGGGTAACCAGGTTGCCGATCGTGTTGTACACGAGGTAGACCAGCCCATACCGGCGCCCGGTGAGAACCCGCGACATGTCGCCGATCGTCACCTCGACGGCGTTGCCGCCGGGCTTCTCGCGCATCCGGTCGACCATGTCCGGGGACTGCTCGATCCCGTCCACGTGCACGCCCGCCCCGGCGAGCGGCAGCGCGATGCGGCCGGTGCCGATCGCGAACTCGAGCGCGTCACGGCCCGCCGCCAGCCTCGCCAGAAACGCGACGGTCTCGCTCTCGTCGCCGCGCGGGCCGCCGTCGTAGCGCTTTGACACCTCGTATCCGAAGCTGGTCTTCGGGTCGAAGCCCTCCATGTCGTGTCCCTTCAGGTAAGCACCCGCCGCGCGGGCCGTGCGGGCCGCGCGGCCTGACTGACTCGATGCTGCGGCTAAGCCGGGCCGCGCCGGATCGTGAAGCTGACGTATATCCGGCCGGGCCGGCGGCCGCGGGGGGAAGCCGGGCCGTTGCCGGGCACCGGCCGGAGCCGGCCATTCACGGCCACCCGGGCGCTGCTGGCATCCTTGGGGCGTGAGCAGCGGCACCGTGAGCCCGGTCCTGGCGGGGCGCGAGGGCGAGCTCGCCGCCCTGGACGGCGCGTTCGCCGCGGCGGCGAGCGGGACGCCCGCGACGGTCCTGGTCGGCGCCGAGGCGGGGGGCGGCAAGTCGAGGCTGGCCGCCGAGTTCGCCGCCCGGGTCCGGGACCGGGCACTGGTGCTGACCGGCGGCTGCGTGGAGCTGACGGCCGGCGGGCTGCCGTACGCCCCGTTCGCCGCGGCGCTGCGCGGACTGATCCGCGAGCGCGGGGCGGCGGAGGTGGCCGCGCTGCTTCCCGGCCAGGCCGGCGGCGAACTGGCGGCGTTGCTGCCGGAGTTCGGCGTCCCGCCGCCCGGCGCCGACCCGCAGACCGCCCGCGTGCGGCTGTTCGAGCTGCTGCTGACCCTGCTCGAGGCGCTCGCCGCGGACCGGCCGGTGGTCCTGGTGGTCGAGGACCTGCACTGGGCCGACCGGGAGACCTGCGACCTGCTGAGCTTCCTGGTCCGCAACCTCGGGGACGCCGCCGTGCTCCTGGTGGTCACATTCCGTTCCGAGAACCTGCACGGCGACCAGTTGCTGCGCCGGCTGCTGGCCGGGCTGGAGCGGATGGACGGCGTGACCCGCCTGGACCTGCCCCGGCTGTCCCGGGACCAGGTCGCCGCCCAGCTCGCGGGCATACTCGGGCGCCCGCCGGACCCGCCGGTGCTCAGCTCGGTGTACCAGCGCGGCGGCGGGAACCCGCTGTTCACCGAGGCCCTGCTGGGCCCGGGCGGCGCCGTCGGCCCCGGCCTGCCGTTGTCGCTGCGCGATCTGCTGCTCGCCAGCGTCCAGGACCTGCCCGAGCACGCCGCGCAGGCGGTGCGCACGACGGCCGTGGGCGGGGCGCGGATCGGTCACGCCCTGCTGGCCGCGGTGACCGGGCTGGACGACATCGCGCTGACCGCGGCGTTGCGTCCGGCGGTCGCGGCCAGCGTGCTGGCCAGCGAGACGGACTGCTATGCGTTCCGGCATGAGCTCATCCGCGAGGCGGTGCTCTCGGACCTGCTGGCGGGGGAGCGGGCGCAGGCGCACCGCCGGTTCGCCGAGGCGCTGGAGGCCGACCCGTCGCTCAGCCTCGACGGTTCCGCGGCGGTCCAGGTGGCGCGACACTGGCTGGGCGCGCGCGAGATCGAGCGCGCGATGGTCGCCGCGTGGCGGGCGGCGGCCGGCGCCGGGGCGTCATTCGCCTACGCCGAGCAGCTCATGATGGCCGAGCAGGTGCTGGAGCTGTGGGACCAGGTGCCCGGTGCCGCGCGGCAGACCGGGACCGACCGCGTCGGCGTGCTCATGCTCGCCGCCGACGCGGCCCGCTGGGCCGGGTACCCCGAGCGCGGCCTGGAACTGGCCGAGGCGGCGCTCGCGGAGTCCGACGAGGCGGCGGGGGAGCCCGCGCGGCGCGCGTCGCTGCTGCGGCGGCGGGCGGGCCTGCTGCGCGAGCTCATGCTCCCGGGCCAGCTGGATGACCTGCGGGCGGCGCTTCGCCTGGTGAGCGCGCCGGCCACGGTGAGCGTCCCGGCCGCCACGGCGAGTGCCCCGGCTGACACGGCGAGTGCCCCGGCTGACACGGTGAGCGCCCCGGCCACGGCGAGTGCCGCGGCCCCGACGCTGGCGCGCGCCGAGGTCCTTGCCGAGCTGTGCTGGGCGCTGATGCGCGAGGACCGCCTCGCCGACGCCGTCCGGGCCGCCGATGAGCTCGACGACGTCGCCCGGCGACTCGGCAACGAGGAATACCAGGCCGAGGCGCTGCTGGCCCGGGCCGCGCTGCGGGCCCGCGAGGGCGAGAACACCCGCGGCGAACTGGACGCCGCCAGGAAGGCCGCGGTGCGGATCGGCTCGGGGCGGTTGGAGGCGTGGGCCTATCTCACCGCCACCAACGCGCTCGAGGCGCTCGGCGACCACGAGCTTGCCATCCAGGCCGGCCGGGAAGGGCTCGCCCGCGCCAGGCAGCTCGGCCTCGGCCGCCAGCTCGCCGCGACGATCGCCGCGAACCTGGCCGAGTCCCTCGCCTCGGCCGGCCGCTGGGACGAGGCGGTGGAGATCCTCGACGAGGTGCTCGGCCTGGACCTGCCGCCGCTGGAACGATTCGGCCCCTCGCTCATCCGGGCCCGGATCGCCCTCGGCCGCGGCGAACGGGAGACCGCGCTGCGAATCCTGGACGAGCTGCGCTCGCTTCCGGCCGGCCGGCAGGCGGAAACCGAAGGGGTGCTGCCGGTCGCCGAGCTGGAGATCGGCTGCCGGCTCACCGAGGGCGAGCTCACCGGCGCGCTGGACGCCGCGGCGGCGGTTCCCGCCCGCGACCTCGGCGCCTATCCGCGGTATTCGTGGCCGCTGCTGGCCGCGGCGATGCGGGCGTGCGCCGACGCCGCCGGGGCCGGCCTGGGCGGCGGCGCCGCCCCGCCGGCCGAACTTCGAAAGAAGCTGCAGCAGCGTGCCGCGGCCCTTCCCCGGCTGAGCCGGCTGCAGGAGGCGCACGCGGCCACGTTCGCGGCGGAGTCCTCCCGTGCCGCCGGCGGCAGGGACCAGGCCAGATGGGACGCGGCCGCGGCGGCCTGGGCGGGCTGCGGCCAGCCCTATCCGCGCGCTTACGCGCTGCTGCGCGCCGCGGGCATAGCTGCGGCAGCCGGGGACCGGGACGGCGCGGCCGGCCGGCTGCGCCTCGCGGCCGGGCTGGCGAGCCGGCTTGGCGCCCGGCCGTTGCGGGAGCAGATCGGCCAGCTGGCCCGGCGGGCGCGCATCGAGCTCGCCGGCCCCGGCGGCGGGCAGAGCCCCGGCGCGCCGGCGGTGCCGTTCGGCCTCACGCCCCGGGAGCTGGAGGTGCTGCGGCTGGTCGCGGCCGGCCAGGCCAACCCGGATATCGCGGCCGAGCTGTTCATCTCCCGCCGGACCGCCAGCGTCCACGTCTCGAACATCCTCGGCAAGCTCGGGGTGTCCTCGCGGGGCGAGGCCGCCGCGCTCGCGCACCGGCGCCACCTGTTCGACCAGCCCTGACGGGGCGGGAACGGGGCGGGAACGGGGCGGGAACCGCGGGAACCGCGGGAACCGCGGGAACCGCGGGAACCGCAAGATAAGCCGGCCGCGCGGCGCGGATACGTCATCCTGCCGATCCGCCGCGACCCGGCTTAGCCCGAGCATCGCAGGCATGATGCCCTATCAGAGCTATCAGCAGTTCGAAGCACGCCGCCCGAAGTCCGCTGCCGAGCAGCGGGCGGCGGCCGACCGGGGCGGGGAGCTCGCCGCTGCCGCCTCACGGTCGCTGCGGGCAGCCGCGGCCCGGATGCGCGCCCTGGCGGGAGCGAGCCGCCGGACGAGGAGCAGCGGGATGACCGTTGCCGCTCCCCGCGAAGCAGCCGGAGCCGCCCGCGAGGCGGTCAGCGCCGGAATGCCCGGCGCGACGGCCGGGCGATGACCAGGCCGCCGTCGCGCCGGTCCTGATTTCCCTGCCGGATTTCCCTGCCGGGGCTCATCGCGACAGGCTCGCCGTCTGAGCGGCCATCGGACGGGCCGGCGGCGGCATGCCCGCGATCTCCATCCGCAGCGACATCAGGGCCGCGTCGTAGATCCCCGAGAAGCTCGGGAACGGCTGGATCGTGTCGCTCAGCACGTCGAGCGGGACGTGTGCCCGGATGGCCAGCGTCGCTTGCTGCAGCCACTCGCCGGCCTCGGGCCCGACCGCGTAGGCGCCGGTGAGCCGCTGGCCGTCGCTGAGCAGCGTGAGGAACCCGCTGGACTCGGCGTAGGCGTGCGTGTAGGTGGCGGTCTTCGGCACCTCCGACACCTGCGCGGTGCCGCTGTACTGCGCTTCGATCGCGCCCACCGCCGCGGCCTGCGGGTCGGTGTAGGTCACGCGCGGAACGGCCTCGTAGTTCGCGGGGCGCGCTTCGCCGGCGATGTTCGCCGCGACGATGTCGCCCTCATACTCGCCGACATGGGTGAGCGGCCAGATGCCGTTGACGTCGCCGATGGCCCAGAGGCGCTCGCCCGCGCGCAGGTGCTCGTCAACCGGGATGCCGTGGGGGTCCGCCGTGACGCCGACCGTCTCCAGGCCGATCCCCTCGACCCGCGGGCGCCGGCCGGTCGCCACGAGCAACCGGTCGCCCCGCACCTCGGTGTCGCCGCCGAGCTGCAGGACATACTCGTCACCGTCCCGCCGGGCGGCAGTGACGTTCCTCCCGAGCGTCAGCTCGATTCCGTCCCGGCGCAGCGCCTCGCCGAGCGCCTTGCCCACGGTCGCCGCCTCGCGCGGCAGCACCCGCTCGCCACCCTCGATGATCACCGCCTGGCCGCCGAGGCGCCGCACGACCTGCGCGAGCTCAACGCCTGCGGGTCCGCCGCCCAGTACCAGCAGGCGCCGCGGTACCGCCTTCATGCTGGTCGCCTCGCGGGTGCCCCAGACGCCCTCGAGGTCACGCAGTCCCGGGATCGGGGGCACGAACGGATCCGCGCCGGTCGCCACGACCACGTGGTCCGCGGTGTGGCGGACGCCATCGACTTCGACCACGCCGGTGCCGGCCAGCCGGCCGGTGCCTCGCAGCAGGTCGATGCCCCGGCTCGCCAGCCACTGCTGCTGACCGGCGTCGGAATAGTTCGACACCATGAAATCCCGCCAGGCCAGCGCGGCCTGGACGTCGACCTGCGCGCTGGCGGCGGCCTCGCGTGCGCCGTGTACCGCCTCGCCCGGGCGCAGCAGCGACTTCGACGGAATACAGGCCCAGTAGGTGCATTCACCGCCGGCGAGCTCGCGCTCAACCACGGCGACGCGCAGCCCGCGGGCAGCCAGCGCCGCGGCACAATGCTCCCCCGGCGCCCCTGCGCCGAACACGATCACGTCATAATCGGTCATCTCGCCAGCTCCCTCCCGGCCTGCTCCGCTGCAAGGCCAGCACCACGACATCGGGTTTCATGTCCACGACCTCTTGACGGCCCTGAGTGGCGGGGGGGGCAGCTTCGCGCAGTCGCGCAGCGGAGCGGCCCAGCCACCCCATACCCCATCGCCCGATCCCTCAAGCTGCCCGGCAGAACGCACCATGTTCTAATAAGGCGGCACTGTTGACCACGGTCATGTCCCTGGCATCGTGCCACCGCGCGATCAGCAGCGGCCGCAGGTGATGCCCGTGTCCGCGGGCCGTCGTTGATCCGTTCGTGTCGCCAGGTGGCCGCGCGGGTACATCGTGGCTCGTGAGCACCGCTATGCAGGCCCCGCGCCGTCGCCGACCGTAACGTCGGCTGCAGGCCCCGTCGTAAGCGGGGTGTGAGACCCGACCAGTGGAGGTACCAGATGGCCGAGCTCCCGCCGCCCCCGGAGGGAATCGTGCTGGCCCACTTCATCGTCTCTGAGGATGTCGAGCGCTCCCGGCGCTTCTACACCGAGGTACTCGGCGGCAGGGTGGCCTACTCCGGCCCCGGAGGGCTGACCTATGTCGCGCTATCCAACAGCTGGATCATCATCAATGTCGGCGGAGGCCCGACCGACGACAAGCCGGCGGTCACCCTGGAGACGCCACGCGATCCCGACCGGGTCAGCAGCTTCCTCAATATCCGGGTCAAAGACATCGCGGCCGTGTACGCCGAATGGAGCGCCCGTGGCGCTCAGTTCCTGACCCCGCCAAAACAGCACCAGTACGAGATCCGTTGCTACATCCGCGATCCCGACGGTCATCTGATCGAGGTGGGGCAGACCACGGACCCACAGGGGGACTGGACGCCCGCTCACTGGCCGCCGAGCACGCGCGCCGGCGATTCCGCGTGAATACCGGGATCACCGGCGACGTCCCTCACATCGACGGTGGCGAGTCGCCCCGATCGGTCATGACCACCGCGATCATCGGCACTGGAGGGCTCGGATCGGTCATCGCCCGCCTGCTCGCCTCGGGCGGCGAGACCCTGCGGCTCTCCAGCGCCGACAAGGAGTCGGCACAAACGCTGGCTGCAGAGATCGGCCGGGCCGCAGTCGTCGCCGTCGACAACCGCGACGCGTTGCAGGGCGCCGGTGCCGTCGTACTCGCGCTGCGGTTTACGGTGCTGAAGCGCGTCCTCGACGAGATCGCCGGCCCGCTGACCGGCAAGCTCGTGGTCGTTCCGAGCAACCCGCTCACCACCGACGCGCAGGGTAACGTCTTGCGTGTCCTGCCGGAAGGGCAATCCTCTGGAGAGATTGTCGCCGGCTGGTTGCCGGCGGGGGCGCGCCTGGCCATGGCGTTCGGAACCATGTCGGCCGGCCTCCTCGAGTCCTCCAGCAACCGGTCACCGGAGCCGGCCGTCCTCTTCTACGCGTCCGACGACGACCGTGCCGGCGAGCAAGTCGAGCGGCTGATCCGGACCGCCGGCTTCGAGCCGGTGAAGGCCGGCGGGATCGAACAGTCGGGCCGGCTCGAGGTGGGCGGCGACCTGCACGACCTCGTAGTCAGCCCCGCAGAGGCGCGGTCATTGATCGGCGGTGCCTGACCGCGGCCGGTCAGCCCAGTGACCCGGTCGCCGCCCGCAGTTCGTTCAGGGCGGCCAGGGTGAACCGGGCGAGCCCGTCCTCGGCGTGGCGCTCGGCCTGCGACCACCCGGCGTAGCCCCGCTTGAACGCGAGGACGCCCAGCTCGCCGGCGAGGTGAGCGGTCGGGTCGGGCACACCGCGGGCGATCAGGGCGGCTGTCATGGCGGCGGCGAGGCCGACGCTCTTGAGCGCGTCACGCTCCTGGAGCTCGGCGCTGGCGGCGACCGCCGCCTTCAGGCGGGGACCGAGCTCGCGGTTCACCGGGCCCATTGCGCTCGATGCTCGCTCGAGGCCGGCGGCGACCGCCTCGAGCGGGCTGGCTCCCTGCGGCGCCTCGGCGATCCCCTCGGCGAGCAGCCGGCTCAGCGTCTCCTGCCCGGCCACGAGGACCTCGCGCTTGTCGGGGAAGTACCGGAAGAAGGTGCTTTTCGTGGTGCCGGCGCGCCTGGCGATCTGAGCGACGGTCGTGGCGTCGTACCCCTGTTCGGTGAACAGGTCGGCGGCGGCCATGACGAGCCGCTCGCGCGCTCCCGGCTCCCATCGTGGCACGGGCCCAGGGTATGCGATGGGACATGTGTCCCATCACCTTGTTATCCTTGATAAGACAAGTCTCATCACGGCTGGGAAGGTTCCATGCGCGTCTTCATCACCGGGGGAACCGGCCTCATAGGCTCCGCCGTGGTCGCCGAGCTTCTCGGCAACGGCCACGCCGTTGTCGCGCTCGCTCGCTCCGGCACCTCTGCGCTCGCCCTCGAGGCGGCCGGCGCCGAGACCGTGCGAGGCAGTCTTGCTGACCTGGACGCCCTGCGCGCCGGCGCGGCCCGGGCCGACGCGGTGATCCACCTGGCCTTCGGCAACGACTTCAGCAGCCCGGACGCCCTGGCCCGGGCGGTCGCCGAGGAGAGCGCCGCGCTGGCAACCCTGGGCGAGGAGCTCACCGGCAGCGACCGCGCGCTGGTGACCGTCTCGGGCACCCCGCCCGTGCCGGGGCGCGTCTCCACCGAGGCCGATCCGCTGCCGACCGGGGGGCCCGTTGGCGGTCGCGCCCGCTCCGTCACCGCGATCCTCGGGCTGGCCTCGCGCGGGGTCCGCAGCGCGGCCGTGCGCATGCCGCGCACGGTCCACAACGAGGGTCGGGGCGGGTTTGCCGGCATGCTGACCGAGATGGCGCGCCGGACCGGAGTGGCCGGCTACCCGGGCGACGGCACCCAGCGCTGGCCGGCCGTGCACGCGCTCGACGCGGCCGTGCTTTTCCGGCTGGCCCTGGAGCTGGCGCCGGCCGGGACCTCCTGGCACGCCGTGGCCGACGAGGGCGACCAGGTACGGGACATCGCAGCGGTGATCGGCCGCCGGCTCGGGCTGCCGGCGGCGGCGGTCCCGCAAGAGAGCTTCGGCCCCCTCGGCCCGATCTTCGCGACCGACCAGCCCTCGTCCAGCGCCCGCACCCGGGAAGCGCTCGGCTGGGAGCCGAAGCATCCAAGCCTTCTCGAGGACCTGGAGAACATCCAGCCCTGACAGGCCGGTGAAGCCCGGGAGCGGTACGGGTCCGCGGTGCCGCCGCGAGAGGGCCTTCGGCCCTGGGCCGGAAGCTGCCGTGGCGCGAGTTTCGGAGCATGAGCGGCGGCAGCCGACTGAAAGAACGGGCGGGCTCCCGGCCCGGCTCGCCGCACGGCGGCGCAGCGGAGAAGGTCTTTACCCAGATCAACGGCGTGCGGCAGGGGATGTTCATCCAGTGCCAGGACGCAGCCCATCCGGTGCTGCTGTATCTGCACGGGGGCCTCGGGATCGTCTGGCCCGCGCTGCGGAGCCCGCAGTACACGCCGAACGAGAAGCTCAGGCTGCTGCACGGCAAGCTGTCCTGGGGTGTCAGCGCCCTGTGGAGCGAGATGCTGGCCACCGACCTGGCCGAGCGCGTTCCCGCGCTCGCCCTCCCGGCCTCGCCCTCCCGGCCTACTTCTTCCACGGCGCGCACGACTACACCGTCAGTTACGAGTTGGCCAGGGATTACGCTGACCGCCTCGAAGCGCCGCTGAAGGGCTTCTACACGTTCGAGCGATCCGCCCACAGCCCGGTCTCCGAGGAGCCCGGCAAGGCACGGGCGATCATGCGCGAGGACGTGCTGGCCGCGGCGAACAGCCTCGCCGACGCGTGAGCTTGCCCCCGGCTGCCGCGCGGGTTGAAATGGGTGGCAGGACCCGCCGCCGCCCGGGAGGTAGCCGATGACGCCAGCGGAACTTCGCGCCATGACCAGGCTGGGCGGCCAGGTGTTCGCCGGGCTGGTGGCCCGCATCGAGGGGGTTCATCAGGTCATCGCGGGCCGGGCCTTTGCCCCGGCCGGCCCGGCGGGCGCCCCGGTCCGGCTGATCCATGACTCGCTGGCCCGCGGCGCCTACCTCGCGGTGCGGGGCGCCGGCGTCGCGGCCGGCACGGCGGGCGGGGAGGCCGGGTTCCTCTTCGGCGCCGGCGGCCGGCCGGCCGCAACCCGGCCGGCCGGCAACCTGGCGCTCGCCGCGCTGAACGCGGTGGCCGGCGATCGCCTCGGCCCGGACCTGGCCCCGCTGGCGATCACGATGGCGGCACGGGCGGACGGGCGCGATGTCGGGCCGGCCGCCGGCGAGGTCGCCGCCGCGTTCCCCGGCGCGTCGCCCAGGCTGGCGGTCTTCGTCCACGGGCTGGCCGAGACCGAGGACTCCTGGCGCCGGCGGGCCGGCCAGTCCGCGCCGTACGGCGACCGGCTGCGCTCCGAATTCGGCTACACGCCCGTCTACCTGCGGTACAACACCGGCAGGCACATCTCCGACAACGGGCGCGACCTGGCCGGACTGCTGGAGCGCCTCATGGCGGCCTGGCCGGTCCAGGTCGACGAGATCCTGCTGGCGGGTCACTCGATGGGCGGCCTGGTCATCCGCAGCGCCTGCCACTACGGCCGGGAAGCGGGCGCCGCCTGGACCGGGCGCATCCGTCACGTCTTCTACCTCGGCTCGCCGCACCTCGGCGCCCCGCTCGCCCGCGCCGCCGGGCTCGCCGGCTGGGCGCTCGGCCGGGTGCCCGAGACCCGGCCGTTCGCGACCCTGGCCGCGGGGCCGGCCTCGGTAAAGGACCTGCGCCACGGGTACATCCTGGCCGACGACTGGACCGGCTGTGACCAGGACTGCTGCCTGCGCGATCACCGGCACGACACGCCGCTGCTGGCAACGGCGAACCACTACGCGATCAGCGCCACGGTCACCGCCGACCCGGGCAGCCCGGTCGGCGCGGTCGTCGGCGACCTGCTGGTCCAGCCGGCCAGCGCGCACGGGCGCCGCGGCCCGCGTCGGCACATCCCGTTCCCGGTCGACCTGGGCCGCGGGCTTGGCGGGATGCACCACTTCGACCTGCTGAACCACCCCGGCGTGTGGGACGCGATGAGCGGCCTCCTGCGCCCGGCGCCGGCCCGCCGTTAGGGCCGCGCCGCGCACACTCACCCCCGGGTGAACACGGCGTGGACGGCCAGGACGCTCTTCATCGAGACCATGCCAAGCAGATTCCAGGTCAGGCCGAAGTCGCCCCTGTTGACGTGGATCTCGGCGTCGAGCCAGATCTCGCCGTCGCCCCGGCCGGACGCCGCGGCATCGAACGACAGCGGCCGGGTGCGGCCGCGCACGGTCAGCACACCGGTCACCGCGACGCCCTGCCCGGACGGCCGGACACCGTCGGCGGTGAAGGTGATGTCAGGATTGTTGTCGCTGTCGAAGAAGTCGGCCGAGCGCAGGTGCCTGTCGCGCTTGGGGTTGCCGGTGTCGATGGACCCCGCGGCCACCGTGAGGGTGCCGCTGGCCTTGCCGTCCGCGGACACCGCGCCGTTCCCGCTGACCTCGCGGAAGACCCCGTTCACCGGGACCAGGCCGCCCAGGATCCCGGTCCGCAGGCGGATGCTGGACTGGCGCGGATCCACGACCCACGCCCCGGCCAGAGCCCCGTTCGTGAGCAGATCGTGGGCTGCCGGAGCGTTCAGTTCTCCTGATGGCGCGTGCATGATGATCGTCCCCTTGTCACATCTGACGGATCCGAGGTGTCACCTGTAACGACACGACGCAGCAGGGGAATGTGACCGATGACCGAGTCTGAGTGGCTGGCGGAGGGCTTCGAGCGGAACCGGGCCCGCCTGCGGGCGGTGGCCTACCGGATGCTCGGCTCGCTCGCCGAGGCCGACGACGCCGTCCAGGAGGGTGAACGGGGCCGCGGGCGTGGTCGCGGTGCTGGGTGGCCGGCCGGCCGGGCTCATCGGGTTCACGGTCGCGCGCGGCAGGATCGTGGAAATCGACGCGATCGTCGACCCCGAGCGCCTGGGCCGGCTCGCTCCGGCCGTCCCTGGCGACTGATGGACGCTCGTGCCCGGCGCCCGGCGGGCCCGCGCCCCGCCGCCGGAAGCAGGCCGCCACCGGGTGTTACGCTCGAACCGGGGCCGAAGGAGCACGAATCATGGACAGAGCCGGCTGGAACTATCCCACTGGCGAGTTGCGGGTGTCCGACGCCGACCGCGACCGGGCGGTCACGGAGCTGAGCGAGGCCTTCCAGGCCGGCCGGCTCACGGCCGGCGAGTTGGACGAGCGCTCCGGCCAGGCCCTGGGCGCCCGCACCGGGAGAGAACTGGCCGCGCTGCTCGCCGACCTGCCGGTTTCCCCGCCACCCCCGCCGCCCGCGATGGCGCTGGAGGGATCGCGCCGCCGCCTCGCCCACCGGGCTTCCGTCGCCGCCGCCATCGCGGGCACCTGCTTCGCGATCGGCGCCGCCGGCAGCGCCCTGAGCGCCGGCCCCAGCATCGCGCAACAACAGGCCATGCGGAACTTCGCGATCCGCCAGGGCCTGCCGGTCGGTCCGTGGGTTCCGTCCCACCCCGGCTTCAACTGGGCGGGCACGCTGCCGTCGGCGATAATCGCCGTGCTGCTCATCGGGCTGTTCGTCGTCCTGCGGGTGCGCCTGGCCCGCACCGACCGCTCCTGACGTCACGTCCGCCGGCCGTCCGCCCCCGGCGGGCCATCAAACAGGAGTGAGCGCAACGCTCAGGATGCCCGGGAACTGGGTCGTGCCGCGGGACGGCTGGCCGGGGGGCGGCGCACCGGGGCGCGGCCGCGAATTTGCCAGAGACCGAGCGTGACCGAGGGAGGTATCCGAGCTTGACCGAGACGGACGTCCTGACCGGGCGCGTCGCGATCGTGACCGGCGCCGGCCGGGGGATCGGGCGGGCAATCGCCGTCGCGATGGCGGGCGCCGGCGCGGCGGTGGCGACCTGCGACCTGGCCGACGGCGCGAGGGCAACCGCGGACGAGATCGTCGCCGCCGGCGGCCGCGCCACCTCGTTCACCTGCGACGTGTCGGACCCGCAGCAGGTGCAGGAGCTGGTCGGCGCCGCCGTGGCGACCTA
>Ga0335073_10005068_pt1 | contig 18491 bp, 13 predicted proteins | sample Lox_Sample_22_FD_207093 | JGI IMG/M metagenome (GOLD analysis project Ga0335073, IMG submission 207093) | Soil microbial communities from Loxahatchee National Wildlife Refuge, Florida, United States - Lox_Sample_2.2 | ecosystem: Environmental > Terrestrial > Soil > Wetlands | place: USA... | reverse complement strand
TCGCTCTGTATGGTCCGACGGAAGGCTTGCGTCTCGGCACCAGCATGACGAATCCACGGCTCTCACGGTCGCGCGACGGACGCATATGGGTTGCCACCGAAGACGGCATGGCCGCAATCGATCCGGCACGACTGAAGAAGAATCCGGTCGCGCCTTCGGTGGTCATCGAGCAGGTGACTGCCGACGGCAAGAACTATGATCCGGCGGCGGGCGCCGAAATCGCATTTCGCGGCCACGATCTGCAGATCGTCTACACCGGCATCAGCCTGATGGTGCCGGAACGGGTGCGTTTCCGCTACCGGCTGGAAGGCGCGGACACGGCCTGGAACGAAGCCGGTTCGCGGCGGAATGTGGCTTACATGAACCTGCCGCCGGCGCATTACCGCTTCCACGTGATCGCGTGCAATAACGACGGTTTATGGAACAACGCCGGCGCGGAGTTCGCATTGCGCGTGGATCCGTACTTTTACCAGACCAGATGGTTCGCGTTCCTGTGCCTGGTTTCCGTGGCGCTCACCGCCTGGTTCGCCTACCAGCTCAACATGCGCCGGGTAGTATCCCGGCTGCAATTGATCACCGCGGAGCGCATACGCTTCAGCCGCGAACTCCACGATTCTCTGCTCCAGGGATTTTCGGGCGTGGCGTTTCTCCTGGAAGCCGCCGAGCGGCTCTTCGAGACCGCTCCGGAGCGCGCCAAACAGCAACTGGATCGCGCGGTCGAACAGGCGGACCAATCCCTTCGCGAAGCCCGCGAAATGATCTCCAGCATGCGGATACGGGCGCTTGAAAATCACTCGCTGGCGGAGGCGCTTCGGACTACGGCCACCCAAATGGCATCGGATTTGCCCGTAGAACTGCAATTTGAAGTCAAAGGCCGCGCGGTACCCGGTCCTTATAACGTGGAAGCAAATCTGTTCCTGCTGGCGCGCGAGGCTGTCACCAACGCTTTGCAACACGCGGAGGCCAAACATATTCGGCTGGAATTGTGTTACACGCCGAAGGAATTGCGCCTGACGGTGCAAGACGACGGGATAGGTTTCGACCCCGACCAGGCGATGGAGAAAGCCGGCCACTGGGGATTTCGCGGCATGCGCGAAAGAGCGCGGGTGATCGGCGCCCGCTTCCAGGTGAACAGCGCGCCGGGGCGCGGCGCCACGATCGAAGTTGGGGTGGGCGCCGGGTGGAAGAAATGATCGGCAAACCCCCGGCAACGCACCGCTCCCGCGGTCCTGGCTGTTTAGGACACCGCGATTTCCGGGTGGTGAGGCAATGGAGGCGAGGAGGAGTGAGTAGCCATCCGCGCTCGCAGCCAGAATTCCAGCAGCAGGATCTGGCGCAATTGGGTTTCATTGCAGTCGAGGCCCTGAGTGAACTTCTGGAGGCGGTTTGTGAAGCTCTGCGGCTCCACAAACCCGCGTTCCACCACCTGAATTCTGCCGCCTGCCTGGAGCAAAGCCGCCGCCGAAGGCATGAACGCCTCGCGATAAGCGGGCGTGTACGAGCCTTTCGATCTTCGGCCGAGCACCGCCGGTGGCAGGAGCCCGGCAAAAGCCCGCCGCATCAGACGTCTCGGCTCGCCCGGCGCGACCACGATGTGGGCGGGAATAGCCAGCATGAACTCCACCAACGGCCGATGCGAATAAGGATGAGAGTAGGAAATATGCTCGAGGGTTTCCGGCGTTTGCAGCCGGCGCGATTGCAGCACGGCCGCGGCGAGGCGGAAGCGGGCGCGCCGTCCCGGAGGGGCGTCGCGGACAGAGCTTTCGGCCGTCAGGTTTTCTTCTTCGCCCGCAATACGGGCGCGAAAAGCTTGCGTCAGCGAGTCTTCGGAACTCCCGGCCGCCGCGCCCACGGAGGCTTCCGGCTGAATCGGTGGAATCCAGGAGCCGTAAGTCTCGCGGATCGCCCGCCCTAGGATGGGATAGACCGGCGTCTGGATGGCGCGAGCCCACTGGTAGGCATTGCGAGCAGCGCTCACAAATCGACCGTGAGCGAGGTGTTCCGCCACCTGGCCGGTGTCGTCATGGGTGTTCCCCATGATCAGATCGCCAAACTGCCCGGTGAGCAGGACGCCCGATCCGAGCGCCGCCATGCGGTTCGCTAGGGTTTCATACCGTGGCTCCCAGAACGCCGGCGTCGTCCCCATGCGATCTCCCACAGCGGGATTCTGGTTGAGGTCTAGGTGGCAGGCGGTTACATCGCAGGCACGCTCGACCTCGCGGAAGAACCGCTCGTCCGGCGAGTTGGCCTGAAGGTAACTGAAGGTGACCAGTTGCGGTGTGCGACCCGGCATCTCGCGGCGCAGGCGGTCCGCCATGCAAACCACCGAAGAGGAGTCGAGACCGCCGCTCAGCTCGGCACAAACCGGGGTGCCCGCCGGGAGCCTCACTTCCACGGCTTCGCGAAACAGTTCCAGCAGCCGCTCTCCATACTGTTTTTCGTCCCGATACCGGATCTGCTCATGGATGGGCAGCGTCCAAAAGGCGCGATCGGCGATTCCGTCCCTGCCGATTGAGAGTGCGTGGCCGGCAGGCACCGGAACGATACCGGCATAGGGAGTTCGTCCCGCGGCGCTTCCCAAGGCCAGAAAACCGGCGACATACCCATCGTCGAGTTCCGAAATGCCGGTCCAGTGAACCAGGTCCGCCAGAGAGGTAGACCAATACAGGGATTGAGACCCGCGGTAGTAATAAAGGGGCCGGATTCCGGCATAGTCGCTGGCGAGCACGATGCGCCTGCGATGGGAGTCCCAAATGCAAATACTCCAGTCGCCAACTACGTGGCGGAAGAAATCGGCGCCGCTCTTCCGGTAGCCGCCCAAAATCAGTTCGGGGTCCGGGCAGCCGGGGCCGAGGCTGGTTTCAACGGCCAGATCCTTTCGGTTGTCGAGCCTTCCGTCGCAAAGGCAGATGCTTCCATCGGACGCTTGGAACAGTCCGCTGCCCCGGGAAAATCTCGAGGTGGCCGCGCCACCCAGGAGCAGTCCCGTCTGCCGGCACGTTTGGGGGTTAAAGCAGCCGGGACTGTCCAGGGTCGTCCGCACCCGGTCCTGGTCTTGCGAAGAAGGAGTCCGAGTGTCGAAATTGTAAATACCGCAGAATCGGCTCACCGCGGCCCCCGGAGAGATTGCTCGAAAGCGTAAAAATCGCGCAATCTTCCATGGGCGAACTCACACGACTGCAGAACCAGGCCGAACACCGTCTCGATCTCCTGGGCGTCGCGCGGGGCATAGACGGTAAGCAGAGAAGTGAAGATTCCCGAAAGAGCGACCGGATGAGGTTCACCCCAGCCGAGGCGTACCACTTCGGTGCGCAGGAATTTCGGAAGCGTCAAGTGAATGCTGCCCTCCGGCAACGGATGGATGTGACAGAACTCGTGTCCGTCGATAAATGCTTCGGGCGGGCCGAGGGCGCACGCATCGGCGAGGTAGAGAGCGTGGCAGACCGGGGACGCCATGCGGCTTTGTTTGGACCGGACACAGGGAATGTCCAGGCATCGCGCCACGAATTCATTCATCGTTTCGGCTGGAGGCAACTGGTCAAACTGAATATGAGGAATGGCGGGTGGCATTCGGGGCCGCCTGCCGGCTCTCGATTGCGGCAGAACAGTTACTTTGGTAAGCATCGCGATAGCGGGCATTTGAATAGCGTCCGGGCCACAGATCCATACAGTGTAAGACCGTCCCCGGCCTTGCGTAATCGCCTATTCTGCCGATTTTGTAATAGTCAAATCTGATAATTCGTGCGTCGGTCCAATCGCTCACCGGAGGTCCGGAGGCCGATATTTGAGATAATAAGGCCGTGATGAAAAGCGCAATCGTTCTTTTCATATTTGCTCTGATAGCCCGGGAATCAGGTGCCCAACAGGTGAATATTTGGCTCACAACGGACGACCAGATGGCGCTGCTTCAGCCGCAACCGGCGGTTCGGTTCGCCGGGGGCGCGAATGCTTCGGTTCCCATGCTGGTGATCGACGACCTCGCCGGGCATCAGACCGTGGAGGGTTTCGGCGCGTCCATGACCGATTCCGCCGGGTATCTGCTGAATGAAGTGTTGCCGGCGGCGAATCTGCCGGCGGTGATGCAGGCTTTGTTCGATCATAAGAAGGGGATCGGCATCAGCTTCCTGCGCAATCCCATGGGCGCTTCCGACCTGGCGCGGACAATCTATTCCTATGACGATCAACCGGCGGGAGCGACCGACCCGAATTTGGCTTCGTTTTCGATTTCCCACGACCAGGCGGACATTCTGCCCTTGCTCGTCATGGCCAAGAACATCAATCCGCACATCAAAATGATGGGCAATCCGTGGAGCCCGCCGGGTTGGATGAAAACCACCGGTTCGATGATCGGCGGATCGCTCAACGCTTCGGCTTACACTGCGCTGGCGAGCTATTTCGTCAAATATCTGCAAGCCTACGCGGCGGCTGGCGTGCCCGTGGACTATATTTCGCTTCAGAACGAGCCTCTGAATGTGCCCACCAACTACCCCGGCATGTCCATGAGCAGCACGGAGCAGCTCAACTTTCTCCAGAATTATATGCTTCCGGCGCTGAAAGCGGCCAATCTGGCGACGCGAGTGCTGGTTTACGATCACAACTGGGACACGCCGGGTTATCCCGAGACGGTGTTGAGCGGCTCCGGTATTGCCTCCTCGCCTGCCGTGGCGGGCACGGCGTGGCACTGGTACGGAGGTCCTCCGGGCGCCATGACCACCCTCCACAATCAGTTTCCCGCTCTGGGAAATTACGTGACGGAGGCATCCGGGGGCACCTGGATAGCGGACGAAGTGAAGACCGACTTCGAAATGATCGTGAACTCGATGCGTAATTGGGCGAAGTCTTACGTGAAGTGGGGGCTGGCGCTCGACCAGAATCGCGGTCCCTACGACGGGGGCTGCAATACCTGCACACCCTTGGTAACGGTTAACTCGCAGAGCGGCGCGGTAAGTTACCCGATCGATTACTACACGCTCGGCCACTTTAGTAAGTGGGTGATGCCGGGATCGACTGAGGTCTGGTCTTCCAATGCGCCGGGCTTGATCGACGCGGCGTTTGTCACTCCCGAGCGCACGCTGGTTCTGGTGGCGTACAACGACTCGGCCATCAGTCAAACGTTTCAGGTATGGTGGCGCGGGCGGTCGTTTAGCTACACGCTGCCGGCGCTGGCGGGCGCGACGTTCACCTGGACGGATCCGGAAATTCCAGTTGCCGGACGGCGGCCTGGAATCGGCGCGATCCCCGAATACAGCATCGCCGCCGCGCAGCAGATTCAGGCTTCCAGTTATACGCAAATCTCCAATCTGCAATCGGAACCGTGCACCGATACGGATAATGGATTCGACATCGGCTATGCCGCCGACGGCAGTTGGCTGGAATACGACAACATCGATTTCGGCAGTGGCCTAAGCGCGGTGGATGTGCGATGGGCGAGCGCGGGATCGGGCGGGACGTTGGAGTTCCACCTCGATAGTGGTTCGGGCCCGATGATCGCGCAAGGGAGTTTGCCGGTTACGGGCGGATGGGAAACATGGCAGACCTACCCGATGGCAGTCTCCGGCGCGCAGGGGGTGCATAAGTTGTATGTGGTGTTTCATGGGACTACCACCTCGTTAGGGAATCTGAATTGGTTTCGGTTTAGATAGTACTTTCGGCCGGTTCGCAAATGGCGAACGATCGCAGACCACCGCAACACTGAGCGAGACGGGGCAGGTGCTCGCGTTCTTCGATCGGCAAACAACCCAGTAAGCAAATCCTGCCTGCTGTTGAGGAACCTTCGTGCCCCAAGCGCAATCCGAACCCGTCGCCACACCTTGGCGGACGGCGGCGCCTCTCAGATACCCGCTCACCTAAGGCGTTTTCAGGAGTTCGATAGCAAATCCGTCAGTACCCGCATCGCGGAATCGCACACTCTTTATTCATGCCACGGCTCATCAGTCCGAACACAGACCGCCTACAGCGACTTGCGTTGACGCCTGGAAATTAGAAAATGTTAACCATTTCGGGCCACCTCCGGCAGGGAAATCCCACACGTGAAGTTGTTAACTGATTGCAATAAAACCGTTTGCCCCTTGGTCAGTGTTGCATTAAAAGATATTCATGTCTTAAACTAGAATGTGGTCAACTCTGAAGTTCTCGACAACATCATCGCGCGCTACCGCGGCCGGCCGGGCGCCCTGCTCGGCATTCTCGAAGCAGTGCAGGAGCGAACCCCCCGCAAATATCTCTGCGCCGACGATCTGCGCTACATCGCGGCGAAGACCAATTTGCCGGTAGCGCAGCTCTTCAGCGTCGTCACCTTTTACGCGTTGTTCAATCTCTCGCCACAGGGCGACCACACCATCGCCATCTGCCGCGGGACGGCGTGTCACGCGCGCGGATCGCGCAGTCTGCTGGAAAGCATCCGGCTTGAATTGGGCCTCGGCGACAATCATGCCGACAACACCGCCGACAAGCTGGTGCTCAGCACGGCCGATGGCAAGTTCACCATCCGCACCGTCGCCTGCTTCGGGCAGTGCGCGCTGGCGCCGGTGGTGGAACTCGACAACCGCATCTGCGGCCACATGAACGAAGGCGCGCTGGCGCGGGAAGTGGGAGCGCTTGGGGAGGAGAACCACCAATGAACCGCATCGACGATATCGGCGCGTTCAATCGCGTTCGCGAAGAGGGATTGGCCAAGCTGCTCCCGAATGCCCCGCGCATCGCCGTCGGCATGGGGACGTGCGGGCGGGGCAATGGCGGCGAGGCTGTCTACCATCGCCTGCACACCGCCATCGAGCGGGACGGGATGGATATCCGGCTGGCGCCCACCGGTTGTTTCGGTGCCTGCTCGCAGGAGGTGATCGTCAATGTCTGGATTCCCGGCAAGCCTCTGGTACTGTTGCGGCACGTGCAGCCAACCGACGCCGAACGCATCCTCGCCGCGGTGAATCAGGGCATCGTGCCCAAGGATCTGGCCTGGTGCCGCATCGAGGAGTGGGATCACTTGACGGCACATCTTCGCTACGGGGCCGGGTACGCGGAAGTGCCGCTGTGGACGGAGATCCCGTTCTTCAACGGGCAAAAGCGCATCGTGCTGCGCAACTGCGGGTTGATTTCGCCCGAGGATATCGACGAATACATCGCGGTGGGAGGTTATCAGGCGCTTTATAAGGTGCTGATCGACGGCAAGCCCGATGTGGTGATCGAGCAGATCAAAGCTGCCAAACTGCGGGGGCGCGGCGGCGCGGGTTATGCCACGGGCCTCAAGTGGGAGTTCCTGGCGAAAGCCGCCGAGACACCCAAATACATCGTCTGTAATGCCGACGAAGGCGATCCCGGCGCGTACATGAATCGCAACGAGATCGAGAGCGACCCGCACTCGCTGCTGGAAGGCATGATCATCGCAGGATATGTGACAGGCGCCTCGCAGGGCATCATTTATGTGCGCGCGGAATACCCGCTGGCGGTGCAGCGACTGGAGCGCGCCATCGAGCAGGCGCGCGACTACGGCGTATTGGGAATGAACGTGCTGGGGCGGCCGTTTCATTTCGATATCGAGATGGTGGAAGGCGCGGGGGCGTTCGTCTGCGGCGAAGAGACGGCGCTGATCGCGTCGCTCGAAGGGTTCGCCGGCCGGCCGCGCCCCCGCCCGCCATTCCCCGCGAGCAAGGGGCTGTTCGGAAAGCCGACGAATATTAATAACGTCGAGACGTGGTACAACATCGCGCCTATCGTGCTGAAAGGGCCGGCGTGGTTTACCGAAACAGGGAGCACGAAAAGCGCCGGCACCAAGGTCTTCTCGCTGGTGGGCAAGATCGCCAACACCGGCCTGGTGGAGATGCCGCTGGGGACCCCGCTGGCGCGCTTTATTTACGACGTGGGCGGCGGCGCGCTGAAGGATCGCGTCATCAAAGCCGTACAGACCGGCGGGCCGTCGGGCGGCTGCATTCCGCACGAGATGTTCGATACCCCGGTGGATTACGAGACGCTGGCGCAACTCGGGTCGATCATGGGCTCGGGCGGCATGGTGGTGCTCGATGAAGACAACTGCATGGTGGACATCGCCCGCTTCTTCCTGGAGTTCACGCATTCGGAATCGTGCGGGAAGTGCGTGCCGTGCCGGGCGGGGCTCGACCAGGCGTTGACCATGCTGAACGGGCTGACGAAGGGCGCGGGCGCCGTGGAGCAGCTCGACCTGCTGGACGAATTGGGCCGCATGATTCGCGACACGTCGCTGTGCGGGCTGGGGCAGAGCGCGCCCAACCCGGTGCTGACCAGCATGCGCCACTTCCGCCACGAATTCGAGGACCACATCATCGCCAAACGGTGCCGCGCGGGCGTGTGCGACAGCCTGGCGCTCTCGCCGTGCGAGAACAGTTGCCCGCTGCACATGAACATTCCGCGATTCCTCGAACTTCTGCGCGAGGGCCGGATGGCGGACGCGTTCGAATCGGTGATTCTGGACAACCCGCTGCCGGCGTCCACCGGCCGCGTCTGCCAGCATCCGTGCGACAACCGCTGCCGCCGGCAAACGCAGGATGCCGCGGTCAACATGCGCGAAGTGCACCGCTTTATCGCCGATTCGGTGCTGCTTTCGGACGATTTCGAAACCATCGCCGGGCGATTTGCGGCGCGCAAGATGGCGCCTACAGGGCACCGCATCGCGGTGGTGGGCGCGGGGCCGGCGGGGCTGACTTGTGCGTTCTACCTGGCATTGCTCGGGCACGAAGTGGATGTGTTCGAAAGCAAGTCCGAAGCGGGCGGAATGCTGCGCTACGCAATCCCGGAGTACCGGCTGCCAAAGAAGGTGCTGGCGCGCGAGGTGGAGCTGATTCGCCGTCTCGGTGTGCAGTTCCACTTCGATACCGCGGTGGGATCGACAATTTCGCTGACCGACCTCGACGAGCAGTTCGACGCGGTGTTCCTCTCTATCGGCACGTGGAAGGAATCGTGGGTCTACCTGGCCGGAACGGAACTGAAGGGCGTCTATCCCGCCTTGCCGTTCCTGGAGGGAATCGCCTCCGGAACCATCACAAAGACCGGGCGGCGGGTAGCGGTGATCGGCGCCGGCAATGCGGCGGTGGATTCGGCCCGCAGCGCCATCCGCATGGGTGCGGAGGCGACCATCATCTACCGCCGGCAGCGTAAAGATATGCCGGCCATCAAGGAAGAAGTGGAGGCGGCGGAAAAGGAGGGCGTTCGCATTCTGTTCCTTTCCACGCCGCACCGCATTTTGGGCGATGCGCAGGGCAACGTGCGGGCGATCGAAATCGAAAAGACGCGCTTGGGGCAATACGACCATTCCGGCCGCCGCAAACCCGAACCGACCGGCGAAATCACCCGCTTCGATTGCGATACCGTCGTCCTCGCGGTGGGCGAAACGGTGGACCTGGATTTCGCGCGCGCCTCGGGTTTGACGCTGGCGGAAGCCGGCACGTACGTGGTGGACCGGTACACGCTGGAGACGAGCCGGACGAAATTCTATGCTGGCGGCGACGTGATTACGGGAGCATCCAACGTGTCGAACGCCATGGGCTATGGCAAGAAAGCCGCGCGCAAGATCGACGAGAGGCTTAGCGGGGCGAAACGCTTCGCCCAGCTTTCCGGCGGGTTCGAGTATGTCCGGGCGGTGCCGGAAGGGCTGAGCGCGAGCGGACGGCACCGGTCGTCCGAACTGCCGCCCAAGCAGCGCATTCAAGGCGACGAAGAAGTGGTGCTCGGGCTTACCGGGCAGGAGGCGCATGACGAATGTTCGCGCTGCCTGCGCTGCGACGTGAGGGGGTGACCAGATGATCCAGAAAACCAAAGCGATCTCCATTCGAATCGAGGGCGTGCTGGTGCCCACGCGGGAAGGCAAGACGATTCTGGAAGCCGCTCGCGAGGCCGGTAAGAACATTCCCACGCTCTGCCACATGGATGGCTTGAAGGATGTGGGTGCGTGCCGGCTCTGCATCGTGGAGGTGGGAGGCAGCGGACGCTTGGCGCCTGCGTGCACCACTCCGGTACAGGAAGGCCTGTCGGTCACCATCAACTCGCCGCGCCTGGCGGCATATCGACGGATGGTCGTCGAACTTCTGCTGGCGGAGCGCAATCACGTGTGCGCGGTATGCGTGTCGAACGGCCATTGCGAGTTGCAGTCGATGGCATCGTCGCTCGGTGTTTCCAGCGTGCGCTTTCCGTACCGCTATCCGGCGTTGGCGGTGGACTTGTCGCAGGAGCGTTATGTCATCGACCACAATCGCTGCATTCTCTGCTCGCGGTGCGTGCGGGTGTGCGCGGAAGTGGAAGGTGCCCACGTTTGGGACATCATGGGCCGGGGAATTCACTCGCGCGTGATCAGCGAAATGGATCAACCCTGGGCGGAAGCTTCCACCTGCACGAGCTGCGGCAAATGCGTGCAGGCCTGCCCGACGGGGGCGATGGCGGAAAAAGGGAGGGCGGTGGAAGAAATGGTGAAGCGCACCGAAGCGGTGGCGTCGGCCGCGGCGCGGAAAGGGTCGCGGATATGAGCAAAGTGAAACTGGCGACCATCTGGCTGGATGGCTGTTCGGGCTGCCACATGTCGCTGCTCGATCTCGATGAGCTCATCCTGGCGGTGGCGCAAAAGGCCGACCTGGTCTACGGGCCGCTCGTGGATGCGCAGGAATTTCCCGAAGGCGTGGACGTGACGCTGGTGGAAGGCGCGGTCTCGTCGCAGGAAGATCTGGCGCGCCTGCGAACCGTACGGGCGCGCAGCCGGATCGTAGTGGCACTGGGAGATTGCGCCACCAGCGGCAACGTTCCCGCGATGCGCAACGTGGTGCCCGTGCAGAAGATTCTGGACCGCGTCTATATTAAGGGCGCGGACGTCAGTCCCGTAATCCCCAGCGCCGGGGTTCCAGCGCTGCTGCCGCAGGCGAGGCCGCCGCGGGAGTTCGTCCAAATCGATCTTCATTTGCCAGGATGTCCGCCGCCGCCCAAGGCAATCCTGGCAGTGCTCGCGGAACTGCTGGAGGGCCGCGCGCCCAAACCGCTCGAAGTCAAATTCGGATAGGAGATTCGCATGCGCAAAATTACCATCGAACCGGTTACCCGCATCGAGGGGCACGCGAAGATCACCATCCACCTGGGCGCGGACGGAAATGTGGAACGAACCCAATTTCACGTCACGCAGGTGCGCGGCTTCGAAAAATTCACCGAAGGACGGCCGTATTACGAGATGCCCGGCATCACCGCGCGCATCTGCGGCATCTGTCCGATCAGCCACCAATTGGCCTCGTCGAAGGCGTGCGACGCCATTATGGCGGTGCGCATTCCGCCGGCTGCGGCGATGGTGCGCGAGGCCATTCATTGCGGCCAGATGGTGCAGTCGCACGCGCTCAGCTTCTTTCATCTTTCCGCGCCGGATCTGCTGCTCGGCATGGATTCCGACCCCGAGAAGCGCAACGTGCTCGGCTTGGCGGAGAAACATCCCGAAATTGCGCGCGACGGCATCGCGCTGCGCAAATTCGGGCAGAGCGTGATCGAGCGGCTGGCCGGGGAGCGCATTCATCCCTCCGGGATTGTGCCGGGCGGAGTGGCGAGACCTCTCGACGTCGTAGTCCGCGACGCTATTCTCAAAGAATTGCCGAATGCGCAGGGCATTGCCTGGCGGACGCTGGATCTTTTCAAGTGCATTCTGGACGGCTTTCCCGCCGAGATCGCGAACTTCGGCAAGATGCCGACCATGTATGCCGGGCTGGTGGGGAACGCGGGTCAACTGCGCCTCTACGACGGCCGAATCCGCTTCCGCAATGCCGATGGCTCGATCGCGGCGGAAGTGGACGCGCCCGATTATGCCGCTTACATCGGCGAAGCGTCGGTTTCGGACTCCTACCTGAAGGCACCGTATTACAAACCGCTGGGCTATCCCGCCGGAATCTACCGCGTGGGACCACTGGCGCGTTTGAATGCCGCGGACTGCTGCGGGACGGAGGCAGCGGACGCCGAACTGAAGGAATTCCGCGAGCGCTTCGGCCGCATGGTGGACAGCTCGTTCCACTACCACTACGCGCGGCTGATCGAGGCGATTTACTGCTTGGAGCGCCTGAAAGAACTGATGGAAACGCCGGCCATTCTCGACCGGCACGTGCGGGCGCGCGCCGAAGTGAACGCCGCGGAAGGCATCGGAGTGGCGGAGGCGCCGCGCGGCACGCTGATTCATCATTACAAGGTGGATGAAAACGGCGCTATGCAGTGGGCCAACCTGATTGTCGCCACCGGTCACAACAACCTCGCGATCGGCCGCAGCGTGGAACAGGTGAGCAAGGCGTTTGTGAAGGGCGACCACTTGGAAGAGGGAATGCTCAACCGGGTCTCGGCAGTGGTGCGCGCCTACGACCCCTGCCTGAGTTGCTCCACTCATGCGGCGGGAGTAGTGCCGCTGCGGATCGAGCTGATCGGACCGGCCGGAGAACTGCTTGACGAACTCTCCAACGAACGGTGACGGGCTGCTCGTCATCGGGTATGGCAATTCGCTGCGGGGCGATGACGGAATGGGACCCGCGGCGGCCGAAGTGTTGCGCGCAGAGGGAATCGATGCGCTCGCCGTGCATCAGCTCACGCCTGAACTTGCCGAGCGCATCGCCGGGGCGCGTACCGTAATCTTCCTCGATGCGGATGCCGGGACGGCGCCCGGCGAAATCGCGATCGCCAACGTCCCAGTGGTTGCCGGCGCGCTCAAGCCCATGGAGCACCACGCCAGCCCTCCTGCACTGTTGCGGCTTGCGCGCGAGGTGTACGGAGCGCGCCCCGATGCGTGGCTGATCGCCATGGGGGGAGCAGACTTTGACCTCGGCGATTCGCTCTCTGACTTGGGGAAACTCGCGGTAGCCAAGGCGGTGGCCGAAGTCAGCGCGCGGCAGTGCGCTCGATTACGTTCAAAGTGAAAGTCCCCGGCAAAACGGGCGGTCTGCCGCGGCCGGACGTCGGCGGCGGACCGAATTGCGCCGATACCAGGTAAATCCGGTGGTTCCCTGGATCGAGCCCCATGTTGCGGGATCCTTTCGGAGTGGTTACCGTCTCGACCACGCGATACTGGCCGGGCGAGTCCTCATGAATCACCGTGAGGGTGCCATCGGCATTGGAGGCGAACGCATTGCCTGATGCCGGATCGAACCCGGCGCCATCCACGCCGGTTCCGATCGGCACCGTGGCCACCACTTTTCCCGCCTGGTAATCCGAGATCGCCATCACGCCGCTGCGGCATCCGCTGAAGAGGCGATGGTGGGCGGTATCGATCGCCATGGAGACGGGGTTCTTGCACCGGCTGGTGGGCCAACGGCGGCTGACGGCGGCCGTTCCGGCATCGATCTCCACTACCTCGGCGTTGTCCGTGAGATTTGCGTACACCTTGCCATCGCCAGCGGACGCGCCGTATTCCGGCTTGCCGCCCAGCGGAAGATTGGCGATCACCTTGCCTTCTCGAGGGTCGATCACGGTAGAGGAATGCGCGTCGCCATTCAAGGTGAAGACGCGATTCGATGCCTTGTCATAGACAATCGCGTCGGCGTCTTCGGCCGCGGGTATGCGGGCGAGAGATTTATAGGTCTTGAGATCGAACATCACCACGGACTGATCGTTACCAGATGTGCAAAATCCGTGCCCGGTGCTTTCCGCTACCGCCGTTCCGTGCGCGCCGTTGATGCCGGTGATTTCGCCGAGCAGCTTGCCGCTGTCTTCGTCCACCACCATTACGCGATTCTGGCGCGCGAGGAAGACGCGATGATTGGGCGGATCGGGAACCACATAGTCCCAACTTCCTTCGCCGCCCAACAAGTAAGAATGTGTGATCCGATACGAAGCGGGCGGCTGCGCGAGAAGGGATGCGGCGGCGATGCTGCCGAGAACCAGCGTGAGTTTGCGCATGGAAATCATTATGGCAGGTGGAATGCGGTGATTTCGGTATGACTCTATGGGGGATTTTTGCAGTTGGGGTGACTGCCCTGTCGGCGGCAACGCTGCCAAATTCCGGCGAAATTGTTCGCAAATCGGTGGCAAACACTCAGGCCGATTGGAAGGCCGCTCCGAATTATGATTTCACGGAGCGCGACGTGATCGTGAAGAAGGGGACAACCGTTAGAAAGAAATATCGGGTGATGATGATCGACGGCTCGCCATACAACGAGTTGATCGGCCGGAACGGAGAGCCGCTCAGTCCCGCGCAGATGTCGGCGCAGGAGGCGAGGCTCCGACAGGAAATCGCCAAAAGGCAGCACGAGACGGCCGCTCAGCATCGCCAGCGGGTCGCCGAGTACACCCGCGAACGCCGCCAGGACAATGCGTTGCTCGATCAGATGATGCAGGCGATGGATTATCGCCTTGTGGGTGAAGATACCCTGGATGGGCGGCGTTGCTTCGTTCTCGAAGGCAACCCCAAACCGGGATACCGCCCGATCAGCCGGGACACCCGGGTGCTCAAGGGCATGCGCGGAAAAATGTGGATCGACGAGCAGCAATATCAATGGGTAAAGGTGGAAGCCGAAGTGTTTCGTCCCGTGGCATTTGGTTTGTTCATCGCCAAGGTGGAGCCGGGAACCAAGTTCACTCTCGAGCAGGCGCCGGTTCGCGACGGGCTATGGCTTCCAAGCCATTTCTCGATGGAGGTGAAGGCCCGAGTGTTAGTGTATTGGTCGCACAATTCGAGCGACGATGAAACTTACACGCATTACGTCCCGGCTTCCCAGGCCAATGTGGCACGCGTAGAACATCAATAAGTTGCCAGCGATACGTGAAGGATGGTGGGCTCGGAGTGGAAGTTCAGGCCATAATCGGTTTCGTCGCCATTCCAGATGCGGATGAATTTGAATTCTCCGTTTTCGTAGGTGCCTTCTTCCGCGCGCAGAAACTGGCGATTTTTGCCGGCATCGACCGGCCGAAAATCCACCGTGCAAAAATATCCGGCCACCAGAAACTCGTTCTCCTTCAGTTGCGCCACCAGGACGCGTCCGTTCGCCTCCGGGTTGCCCGCGGGCGTTCGCACGCCCCTGCCGGCGCCGTAGGCGATGGTTGCGCTCCACGCGCCGAACGGGAGCACCCGCGTGGGCCGGCCTTTTTCCTCGGCAGCCGCTTGCAGCTTACCTTCGAAATTGAGCCGCGCGACTTCGCGCATCATGGGAGCGATCAGCTTGTAGTTTTGCGCCGTGGGAACGAGAAACTCCTCGCGCGATCCGGGCGTGCCGTCCTCGGCGGGCCGGACCGCGGAGTAATCCAGTCCGAACGGCGAGAACCCGATGGCTTGCAGTCCCAGGGCTGAAAAGAAAAATCGCGCCACGCCGGCGCTGCCGATGGTTTCCGGGACAAACAGCGGATTATCGTCGCGGTGGTAGAGTTCCAGCACCTTCAGATAGGCCGCGGGATCGGTGATGTAGATATCGGGCGAGACGATGTCGATTGCCGGCGCCTCGGCTTTCCAGATGGGAATCACATTGTCGGTCGGGCCGCCACTCTCGTAGCTTCCGGGAGCCCCCGGCTTGAGCGGATCGCGCAGGGCGGCGTTGGCGTATAGCGGCAGCGGGTAAGCTGCTTTTCCAGCAGCCGCCACCTTGCCCACATATTTCGCCACCGCCCAGGCATGGAAGTTCACTTCGGCCTCCGGGCCGAAAGCCTCCAGCCAGTTCCCGGTTCCGGCGGGCTTGCCCATAGCGCTGAGGACTTCCGCTGGCACCGCGCTCTCGAAGAGCTTTTGCGCCTCGGTGGAGTAATCGCGGAGGGTTCCCCAGGTACCAGCTTCGTTTTCCACCTGCACAATGATGACGGTATGTTCGGGATCGGCGGCCTTCAGATGGCGCATGAAGGCGGTGAAGGCGCGAATATCAGCCTGGAGCGACGCTTCGCAAAATGGCGAAGGCGAATCCACCGGATGTCCGCTCTTGTCTATCAGGTGCGTGTAAACTTCCGGTTTCAGCTTCATCCATTCGGGCATGTAGTGCTGGCTGCCGTTTTTGTAAGTGCCGAACCACAGGAGGTCGAGACGCACGCGATGCTCCCGCGCCTGCGCCAGAATGGTGTCGATAACGGAATAGTCGAACTGTCCCGGGCGCGGCTCGAACTGCTCCCAGTAGACTGGAATCTCGAGAGTGTTGGCGTGCAGGTATTCGATCGCCGGCCAGACTTTCGGAAGCATGGCCGGCCAGCCGCTCGAATTGTGAGCCTGTGCTCCCAACATCAGGAACGGAGCGCCGTCCACCATCAGGGCATAGCGCCCGTCTTTTTTCTCCAGGCGCGGAAGCGGACGCTCCTTCACTTGCGCGTAGAGCGCAACAGCCGCGCTGCAAGCAGCCAGAACCGCGATACGAAGGACTTTCATCATGGCCTTAATATGCATCGTATAACCATTCGAGGTGTATAATCTCCCGATGATGCCGGCCATGCATACGATCACCGGGACGGTGCGGAGACCAGGCGTAGAACTGTACTACGAGGTAACCGGCAGCGGGCCGCCGATGGTATTCGCGCACGGGCTCGGCGGCAATCATCTTTCTTGGTGGCAACAGGTGCCTTACTTCGCACCGCGCCACACCTGCGTCACGTTCGCGCATCGCGGCTTCGCGCCCTCCGTGACCTCCGCCGAGCCCGAAGCTTGGGACCCGGCCCACTACGTGGACGACCTGGCGGCGCTCATCGACCATCTGCAACTTCCGGCGGTGACGCTGGTAGCGCAATCCATGGGCGGGTGGTCTTGCCTGGAGTACACTCTTCGCCATCCGGAGCGTGTCGCGAATCTGATCATGGCCGCTACCGGCGGGACCCTCGATCCGGCGACGCTCGATGCCCCAGAGCGCGATGCCATCCTACGATGGTACGCCGCGCACGAAAAAGTGAACGAAGATCTCTTTCGCCGCGGCATCCATCCCGCCGCCGGCGAGCGCATGGCGCGAGAACAGCCGGCAAGGCATTTTCTTTATCGTGAAATCGACCGGATTGGCAGCGGCCGGCTGGACAAACTGGCGCTCCGAAGCAAGCTGGCCGCGATGCGCATACGGCCGGTTTCCGATCTGCGGAACATGCAGACGCCCGTGCTCTTCCTCTCAGGAGATGAGGACGTGGTGTTTCCGCCTTCCGGCGCCGCCGTGCTGGCGGCCGTGGTGCCGGGAGCGAAATTCGAAGCGGCAATGCAAACCGGCCATTCCGTCTATTTCGAGCGAGCCGCGCTTTTCAATGAGGCGGTTGGCGCGTTCCTCAGCGAACGGGCTACATCATAGAGGACGATGAGCATCCCATGCCGAGCGCGGAATTGATCACGATCTGAATGTCCGTAATATTGGCCGTGGTGTCGTTATTGAGATCGTCCGCCGGGGCGGCGAGGCCCAGCGCCTCATCGATCATGAGTTGCACGTCCACCACGTTCGTGCTCGCCGTCTGCGCGATGTCGCACATCTTGGGACTCTGTACCGTGAAGACCTGGGGTGTAAAACTGATGGCCACATTCGTCCGGTTGGTGAAGCCCACGCTGGCGGTGACCGACTGGCCAGCCTCCAGCATTCCGTCCGGAAACTGTATCGCATAGTCGCCGGTTGGCGCCAACTGGCTGGCAAATCCCGTTCCTAGCGCATTCAATGTGGACGAAGAAACGCTGCTGTCCAGGCCGTGCAGGCCAAGGAGAATTGTGGGACCAATCGGCTGCGAGCCGGTGTTCTGCACCGTGATCGTGCCGGTGTACTGCTGAATCGAACTGTTATAGAGGAAAGCGCTGTGGGTCACGTTGGCGTTGGCGACCGCAATCCACGGAACCACCTGGAATTGGAATTTCGCGCTTTGGGTATTTGCGGTTGCGGTGACCGTACCCATTCCGTTGGCTCCGGGCGAGACATCGGTAGTGATTGTGAGCGTGGCCGGGCTTGCCAAAGTCACAGACGGCTGGTCCAAACTCTCGGTCACGCCGGCGGGCAAACCTGAGACGCTCAGGTTGACCGGAGTTATCGAACTTGTGGAGACCGAAAAGGTAACCGGATATCCCGCCAGCACGTTTGCGGCTCCCGATGGCTCTGTGTATGTCGGAGTTACCTGTCCGTTCGTCGAGATCGTAAGAGGAATAGCCAAACTGCCGGAAACCGGGCCGACGCACGTCGTTCCGGCCTGGCTCCAGATTTTCTGCATCCAAAAATTCAGGAATCCGACTGTAGCCGAGGTGTCCGCGCAAATATCGGCGATTTCGTCACCTGCGCTATCCAGCCAACCACCCCCGGCGGGGTCGGTCTCCGTTTCCGACATCTCGTGCCCCAACGTGTCGGTCATACCGTTGACGGTGACCGGACCATCGGCAGCCATATCGGAACCGCAATTCTGGTAGGGCATGACGATATAGCGATAGAGCCCGAACCCTTCCGGAGAGTCGGCCCAGTAGTGATATCCGAGGAATCCATTGTTCGGGTCGCAGGCGGAGTAACCGCCTTGGGTCACGTCCACTCCCGCGCCAGGGAAGATGATGAATACGGTATTGGCATCGGGAACCGGCAGCACGCTGGAAGTGATCCAGGTATTGATTTGTGCCACGA